>VFQU01000187.1_pt1 | contig 68211 bp, 61 predicted proteins | sample 3512311 | NCBI WGS metagenome assembly VFQU01 (sample SAMN10412377, study PRJNA504923) | tailings metagenome | isolation source: Relicate 3 Philex TSF3 active mining site | place: Philippines: Tuba, Benguet | collected 2017-08-29 | reverse complement strand
GCCCGGCGTAGCGGCCGCGGTCGAAGGGCTCGAGCTCGGCGATGAGCGCGAGCGCCGCATCCCGCGGAGAGCCGGCGACGGCCGCCGTCGGGTGCAGCGCCGCCACGACATCGAGCGCGCTCGCCCCCGCTCCGAGCTGAACCTCGACGTCGGTCGCGAGGTGCCACAGGTTCGGCAGCTTCAGTGTGAACGGCAGCTCGCTGGCCATCACCGCGCGGGCGTGCGGGCGCAGCGCGTCGAGCACGCTCTGCACCGCGAACGCGTGCTCGTCGAGATCTTTCGGGCTCGTGGCCAGGCGGGCCGCGGCGGCCGCATCGTCGGCGCTGCTTGCGCCGCGGGCGGTGCTGCCGGCCAGTACGCGCGCCGTGCCCTCCCCCGCGTGCACGCTGATCAACGTCTCGGGGCTCGCCCCCACCAGCCCGTCGACGGCGAACGTGACGCAGTCGGGGTAGCGGTCGGCGAGGTCGCGCAGCAGCGCCCGCCGGTCGGCATCGGGCGGGATGCTCGCCACCGCATCGCGCGCGATCACCACCTTCTCGACCCGTCCGTCGCGGATCGCCGCGACGGCGCGACCCACGACCGCCGTGAACTCCTCCCGGCTCAGGGACGCCGCGGCGAGGGTCGCCCGCGGGCGGGCGCCGAACGGCCGCGGATCGGGCAGCAGGGCCGCGCCGACGAGCCCCGGCTCCGCATCCGCGGGGGTGATGCTCGTGACCCAGCTGACGCCGCCGTGACGGCCGACCACCACCTCGGGCACGATGAGCACGCTCTGCTCGGCCGAGTCGTCGGCGAAGGCGAACGAGCCGAGGGCGACGAGGCCGGTTCCCGGGCGGTGCACCGCGTCATCGACGACGGCGTCGGCCGCGATGCGTCGCCACGCCTCGGCAGCGGCCCGCAACCGGTCGGGCCCAGAGAACATCAGCCGATGCCGCTCGCCGAGCCCGATGATGCCGTCTCCCCGACGCAGGGCGACGAGCGGATGCCGCGGGTCGGCGAGCGCCAGCAGCAGATCGGGGTCGGCGACCTCGACGGTCACCGCCCGCAGCGGCGGAACGGGGGTGTGCGACGCGGTCACCGTGTCAGGCTACTCGGCACCCGATGCCTGCTCAGGCGGCTCCCGGCGAACCCGCGGGCGGCGCTCACTAGACTCGGGGTGTGACGAGAGCCGACCTGTCGAAGAGCCCGCGCGACGTCGCGGCGATGTTCGACGGCGTGGCCCGCGGCTACGACCGCACGAACGCCGTGCTGTCGGTCGGCAACGCCGCCCTGTGGCGCATCGCCACCGTGCGGGCCGTCGACCCGAAGCCCGGCGAGCGGGTGCTCGACATCGCCGCCGGCACGGGCACGAGCGCGGCGGCGCTCGCGAAGAGCGGCGCCGAGGTGATCGCCCTCGACTTCTCGGCCGGCATGGTCGAGGAGGGGCGCAAGCGGCACCCCGATCTCACCTTCGTGCAGGGCGATGCCATGAAGCTGCCCTTCGCCGACGGCGAGTTCGACGCGGTCACGATCAGCTTCGGGCTGCGCAACGTGCAGCGGCCGCAGGTGGCGATCGCCGAGATGCGCCGAGTGCTCAAGCCGGGCGGCCGGGTCGTCATCTGCGAGTTCTCGCGCCCGCCCCTCGGGGTGCTGCGGGCCGGGTACCACGCCTACCTGCGGTACGTGATGCCGCTCATCGCGGGGGCGGCGAGCTCGAATCCCGATGCGTACACCTACCTCTTCGAGTCGATCCGCGAGTGGCCCGACCAGGCGACCCTCGCGACCTGGCTGCGCGACGCCGGCTTCGAGCGCGTCGGCTACCGCAACCTGACTTTCGGCGTGGTCGCTCTGCACCGCGGCAGAACCCCGGCCTCTGCGGAAGCCGCTCCTGATGTCGCGGCGCCCGACTCCGTGGCGCCCTGAGCCCGCATCCCTCCTTCGACAGATCGGCAGACCGTTGACCCGCCTCCCTCCTCTCGCTCGCCGCAGCAAGACGCTCAGCGCGTCGCTCGGCCTCGGTGAGAAGCTCTTCGCCTCGAGCGAGGAGCGCCGATTCGCTGACGCGATCGAGACCGGCCTGGCCGAGGTCGAGGAGGGCCTGCTGCGCGAGGTCGCCTTCGCCGATGACATGGCCGACGTCACGTCGCGCTACCTGCTCGAGGCGGGGGGCAAGCGTATCCGCCCGGTGCTCACGCTGCTGACCGCCCAGCTCGGAGAGGGCAACAACCACGCTGTCATCACGGCGGCGCAGGCGGTCGAGATCACCCATCTCGCTTCGCTCTACCACGATGACGTCATGGATGAGGCGGAGATGCGCCGCGGTGTGCCGAGCGCCCAGAACGTGTGGGGCAACTCGGTCGCGATCCTCACCGGCGATCTGCTGTTCGCGCGGGCCAGCAAGCTCGTCGCGGGCCTCGGCGAGGGCGCTATCAAGCTGCAGGCCGACACGTTCGAGCGCCTCTGCCTGGGCCAGCTGCACGAGACGATCGGGCCGCGCCCAGGCGACGACCCCATCGAGCACTACCTGCAGGTGCTCGCCGACAAGACCGGCTCGCTCATCGCCGCCGCCGCGCAGATGGGGGTGATCTTCTCGAACGCGCCCGAAGAGCTCTCGCCCCCGGTGGTGGCCTTCGGGGAGAAGATCGGTGTGGCGTTCCAGCTCATCGACGACGTGATCGACCTGGCCGAGCCGGAGGAGACCGGCAAGGCTCAGGGCACCGACCTGCGCAGCGGTGTCGCCACTCTGCCGCTGCTGTACCTGCGGCGGGCAGCGGTCACCGACCCGGAGGCTGCGGCGCTGCTCGCCCGCATCGAGCGCAGCGTCGATGCGGTCGATGAGCACAGCGGCCAGCCGGGTCGCGCCGAGCACGATGCCGACCTCGCCGAGGCCATCGCCGAGCTGCGCGCCCACGAGGTGACCGCCGAGACGCTCGATGAGGCGCGCCGGTGGGGCGCTGAAGCGGTCGCGGCTCTCGCGCCGCTGCTGGAGGGCCCGGTGAAGCTCGCTCTGACGAAGTTCGCCGAGGCCGTCGTCGAGCGCAGCACCTGACCCGCGCACGGTCGGCCGCCGGTCTCCGTCACCCGCTCGCCCGCCGCTGCGCCTCCCCATCCCGATCAGAGAAAGACACTGCACGCCGATGACCAAGCTCAGGCTCGCCATCGTGGGCGCCGGCCCCGCCGGCATCTACGCCGCCGACATCCTGCTCAAGCACGAGCGCCCGTTCGACGTCTCGATCGACCTGTTCGAGCAGCTGCCCGCCCCCTACGGCCTCGTGCGCTACGGTGTGGCCCCCGACCATCCGCGCATCAAGGGCATCATCAACGCCCTGCGCGAGGTGCTCGACTCGGGCGACATCCGCATCTTCGGCAACGTGCGCTACGGCGTCGACATCACCCTCGACGATCTGAAGCGCCACTACAACGCGGTCATCTTCGCGACCGGCGCGATCCGGGATGCGGAGCTCACGATCCCCGGAATCGACGCGCACGGCAGCTACGGCGCGGCCGACTTCGTCAGCTGGTACGACGGCCACCCCGACGTTCCCCGCACGTGGCCGCTCGAGGCCTCGTCGGTCGCCGTGATCGGCAACGGCAATGTCGCGCTCGACGTGGCGCGCATGCTCGTCAAGCACCCGGAGGACCTCCTGCCGACCGAGGTGCCCGACAACGTCTACCAGGGTCTGCTCGCGTCGCCGGTGACCGATGTGCACGTCTTCGGCCGCCGCGGGCCCATGCAGGTGAAGTTCACGCCGCTCGAGCTGCGTGAGCTCGGCGAGCTGCGCGACGTCGACATGATCGTGCACGAGGAGGACTTCGACTACGACGAGGGCTCGCGCCGAGCGATCGAGTCGAACAAGCAGATCACGGTCATCGACCGCATCTTCACCCAGTGGCGCCAGCGCGAGACCGGGCAGGCCTCGCGCCGCCTGCACCTGCACTTCTACGCGAAGCCGCTCGAGGTCGTGAAGGATGCCGACGGTCGCGTCGCCGCGTTCCGCTACGAGCGCACCGAGCCCGATGGCCAGGGCGGCGTGCGCGGCACGGGCGAGGTGCGCGAGGTCGCCGTGCAGGCGCTCTACCGCGCGGTCGGCTACTTCGGCTCGCCGCTCGACGGCATCCCCTTCGACGAGCGGCACGGGGTCATTCCAAATCACGAGGGCCAGGTGCTGGCCGATGACCGCAGCGTCATGTCGGGCGTGTACGCCACCGGGTGGATCAAGCGCGGCCCGGTCGGCCTCATCGGCCACACGAAGAGCGATGCGATGGAGACCATCCAGCACCTGGTCACCGACCAGGCGTCGTGGTGGAACCCGGCCGAGCCAGAGGAGCAGGCGGTCGTCGATCTGCTGCACGCGCGCGGTGTGCTCTGGACCGACCTGGAGGGCTGGCACCGTCTCGACGCTCACGAGGTCGCGCTCGGCGCCCCTCAGGGCCGTGAGCGCGTCAAGGTCGTCCCCCGTGACGAGATGATCCGCATCTCCCGCGACTAGCGCCCTGCCGCGCCTCCCCGATCACTCGGGCATCCGCGTCGCTGATCGCCAGGCGTTCTCGCACCGGAGTGCCTGCTCACGAGCGACCTCCAGCGCAACCGCCCAGCGGGTCGCGTGATGGTCACCCGCATCGTGCCAGTGCCGCACGACTGCTCTCGGTGTCGTCGACTCGACACGGCGGCTCTGCGCATGGCGAGGCAGGCAGATGTGCAGGGCCGCGTCGGCAGACGGCACGGGCATCCCGCTGTACCAGCGGAGAGCGCTGACGCACGCGAGCGGGCCGCCGTGCGCCCACGCCTCGCGCACCTCGAGGGGCACCTCGCTCGAGCAGTACCACCCGCGACGCAGCCGGGTCGGACGACCGTAGACCCCGTAGGCGATGCGCAACTCGTCGGCGGTCCAGCCCGCGGCGAGCAGCTCTCGGCGTGAGACGATGCCCCCCGCCCCCCGGATGAACTCCTCGAAACCCCCGAACCCTCGCACCCCGCGATCGTCGTCGCTCGCCGGGGGAGCAGGCGGGCGCCGCGAGCTTCTCGTCGTCTCGACGTGCGCGCGCTGGGCGTGGGGAGGAGGCCCCGCACCGGGGTGCCTTCCACAACAACGGAGGGCGTGAGCGCGATTCACCCGTTCCGTGGTTGTGGAAGGCGGTGGATGCGGGTGGCCTGCGGCTCTGCGGCTCTGCGGCTCTGCGGCTCTGCGGCCCTGCGGCTCTACGGCACTTCGGCGTCAAGCGGCGGATCGGCTAGACGCGCGTGGGTTCGGCACGCGTGGCTTCGACGCTCGTGAGTTCGGCGCGGGTCGATTCGACGCGGGTGAGACGACGAAGGTCAGACGGCGACGGTCAGACGGCGTCGGCGGCGGTGACCTGCCACGACAGCGCCACGAGCTCGCGCAGCACGTCGAGGTCGATCGCTGACAGTCGCGTCACGTAGACGCAGTCGACGGCGCGCGTGTGGGCTCCCAGGCGGTCGAGCAGCGGGCCCGCATCCGGATGCGACTGCAGGCCGTAGAGCGAGAGCTTGGCCTTCCGCGGCGAGAAAGCGGCGCGCGGCCAGACACCGGTGTGCCCGCTCGCGTAGCGGTAGGCGTACTGCCCGAAACCGATCATCGACGGTCCCCACATGATCGGCTCGGCACCGGTCACGTCGCGGAACAGCTGCACGAGCGCCTCGCCCTCCGCGCTGCGGCGGGTGTCGAGCGTCGCCAGGTACTCGTCGACGGGCACATCGGTGGGAAGTGTCTTCTGGGTCATGGGGCCTCCCTACTGCACGGTAGCGGTGACGCGGGCGAGATCGTCGAAGATGCGCATGTGCGCGGGGCGGCGCAGCCACGCGTCGAGGGTCAGCTCGCGCGAGTTCTCGCGGTACGACTGCTCGATCGCCCGCAGCTCTCGAATGATGGATGCCCCGCGCACCATCACCGACACCTCCAGGTTGAGGCTGAACGACCGCATGTCCATGTTGCTCGAGCCGATGATGGCGACCTGGTCGTCGATCGTGAAGTGCTTGGCGTGCAGCACGGTCGGCGACCGGTAGAGCCAGATGCGCACGCCGGCGCGCAGCAGCTCTTCGTAGTACGAGCGCTGGGCGTGGAAGACGAGCGTCTGGTCGCCGATCTCCGAGACGAACAGCTGCACGTCGAGACCGCTCTGCGCGGCGGTGGTGATCGCGTACCGCATCGACTCGTCGGGCACGAAGTACGGCGAGCAGATCTGGATCTGCTCCTGCGCCGCATACACGAGCGAGTTGAACAGGCGCAGGTTGTTCTCGCCCTCGAACGCGGGGCCGCTCGGCACCACTTGAGCGTCGAGGCCCTCGTCGGGGTCGAGCTCGGGCGGGATCACCGTCTCGCGCAGCAGCAGCTCGTCGGTCTCGCTGTACCAGTCGGTCGCGAACAGCGCCTCGAGCCCCGCGACGATCGGGCCCTCGAGCCGCACCATGAGCTCCTTCCACTCCAGGCGCGAGCCGTCGCGTCGCCGCCGGCGCCCGTAGCCGCGCTCGATGAGGTTCTGCGAGCCGGTGAAGCCGACCGAGCCGTCGACGATGAGGAACTTGCGGTGATTGCGGAGGTCGGGTCGCTGCCACTCGCCCCGGAACAGCGTGATCGGAAGCATGCGATGGTGCTCGGCGCCGATCGCATCGAGTCGCCGCCGCATGCGCCGATACCCGCGAACCCGCAGCGATGCGACGTGGTCGTAGAGCACGCGCACCGTCACGCCCCGCCGCACGGCGTCGGCGAGCGCGAGGAAGAACGGCTCGGTCTCGTCGTCGACCGACATGATGTAGAACTCGACGTGCACCGAGCGCTCCGCCCGCCGCACCGCCTCGGTCATCGCCGCGATCGAGGCCGTGTAGTCGGTGTAGACCGTCGCCGCATTGCCGCCGACCAGGGGCATCGCGCCCAGGTTGCGGTTGAGCTCGACGATGGGCTCGAGCCACGGCGGCCAGCCGCCGTCTTGACTCACCCTGTCCATTCCCTCGGTGGTCTCGAGGATGTACCGGTTGATCTCCTCCTGCTGCTGGCGGCGGCGCTTCGGAAGGCGCCGCGACCCGAGCATGAGGAACAGCAGGAAGCCGATGATCGGCAGGATGTAGATCAGCAGCAGCCAGGCGAGCGCGCTCTGCGGGCGTCGGTTGCGCGGCACGACCACCAGCGAGACGATCGCGATCGTGACGATGGTCAGCAGCAGCAGCCCGCCGACGATGACCACCAGCCAGGCGCCCGCCCCGCTGATCGTCACATCGCCGGGCATGTCGGCCTCAGCGGAAGTTCACGAATTGCAGCGCGACGTCGAGGTCTTTGCCCTTCAGCAGCGCCATGGTCGCCTGCAGATCGTCGCGGCTCTTCGACGTCACGCGCAGCTCGTCTCCCTGGATCTGCGCCTTGACGCTCTTGGGGCCCTCGTCGCGGATGATCTTCGAGATCTTCTTCGCGTCGTCGCTGCCGATGCCGTTCTTGAGCCCGACCTCGATGCGGAACTCCTTGCCGCTCGCGTAGGGCTCGCCGGTGTCGAGGCTGCGCAGGCTGATGCCGCGCTTGATCATCTTCGACTCGAGAACCTCCAGCACGGCCTTCACCCGCTCCTCGGCGCTGGCCTTCAGCAGCAGCTTCTCGCCGCTCCACTCGATCGAGGCGCCGACGCCCTTGAAGTCGTAGCGCTGCGCCACTTCCTTCTGCGCCTGGTTGACGGCGTTGTCCGCCTCCATCTTGTCGACCTTGCTCACGATGTCGAACGACGAATCTGCCATGCCGCCATGGTAGCGATGAGCGGTTCAGCGGTGGCAGAGGCGGGCGTGCTGGACTGGAGCCATGGGTCTGCGCCGCGTGCACATCGCTCTGCTCGTGGTCGCCGTGCTCGGCGCCGCGGCGCTGGTCGTCGGCGTCGGGCTCGCTCCGCGGGTGCTTGACAGCGGGCTGGATGCTCCGGCCGAGCCCGCGGCCCCTCCCGCTCCCCGGTGGGCGGCGCCGGCGCCGCTGCCGCCCGCGGCCGCTCAGCGCGAGCGGCCGGGCACGGCCGGGCTCGTCGATGCCGAGTGGGTGCGTGCGGTGGCTGCCGCCGCGGGGATTCCCGAACGCGCACTCGCGGCCTACGCCGGAGCCGCGCTCGCCAAGCACGCGGAGCGCCCCGACTGCGACCTCGGCTGGAACACCCTGGCCGCCATCGGCTGGGTGGAGTCGCGGCACGGCAGCCATGGGGGAGCATCCATCGCCGACGACGGAACCGTCCGCCCGCCGATCATCGGCGTCGCGCTCGACGGCGGCACGACCGCCCTCATCGCCGACACCGACGGCGGCGCGCTCGACGGCGATGCCGAGTTCGATCGCGCGGTCGGGCCGATGCAGTTCATTCCGCAGAGCTGGCGCAACTGGGTGATCGACGCGAACGGCGACGGGGTCGCCGACCCGCACAACATCGACGATGCCGCGCTGGCCGCGGCGAACTACCTCTGCCGCGCGACGCCGACGCTCGCCGATGAGCCGTCGTGGCGGGCCGGCATCGCGGCGTACAACAGTGACCCCGCCTACCTCGATGCGGTGGCTACCGCTGCTGCCCAGTACTCCGCGGCGGCCGCGCGGTCGACGACCTCACGATGAGGTCGAAGGGCAGGGGAGTGTTCTCGTCGTCGAGGGCCGTGTCGGCGCGGGGCTGAAGCTCCTCCATGAGCAGCTCGACCGCCCGCTCGCCCTGCAGGCCCGGGTACTGCGCCACGGTCGACAGCCCGAAGAACCCGGCCAGCTCATGATCGTCGATGCCGATCACCGAGAGCTCCCCGGGCACGTCCAGGCCCATGTCGCGAGCCGCGAGCATGGCGCCGATGGCCATCTCGTCGCTCGCCGCGACGATCGCGGTCGGTCGCAGACGGGGGTTGCCGAGCAGCTGCTTCGCCGCCGTGTAGCCGCTCTCCAAGGTGAAGACCGCGGGGAAGTACAGGGCGCGCTCGGGGATCAGGCCCGCCTCGCGCAGGGCCGCCTCGTAGCCGAGGCGACGGTTGGTCGGCAGGTGGAAGGCGAGCTCGCGGTCGACGTCGCCGCCGATGTGGCCGATGCGCCGATGGCCGAGCGACAGCAGGTGCTCGGTGGCGAGCTTGGTGACGGCGACGTCGTCGATGCTCAGCGTGCGCACGCCGGGCAGGGGCCCTCCGACCCCGACGAGCGGCTTGCCCAGCGCGTGGAGGGCGGTGATCTCCTCGACGGTGAGTTCGAGGCTGACGGCGATCACGGCGTCGACCCGTTGCCGCAGCAGGTAGTCGTGGAACACGGTCGCACGCTCCGCGTCGTCCCCCGACAGGTTGTACAGCGTCAGGTCGTAGCCGTACTGCATGAGGCGCCGCTGCGCCCCTTCGATGACGGAGGTGTAGAACCACCGATTGAGGAAGGGGACGACGACACCGATGTTGCGGTTGCGGCCGGTGGCGAGGCTCGATGCGCTCGACGAGACGACATAGCCGAGCGCGGCCGCGGCGGCTTCGACGCGGGCGCGCGTGGCGGCGGCGACGTGCCCGCGCCCGCTGAGCGCGCGCGAGACCGTCGCGGTGGAGACCCCCGCTTCGCGGGCGACGTCGTCGATGCCGACCATGCGCTGCGACTCCGTCTCTCCTCGTCCTCGCACAGGATAACCGTCCCGCGCAGGGCGGTGCCCGACTGCCGCGCGCGTGGTCACGGCGGGCCTCGCGCTCTTGTATCCTTGTCGAGCGCGTCCGGTCGGTGAGCACATCGGTCGGGAGCGCTCCGGGCGAGTTACCCAAGCGGCCAAAGGGATCTGACTGTAAATCAGCCGGCATAGCCTTCGGGGGTTCGAATCCCTCACTCGCCACCATGTCATCGTCACCCCGCGCCACCGCCGAGCTGCTCTCGGTGGCGCGCGCGATCGCTCTCGAGGCCGGCCAGCTGGTCGTCGAGGCGCGGCGCGGCGCCGTCGAGGTGGCCGACCGCAAGTCGTCGCCGGTGGATGTCGTGACGCAGGTCGACCGCGACGCCGAGGCCCTCATCCGCGGGCGCCTCGCCGAGCGCCGACCGGGCGACGGCTTCCTCGGCGAGGAGTCGGGTGGGGGAGGCGGCTCCAGCAGTCTCACCTGGGTGGTCGACCCGATCGACGGCACCGTGAACTTCCTCTACGGAATCCCCCACTACGCGGTGAGCATCGCCGTCGTCGAGGGAGACCCCGACCCGCACACCTGGACAGCGCTCGCCGGTGTGGTCGTGAACCCGGCGACGGGGGAGCTCTTCTCGGCGACAGCGGGGGGCGGTGCCCGCCTCGGCGATCGATCGATCGCGGTGGCGCCCCCGGTGCCGCTCGCCGAGGCTCTCGTGGCGACCGGCTTCGCCTACCGGTCGGAGGTGCGGGCCGAGCAGGGCGCCGCCGTCGCGCGGCTGCTGCCGACGGTTCGGGATGTCCGCCGCATGGGCACGGCGTCGCTCGACCTGTGCGCGGTGGCCTGCGGCCGGGTCAACGCCTACTTCGAGCGGACCCTCAACCCGTGGGACCACGCGGCCGGTGCGCTGATCGCCGCGGAGGCGGGCGCGCGGGTCTCCGGCCTCGGGGGAGGGCGGCCCGACCATCGCTTCCTGCTGGCAGCGCATCCGGTCATGGCGGCGCACCTGGAGGAGGCTCTCGGGGCCGCGGGAGCCGTGCCCTCGAGCGGCCCTGCAGGCGTGCAGGCCCCTATGGATGAGTCATGAGACTCGTTCGCCGACTTTCGCTCCGCGCCGAGGGCGGTTACTCTTTACCAATCCGTGACATTCGCGTGAGCGATGCCCCGTGCCCGCCCGAGGCTACCCGCCTCGTCGCTGGGCCCGCGCTCACCACCTGAACGAGACTGACTGACACTGTGACCGAATCGACTTCCTGGCCGCCGGCCGGTTCCGCACCGGAGGCGACCCCCTCCGCGCCGGACTGGTTCAGCGACCTCGCGAGCCGATCCACGGGAGCGGAGCTCGAGGTCGCTCCGACGCCGGGTGAGGTTGTTCTGGCTCCCCAGGCGGGGCCCGTGGTTGCGGCGATCCCTGCCCCGGCCGTCGCCGGCTCCCGTCGGGCCAACCGCGAGGCCGAGCGCGCCGAGGCGGCCCGGGGCCGTCGCGCTCCGCTCCGCCCCGCATCCCGCCGTTCCGCGGCTCCGGCGACGCGGCCGGTCGCCGCATCGATGGTCGCCGCGTCGACAGCGGGTCAGCCGACGGCCGCTCAGGCCGTCGCCGTGCCCGCTCCCTCCGCTGCCCGACGACGCAGCGGTGCGTCGGTCGGCGCCGCGATCGCGAGCAAGGGCTTCCCCGCCCTCGTGATGGCGAGCGTCGCGATGCTGCTGGTCGGCACGACGGTGCCGGCGAACGCGCTGTTCGACCCCGAGGCTCCGCCCTCGTCGCTCGCGTTCTCCTCGCTGCCCTCGCCCGAGGCCGCGGAGGCCGCCGATCTGATGGCGGTCGAGGCGCAGGCCATCGAGGGCGAGCTGGCGGAGGACGTCGCGACGACCGCGGCATCGCGCGATGAGTGGGGGGTCACCTCCTACGCCGAGATGCTCCGTCTGCGCTACGGCAGCACGAACTACGCCTACACGACGTCGGGCACGGGCGCGATCCGCTGGCCGTTCCCCTTCGCGGCCCGCATCACCTCTGCTTTCGGCGAGCGAGCCGCTCCCTGCTTCGGCTGCTCGACCTATCACCGCGGCCTCGACTTCGACGCCGGCTACGGTGCGCCGGTCGGTGCGATCGCCGACGGCATTGTCACCGCGGTGGGGTGGAGCACTGGGTACGGCTACCGCGTCGAGATCGAGCACATCATCAACGGCCAGAAGGTCATGTCGAGGTATGCCCACATGATCGACAACAGCTCGGTGCTGCAGGTCGGCGACACCGTCGTGGCGGGCGAGATCGTCGGTGCTGTGGGCAACACAGGCCTCTCGACCGGACCGCACCTGCACCTCGAGATCCACATCGACGGCGTCGCGATCGACCCGTTCGCGTGGCTCATGGCCAACGCCAGCTGACCGGCCGCGCGAGCTGACCGGCCGCGCCAGCACGTCGACGCGCGGGGCGGCGACTCTGCACGACGGGCCACCTCGCGGTCACCACGCCGTCACCGGATGCGGAAGCGCGGGCCGAGGCGAACCTCGACCCGCGCGTGCGCATCCCGGGCCCCGCTCGGCCCTGGTGATCAGCCGGCGGCGACCCAGACCGTGGTGTCGGTCGCAACCTGCCCATCGACGAGGGGCCCGCTCGCGAGCAGCAGCTCGCCGGGGGGAACCGGCACCGGGGCGGCACCCAGGTTGGCGATCACGATGACCGCACGATTGCGCAGGGCGACCACCTCGTCGCCGTAGCCGTCGAGCCACTCGACCGCGCCGGTGCCGAGCTCGTGCTCGGCGCGCAGCGCGAGCGCTGCGCGGTACAGTTCGAGAGTCGAGGCAGGGTCACCGCGCTGCACGTCGCGTGCGAACCGGGCGAAGCTCGTCGGCTGCGGGAGCCAGCTCTCCCCGGAGCCGCTGAACCCGAAGGCCAGCGCCGCGGTCTCCCACGGAATCGGCACGCGGCAGCCATCGCGACCGTAGACCTCGCCGTTGGTGCGGTGGAAGGTCGGGTCTTCGCGCACGTGATCATCGAGCTCGATGACCTCGGGCAGCCCGAGCTCCTCGCCCTGGTAGAGGTACGCGCTGCCGGGCAGGGCCAGCATGAGCGCCGAGGCGGCACGTCCGCGCCGCAGCCCCAGCACCTCGTCGGGCTTGTCCTCCGTCTTCGGACCGATGCCGCTCGCGGGCGCCGCGCCGTAGGTGGCCAGCCCGTAGCGGCTGGTGTGGCGCACGACATCGTGGTTCGAGAGCACCCAGGTGCTCGGGGCACCGACCCCGGTGAACGCGGCGATCGACTCGTCGATCACGGCCCGCAGTCGGGGCGCCTCCCACGGCGTGCCGAGGTAGCTGAAGTTGAAGGCCTGGTGCATCTCGTCCGGGCGCACCCAGAGGGCCGCCTTGGCGAGCGGCTCGACCCAGGCCTCGGCGCAGAGCACGCGATCGCCCTCGTACTCCTCCAGCACCCGGTGCCAGTCGCGGTAGACCTCGTGCACCTCGGGCTGGGCCCAGTACGGCACCTCGTCGGGCTTCATCATCGCCTCGGCCAGGCTCTCGCCGGGCTCCGGTTCGCGCACGTCGGGCAGCCCTTCCTTCTTCATGAGGCCGTGCGCCACGTCGACGCGGAAGCCGTCCACGCCGCGGTCGAGCCAGAAGCGGAGGATCTGCCGGAACTGCTCCCAGACCCACGGGTTCTTCCAGTTGAAGTCGGGCTGCGAGCTGTCGAAGATGTGCAGGTACCACTGGCCGGGGGTGCCGTCTGCCTCGGTCACGCGGGTCCAGGCGGTGCCGCCGAAGACCGACTGCCAGTTGTTCGGGGGCAGCTCGCCGTGCTCACCGCGGCCCTCGCGGAACATGAAGCGCTCGCGCTCGGCCGATCCCGGGCCGGCGGCGAGCGCCTCCCTGAACCAGGGGTGGTCGCTCGAGCAGTGGTTCGGCACGAGGTCGACGATCACGCGCAGGCCGAGCTCGTGCGCCCGGTCGCGCAGCGCATCGAAGTCGCTGAGCGTGCCGAAGATCGGGTCGACGTCGCAGTAGTCGCTGACGTCGTAGCCGGCATCGCGCTGGGGCGAGCGGAAGAACGGCGAGAGCCAGACGGCGTCGACGCCGAGCTCGCGCAGCGCCGGGAGGCGCTCGGTGATGCCCGCGAGGTCGCCGATGCCGTCGCCGCTCGCGTCGGCGAACGAGCGCGGGTAGATCTGGTAGATGACGGCCGAACGCCACCATTCGTCGCCAGGAGCGGCGGAGCGGCGGTGGTCGATGGCCCGTGCGGAGGGCGCGGTGATGTCGTACGGCATTCCGCCACTGTAGGACACTTCTCGCGATCGTGGGAACGGTTCCATGAATCGGCCGCATTTTTCCCGCGGAATGGACGGTCTCACGCATCAACCGAGCGTTCTGCCGGTCTGAACCGGAGTCAGGATGTGGAAGCGCTTGCAGAATCGTTCCTCCTGTGGCCTAATGGAAGCGCTTGCAGTCGCGAGCGCACCAAGAGAACGGCCTCTTCGACCTCTCGGCAGCCCCGCACCGCTCGGTGCGGTCGCCCGTGGCGCGTCGGCACGGAGGCCGACCCCACACGAAAGGTGACCACCGATGAAGGTGACATCACGCAGCCTGATCATGACGGGAGCGATGGCCGCGGCCACTGCCGTCGTCCTCGCCGGATGCGCTCCGGCCGAGCCCGAGGCGCCCCAGTTCGAGGGCTCGCTGACGGTCTGGGTCGACGCCGACCGCGCCGGCGTGCTCGAAGACATCGCCGCCCAGTTCGAGGAGGAGCGCGGCGTGACCGTCGAGCTCGTCACGAAGGAGTTCGGCGCGATCCGCGACGACTTCATCACCCAGGCCCCCACCGGCAACGGCCCCGACATCATCGTCGGCGCCCACGACTGGCTCGGCAAGCTCGTGCAGAACGGCGTCGTCGCGCCGCTCGAGCTCGGCGACAAGGCCGCCGAGTTCCAGGACGTCGCGATCACCGCGATGAGCTACGAGGGCACCAACTACGGCCTGCCCTACTCGGTCGAGAACATCGCCATGATCCGCAACGCCGACATCGTGGCCGAGGCGCCCGCCACCTTCGATGATCTGATCGCCGCCGGTCAGGCTGCCGTCGCCGAGGGCTCCGCTGAGTACCCGTTCCTCGTCGGACTCGACCCCAACGCGGCCGACCCGTACCACCTCTACCCGCTGCAGGCCTCGTTCGGAGCCCCCGTCTTCGAGATCACCGCTGACGGCACCTACAACCCGAGCGTTCTCGCGCTCGGCAACGAGGGCGGCGAGGCCTTCGCCGTCAAGCTCGCCGAGTGGGGCGCCGCCGGCATCCTCAACACGAACATCTCGGGCGACATCGCTCGCGAGGAGTTCGTGGCCGGCAAGTCGCCGTTCTACCTCACCGGTCCGTGGAACATCCCCGCCATCAAGGAGGCCGGCATCAACTACGCGATCGAGGCGATCCCCTCGGCTGGCGGCGAGACCGCGTCACCGTTCGTCGGTGTGCAGGGCTTCTTCGTCAGCGCCCGCAGCGAGAACCAGCTCGCTGCCACCGAGTTCCTCGTGAACTACATCGGCACCGAGGCCGTGCAGACGGCGCTCTACGAGGTCGGGGGCCGCGCCCCCGCCCTGCTGAGCGCCTTCGAGGCCGCGAAGTCGAACGCCGACGTCGCCGCCTTCGGCGAGGTCGGTGCCAACGGCAACCCGATGCCCAACGTCCCGGCGATGGATGTCGTGTGGTCCGACTGGGGTTCGACCGAGGTCGCCATCATCAACGGCCAGGGTGACCCGGTCGAGCTGTGGCGCGCCATGGTGGCCAGCATCCAGTCGAAGATCGACGGCTAACCACCCGCCCCGCGCAACAACCCTGGTGCCGGGAGGCCTGCCGGAGCGCTCAGCGCCCGCGGTAGGCTCCCGGCACCGCCACGGTGCCGCGACGACGACGTTCGGAGAACCATGAGCAACACCAGCCAGGCGACCGCTGCCGCCAACCCACCGCCTCCCGCCGCGGCGATGCGGGCCGCGCGCTCGAGCAGCAGCGTGCGGGGCATCCTGTGGAAGATCGCCCTCCTCGGCATCGTCGATGCCATCGCGGTCTTCGGCCTGTTCATGCTGCTGCTGCAGGAGTCATGGGTGCCCTTCGGCATCGTGCTCGCCGTCACCCTCATCGTCAACGTCATCTACTTCATGCCGGGCTGGCTGCCGGCCAAGTACCTGACCCCGGGCCTGCTCTTCCTGGCCGTCTTCCAGATCTTCGTCGTCGTCTACAGCGGCTACATCGCCTTCACCAACTACGGCGACGGCCGCAACGGCACGAAGGAGGACGCCATCGAGACGATCCTCCTCACCGCGCAGCAGCGCGTGCCCGACTCGCCGACCTACCGCCTGACCGTGCTCGAGCAGTTCGGGGAGTACTTCTTCCTCGTCACCGACCCCGAGGGGGAGGTCCTCCTCGGCTCGGCCGACCAGCCGCTCGAGCGCGTCACCGGCTACGGCACCGACTCGACCGGGCGCGCCGACTCGCTGCCGGGCTTCACGACCCTGACCTTCGGCGACCTCCTGCAGAACCAGCAGACCGTGACGCAGCTCGCCGTGCCGCTCAGCGACGATCCGAACGACGGTGCGCTGCGCACCTCCGACGGCAGCAACGCCTACCTCTACCTCTCGCAGCTCACCTACGACGAGGCCACCGACACCTTCGTCGATCGAACCGGCACCATCTACCGCGACGGCGGCGACGGCGCCTTCGTCTCGGACGCCGGTCGCGAGCTGGTGCCCGGCTGGACCATCCAGGTCGGGTTCGACAACTTCGTGACGGCGTTCACCACCGAGAACATCCGTGGGCCGCTCATCAGCGTCACGATCTGGACCTTCGCCTTCGCGATCCTCTCCGTCGCCTCGACCTTCGCCCTCGGACTCTTCCTGGCGCTCGTGTTCAACAAGCCGAGCATGCGCGGCAAGAAGGTCTACCGGCTGATCATGATCCTGCCCTACGCCTTCCCCGGCTTCCTCTCGGGTCTGGTCTGGCTCGGGCTCTTCAACCAGGAGTTCGGGTACATCAACCAGGTGCTGTTCGGCGGTGCGAGCATCCCGTGGCTCACCGATCCGTGGCTCGCGAAGTTCAGCGTGCTCTTCGTCAACCTCTGGCTCGGGTTCCCGTACATGTTCCTGATCTGCACCGGCGCGCTGCAGTCGATCCCCGAAGAGCTCACCGAGGCGGCCACCGTCGACGGCGCACGGCCGTGGGCGGTCTTCCGGCTCATCAAATTCCCCCTCCTGCTGGTCTCGGTGGCGCCGCTGCTGATCTCGTCGTTCGCGTTCAACTTCAACAACTTCAACATCATCTACATGCTCACCGGGGGAGGGCCGCGGGATGTCACGGCCGGCGTCGATGCCGGCGCCACCGACATCCTCATCACGCTCGTCTACAAGGTGGCCTTCGGCGAGGGCACCGGCCGCGACTACGGCCTGGCGAGCGCCTTCGCCATCCTGATCTTCTTCATCGTCGCGACGGTCTCCATCATCAGCTTCCGTCAGACCAAGGCGCTCGAGGAGCTGAACTGACATGACCGCGATCGACGTGAGCTCCGCATCCGCCGCCCCCGAGAGCGGCGCACCCCGCGCGATTCCCGCACGCCGCCGCCGCGGCCCCGGGCACTGGTTCCTCGACACCGGCTGGCGGCACCTGATCGGGCTGGTCATGCTGGTGTTCGCAGCGTTCCCGCTGCTCTACGTGCTGTCGGCATCGCTCAACCCGACCGGCACGCTCGTCGGCTCGAACGACCTCTTCCGCACGATCGACATCGGCAACTACATCCGGCTTTTCCAGCTGCCGCAGCAGCCCTTCGCGGCCTGGTTCGTCAACACCATGGTCATCGGCCTGGTCACCGCCGCCGGCACCGTCTTCCTCGGTGCCCTCGCCGCGTACGCGTTCTCACGGATGCGGTTCACGGGTCGCCGCGTGGGCCTCCTGACCCTGCTGCTGGTGCAGATGTTTCCCCAGCTGCTCGGCGTCGTCGCGATCTTCCTGCTGCTGTCGGGCATCGGCGAGGTCTTCCCGCAGATCGGCATCGGCACCCAGGCCGGGCTCGTGCTCGTCTACCTCGGCGGCGCGCTCGGGGTGAACACCTACCTCATGTACGGGTTCTTCAACACCGTTCCGGTGTCGATCGATGAGGCCGCCAAGATCGACGGCGCGAGTCACGCCCGCATCTTCTTCACGATCATCCTGCGCCTGGTCGCACCCATCCTCGCCGTCGTCGGCCTGCTGTCGTTCATCGCCACCTCGAGCGAGTTCGTGATCGCCTCGATCGTGCTGACCGACCCGCAGACGCAGACGCTCGCCGTCGGGCTGTACCAGTTCGTCGCGCAGGAGACCTCGCGCAACTGGACCATCTTCTCGGCGGGTGCCGTGCTCGCGGCGATCCCGGTGATGGCGCTGTTCCTGTACCTGCAGAAGTACATCATCGGCGGCCTCACGGCCGGGTCGGTCAAGTGACGAGAGCGTCTGCCGGGGCCGCCCTGCCCCTGGCGGCCCAGCCCCATCACGACGGCTCGGGGCTGTACGTGTCGACCGCGGCGCCGCGACTCGGGGAGACGGTGCGGGTGCGGCTGCGCATCCCGCGCGAGTACGGCGACGTCGTCGCCGTGCGCACCCGGTCGAACCCCGACCACGAGCCGCGCTTCAGCGTGGCGGCGAGGCTCGGCCCGCCCGCCGCCGCCGCGCCCAGCGGGGTGGAGTGGTGGCAGGCGGAGGTGCTCGTGCAGAACCCCGTGCACGGCTACCGCTTCATGATCGAGCGGGCCGACGGCCGGGTCGACTGGCTGTGCAACGGCGGGCTCAGCGACATCGAGACGCGCGATGACGACGACTTCCGACTGATCACCCATCCGCCCGCGCCGGCCTGGGGGGCCGAAGCGGTCATGTACCAGGTCTTCCCCGACCGCTTCGCGCGCTCGGCGGCCGCTGCTGCTCGGCCGCTGCCCGACTGGGCTGAGCCCGCCGAGTGGGACGACGAGCCCGTGCACCGCGGCCCCTCGACCCCGCGGCAGTTCTACGGGGGCGACCTCGACGGCATCATCGAGCATCTCGACCACCTCGAGCGGCTCGGAGTCACCCTGCTCTACCTCACGCCCGTCTTCCCCGGCCGCTCGAACCACCGCTACGACGCCCATACCTTCGACGAGGTCGACCCCCTGCTCGGCGGCGATGCCGCGCTCGCCCGGCTGACGGCAGCGGCGCACGAGCGCGGCATCCGGGTGATGGGCGACCTCACGAGCAATCATTCCGGGGATGCCCACGAGTGGTTCCGGGCGGCACTCGGCGCCCCCGGCGCTCCCGAGAGCGACTTCTACTACTGGCTCGACGAGGCGCAGACCGACTACGAGTCGTGGCTCGGGGTGGAGACGCTGCCGAAGCTGAACTGGAACTCGACCGAGCTGCGCCGCCGCTTCATCGAGGGCGAGGACTCGGTCGTCGCGCGCTGGTTGAAGCCTCCCTTCGCGCTGGACGGCTGGCGCATCGACGTGGCGAACATGACGGGACGCTTCGGCGAGGACGACCTCAACGAGGCGGTGCGACGCACCATCCGGCAGACCATGATCGAGGTCAACGCCGACACCCTCCTGCTGGCCGAGTACACCAACGATGCGGCGAAAGACCTCACCGGCGATGGCTGGCACGGTGCCATGACCTATGCGAACTTCACCCGCCCGGTGTGGGCCTGGCTGAGCCGGCCCGGCCCCGTCGACTGGTTCTTCGGCCTGCCCTACCCCCAGATGCCGCAGTACACCGCCGAGCAGGTGTACCACGCGCACCGACGGTTCACCGCGGCTATGCCGTGGCGCAGCCGCATCCACTCGATGAACGCCCTCGATACGCACGACACGGCGCGGTTCGCCGATCGGGCCCGCCCCGGTGCCGTGCCGGTCGCCGTCGGGCTCTCGATGACGCTGCCGGGAATCCCCGTGATCTTCGCGGGCGACGAGCTCGGCGCCACCGGCAGCAACGGTGAGCACTCGCGCACCACCATGCCCTGGGATCGCCTCGAGCAGCACGCCGACCGCATCGAGCTCTACGCGCAGCTCGTGCGGCTGCGGCGCGAGCATGCGGCCCTCAGCCATGGCGGACTCCGCTGGCTGCACGTCGACGCCGACAGCCTCGTCTTCGTTCGAGAGACGGCGCAGGATGCGGTGCTCGTGCTCGCCGCGCGCGACGACGTCGACATCACCCTGCCCGCGAGCGCCCTCGGCGGGGGTGCGCACGACGCCGGGGCTCGTCGCCTGTGGGGTGCCGCCGAGCTCGACGGAACCCGGCTGCGCTCGACCGGGATGGCCTTCACCGCGTGGTCGCTGCCGGGAGTTGCAGTGCCGCACTAGGTGCTAATCTTCTCTGGTGCCTTTCGCCGGATCCGGCGACCGGCAGCGCCCCGATAGCTCAGTGGTAGAGCACTTCCATGGTAAGGAAGGGGTCGTCAGTTCAATCCTGACTCGGGGCTCTGAACCTCCTCGCGTGCGAGGAGTTCTGCCCGGCGGGGTAGCTCAGGTGGTTAGAGCACACGGCTCATAATCGTGGTGTCGCGGGTTCGAGTCCCGCCCTCGCTACCGTTTCCGAATCCTCAGTAGCCGGTGCGCTCGTCCATGAGCCGCTGCAGGTCGGCGAGCACGCCCGCGATCGACTCGCGGCGCTCCTCCTCCGTCTGCTCGATGACCGGCTCGCGGGGGATCAGCCGCGCCTGCATGAGCTCGTCGAGCGTCTCCGACCGCGCCCGCAGTGCGAGCTCGTGGAGAAACTGCTCATCCTGCCGCGCCGCCTCGAGCCTCTCGACGACCCCGCGCAGGGTGCGGCTGCGCGCTGCGAGCCTGTCGGCCTCCTCCCGCTTGCGCCGCACGCGCGCACGGTCGCGCTTCGACGAGGCGCGGCGGGTCTCCCGCGGGGTCGGTGCGGCGCGCACGCTCTCCTCCGACAGTCGCGCGGCACCGGCGCGCTGCTCGGCGATGAGGGTCTCGAGCGCTTCGCGGGCGAGCGCGACGGCCTGCGGCTCGCTCCACGGGGCGCCGTCGCGCAGGATGTGCAGGATCACCCCGTTCTTGACGGCCAGGCGAAGAGCCGAGACGGCGACGAGGTAGCCCTCATCGATCTGGTGGCGCAGGTCGCGGGGCAGCTCCGGCGCGCGCGCGCCGACCGCGGTGACGGGGGCGGGCCAGAAGCGCATGGTCACTCTCGCGGCGAAGGGGCGGGGTGCCTCCAGGGTAGGGCCCGTGCCTGCGCGCACGCCCGACGGGCGCCCGGAGGGCATCCCGCCGGAATCGACCGCGACACGCCGAAAACACAACATCTAGGGGAATGACACGCGTGTGATTCCCGTTATATAGTGAGACCCCAGCCGCCGGGGGCGGAGGATTCACCACCAGAGGAGGTCCATCATGGACAACGACAACGAGACCGTCGGCGGCTACGCCGTGCCCGTCGACCCGATGGACCTGCTGCAGTGCGAGAGCTGCCAGTAGCCGCACGCTGACGACATCACACGAGACCCCGGTTCGCCACTGACGGCGCACCGGGGTTTCGTGTAGACGCGACGGGTCGGGCCCGGGCCCGGTTCTCGGCCGGAAGGACACCACGATGAGCATCGAGGCGGTGAGCGGCGCCATGGATGGCGCGGTCGGCGTCGGCGTGGATGCACGACCCCGCCTCGCCAGCGATGCCGAGGTGCTCGACCGCGTGCACCGCACGCTCGGCCCCGTCGACGTCGTCGCCGAGCACACCGGCGCGCACCGCCTCTCGCGCGTGCTGCACGTCGTCACGCGCGGCGGCGAGCAGGCGGTCGTCAAATGGCATCGGGATGCGGGCCCTCACCGTCGCGAATCCGAAGCCCTGGCGCAGTACGCCGCGGCGCTCGGCGGCGAGGCCCCGCGCATCGTCATCACCGAGCCCGCCCTGCGCATGGTGACGCTCTCGCGGCTGCTCGGAGAACCCGCGGCCGGCACGGCCCATGAGCGCGACCCCGACATCCACATGCGCCTCGGCGAGCTCGTGCGCCGACTGCACGACGCCGAGCCGCCGCGCCGCCACGCGCGGTTCGGCCCCATGATCGCCGCCGAGTTCGAGCGCTGGAGCCGCGCCGCCGACGAGCTGTGGGGCGACGGTCTCGAGGGCCGCGACGAGCGGGCCGAGCGGCTCGCCGCCGAGCGGCACCTCCTGCGCCAGCACGTGGCGGCCGCCCTCGACATCGGTGAGCTCGACCACGTGCCCGCGCACCGCCAGCTGACGCCGCGGCACTGGATCATCGACCCCGGCGGGCACGTGCGCCTCATCGACTTCTCGCAGGTCGAGTTCGAGCCGCGCATCGTCGACCTGCTGTGGCTCGAGTACGGGCCGTGGCGCGACGAGCCCTGGCTGCGGGCCGCGTTCCTGCACGGCTACGGGCGCACCCCCACCGAGCGCGACGAGCTCGCGCTGCGGGCTGTCGCGGCGACCCGCGCACTCGAGCTGCTCGTGCGCGGCGAGAGCCGGGGGCATGCGGCCGAGCGCGCTCTCGGTCGCGGCATGATCGACCGACTGCTCGGCACCGCACTGTTCTGAGGGCGGCGCACGGGCGCGCCTAGACTGGGCGGGTGCCCGTGAACCCCGATCTCGTCGAGCGCGCCTTCCCGCCGGCGGCGCGCTACCTCGTCGGACGCGAGAAGGTGCGCGAGTTCGCGCGCGCCGTGTTCGCCACCGCGCCCCTGCACCACGACCCGGAGGCAGCCCGGGCGGCCGGCTACGCCGACGTGGTCGCACCCCCGACCTTCCCCATCGTCGTCGCCGAAGCCACGCTGCAGCAGCTGCTCGCCGAGCCCGACGCCGGCATCGACTTCAGCCGCGTCGTGCACGGCGACCAGCGATTCACCTACTCGCGCCCGATCGTCGCCGGTGACGAGCTGACAGCCACGCTGCGGGTGACGAGCATCAAGACGCTCGGCGGCAACAGCATGGTGACGAGCGAGTCGAGCATGGTCGACGCGCGCGGCGAGCACGTCGTGACGAGCGTGTCGACGCTCGTCATTCGGGGGGAGGACGCGTGAGCATCCTGAACGGTCTCGAAGTCGGCCAGGTCGTCGCCGAGCGCGCCTTCCCGATCACCCGTGACAGCCTCGTGCGCTACGCGGGCGCGAGCGGCGACTTCAACCCCATCCACTACCGCGACGACGTGGCCGCCGCCGTCGGCCTGCCCGGCGTGCTGGCGCACGGCATGCTGACCATGGGCCTCGCGGTGCAGCCGGTCGTCGACTGGCTCGGGTCGGCCGGGTGGGTCAGCGACTACCAGGTGCGCTTCACGCGCCCGGTCGTGGTCGACCCGCAGGCGGGCGCGACCGTCACGGTCACCGCCACAGTCGGCGCGATCGACGAGGCCGGAGCCCGCATCGACCTCAGCGCCGTGTGCGACGACCAGACGGTGCTCAACAAGGCGCAGGTGCGCGTCACGCCCGCGGTCTGAGCCCGGATGCTGCCCTGATGCTGCTCGCAGACCACACGACCCTCGGCGTCGGCGGACCGGCCGACCGGGCCATCACCGCCACGACCCCCGACGAGCTCGCCGACGCCGTGCTCGAGGCCGAGGCGGCGGGTGAACCCTGGCTGGTGCTCGGTGGCGGCTCGAACGTGCTCGTCGCCGACGAGGGCTTCGCGGGAACCGTGGTGCTGGTCGCGAGCCGCGGCATCGAGCGGCTGCCCGATGCGCCCGGGTCGGCGCGCCCGGTGCGCCTGCGGGTGCAGGCCGGTGAACCCTGGGATTCGCTCGTCGCCCACACGGTCGAGCAGGGCTGGGCGGGCATCGAGGCTCTCAGCGGCATCCCCGGGTCGACGGGGGCGGCGCCGATCCAGAACATCGGCGCCTACGGGCAGGAGATCGTCGAGAGCCTCATCGCGGTCGACGTGCTCGACCTCGACAGCGGCGAGCGGCGCACCGTTCCCGCCCCCGACCTGCACCTCGGCTACCGCACCAGCGCCATCAAGCAGGGCTGGCGAGCCGTCGTGCTCAGCGTCGACCTCGCTCTCGAGCACGACTCGGCGGGTCTCAGCCGGCCCGTCGCCTACGGGCAGCTCGCCGACGCGCTCGGCGTCGCGATCGGCGACCGCGCGCCCCTGGTCGGCGTGCGTGCGGCGACACTGCAGCTGCGCGCGAGCAAAGGGATGGTGCTCGACGCCGCCGACCCGCAGTCGCGCAGCGCCGGTTCGTTCTTCACCAACCCGATCGTCAGCGAGAGCTTCGCGCGCGGGCTGCCCGCCGACGCGCCGCGCTGGCCGCAGCAGCCCGAGCCGCGCCCTGTCGCGGTGCCGCTCGGCCAGGAGCCGGCGGCTCCGCCGCCGGTGAGCGAGGGCACGGTGAAGCTCAGCGCCGCGTGGCTGATCGAGCACGCCGGTATCGCCCGCGGGTTCCGGCTGCCGGGCTCGGGCGCATCCGTGTCGTCGAAGCACACGCTGGCGCTCACCAACGCCAGCGGGCAGGCGACCGCCGCCGAGGTCGCCCAACTGGCCCGGTACATCCAGACCCGCGTGCTCAGCGAGTTCGGGGTGCTGCTGCACCCCGAGCCGGTGCTGGTCGGCCTCAGCCTGTAGCGCTCGACCCCGGGGCTACAGCAGCCCGCGCTCCATGGCGAGGGTGACCGCGCGCGTGCGGTCGTTCACCCCGAGCTTCTCGAAGGCGCGCAGCAGGTGCGTCTTCACGGTCGCCTCGCCCACGAACAGCCGCTCGCCGATCGCGCGGTTCGACAGCCCCTCGGCGACGAGCCGCAGCACCTCCGTCTCGCGGGCTGTCAGCGCCGTCGGTGCCGGTGCCCGCATGCGGGTGACCAGTTGCGCGGCGATCGCGGGCGAGAGCGCCACCTCGCCCGCGGCGACCGAGCGCACGCCCGCGATCAGCTCCTCGGCCGGCGCGGCCTTCAGCAGGTAGCCGCTCGCTCCCGCCTCGATCGCCGCGAGGATGCTCGCGTCCGACTCGTAGGTCGTCAGCACGAGCACGCGCACGGCGGGGTCGCGCTCGCGGATGCGGGCCGTCGCCGCGTCGCCGGTGAGCCCGGGCATCCGCACATCCATGACGACGACGTCGGGCTGCAGCGCCAGAGCCCGCTCCACGGCCTGCTCGCCGTCGGTCGCTTCGCCGACCACGGTGATGTCGGGCTCGCTCGCCAGCAGGGCGACGATTCCCGCGCGCACCACGGCGTGGTCGTCGGCGACGAGCACCCGGATCGCGGTGTCGCGCCCGCCCGTCATCGCGTCGGCTCCGCGGTCGGTGCCGCGGCCGGGCTCGGGATGCTCGCCGGCAGCTCGGCCACGATCGAGGTTCCGGCGCCCGGCGCGCTGTCCACCCGCAGCGTGCCGCCGACGAGCGCGAGCCGTTCGGTCATGCCGCTGAGGCCGAACCCCGTCGACGCCGTCCCGGGGTCGAAACCGATGCCGTCATCACGCACGGTGAGGCGCACGCGGTCGCTCGAGCCGGGCTGCACCGCGCCGACCTCCAGGGCGATGCGACGGGCCCGCGCGTGCTTGCGCGCGTTGCTCAGCGCCTCCTGCGCGCAGCGCAGCACCACGACCTCGGCGTCGCGCGAGAGGGCGACGCCGTCGGTGATCGTGAGCGAGACCGTGACCCCGGTCTCGCGTTCGAAGCGCTCGGCCAGGCGGTGCAGGGCGCCGTCGAAGCCGAGGCCGTCGGCATCGAGCGCCGCCCCCGCGGCGACCAGGGCGCGCGTCTCACCGAGCGCGGCCCGAGCCCCCTCCTCGATCATCGCCAGCGTTGCATCCGGAGCGGCGGCCTCGCGCCGCGCTCGCTGGGCCAGCATGACGAGCCCGGTCAGATCTTGCGCGATCGTGTCGTGCAGCTCGCGCGCGAGCCGCTCGCGCTCGGCGGCCGCCCCCGCCTCGCGGTTCAGGGCGGCGATCTGCTCCTGCGCGCCCTGCAGCTCGGCCAGCAGTCGGCCGCGCTCCTCGCCGAGCGCGGTCATGCGACTGATCCACACCCCCATCGCGAGGCTGAATCCCAGCGACAGCGCCTGCGTGAACGCGATCTGCACGAGGTCGCCGGGCTCGGTGCCGATGCTCACCGTGAAGCCCGCACCCACGGCGAGGCCGATCGCGAGATTCGCGAGCACGGCGTCGCGCAGCCGCCGGCTGAATACCCAGGCCACCGGATACGCGATCGCCTGAAGGATGGCGAGGGAGGCGAAGCCGGCGGTCGCCACGCCGGTCGCGACGGCCACGCCGAGCACCAGGGGCACCGAGGGCTCCTCCGCCTCGACCCGACGATCGCCCCACAGGGCCCAGCTGAGGACGAGCATCCCGATTCCGATCAGGGCCAGCGCGAGGCGCCAGGGGGTCTGCAGCGACAGCACGGCCAGCGCGCCGGCGAGGGTCGCCATGCCGAGCACGGCGACCCACCACCAGCGGCGCGCGGTCGAGCGCACGGGTCAGCTGTCCTTCCGGATCCAGCGGAAGGTCAGGCTCGTGAGCACGAGCCCGGCGACGAGCCAGATCGCGAGCGCGATGGCGATGCCGGGGTGGTCCCACGACTCGTTCTGCTCGAGCACGACCAGTTCGTCGGGCAGGAAGACGCTGCGCATGCCCTGGGCCATCCACTTGAGCGGGAAGACCGACGCCACATTCTGCAGCCACTCGGGCAGGTCGCTGAAGCGCAGGTACACGCCCGAGATGAACTGCAGCACGAGCGTGATCGGAATGACGACCGCGGTCGCGCTCTTGCCCGAGCGCGGCACCGCGCTGAGGGCGATGCCCAGGATGGCCGAGCACAGCACTCCGAGCGTGAAGACCCAGGCGAACACCCACCAGTTGGCCGGGTCCTCCGGCAGCGGCACCTGGAACACCGTGAAGCCGAGCAGCAGCAGCACCGCCGCCTGCAGCAGGCCGGTCACGAACGACTGCCCGAGCTTGCCGATGAAGTAGCTCATGACCGGCAGTGGCGAGCCGGCCAGGCGCTTGAGCGTGCCGTCGCTCTTTTCCACCGCGATGTCGATCGCGAGGTTCTGCAGACCGCTCAGCAGCACGCCGGCGGCGAGCATGGCGGGCAGGAAGAACCAGGCGGCGGTGATCTCGTCGCCGTCGGCGGTCTGCCCGAAGCTCGCCTCGCTGAACGACACCGAGAAGATCGTCAGCATCACCACCGGGAACAGGAAGGTGAAGAACACCGTGTCGCCCTGGCGGAAGTAGGCGCGCACCTCGTAGCCGATGCGCAGCCCGCCGAGACGGATCGCGCGAGCGAGGCCGCCCTCGCGACGGGCCGCGGTCGGCGTCATGGTGGGGGTCGTCGTCATCGTGCTGCCTCCGTCTCGTTCAGCGCCTCAGCGCTCAGGTCGCTCGCATGCTCATGGCCGACGAGGTCGAGGTAGACATCCTCCAGGCTCGGGCGGATCACCTCGAGGCCCTCGGGCTCTGCGCCCAGGCGGGCGACGAGCTCGGTGACGACCGCGGCGGGAGTGTGCGTGCGCTGCTCGTGCACCGCGCCGTTCTCGCGCCAGCGCACGAACGGCACACGGGCATCCGCACCCCCGATCTCGTCGATCGGCGCGAGGTCGACCATGCGACCGCCCGCGATGATGCCGGCGCGGTCGCCGAGCTGGGCCGCCTCGTCGAGGTAGTGGGTGGTGAGCAGGATGCTCGTGCCCTCGCTCTTCAGCGTGCGGATCAGCTGCCAGAAGCTGCGGCGCGCCTCGGGGTCGAAGCCGGTCGTGGGCTCGTCGAGGAAGAGCAGCTCGGGCCGACCGACGATGCCGACCGCAACGTCGACGCGGCGGCGCTGCCCGCCCGAGAGCTTGCGGATCAGGGCGCCCGCCTTGCTCTCGAGCCCGACGGCGGCGATCACCTCGTCGACGTCGCGCGGGTTCGGGTACAGCGCCGCGAAGTGGCGCAGCTGCTCGGCGACGGTGACGTTGCCGCTCTCGCCGCTCGACTGCAGCACGATGCCGAGGCGGGCCTTCCAGTCGAGCCCGCCCTTCTGCGGGTCGACGCCGAGCACGCTCACGGCACCGCTCGTGCGGTCGCGGTACCCCTCGAGGATCTCGATGGTGGTCGACTTGCCGGCCCCGTTCGGGCCGAGCAGGGCGAAGGTCTCGCCGCGGTGGATGTCGAAGCTCACGCCGTCGACGGCGGTCAGGTCGCCGTAGGTCTTGCGCAGGTCGCGCACCTCGACGACGTTCTCAGGTGACGTCATGGCTCCAGCATCCCGCGCCGGCGCGGTCGGCGGTACCTCCGCCCGGCGGATTCTCGGGTCCACCGATCGGTGGACGGCAGGAATGCGCAATTCCCATTGCGTTTAGTGCGTGACATTTCCGATAAACTCACTGCGGTTTACACGAATACCGAGGGGAATTCTCATGAAGCGCATTACCACCGAGCTGGTCGACGATCTCGACGGCACCGTCATCGGCCCCGGCGAGGGCGGCACCGTCACCTTCGCGCTCGATGGCGCGAGCTACGAGATCGACCTCGGGCGGCCCAACCAGCAGGCGCTGCGGGATGCCCTCGCGCCGTTCATCGCGCGCGCCCGGTCGACCGGCCGCCGTGCGGGCACCGCCCCGCGCAAGCGCGCGGCCGCCAGCGGCGATACCGCCGCGGTGCGCGAGTGGGCGCAGAAGAACGGCTACACGGTCGGCGACCGCGGCCGCATCCCGGCCGAGGTGCGCGAGGCGTACGCCGCCGCGCAGCGCTAGCCGCCGGGCTGTTCCGAGGTGCGAGCGGGTCGGGTCGTGGGCGCGAGGGGTGCGGCCGCGCTGACCCGGCCACTTCAGCGCGGCCAGACCAACGACACGGCGATCGCGACCATCACGACCGCGATGCCGGCGTCGAGCCAGCGCCACGCGCGCGGGGTCGACAGCCAGCGGCCCAGATAGCGCGCGCCGAAGCCGAGCGCGGTGAACCACAGCACGCTGCCGAGCATCGCGCCCGCGCCGAACAGCCAGCGCTGGTCCTCCCACGTGCTCGCGATCGACCCGAGCAGGAACACCGTGTCGAGGTACACGTGCGGGTTCAACCAGGTGAGGGCCAGCGCCGTCAGCAGCACCCCGCGCAGGCGGGTCGGTGACGCGACCATGGTCGCCGGGCGGCTGTCGCCCGCCCCAGCGTGCGATGTGCTGTTCGCCGGCTGCGGCGGTGCGCTGTCGATGCTGAGTGCGCCAGGGGGGCGCCACGCGCGGCGTGCGGCGAGCATCCCGTAGCCGACCAGGAAGACTGCGCCCGCCCAGCGGACGACGTCGATCAGCCAGGGCACGACCTCGAGCAGGGCGCCCAGCCCGGCGATACCCGCGGCGATGAGCACCGCGTCGGAGACCGCGCAGATGATGACGACCGCGACGACGTGCTCGCGGCGGATGCCCTGCCGCAGCACGAAGACGTTCTGCGGGCCGATCGCGATGATCAGCGATAGCCCGAGCCCGAGCCCGGCAAGGATTGCGGTCATGCCACGACACTACGGTCGGCTCGGCCGTCACTCCAGTTAATGATTCTGGATGACCATTAGTCTCACTTCATGGATCTCTCGGTCGAGCTCGCCCGCACCGTCCTCGCCGTCGTCGATCTCGGAACCTTCGACGCAGCCGCCCGACGACTGCGTGTGACGCCATCGGCCGTGAGCCAGAGAGTGCGTGCGCTCGAGCACCAGCTGGGTCAGGTGCTGCTGGTGCGCGAGAAGCCCGTGCGCCCGACCCCCGCTGGCCGCACGATCGTGCGCTTTGCTCGACAGCTCGCGCTTCTCGAGCACGAAGCTCGGGCCGCGCTCGGTGCCGGCGACACGGGGGTCGCGGTCGTCACCGTCGCGGTCAATGCCGACTCCCTGGCCACCTGGTTGATGCCAGCACTCAGCCCTCTCTTCAGCGCCGACGACCTCGTCGTGCAGGTGCACCGCGATGATCAGAACCGCACCGCAGAGCTGCTCGAGTCGGGTGACGTCATGGCGGCGGTGACCGCACGGGCCGAGGCGGTCGCTGGTTGCGTTGTGAGGGCGCTGGGGTCGATGCGCTACCGTGCGGCCGCCACCCCCGAGTACGTCGCGCGGCACCGCGGCGGGTGGGGGACCGAGTGGCTGCGCCGTGCTCCGCTTGTGCAGTTCGACCGGCACGACGATCTCCAGCAACGTTACCTCCGGGCCTGCGGAGTCGACCCTGACGAGCCGCCGCGACACGTGATCCCCTCCTCGGCGGAGTTCGCCGCCGCCGTGCACCTCGGCGCGGGATGGGGAATGCTGCCCGATGCCCAGTGCGATGCGGCGCTCAGCGACGGCCGCCTCGTGCTCATCGGAGGGGACCCGATCGAGGTCGAGCTGTACTGGCAGCAGTGGAGCCTGCGATCGTCGTCGCTCAACCGCGTTGCACACGCGGTTGAGGCGGGGGCACGGGTCGCGTTGCGGCCCGCCGCCTGAGACCTACCGCGTGCCGAACAGCGCCTGCACGCGCTGGATGCCCTCGAGCAGGTCGGCGTCGCCGAGCGCGTAGCTGAAGCGCAGGTACCCGCTCGGCCCGAAGGCCTCGCCGGGCACCGCGGCGACCTCGGCGTGCTCGAGGATGAGGTCGGCCAGCTCGAGCGAGGTCGTCGGCGTCGTGCCCTTCCAGTCACGGCCGAGCAGCCCGGTCACGTCGGCGTACACGTAGAACGCCCCGGTCGGCGTCGGCGTGATCATGCCCGGAATGCGGTTGAGCTCGGCCACGGCGACCTTGCGCCGACGGTCGAAGGCGGCGCGCATCTCGGCCACCGCATCCTGCGGCCCGGTGAGGGCGGCGATCGCCGCGCGCTGTGAGATGTTGGCGACGTTGCTCGACAGGTGCGACTGCAGGTTCGCGGCGGCCGCGATGACGTCGGTCGGGCCGACCATCCAGCCCACGCGCCAGCCGGTCATCGCGTAGGTCTTGGCCACGCCGTTGACGAGGATCGTCTGGTCGGCGAGCTCGGGCACCGCCTGCACGATCGACAGGGCCTCGACGCCGTCGTAGGTCAGGGCCTGGTAGATCTCGTCGCTGATCACCCAGATGCCGTGCTGCAGGGCCCACTCGCCGATGGCCTTCGTCTGCTCGGGGCTGTACACCGAACCGGTCGGGTTCGAGGGGCTCACGAACAGCATCGCCTTGGTGCGCGGCGTGCGCGCGGCCTCGAGCTGCTCGACCGTCACGAGGTAGTCCTGCTCTGCTCCGGCGAACACGTCGACGGGCACGCCGCCGGCGAGGCGCACGACCTCGGGGTAGGTGGTCCAGTACGGCGCGGGCAGCAGCACCTCGTCGCCCTCGTCGACGATGGTCGCCACGGCCTGGAACACCGCCTGCTTGCCGCCGTTGGTCACGATCACCTGGCTCGCGGGCACGGTCAGGCCGCTGTCGCGCGCCGTCTTCGCGGCGATCGACTCGCGCAGCTCGGGCAGACCGGCCGCCGGGGTGTAGCGGTGGTTCTTCGGGTCGCGCGCGGCCTCGACGGCCGCCTCGACGATGTGCGCGGGGGTCGGGAAGTCCGGCTCGCCTGCGGCGTAGCTGATCACGGGGCGCCCCGCGGCCTTGAGGGCTTTGGCGCGGGCGTCGACCTTGAGGGTCGCGGATTCGGCGATGGCGGCGATGCGGCGGGCGATGCGGGCGGAGTCGGCGGTCACGCCTGCGATTCTAGGGGCGAGCATCCGGATGCCCGGGGCCGGGTTGGAGCAGCCCGCCGCGTCGCCTACACTGGGTCGAGGTAGTTGATCTCTGCCATGCTTCGGCGTGCCTGCAGGTCAGCCATCCACCGCAGAGGGCGGTGGCTCAATTGGTAGAGCAGCGGTCTCCAAAACCGCAGGTTGCAGGTTCGAGTCCTGTCCGCCCTGCAGAGTCGTCGGCTCGACGGGTTCCTCCCGGAACCCGTCGGGTTCGACGGTGACAGGTGCCCGTGGGGTGCCGCCGACCGAAGACCAGACGACGATGAGTCGTGAGGAGAGCATCACGTGAGCAATGTGATCGACGAGCCCGGCGAGGACGTCGTCGCGAACGCCAAGAAGGAGCGCGCCGAGAAGCGCGGGCCTTTCGGGCGCATCGCCCTGTTCCTCCGCCAGGTGGTCAACGAGCTCAGCAAGGTGGTCACCCCCACCCGCCGCGAGCTCATCACCTACACGCTCGTCGTGCTCGTCTTCGTGATCATCATGATGGCGATCGTCTCGGGCCTGGACATCGTGTTCCTGTGGCTCGTGCAGTTCGTCTTCGGTGACGGCACGTCGGCGGTCGGGCTCTAGCCCCCCGCCCCGCCGTCCCGCAACGAGAGAGAGAAAGCACCGTGACCGAGAAGCTCCCCAGCGACCTCGACTACTCGACCGCCGCTGAGCAGTCGTCGGAGGAGGACGAGGCTCAGGAGGGCAACACCCTCGAGGCCGACCTGCACGCCGCCGACGCTGTCGAGCACCGTGCGATGCACATCGTCGATGAGAGCGACGAGCCCGACCTCGACGGTCTGCTCGACGCGCTCGAGGCCGCCGCCGACCCGGAGGCCGACGCGATCGTCGACGACGCCCTCGACATCGACTCGGCCGACGAGGCGGATGCCGCTGCCGAGGCCACCCACGATGAGGCGGGCGACGGCGCCGGCGCGGAGCGGGCCGAGGCCGAGGTCGAACCGGCTGAGGTCGATCCCTACGAGGAGTTCAAGCTCGAGCTGCGGATGAAGCCGGGCAAGTGGTACGTCGTGCACTCCTACGCGGGCTTCGAGAAGCGCGTGAAGCAGAACATCGAGAACCGCAAGATCTCGATGAACATGGAGGACTTCATCTACGAGGTGCAGGTTCCCATGGAGGACGTCGTCGAGATCAAGAACGGGCAGCGCAAGCTCGTCACCCGGGTGCGCATCCCCAGCTATGTGCTGGTGCGCATGGACCTCAACGAGGACAGCTGGTCGGTCGTGCGCCACACGCCCGGCGTGACCGGCTTCGTGGGCAACGCCCACAACCCCACGCCGCTGCGCTTCGACGAGGCCTTCCAGATGCTCAAGTCGACCGTGCAGATCGCCGAGGCTCCGGCCAAGGCGGGCGGCGCGAAGGGCGGCGGAGTCGCCGCGCGCGTCATCCCCGCCGAGATCGACTTCGAGGTCGGCGAGACGATCACCATCAAGGAGGGCTCGTTCGCGGGCCTGCCCGGCACGATCAGCGAGATCAAGCCCGAGAGCGGCAAGCTCACGGTGCTCGTCTCGCTCTTCGAGCGCGAGACCCCGGTCGAGCTGTCGTTCGACCAGGTCACCAAGCTCTAGGTCGTTCGAACCACCTCACCCACAGTCCACCGCGGCGCGCAGAGGGTGCGCAGGCGGGAGCGCGGAATCCACCCGGATTCCGCTCGACAGAAAGAAGAAGAACAATGGCACCGAAGAAGAAGGTCACGGGTCTGATCAAGCTGCAGATCCAGGCCGGCGCCGCCAACCCCGCCCCGCCCATCGGCCCGGCGCTCGGTCAGCACGGCGTCAACATCATGGAGTTCTGCAAGGCGTACAACGCCGCGACGGAGGCCCAGCGCGGCAACGTCATCCCCGTCGAGATCACCGTGTACGAGGACCGCTCGTTCACGTTCATCCTCAAGACCCCGCCGGCCGCCGAGCTGATCAAGAAGGCCGCGGGGGTGCAGAAGGGCTCGTCGACGCCCCACACCGTGAAGGTCGCGAAGCTCACCAAGGAGCAGGTGCGTCAGATCGCCGAGCAGAAGCAGGTCGACCTGAACGCCAACGACATCGAGGCGGCGGAGAAGATCATCGCCGGCACCGCTCGCAGCATGGGCATCACCGTCGAGCAGTAGCTCGACCCCTCCACCTTCACACCCAGCGGGAGAGCCAGCCAGGCTCGTCAACCGCGAACTCACCTACAGGAGACACAACATGGCACAGAAGTCCAAGGCCTACCGGGCCGCGGCCGAGAAGATCGAGCCCGGTAAGCTGTACGCCCCGCTCGAGGCGGTCGCCGTCGCTCGCGAGACCGGTTCGAAGAACACCAACTCGACCGTCGAGGTCGCGCTCAAGCTCGGCGTCGACCCTCGCAAGGCCGACCAGATGGTGCGCGGCACCGTGAACCTGCCGCACGGCACGGGCAAGACCGCCCGAGTCATCGTGTTCGCGACCGGCCCTGCGGCCGAGGCGGCCATCGCGGCCGGCGCCGACGAGGTCGGCGGCGTCGAGCTCATCGAGAAGGTGGCCGGCGGCTACACCGCGTTCGACTCGGCGGTCTCGACCCCTGAGCTCATGGGCCAGGTCGGTCGTCTCGGCAAGGTGCTCGGCCCCCGCGGTCTCATGCCCAACCCGAAGACGGGCACCGTCACGCCCGACGTCGCCAAGGCCGTGACCGACATCAAGGGCGGCAAGATCGAGTTTCGCGTCGACAAGCACGCGAACGTGCACTTCATCATCGGCAAGACCACGTTCACCGAGGAGCAGCTGCACGACAACCTGAAGGCGGCGCTCGACGAGGTCATGCGCCTCAAGCCGTCGAGCTCGAAGGGCAAGTACCTGCAGAAGGGCTCGCTCTCGACGACCTTCGGCCCGGGCATCCCGCTCGACGTCAACGCCGTCTGAGTTCATCAGTGCGCCGCCGCGGCTGCGGCGCACGTCGTCGGTGGTGGCGTGAGGTGAGCCAGTGCGGTTCTCTTGCGCCGCCGCGGCTGCGGCACGACGCACGAACGGCCCCGCTTCGGCGGGGCCGTTCGCGTTTCCGGCGCGGGCACGTAGCATGAGCGAGCAACTGTCGTCGTCGTCGGGAAGGCATCTCGTGACCGTTCTGCGTCACCGTTCGCTGTGCTCTGTGCGGGATGCGGAGCTGCGGCCCGCGAGCCCCACCGCCTGACCGCCCGTGGTCGATGGCCCTCGGCGGCACCACGATGCCGCGCTCGCCGTTGTCGGCGCGCTGCTCGTCGCGCTCGCCCTGCTGCTGATCTGGTCGGCGCGGGTCAGCGTGCCCCGTGAGCTGTACGTGAGCGAGCTGGGGGCGCTGGGCGAGCCGACCGCCGCGCAGTTCTCGCTCGCTCTTCATCTGCTCGTCGCCGGAGGGCTGCTTGTGGCGTGGGCGGTGCGCGACGTGCGCAGCGCTCCACGGCTGCTGCGGCGGGGCACTCCGGCGCTGACTCTCGCCCTCTCCTGCTCGGCGTTCCTCGTCGCGGCGCGCGTGCCGTGCACCGCGACGTGCCCGCTGCCGCTCGGCGACACCTTCACGGTGCAGGATCTCGTGCACACCCTCGCCGCGGTGGTCGCCTTCGCCGCCGCCTGCTGGGCGATGCTGCAGGTGGCGTTCGCGCCCGGGCATCGAGCGCTCAGCGGCATCACGCTCGTCATGGGTCTCGCAGTGGCGGTGATCGCGGCGACGGGAGGGCTGCTCTCGCTGGCCCGGTGGAACGCCGTGTTCGGAAGTCGGCTCGAGCTCGTCGCGACGACGATCGGCATCGGCTGGCTCGTGGTCTACGGCGTCGCGCGCGCCGCCCGGCTGCTGCGCTCGCGCGCACCCGCGGCGGAGCTCGCGGCGGATCCGGCTTAGGTCATACCTTTGTTGTCGGGCCGGGTCGACCGCCCGTAGAGTGGTCGGGACCGCGGCGCAGCCGCGGCATCCGACCCGCAAGGAGACCCCGCGTGACCCGTCCCCCCGCCTCGGTGCAGCTCTACACGGTGCGTGACGCGCTCGCCGCCGACCCGGCCGGCACCCTGCAGCGCCTCGCCGAGCTCGGACTGCGGACGGTCGAGCCCTATGGCCTCACCGAGCTCGTCGATCAGGTCGCCCCCGCGCTCGAGACCAGCGGACTCACCGCGCCCACAGCGCACGCAACCGTTCTCGGTGCCGACCTCGACGCGCTGCTCGCTGCCGCCGCGCGCACCGGCACGACCACCGTGATCGACCCGTTCATCCCGGAGGAGCTCTGGACGACTCGCGAGCAGGTCGCGGCGCTCGCGGCACGCCTCAGCGAGGCGGCCGAGCGCGCCGCCGACCACGGCGTCCGCATCGGGTACCACAATCATTGGTGGGAGCTCGAGCAGCGCATCGACGGAGCGCCCGCGCTCGAGGTGTTCGCCGACCACCTGGGGGAGGGGGTCGTGCTCGAGGTCGACACCTACTGGAGCGCGGTGGGCGGTGTCGACCCCGTCGGGCTGCTCGAGCGGCTCGGCGAGCGGGTTGTGGCCCTGCACATCAAGGACGGTCCGGTGACCCGGGAGGTCGAGCGGCAGCAGCCCGCGGGGTCGGGCGAGCTGCCGATCGCGGCCATCCTCGCCGCCGCTCCGCAGGCGCGGCCCGTCATCGAGTTCGACGCCTACGCCGGAGACCTCTTCGACGGCATCGCCGAGAGCATCCGCTTCGTGCGCACCCTCGGGGTCGCGCTGTGAGCGGCCAGGGATCCGGTCGCGTCGGCGTCGGGGTGATCGGCGCCGGCGTCATCAGCCAGCAGTACCTCGAGAACCTCACGCGCGCCGCCGACGTGAGCGTCGTCATGGTCGCCGATCTCGATACCGATCGCGCCGCGGCGCGCGCCGCCGAGTACGGCGTGCCGTCGAGCGGCACCGTGGCCGAGCTGCTCGCGCGCGACGACATCGAGATCGTCGTCAACCTCACGATCCCCGCGGCGCACGTGCCCGTCGCGCTCGACGCGCTCGCCGCCGGCAAGCACGTCTGGAGCGAGAAGCCCTTCGCGCTCGACCTCGCGAGCGGGCAGGCGCTGCTCGACGAGGCGCAGCGCTCCGGGCTGCGGGTGGCGTGCGCGCCCGACACCGTGCTCGGCGCCGGCATCCAGACGGGCCGCCGGCTCATCGAGGCCGGCGTGATCGGAGAGCCGCTCACCGCCCTCACGCTCTTCCAGGTCTCCGGCCCCGAGGCCTGGCACCCGAGCCCCGAGTTTCTGTACGCCCGCGGCGGCGGGCCGCTCTTCGACATGGGGCCGTACTACCTCTCGACCCTCGTGCAGCTTCTGGGGCCGGCGGCGCGGGTCGTCGCCCGCGGGTCGCAGGCGCGGGCATCCCGCGTCATCGGATCGGGGCCGCGCGCCGGAACGGCGTTCCCCGTCGAGGTGCCCACCCACGTGGCCGCCCTCATCGACTTCGAGAACGGCACCACGGCGCAGTCGACGTTCTCGTTCCAGTCGAGCCGACCGCGCGTCGGGGTGGTCGAGATCGCCGGAACGGAGGGCACGCTCAGCCTGCCCGACCCCAACATGTTCGACGGCGACCTGCGCATCTGGCGCGACGGCATGTTCGAGGAGTCGGACGCCGAGGTCGTGCCCGCCACCGGCTCGACCTTCTCGCGCGGCGCGGGCGTGGTCGAGCTCGCGCGGGCGATCCGCGCGGGGCGGCCGGAGCGCGCCTCCGGCGAGTTCGCCTTCCACGTGCTCGACCTCATGGTCTCGCTGCAGCAGTCGGCCGAGACCGACGGCGGCGCTGTCGACATCGCCAGCACGGTGGCGGTTCCTCCCGCTCTGCCGGAAGACTGGGACCCGACCGCCTCGACCCTCTAGGAGCCCCGCATGAGCCCCGCTGCCCTCGGCGTCGCCTTCATCGGCGGCGGATTCATGGCCGACGTGCACAGCCGAGCGGCCCGGGCGGCAGGCGCCCGCATCGTCGGCCTCACCAGCTCGAGCCCCGAACGCGCGCGCGCGGCCGCCGAGCGCATCGGCGCCGAGACCGCCTACGACACGGTGGATGCCCTGCTCGCCGACGACCGCGTCGAGGTGGTGCACGTGGTCACCCCCAATGCCACACACCACGAGCTCACCGCGCGGGTGCTCGACGCCGGCCGGCATGTCGTTACCGAGAAGCCCCTCGCCACCACCGTGGGGGCGGCGCTCGATCTGCAGCAGCGCGCGGCAGCGGCGACGGTCGTGGCGACCGTGCCGTTCGTCTACCGCTTCCACCCCATGGTGCGCGAGGCGCGGGCCCGCTTCGCGGCGGGTCAGGTCGGGCGGCTGTTCAGCGTGCAGGGCGCCTACCTGCAGGACTGGCTGCTCGCCGCCGACGACGACAACTGGCGCGTCTCGACCGATGCGGGAGGCCAGTCGCGGGCATTCGCCGATATCGGCTCGCACCTGTGCGACCTGCTCGAGTTCGTCACGGCCGACCGTCTGGTGCGGCTGCAGGCCGTCACGCGCACGGTCTACGCCGAGCGGGCATCCACCGGGCCGGTCGCCACGGAGGATCTCGCCGGGGTGCTCGCCGAGACCGCCGAGGGGGCTGTCGTCAGCCTGCTGGTGTCGCAGGTCGCACCGGGGCGCAAGAACGGGCTCGTGCTCGAGCTGCACGGCGCGAGCGAGTCGCTGCGGTTCGAGCAGGAGCGCCCGGAGGAGCTCTGGATCGGCCGCCGCACCGCGAGCGAGCGGCACCTGCGCAACACCGACGAGCTGCACCCGGAGGCAGCGCGGCTGTCGGTGCTGCCGCCCGGCCACCCGCTCGGCTACCAGGACGCCTTCACGGCGTTCGCCGCCGACACCTACGCCGCCGTGCGCGGCACCACCCCCGACGGGTTGCCGACCTTCGCCGACGGCGTGCGCGCTGCGCGCATCACGGATGCGGTGCTCGCCTCGGCCCGCACCGGCGAGTGGGTCGTCCCCTAGCCGCCGCGCTCCCCGCCCTCGACGCATCCCGACACCGAACCACGACCCCGATCCACGACCGCGAAGGAGTCATCATGGCCACGCACCCCGTCACCCTCTTCACCGGCCAGTGGGCCGATCTGACGCTCGAGGAGGTCGCGACTCTCGCCGAGGAGTGGGGCTACGACGGGCTCGAGATCGCGGCCTCGGGGGAGCACCTCGACGTGCAGCGCGCCGTCGAGGACGATGCGTATCTCGCCGAGCGCCTCGAGATCCTGAAGCGCCACAACCTGCAGGTGTTCGCGATCTCGCACCACCTGGCCGGGCAGGCGGTGTGCGATGACCCGATCGACTTCCGGCACCAGGGCATCCTGTCGAGCCGGGTGTGGGGCGACGGTGAGCCCGAGGGGGTGCGGCAGCGCGCGGCGGAGGAGCTGAAGCTCGCGGCCCGTGCCGCTCGGCGCCTCGGCGTCGACACGGTGGTCGGCTTCACCGGGTCGAGCATCTGGCCGTACGTGGCGATGTTCCCGCCGGTTCCGGCGAGCGTCATCGACGGCGGCTACGACGACTTCGCCCGGCGCTGGAACCCCATCCTCGACGTGTTCGACAGCGAGGGGGTGCGGTTCGCGCACGAGGTGCACCCCGGTGAGATCGCCTACGACTACTGGACGAGCGTGCGCTCGCTCGAGGCCATCGACCACCGGGAGGCTTTCGGCTTCAACTGGGACCCCTCGCACATGATGTGGCAGAACATCGACCCGGTGGGCTTCATCGTCGACTTCGCCGACCGCATCTACCACGTCGACTGCAAGGACACCCGCGTGCGGCCGCGCAACGGTCGGGCCGGTGTCATGGGGTCGCACCTGCCGTGGGGCGACCCGAAGCGCGGGTGGGACTTCGTCTCGACCGGCCACGGCGATGTTCCGTGGGAGGACGCGTTCCGGGCGCTCAAGGCGATCGGCTACCGCGGCCCCATTTCGATCGAGTGGGAGGACGCCGGCATGAGCCGCCTGCACGGCGCGGCCGAAGCCATCGAGTTCGTGCGCTCGCTGCTGTGGGACCTCCCCGAGCAGTCGTTCGACGCGGCGTTCTCGAACCAGGACTGAGCGGCGCGGCCCAGGACTGAGCGGAGCCGCCGACTGGCCGGCAGAAAGTGAAAGGTGAACGCGGCGGTCCCCCATAGTGGGGCGAGCGAACAGTGTTCGCAAAACGCACACTGGATGCGGGGGACGAACCGAGTCCCCCACAGTGAGGACACCGGACCCGAACCGGTGAGCCCCACTGGACACCCGAGTCTGTGCTGGAGCCCCCGATGATCTCCCTCCCCCTGATCCTGATCCTGACCCTCGTCGGCTTCTTCGGGCTGATGGTCGCGATCGCCGGCTCGGGGCGCCGCTCGCGCGGAGCGCACCGCGCCTGACGCCCCCGACCTACCCGCGACCCCGACCTACCCGCGACCCCGATCCACCCGCCCCCGATCCACCCGCCCCACCCGCGCCGCCGGCCTCGAGCCCGGCGCCGAGCCCCGGCCCGCATCCCCCTCGCGGCCGGGGCTCCTGGCGTCGGGCGGGATGCGGAGAGCGGGCATCCGGCGACATAGAAGAGTCAAAGGCCACTCATAGGTTTCTGCGAATGAATGGACGCATGACCGATGACGAGCTTCCTGAGACCCCCCGCCTCACGCGCCCCGACGGCTCGCCCGTGCGGGCGCTGGTCGTCGACGACGAGCCCTCGCTCTCCGACCTCGTCTCGATGGCCCTGAAGTACGAGGGGTGGGATGTCCGCACCGCGCTCACCGGGCAGCAGGCCCTGCAGCACGCCCGTGAGCACAAGCCCGACATCGTGGTGCTCGACATCATGCTGCCCGACATCGACGGGCTCGAGGTGCTGCGCCGCATGCGCGCCGATGGCAACGATGTTCCGGTGCTCTTCCTCACCGCGAAGGACTCGGTCGACGATCGCGTCGTCGGCCTCACCGCGGGCGGTGACGACTACGTGACCAAGCCGTTCAGCCTCGAAGAGCTCGTCGCCCGACTGCGCGGACTCATCCGCCGCAGCTCGCTCGTCGTGAGCGAGCGCGCCGACCCCGAGATCCGCGTGGGCGACCTCGTGCTCAACGAGGAGAGCTACGAGGTGCGGCGCGGCGACACCGAGATCGAGCTGACGGCCACCGAGTTCGAGCTGCTGCGCTACCTCATGCGCAATCCCAAGCGCGTGCTCTCGAAAGCGCAGATCCTCGACCGGGTCTGGAGCTACGACTTCGGCGGTCGCTCGAGCATCGTCGAGATCTACATCTCGTACCTGCGCAAGAAGATCGACACGCTCGGTCCGGCCATGATCCACACCGTGCGCGGCGTCGGCTACATGATCAAGCCCGTCGGCTGATGCGCGGCGTCGCGCCGCCGGAGCACCCGCTCACGGGCAGCGGCTGGTCGCTGCAGAAGCGGCTCGTGGCCGGCGTGCTCGTGCTGCTCATGATGGCCACCCTCGGCATCGGCGTGCTCAGCGTGTACTTCCTGCGCGCGAACCTCGTGGCGCAGCTCGACGACGAGCTGCGCATCACCGCCCAGCGCATCGAGAGCATCGCCGCCCCGGGCAGGGGCCCGGCGCAGAGCTTCGACGGCCCCGGCCTGCCGACCGGCTCCCTCATCGGAGTGGTGCAGAGCGACGGCACCGCGGTCGCCGCGTACCTCGACGACGACGCCACCGTGCGCGAGCTCACCCGCGTGCAGGTGCGCGTCATCGCGGCCCGCACCCTCGGCGATCCGGCCACCGTGCGGCTGCCCGGGGGCATCGGCGAGTTCCGGGTGCTCGCCACCCCGACCGACCGCGAGACGGTGCTCATCGTCGGGCTCTCCACCTCCGAGGTCACCTCGACGACGGCCCGGCTGGCCGCGGTCATCGCGGCCGTGCTCGCGGGCATCCTCGTCGTCGCCGCCGTCGCCGGGCGCGAGGTCGTGCGCCTCGGCCTGCGGCCGCTGAGCAGGGTGCGCGAGGCGGCGACCACCGTCACCCAGCTGCCGCTCGACCGCGGAACCGTCGCGCTCGCCGACCGGCTGCCCGTGCTCGACACCGATCCGAGCACGGAGGTCGGCCAGCTCGGCGCCGCCTTCACGCGCATGCTCGACCACGTGCAGAGCGCGTTCGACGCCCGGCAGGCCAGCGAGCAGAAGGTGCGCCAGTTCGTCGCCGACGCCAGCCACGAGCTGCGCACGCCCCTCGCCGCCATTCGCGGGTACAGCGAGCTGACCCGGCGCAGCGGGCACGAGCTGCCGGACGACATCCGCCACGCTCTGTCGCGCATCGAATCCGAGTCGGTGCGCATGTCGGCCCTCGTCGACGACCTGCTGCTGCTCGCGCGGCTCGACGAAGGGCGTGCGCTGCGGCGCGACCCCGTCGACCTGGCGGCGCTGCTGACGGATGCCCTCGCCGACGCTCGCGCCACCTCGGCCGCGCACGACTGGGTCGTGCGGGTGCCCGACCGTGCGGTGACCGTGCTCGGCGATCAGCACCGGCTGCATCAGGTCGTCGCCAACCTGCTCGCCAACGCGCGCATCCACACCCCCGAGGGCACGCGCGTGACCGCCGCGCTCGGCACGCTCGAGGGCCGCGCCATCATCACCGTGACCGACACCGGCCCCGGAATACCCGCCGAAGTGCAGGGCGTGCTGTTCGAGCGCTTCGCCCGCGCCGACACCTCGCGCTCGCGCGCCACCGGTTCGACCGGGCTCGGCCTCGCCATCGTCGCCGCCGTCGTGCAGGCCCACGGGGGCGATGTGGCGGCCTCCTCGCGCCCCGGCGAGACGGTCTTCCGGGTGAGCCTGCCGCTCGCCCCCGCCGTGCGGCCCCCGGCCAGCGCGCCCGCGCCCCCGGCCAGCGCGCCCGCGCCCCCGTCCGGGGGCGCGTAGGCTCGCAGCATGCGCATCGCCGTCACCGGATCATCGGGCAAACTCGGCGTCGCCGTCGTCTCGCACCTGGTCGAGGCCGGCCACTCCGTGACCGGGCTCGACGCCGTCGGCGCCCCGGGAGACGGATTCGTGCGGGTCGACCTCACCGACGCCGGGCAAGTGCTCGATGCTCTCGCGGGGGTCGAGGAGCGCTACGACCGGCTCGACGCCGTCGTGCATCTCGCCGCGAGCCCGGCCCCGGGCATCCGGCCCGACACGGTGCTGCTGCAGGACAACCTGGCGATGACGATCGCCGTGCTGCAGGGCGCCCGGCGCGCCGGCATAAGCCGCATCGTGCACGCCTCCAGCGAGACGCTGCTGGGGCTGCCCCTCGACGAGCCGCCGCCCGCGGCGCCCATCGACGAGAGCCAGCCGGTGCGGCCGAACGTCATGTACGCCGTCGGCAAGCACCTCGAGGAGGAGCTCGGCCGCCAGCTGTGCCGCATCGACCCGACCCTGTCGATCACGGGCCTGCGGTTCAGCAACGTGATGGCGCCGGAGGACTACGCCGCCTTCGAGAGCTGGCAGCACGATGCCAGCGTGCGGCGCTGGAACCTCTGGGGCTACATCGATCGCCGCGACGCCGCTCAGGCCGTCGAGCGAGCCCTCACCGTGCGCGGGCCGGGCTACGCGACCTACATCATCGCCGCCGCCGACACCGTCATGCGCCGCGACTCGGCGGCGCTCCTCGCCGAGCAGTTCCCAGGGGTCCCGCTCACGCGGCCGCTGGAGGGGCGCGAGACGCTGCTCTCGATCGAGGCCGCGCGGCGCGACCTCGGCTACGCCCCTCGGCACTCCTGGCTCGACGGCACCGCGTGAGGCCTGCGCCGCGACGGGTGCGCGGTGCGGCGCGGGTGAGCACCGTTTTGGCGGCGAGGCAGGCCGTGCCGTATGCTGGCCTCTTGCCGTAGACCGCTGGTCATCGGCGTGCCTGCTCGCAGGCGCGACGATCGAAGGCTCGTGCACTCCCTCACCGGAGGGGCGACGACCCGCGCAGGTGTGTGAACTGACATCGAGCATCCGTGATCTGAATCGGATGCTCGCCGAAGGCTCGTGCGCGTGCGCCGGGCCTTCTCCCATGTGCGCTCCGGGTGGCACTGCGAAAGCGGTCGCGGCAGAACTCGAATTCCAACCAGAGGAGCACCATGGCGAACAAGGAAGCATCGGTCGCCGAGCTGAAGGAGTTGTTCTCCAGCTCGACTGCCGTCCTGCTCACCGAGTACCGCGGTCTCACGGTGGCGCAGCTCAAGCAGCTGCGCACGAATCTCCGTGCCGACGCGTCGTACGCCGTGGTGAAGAACACGCTCACCAAGATCGCGGCCAACCAGGCAGGCATCGACTCGCTCGATGACATGCTCGCCGGCCCGTCGGCCCTGGCCTTCGTTCACGGCGACCCCGTGACCGTGGCCAAGGCCCTGCGTGACTTCGCCAAGGCGAACCCCAACCTGGTGGTGAAGGGCGGTTACTTCGACGGTAACGCGCTCTCGGCCGCCGATGTCATGAAGCTCGCCGAGCTCGAGAGCCGTGAGGTGGTGCTGGCCAAGCTGGCCGGTGCCGTCAAGGCCTCGCTCTTCGGTGCCGCCTACATGTTCAACGCGCCCCTCGCGCAGGCCGCCCGTGCGGTCGACGCGCTGCGGCAGAAGCAGGAGTCCGGCAACGCCTAGGCGTTGACCGGTCGACGACACACCACACCAACCCCGCTACAAAGGAGAAATCATGGCCAAGCTCACCACTGACGAGCTCATCGAGGCGTTCAAGGAGCTCTCGCTCATCGAGCTCAGCGAGTTCGTGAAGAAGTTCGAGGAGGTCTTCGAGGTCACCGCCGCCGCGCCGGTCGCCGTCGCGGCCGCCCCCGCCGCCGGTGGCGGCGCCCCCGCCGAGGAGGTCGAGGAGAAGTCGTCGTTCGACGTCGTGCTCGAGGCCGCCGGCGACAAGAAGATCCAGGTCATCAAGGAGGTCCGCGCGCTCACGAGCCTCGGCCTCGGCGAGGCCAAGGCCCTGGTCGACGGCGCCCCCGGCGTCGTGCTCGAGGGTGTCAACAAGGAGACCGCCGACAAGGCCAAGGCCCAGCTCGAGGAGGCCGGCGCCACGGTGGTGCTCAAGTAGTCACCGGCCTTCCGGCCAGCGTCTGCTGAACTGCGCGAGCCCCGCCCGTCGTGATGACGGTGCGGGGCTCGTTCGCGTTCGGGGCGGGTTCAGGTGGTCGGCACGCGGCGCGCGGCCGTGCTCGTGCGCACGGTGAGCGCCGTCGGCAGCAGCAGGTGCTCGTCGGGGGGCGCCGCGTCGGCGTGCTCGAGCTGCCCGAGCAGCAGATCGACCGCCCGCGCGCCCTGCGCACCCGGATGCTGCGCGAGGGTCGTGAGCCCGAACATCTCGGCGAGGGGATGCCCGTCGACGCCGATGATCGACAGCTCGCTCGGAATCCCGATGCCGAGCTGCCGGGCCGCCACGGTGATGCCGATCGCGATCTCGTCGCACCCGGCGAAGATGGCCGTCGGGCGCGTGCGAGGGTCGCCCAGCACCGCGAGCCCCACGGCATAGCCGCCCTCGATCGAGAAGTCGGCCTGCCGGAAGTCGTCCTCGACCGTGACCCCGGCGTCGCGCAGCGCCTGCGCGAAGCCGGTGTACCGCTGCGAGTGCACGCGGAAGTCCATCTGCTCGTTCTGGTCTCCGCCGACGTGCATGATGCGCCGGTGGCCCAGGCTCAGCAGGTGCTCGGTCGCGAGGCGTGCCGTCTCGACGTCGTCGATCGAGAGCGAGGGGATGCCGTCGATGCGCCCGCCGATACCGACGAGGGGCTTGCCGAGGGCCTGCAGCATCTGCACCTCGTGCGGGCTGAGGTCGATCGCGACCGAGATCACCGCGTCGACGCGCTTGCGCACGAGGAAGTAGTCGAAGACGCGTCGGCGGAGCTCGCGGTCGGTGCTCAGCCGGTAGAGGGTGAGGTCGTAGCCCGATCGGATCAGGGCCGCCTCGATGCCCTCGAGAACCTCGGCGAAGTACCAGCGGTTGATGTACGGGATGACGACGCCGACGTTGCGCGTGCGCCCCGTGACGAGACTCGCGGCGGTGGACGAGACGACGTAGCCGAGCTCGGCGGCGGCCTCCTCGACCCGCCTGCGGGTCTCGTCGGAGACGTACCCCCGGCCGCTGAGGGCCCGCGACGCCGTCGACTTCGACACGCCAGCGATGCGCGCGACGTCGGCGAGGATGCTCATGGCGCCGGGCCCTTCATTGGACGGTCATGGGGGTGCACGGCCCTCCGGCCCCGCGGGTGCGCGGGTCGCCGGGCCGGCCGTGCGGTCAGTGTAACCGCAAAGAGCCCGTTGTGGAACCGATGCCATGTGAGAGCGGTTCCTCACGCCCTCTCCCGCGACCGGTTCACTGGATGCTCGGGGAGAGTTCGGCAACAGAACGGTAACGGCCCGCCGGTGACGGGTTGCGCATGCGGAGGGCGTGACGTACGGTGACACCTGGAACCGGTTCCCGACGACGTGTCCCAGGGCCCGTCTGACGCCGAATTCCATCTCTTGCACCACCCACACCACCACGCGCGTCGATCGGCGCGCTGACCGACCTCAACGAGGAGGAAACAATGAGTTCCACTCTCCGACGCAGGATGATCGCTCCTGCTGCGGCCCTCGGAGCCCTGAGCCTCGTGCTCGCGGGCTGCGCGGCCGCGACCGACCCGGGCGCCGGCCCCGGCGGCGACGTCGACTGCTCGGCGTACGAGGCCTACGGTACCTTCGAGGGCGAGAGCGTCGAGCTGTACGCGACGATCATCGACACCGAGGCCGACGCGCTCGTCGAGAGCATGGCCGACTTCGAGGCCTGCACGGGCATCACGGTCGAGTACAACGGCACCCAGGAGGCGGAGACGCAGATCAACGTGCGCGCCGCTGCCGGTGACGCCCCCGACCTGATGATCATCCCGCAGCCGGGTCTGCTGCAGCGCCTCATCGCCGACGGCTACGTCGTGCCCGCGCCCGCCGCGGTCGAGGCCAACGTCGACGAGTTCTGGAGCGAGTCGTGGAAGGGCTACGGCACCGTCGACGGCACCTTCTACGCCGCGCCGCTGCTCGCCAGCGTCAAGGGCTACATCTGGTACTCGCCGGCCGACTTCGAGGAGAACGGCTACGAGATCCCGACGACCTACCAGGAGATGCTCGACCTCACCGAGCAGATGACCGAGCGCAACGACGGCCCGTACCGCCCCTGGTGCGTCGGCTTCGGCTCGGGCGACGCCACCGGCTGGGTCGGCACCGACTGGGTCGAGGACCTCGTGCTCCGCAACTCCGGCCCCGAGGCCTACGACCAGTGGGTCGCGGGTGACCTGAAGTTCGACTCGCCCGAGATCACCGAGGCGTTCGACCTCGTCGGCGAGATCCTGCTCAACCCCGACTACGTCAACGGCGGATTCGGTGGCGTGCAGTCGATCGTCACCACCACCTTCCAGGACGGCGGCCTGTCGATCCTCGACGGCACCTGCTCGATGCACCACCAGGCTTCGTTCTACGAGGCTCAGTGGGGCGAGGGCGTGACGGTCGCTCCTGACGGCGACGTCTGGGCGTTCCTGACCCCGCCGATCGCGGAGGGCGACCCCTCGGCCGTCACCGGTGGTGGCGAGTTCGTGGCCGCGTTCAACGACCGCGAGGCGACCGCCGCTCTGCAGGCCTACCTGTCGAGCGACACCTTCGCCAACGAGCGCGTCTCGCGCGGTGGCGTCATCTCGGCGAACAAGGGTCTCGACCCGTCGCTCGCCGGCTCGGAGCTCGGTCGCCAGTCGATCGAGATCCTGCAGGGGGAGGACACGATCTTCCGCTTCGACGCCTCCGACCTCATGCCCGCCGCCGTCGGCACCAGCTCGTTCTGGACCGGCATGGTCGACTGGGTGAACGGCACGCCGACCGCGGACGTCCTCCGCACGATCGACGCGACGTTCCCGCAGTAACCCTCAGCGGCAGCTGAACCACTGATGACCGGCCCATCGGACACGACGTGTCCGGTGGGCCGGTCTGTCAGGTAGCGTGAAGTCAACCCAAACCAATGGAGGTTTGATCCGGCATGGAATTCTGGTCCGACCTGTTCGAGAAGTTCGGGGTCATGTTCCTCGGCCTGGCCGCGTTCGCCGCTGTCGTCGGCATCGTGCTCTTCCTCGCCGATCGCGCCCCGAAGCGCGGCAGGGATGTGCTGCAGCTCGCCGCCTTCCTGGCCCCCGCTCTCATCCTGCTCGCGGTGGGGCTGGTGTACCCGGCCATCCGCACCACGATCCTCGCGTTCTTCAGCCGTCAGACGGCGAACGGCTCCGACTTCGTCGGCGTCGACAACTTCGTGTGGATGTTCACCCAGCCCGAGATCACGATCGTGATCATCAACACCCTCATCTGGGTGGCGCTGGTGCCCACGCTCTCGACCATCTTCGGTCTCGCCTACGCCGTCTTCATCGACAAGTCGCACGGCGAGAAGGTGCTGAAGTCGCTGGTGTTCATGCCCATGGCGATCTCGTTCGTCGGTGCGGGCATCATCTGGCGCTTCATGTACGAGTACCGCGAGGTCGGCTTCAGCGAGCAGATCGGTCTGCTCAACCAGATCCTGGTGTGGCTGGGGCAGGACCCCCAGCCGTTCCTCGTCAACTCCCCGTGGAACACCTTCTTCCTCATCGTGGTGATGGTCTGGATCCAGACCGGCTTCGCGATGGTGCTGCTGTCGGCCGCCATCAAGGGCGTGCCGGTGGAGATCATCGAGGCGGCTCGCCTCGACGGCGCCAACGCCTGGCAGTCGTTCTGGAACGTCACCGTGCCGGGCATCCGCGGCACCCTCGTGGTCGTCGTCACGACGATCTCCATCGCGACCCTCAAGGTCTTCGACATCGTGCGCGCGATGACGGGCGGAAACTTCAACACCTCGGTCGTCGCCAACGAGATGTACACGCAGGCCTTCAACCGCGGTGAGACGGGCTACGGCTCGGCTCTCGCCGTCGTGCTGTTCGTGATGGTCCTGCCGATCGTCCTCTACAACGTCCGCGTCATGCGCAAGCAGAAGGAGATTCGATGAGCGCCCCCGCCGCTGCGTCCCTCGCCTCGGAGCAGACCAGCACCCGGGCCATCGCCACCGCGGCCGGCGGCGGCAAGGCACGCCGGGTGAAGGAGCGCCTGACCTCGCCGTGGGCCACCGCCGCCGCGATCATCATCGCGGTCATCTGGACGATCCCCACCTTCGGCCTGCTCGTGTCGTCGTTCCGCACTCCCGAGGAGATCCGCTCCAACGGGTGGTGGAACATCTTCGTCAGCCCGAGCTTCACGTTCGAGAACTACCTCGACGTGCTCACCGTGCAGGGCGCCTCCTCGGCGAACCTCGGGTCGTACTTCGTCAACTCGCTCGTGATCGCCATCCCCGCGGCGCTGTTCCCGATCATCCTCGCCACGATGGCGGCCTACGCGTTCGCGTGGATCAAGTTCCGAGGCTCCGGCGCGCTGTTCGTGCTGATCTTCGCGCTGCAGATCGTGCCGCTGCAGATGGCGCTGATCCCGCTGCTGCAGATCTTCAGCGAGGTGCTGGGCATCAGCGGTACCTTCCCGGCCGTGTGGATCGCCCACACGATCTTCGGTCTGCCGCTGTGCATCTTCCTGCTGCACAACTTCATCAGCGAGATCCCCGGCGAGGTGATCGAGGCGGCGCGCGTCGACGGCGCGAACCACACCCAGATCTTCTTCCGGATCATCATCCCGCTGTCGCTGCCCGCTCTCGCGTCGATCGGCATCTTCCAGTTCCTCTGGGTCTGGAACGACCTCCTCGTGGCGCTCGTGTTCTCGGGCGGCACCGCCGACGTGGCTCCGCTGACGCAGCGCCTCGCCGAGCTGGTCGGCAACTTCGGGCGCAACACCGAGCGACTGCCCGCGGCGGCGTTCATCTCGCTCGTCATCCCGCTGATCGTGTTCTTCAGCCTGCAGCGCTACTTCGTGCGCGGCCTGCTGGCGGGCTCGACGAAGGGCTGACCCCGGTACGACGACGACCCCCGGTGGTGCCGCCTAGGCTCGCAGCATGAGCATGGGTGGCGGCGGCCGGGGGTCGCGCGTGTCTGGGGGCGACCATGCCGCTCAGCGCGAGGCGAACGCGCAGGCGCCGCGCATCCCGAACCTGGTCGGCCGCATCGCCGAGCTGTTCCGTCCGCACCGCGCGGCCCTCGCGCTGACGGTCACGCTCGTGCTGATCTCGGCCGCGCTCAGCGTGCTGCCGCCGCTGCTCACCCAGCAGGCCTTCGACGTCGGGCTCTTCCCGCCCGAGGGCACGCCGAACGTGCCGGTGCTGCTGCAGCTCGTCGGGGCCATGCTCGCGCTCTGGGTGGCGTCGGCCGGTCTCGGCATCGCGCAGACCCACCTCACGGCGACGGTCGGCAACAGCGTCATGGCGCAGCTGCGGGTGCGGCTCTTCGATCACCTGCAGGCCATGGAGCTCGCCTTCTTCACCCGCACCAAGACCGGCATCATCCAGTCGCGCCTGCAGAACGACGTCGGCGGGGTGGCGGGCGTGCTCAGCAACACCGTCTCGAGCGTCATCGGCAACACGGTCACGGTGATCGCCGCCTTCGTCGCGATGCTGCTGCTGAGTTGGCAGCTGACCCTCGTCGCGGTGATCCTGCTGCCGGTGCTCGTGATCGCGCAGCGGAGGGTCGGGCAGGTGCGCGCGCGCATCGCCACCCAGACGCAGGAGTCGCTCAGCGACATGACCGCGATCACGCAGGAGGCCCTCAGCGTCTCGGGCATCCTCCTCGCGAAGAGCTTCGACCGGCAGGGTGCCGAGGTCGAGCGGTACCGCATCGAGAACGCGCGTCAGCGCGACCTGCAGGTGCGGCTGGCCATGAGCGGCCAGTGGTTCTTCGCCATGGTCAACGTGTTCCTCTCGGTGATCCCGGCGGTCGTGTATCTCGCGGCGGCCTGGCTGCTGCAGCAGGATGTCGCCGTGACCGCGGGCACCATTGTCGCGTTCACCACGGTGCAGGCGAGGCTCACCTTCCCCCTCATGGGGCTCATGCGCGTCGCCCTCGACCTGCAGACCTCGGGCGCGCTCTTCGCGCGCATCTTCGAGTACCTCGACCTCCGCCCGCACATCACGGAGGCGCCCGACGCGGTCGACCCCGACCCCGCGCAGCGCGGCCGCGTGCGGTTGACCGACGTGGTCTTCCGCTACCCCGACGCATCGGCCGACGCGCCGCCGACCCTCGACGGCGTGAGCCTGACGGTCGAGCCGGGCCGGTTCGTGGCCTTCGTCGGGCCGTCGGGCGCGGGCAAGACGACCATCTCCTACCTGATCCCGCGCCTGCACGAGGTCACCGCCGGTGCGGTGGAGGTCGGCGGGGTCGACGTGCGCCGCCTGCGCCGGGCCGCCCTCATCGCGAGCGTCGGCATCGTCAGCCAGGAGACCTACCTCTTCCACGCCAGCATCGCGGAGAACCTGCGGTACGCGAGACCCGATGCGACGGATGCGGAGCTCGAGGCCGCCTGCCGAGCGGCGAGCATCCACGACACCATCGCCGGGTTCCCCGACGGCTACAGCACCATCGTGGGCGAGCGCGGCTACCGGTTGTCGGGCGGCGAGAAGCAGCGGGTCGCGATCGCCCGGGTGCTGCTGAAGGATCCGCCGGTGCTCATCCTCGACGAGGCGACGAGCGCGCTCGACGCGGTCTCGGAGCGCGTCGTGCAGCGCGCGCTCGACTCCGCGGCGAGCGGCCGGACGACCATCGCGATCGCCCACCGGCTGTCGACGGTGATCAGCGCCGACGAGATCCACGTGGTCGACGGGGGACGCATCGTCGAGAGCGGCACCCACGCCGAGCTGCTCGCGCGCGGCGGGCTGTATGCGCGGCTCGTGGCCGAGCAGGCCGCGGGCTACGACCGATCGGCGAGCAGCTCGGCCATGTAGTCGAGCTCCTTCTGCTGCAGCTGCACCATGCCCTCCGCCAGGGCCCTCACCTGCGGGTGGTCGCTGCGCGCCAGCACGGCCTCGGCCATATCGACGCCGCCCTGGTGGTGGGCGATCATGAGCTCGAGGAAGATGCGCTCGGCCTCGACGCCCGTCGCGCTCTGCAGCGCCTGCATCTGCTCGAAGCTCGCGACGCCCGGCATCGGCTCGCCCGGAACATGAGCGCCGTGACCGTCGTGCCCGGCCGAGCCGTCGATCACCGGGCGCGACAGCCACTCCATCTCGGGAGCGGTCGAGGTCTGCGGCAGACCCCACATCGCCAGCCAGGCGAACATCTGCCCCTGCTGCTGGGTCTGGGCGGTGGCGATGTCGAGCGCCAGGAGCCGAATCTCGGCGTCATCGCTGCGGTCGCGCACGAGCAGGGCCATCTCGACGGCCTGCCCGTGGTGCACCTGCATGTCGCGCGCGAAGCCGGCCTCGGCGCTGCTGTCGCTGGGCATCGGCGCCGGGGCACCGCTCGACAGGCGCCCGAGCAGCACCCCCGCGACGAGCGCCACGAGCACCAGCAGCACGCCGACCACGGCTAGGCGGGTGCGGCTCAACGGCGGCACGGCGCCGGGCGAGTCGCCCCCGGCCGTCGCCGTCGCGGTGCCCTCGCCGGTCATGGTCAGGAGATCTTGCCCGGGCCGTCGAGCGCCTGGCTGCACAGCGCGCCCGGCTCCGGAGCGTCGGGCGACTGGCGGTACTTCACGATGAAGTCGCGCAGGCGCGGGTCGTCGACGCCGTCGAGCGCCACCTGCACGCCCCACGCGCTCGCGACCACCGGGGCCTCGAGCCCCGGGAACGGCGAGAGGATGATGTAGGAGCGCGGCATCGCGTTGCGGAGGGCATCCAGGTCAGCGCCCTGCACCTGCTCGGGGTCGTAGGTGACCCAGACCGCGCTGTGCTCGAGCGAGTGCACCGCGTACTCGGCCGGCACCTCCTCCTCGTAGATGCCGCAGTTCAGCCAGGTCGGGTTGTGCGGCCCGCCGGCAGGCGGCGTCATCGTGTAGTCGACGGCGGTCTGCACGTGCAGCGCCTCGAGGTTCTCGAAGGTCTCGAGGCCCTCGATCTCGATCGTGGCGGGGTCGACCGGCGGGGTCGCGGAGCTGACCACCACGCCGACGATGATCGCCAGCACCGCGGTGCCGCCGAGGATCGCGCCGGCGAGGCCGAGCCGCTGGTTGCGCTTCTCGCGCGCCTGCTTCTGCTTGAGCGCGGCGACCTTCTCGGCGCGGCGCTTCTCGCGCTGCTGCTTGACGGTGAGGTCGGAGGTGCTGTCGGCCACGGGGGCTCCTGTCGGGGCGAGAGGGCGGGGGATCGGCGAGAACGCCGCCGTCTATCATCCCAGATCACGCACAGGGGATGCTGAGAAGCAGAGGATGCTCAGAAGCAGGGGATGCTCAGAACGCGTCGCTCGCCCCCTCCCGCTCGCGCCCGCGCGTCGCTACTGTGAAGCAACCCGGTGCGCACCGGCGAGCGATGGCGAGGACCCATGACCCACGTCGAGCCCGACCCCGCGGGCGCTGCCGCGACGGGAGTGCGGCACGGTCGCCGCCGCCAGGCCGGCCTCAGCATCCAGTCGACCGTGCTCATCATGCTGCTGGCCGTGAGCCTCACCTCGAACGTGCTGGTGGGCGTGATCGGCTACGTCAACGCCACCGATTCGCTGCGGGACGCGGCGTTCCAGAGCCTGGCCGAGGTGCGCGATTCGCGCACCCGCGAGGTCGAGCGCCTGTTCCGCACCATCGAGGCGACCGTCGGCGTGCACGCCCGCGGGCAGAGCGTGATCGACGCGACGACCGCCTTCAGCGGGGCCGCGCAGGAGCTCGACGCGGCCGAGCTCACCGCTGACGAGCAGGCGCTGCTCACCGGCTACTACGACGAGGTCTTCGGGCCCGCCCTCGCCGCGGCGTCCGGTGATGCCGTCGACGTCGCACCGTTCGTGCCGCGCGACCCCGCCGCTCGCTACCTGCAGGTGCACTACACCGCGCCGTCGAGCGGCTTCGCCGACGCGATCGCCGTCGACGACGCGGGCGACGGCAGCACGTGGTCGAGCGTGCACGCGCAGTACCACCCCTACTTCCGGTCGATGACCGAGCGCCTCGACTACGAGGACGTGCTGCTGATCGACGGCCGCGGCATCGTCGTCTACACGGCCTACAAGGGCGTCGACCTCGGCACCGACCTCATCGCGGGCCCGTACCGCTTCTCGGCGCTCGCCGAGGCCTACGCCTCGGCGGTCGGCGGTGCCGCGGTGGGCGACGTCGTCGTCACAGACTTCGAGGTGTACCCGCCGTCGCTCGACCTGCCGGCCGGCTGGGCCGTGACGCCGGTGGTGCGCGACGGCGCCATCATCGGCGCGATGGCGGTCGAGCTGCCGATCGCCCGCCTCGCCGCGGTCATGACCGCCGACGGCGATTGGAGCCGCGGCGGGCTCGGAGCCACCGGCGAGGCCTACCTCGTCGGCCCCGACGGCATCATGCGCTCGCCCTCCCGGCTGCTGCTGCAAGACCCGGCGGCCTTCGCGACGGCGGCGCGGGCGGCGGGGGGCACCGGCTGACGCGGTCGACCTCGCCGTGGCCCGCGGCACGACGCTCGCCATCCTGCCGGTGCGCACGGATGCGGTGGCAGAGGCCGCCGCCGGCCGAACCGGCACCCTCATCGCCACGGGGTACCTCGGGGGCGAGACCCTCGCCGCGTACGGGCCGGTCGCGGTGGCCGGTGTCGACTGGGCGGTCATCGCCGAGCTCGACAGCACCGAGGCCTTCGCTCCGGTCGCCGACTTCACCCGCAATCTCGTGGTCTCCTCGGCGGTGCTGGCCCTCATCGTCTCGGTGCTCTCGCTGCTGCTCGCGCGCATCTTCGTGCGCCCGCTCCAGCGCCTCTCCGACGCCGCGCAGCGCATCGCCGCCGGCGAGACCGGGGTCACCGTCGATGCCGGTTCGAGCGACGAGATGATGCGCGTCTCGGCGGCGTTCAACGACATGAGCCGCAGCCTGCAGGTGAAGGCCGAGCTGATCGATCAGCAGCGCGGCGAGAGCGAGCGGCTGCTGCGGGCCCTCATGCCCGAGCCCGTCATCCAGCGCTACCGCGACGGCGATCAGACGATCGCGGAGGACCACCTCGATGTGTCGGTGCTGTACGCGGACATCATCGGATTCGACGCGTTCAGCCGCGACAAGGGGTCGGAGGACACGCTCGCGATGCTCAACGAGCTCGTCAAGCAGTTCGACGACGCCGGGGGCGCCTTCGGCGTCGAGCATGTGCGCACCACCACGAAGGGCTACCTCGCCAGCTGCGGCCTGACCGTGCCCCGCATCGACAGCGCCCGCCGGGTCGTGGAGTACGCGCTCGAGCTGAGTCGCATCGTCGATCGCTTCAGCCGGCAGTCGGGCGTTCCGCTCGCGCTGCGGGCCGGGCTCGATCAGGGGCAGGCGAGCAGCGGGCTCGTCGGGCGCGCGCACCTGGTCTACGACCTCTGGGGCGACGCGGTGAACCTCGCCTTCCGGCTGCAGGCCGAGCGCAGCGAGTCGGGCATCTTCGTCACCGACCGCATCGCCGCCGGCCTGCCCGCCACCCTCCGCCTGGTCGAGGCCGGACAGATCGAGACCTCCGCCGGCCCGCAGCGGGTCTGGCGGGTCGACGGGGAGCACTCGCCGTGATCGCCGTCTGGCAGGAGCCCTGGTTCTGGCCGGCGCTGGCCGTGATCGTCGGTCTGCCGATCGTGCTCATCGTGCTGGGCGAGCTGCAGGAGTCGCTCGCCAACCGGGCGAGCCCCGCGGCGCGTGTGGTGCGGCTGGTGCGCAATCTGATCGCCCCGGTGGCGGCGCTGCTGGTGCTGGTCAGCCTCGCCGAGGGCGCCGAGGTCGAGGCCTCCTGGACCCGCATCGTGGCCACCGTTCTCGGGTTCCTCGTCATCGTCGTGCTCATCAACGGGCTCAACGTGGCGCTCTTCGTCACCGCGCGCAAGGGCAGCTGGCGCGATCGGCTGCCGTCGATCTTCATCGACGTCGGCCGCTTCCTGCTGATCACGATCGCGATCGCCGTGCTGTTCTCCTGGGTGTGGGAGGCCGACATCGGCGGCCTCTTCACGGCTCTCGGCATCGGCTCGATCGTCATCGGCCTCGCGCTGCAGAACGCCGTCGGCTCGGTGCTCTCGGGGCTGCTGCTGCTCTTCGAGCAGCCCTTCGAGCTGGGCGATCACCTGCAGGTCGGCGACGTGCGGGGTCGGGTGGTCGAGGTCAACTGGCGCTCGGTGCACATCCGCACCGTCAGCGGAATCGTGATCGTGCCCAACGCCGAGCTCGCCGACGGATCGTTCACCAACCTCACCCGCAAGGGCGGCTCGTACTCGGCGTGCACGATGGTGCAGTTCGCCACCGAAGACCCTCCCGAGCGGGTCATCGCCGTCATGGTCGCCGTCGCCGCCGACCTGCCGATGATCGTCGAGGGCGAGCAGCCCAGCGCCGACGCCTTCGCGGCGGGGGAGTACGAGGTGACCATCCCCGTTCCCTCGCCGAGCGAGGAGTACGGGGCGCTCTCCGAGTTCCGTCGCCGACTCTGGTACGCCGCCCGCCGCGCCGGCCTGCATCTCGACCGCGACTACTACGTGGAGCACGACAGCCCCGAGGCCCGGCGCGCACTCCTCTCCCGCTTCTGCGGAGCCCTGTACTGCACCCCCGACCAGCTGGCTCCGTTCGTCGACCGGGTGCGGGTCGAGCGCTACGTCGCGGGCGAGAAGCTGCAGCACATCGGGGAGGTGCCGGACGGCATCCGGATGATCGAATCGGGCACCGCAATGATGATCGTCGAGGCTCCCGGCGGTGTGCGCGTGCCCGTGACCGAGCTGACCCGCGACGAGATCGTGGGGCTCACCTCGCTCACCCGGCAGGGCATCAACGCCGCCGTGCAGGCGGTGACCGAGGTGACCGTGCTGGCCCTGCCCGTGGATGTTCTCGACCGCATCGTCGAGCACCGGCCCGAGCTGGCGCGCGACTTCGGCCGCGAGATCGACAACCGCCGTCAGCTGGTGTCCCAGGCGTTCGTGCGCGCCGGCCTGCCCCTGCCGCAGGGCCAGCGCTCGATCGCGTACTAACCGCGTGACGGGGGCCGGCGCCGCCCCCGTCACGAGTCTGCCCCCGCTGGTAGATTCGGCGCATGAAGTACGCCGATTCGGTCGTCGATCTCATCGGCGGAACCCCCCTCGTCCGCCTCAACCGCGTCACGGATGGCATCAGCGCCACCGTGCTCGCCAAGGTCGAGTACCTCAACCCCGGCGGCAGTGCGAAAGACCGCATCGCGACGCGCATCATCGACGCCGCCGAGCGCGAGGGCCTGCTGAAGCCGGGGGGCACGATCGTCGAGCCCACGAGCGGCAACACCGGCGTCGGTCTGGCGCTCGTCGCGCAGCAGCGCGGCTACAAGTGCGTGTTCGTGCTGCCCGACAAGGTGGGCGAGGACAAGCGCAACGTGCTCACCGCGTACGGCGCCGAGATCGTGGTCACCCCCACCGCCGTCGCCCCGGAGGACCCGGAGTCGTACTACTCGGTCAGCGACCGGCTCGCCCGCGAGATTCCCGGGGCGTTCAAGCCCAACCAGTACGCCAACCCGAACGGCCCGCTCAGCCACTACGAGTCGACCGGCCCCGAGATCTGGGCCGACACGGAGGGTCGCGTCACCCACTTCGTCGCCGGCGTCGGCACCGGCGGCACCATCACCGGCACGGGCCGCTACCTGCGCGAGATCAGCGCCGACCGCGCCAGCGGTCGCGTGCAGATCGTCGGCGTCGACCCGGTCGGCAGCGTCTACTCGGGCGGCAGCGGGCAGCCCTACCTCGTCGAGGGCGTCGGTGAAGACTTCTGGCCCGCCGCGTACGACCCGAGCGTCGTCGACCGCATCGTCGCGGTGAGCGACCAGCAGTCGTTCGACATGACCCTGCGGCTCGCGCGCGAGGAGGGCCTACTGGTCGGCGGCTCGTGCGGCATGGCGGCGGTCGGTGCACTCGAGGTGGCGCGCGAGCTCGGGCCCGACGACGTGGTCGTCGTGCTGCTGCCCGACGGCGGGCGCGGCTACCTCGGCAAGATCTTCAACGACGGCTGGATGCGCCGCCACGGCTTCACGCGACCCGAGGGCTCGCCGACCGTCGCCGACCTGCTCGGCACCCCGGCGCGCCCGCTCGCCCACGTGCGCCGCGAGCACACCGTCGCCGATGCGGTCGCCGCACTCGAGGCGCACGGCGGCGCGCTGCCGGTGCTGAGCGCCGAGCCGCCCGTCGTGCTGGGCGAGGTCATCGGGGCGGTCGACTCCCGCACCCTGCTGCGGGCACTCGCGAGCGGCGAGGCAACCGCGGCCGATCCGATCACCCGCGCGATGGGGCCGGGACTGCCGGTCGTCGGCGCCCACGAGAGCCTGCAGGCCGCGCACGAGCGCTTCAGCGAGCGAGGGGCGGGGGGTCAGCATCCCGAGACCCTTCTCGTGCTCGACGGCGGCAACCCCGTCGGCCTGCTCAACCGCACCGACCTGATCGCCGCGCTCGCCGGAGGTGCCGCATGACCGAGCACGAGGCTGCCTCGACCGACCCGCACATCCTGCAGGGCTTCGCGACGCGCGCGATCCACGCCGGGCAGGAGTTCGACCCCACGACGGGCGCGGTCACGCCGCCGGTCTACTTCACCTCGACCTTCGTGCAGCGCTCGATCGGCGACCTGCGCGGCGGCTACGAGTACACGCGGGGCGGCAACCCGACCCGTGACGCCCTGCAGGTGCAGCTCGCCTCGCTCGAGGCGGGCGCGCACGCGTTCAGCTTCGCCTCGGGGCTCGCCGCCGAAGACGCCCTGCTGCGCGCGGTGCTGCGGCCCGGCGACCACGTGCTCATGGGCAACGACGTCTACGGCGGCACGCATCGCCTCGTGCGCCGCATCTTCGGCCCGTGGCAGGTCGCACTGACGACGGTCGAGCTGGGTGACCTCGCCGTGGCCCGCGAGGCGCTCGAGCGGCTGCGGCCGCGCGTGCTCTGGCTCGAGACGCCGTCGAACCCGCTCATGAAGATCACCGACGTGACGGCGCTCGCCGAGATCGCGCACGCGGTCGGCGCTCTCGTCGTGGTCGACAACACCTTCGCCACGCCGTACCTGCAGCAGCCGCTCGTGCTCGGGGCCGACGTCGTCGTGCACTCGACGACCAAGTACCTCGGCGGGCACTCCGACGTGCTCGGCGGGGCGGTGGTGACGAACGACACCGAGCTGGCCGAGCAGGTGCAGTTCCAGCAGTTCGCGGCCGGGGCGGTCTCCGGCCCCATGGATGCGTGGCTCACCTCGCGCGGCATCAAGACGCTGGCCGTGCGCATGGAGCGCCACTCGGCCAATGCTCTGGCGATCGCGGAAGCCGTGCAGGGGCATCCGGCCGTCAGCCGGGTCTACTACCCGGGCCTGCCCTCGCACCCCGGGCACGACCTCGCCGCGCGGCAGATGCGCCTGTTCGGCGGGATGCTGTCGCTCGAGCTCTCCGGAGGCGCCGCGGCGGCGCGCGCCTTCGCCGAGAGCCTGCGCGTCTTCCAGCTCGCCGAGTCGCTCGGCGGCGTCGAGTCGCTGGTCAACTACCCGAGCGAGATGACGCATGCCTCGGTGCGCGGCACCGAGCTGGAGGTGAGCGACGCCATCGTTCGGCTCTCGGTCGGCATCGAGGACGTGGCCGACCTCGTCGCCGACGTCGAGCAGGGCCTCGCCGCGCTGCGCTAGCCGAGCCGCGCTCGCGTGCGCAGGTGCGAGTTCGCTCGGGCCGTGCATAATGGGGCGCGGATGTGAACGTACACATCGCGAGTCGACAGGACGATGATGACCACGGAGACCGAGCGGCCGATTGAGCCCGATCGGGTGCGTGCCCCGAACATCCGTGATGTGGCGCGCGTCGCCGGTGTCTCGTACCAGACGGTCTCGCGGGTGCTCAACAACAGCCCGAACATCCGGCCCGAGACGCTGCAGCGGGTGCGCGCCGCCATCGACGAGCTCGGCTATCGACCCAACCAGGCCGCGCGGGCGCTCGTCACGAGCCGGTCGCGCACCATCGGGGTGCTCGCGGCGCAGACCGTGCACTACGGTCCGGCCACGAGCATCCAGGCCATCGAGACCGCCGCGCGGGAGGCAGGCTACCGGCTGTCGATCACGAACATCTCGTCGAGCGAGTACACCTCGATCAAGAGCGGACTCGACTACCTCATGAGCCAGGCTGTCGAGGCGCTCATCGTCATTGCTCCGCAGGTGCGGGTGTTCGAGGCCATCAACGACCTGCAGGTGGGGGTTCCCTTCGTCACCCTCGAGGCCACGGGGCTCAACACCTCGCACTCGCTGTGGGTCGACCAGGTGACCGGGGCCCGCATGGCCACCCGGCACCTGATCGAACTCGGGCACACCGAGATCATGCACATCTCCGGGCCGCAAGACTGGATCGAGGCCGAGGCCCGCATGCAGGGCTTCCTGCGCGAGCTCGGCGACGCCGACCTGCGCACTCGCGCGCCGATCCTGGGCGACTGGACGGCCTCGTTCGGCTACTACGCCGGCCTGGAGCTGCTGCGGTACCGCGACTTCACCGCGGTTTTCGCGGGCAACGACCAGATGGCCCTCGGCTTCATGCACGCCTGCCGCGAATTCGGCCTGTCGGTGCCGGGCGACATCTCGATCGTCGGCTTCGACGACGTGCCCGAGGCCGCCCACTTCGCACCGCCGCTCACCACCGTGCGGCAGAACTTCGCCGAGATCGGTCGGCGGGCGGTCGCGCTGCTGCTGGGCGAGCTCCGGGGCGAGACCGAGCTGAGCCATGACCCGGTGCAGCCCGAGCTCGTCATCCGCGAATCGACCGCTCGGGCCCGCTGAGCCGGTGAGCCGCTGAGCCGGTGCTCCGATCGCGCGGCCCGCAGGTGATGCGGTGCGGCCCGCGGCGATGTTATCGACTTGTGATCGTTTCGAACTGGCTGCCGGTTGACAGATGTGACCGTTTCGCCGTTAGAGTGCATCCACGCGATGTGAACGATCACACGGTTGTCACATCACCGCCGGTCGCGTACCGGCACCCCACCCCCTGAACCACCCCGGCGTCGGGCCCCGCTCGCGCCGCCGCGACGATGGAGTCCCGTGAGCACCACCGCCCCGCTCGCCGCCGAGCTGCCCGAGGTGCGCGCATGACAGCGCTCAGCCCCGAGGTGCAGGTCGCGATCGCGCGCGTCCGCGACGAGGTGGCCGCGCTGCACGCCGAGCTCGTGCGCTACGGTCTCGTGGTCTGGACGGGCGGCAACGTCTCCGGCCGGGTTCCCGGGGCCGACCTCTTCGTCATCAAGCCCAGCGGCGTCTCCTACGACGCGCTCGACGCCTCGAGCATGATCCTGTGCACGCTCGACGGCGAGGTCGTGCCCGACACCCCCGGCAGCGACCGCAGCCCGTCGAGCGACACGGCCGCCCACGCCTACGTCTACCGCGCGATGCCCGAGGTAGGCGGGGTCGTGCACACCCACTCGACTTACGCCACCGCGTGGGCCGCCCGCGCCGAGGCCATCCCGTGCGTGCTCACGGCGATGGCCGACGAGTTCGGCGGCGAGATCCCTGTCGGCCCGTTCGCGATCATCGGCGACGACTCGATCGGCCGCGGCATCGTCGACACCCTGCGCGGGCACCGCTCGCGCGCCGTACTCATGCGCAACCACGGCCCCTTCACGATCGGGCGCGACGCGCGCGATGCCGTCAAGGCGGCCGTGATGCTCGAGGACGTCGCGCGCACCGTGCACATCGCCCGCCAGCTCGGCGGCCCGCTGCCGATCGAGCCCGCCGCGATCGACGCGCTCTTCGACCGCTACCAGAACGTCTACGGCCAGCCCACGAGCGCGGGGGCGACGCGATGAGCGCCGCGGTGATCGCCGAGGGGCGCGCGGTGCTGGGCATCGAGCTGGGCTCGACCCGCATCAAGGCCTGCCTCATCGACCCCGCCGACGGTGCCGTCGTCGCGGTCGGCGCGCACGAGTGGCAGAACGAGCTCGTCGACGGGTACTGGAGCTACTCCCTCGAGGCGGTGCGCGCCGGTCTGCGGGCCGCGTACGCCGCCCTCGCGGCCGACGCCGCTGCGCGGCACGGCGCCGCGCCCGCCCGCCTCGCGGCGATCGGCGTCTCGGCCATGATGCACGGCTACCTCGCCTTCGACGAGGCCGGCGAGCTGCTCGTGCCGTTCCGCACCTGGCGCAACACCACCACCGGGTCCGCCGCGGCCGCGCTCACCGAGCTCTTCGGCACGGCCATCCCGCAGCGCTGGTCGATCGCGCACCTGCACCAGGCGGTGCTCGACGACGAGCCGCACGTCGGGCGCGTGCACCACCTCACGACGCTCGCCGGCCATGTGCACGAGCTGCTCGGCGGCGACCGCGTGCTCGGCGTCGGCGACGCGTCGGGCATGTTCCCGCTCGAGGCCGACGGCTCGGGCTACGACGCCGCGCTGCTCGCCCGCTACGACGACCTGGTCGGTTCGGCTCTCGCCGGGCCTCTCGCCGGGATGCTCCCGGCCGTGCTGCCCGCCGGCGCCCCGGCCGGCACGCTCAGCGCTGAGGGCGCCGCCCTGCTCGACCCCAGCGGCACTCTTCAGCCCGGTGCCCTGCTGTGCCCGCCCGAGGGCGATGCGGGCACGGGCATGGTCGCGACGAACGCGATCGCCCCGCGCACCGGAAACGTGAGCGTCGGCACGAGCATCTTCGCCATGATCGTGCTCGAGCGCGCGCTCTCGGGCATCCACCCCGAGATCGACCTCGTGGCGACCCCGACGGGCCACCCCGTGGCGATGGTGCACGCGAACAACGGCACGAGCGAGCTCGCCGCTTGGGTCGGCGTGCTGCGTCGCGTCGCCGAGCTCGCCGGCTCGCCCCTCACCGCCGACGCCGCCTATCGCCTGCTGCTCGACGAGGCGATGACCGCCGCGCCCGACGCCGACGGCGTGCTCGCCTTCCCCCTCGAGGCGGGCGAGCCCGTGCTGGGGCTCGACGCCGGGCGTCCGCTCGTGGTGCGCACGGGTGAGAGCGCTCTGACCCTCGCCGCCTTGGTGCGCGCCCAGCTGCTCAGCGTGTTCGCGACCCTCGCAGTCGGCATGCGGGTGCTGCAGGCCCAGGGCGTCGCCGTCGACCGCATCCAGGCGCACGGCGGCCTGTTCCGCACGGAGGGCGTGGCGCAGCGTGCTCTCGCCGCCGCCCTCGGCACCCCGGTGGGGGTCGCGGGGGCCGCCGCCGAGGGCGGCGCCTGGGGCATGGCCCTGCTCGCCGCGTTCGCCGCCGCCTCGCGCACCGCCGGTGGGGGCGACCTCGCCGCCTTCCTGGCCGACCGTGTGTTCGCCGACGTCGCCGAGAGCGTCGTCGATCCCGATCCATCCGACCGCGACGGCTTCGCCGTCTACCTCGCTCGCTTCGAGGCCGGCCTCGCCCTCCAGCACGCCGCCCTCACCGCCCTACCTTCCGGAGCCCGCTCGTGACCCGCAGCATCATCCCCGACCTGTCGACCCTCGAGGTCTGGTTCCTCACCGGCAGCCAGAACCTCTACGGCGACGAGACCCTGCGCCAGGTCGCGGAGCAGTCGAAGCAGGTCGTCGCGGGCCTGCGGGGCGCAACGAGCATCCCGGTCTCGATCGTCTGGAAGCCGACACTCGTCGACAGCGCCAGCATCAAGCGGGTCATGCAGGAGGCGAACGCCGCCGAGAACGTGATCGGCGTGATCGCGTGGATGCACACCTTCAGCCCGGCGAAGATGTGGATCGCCGGCCTCGACGCCCTGCAGAAGCCGCTGCTGCACCTGCACACCCAGGCCAACGTGGCCCTGCCGTGGTCGGAGATCGACTTCGACTTCATGAACCTCAACCAGGCCGCGCACGGCGACCGCGAGTTCGGCTACATCGTGTCGCGCCTCGGCGTCGCCCGCACCACCGTGGTCGGCCACGTCTCGAACCCGGCGGTCACCGACCGCGTCGCGACGTGGGCGCGCGCCGCCGCCGGCCGGCACGCGACGCAGAACCTCAAGCTCGCCCGCTTCGGCGACAACATGCGCTACGTCGCGGTCACCGAGGGCGACAAGACCGAGGCCGAGCTGCGCTTCGGTGTGCAGGTCAACACCTGGGGCGTCACCGAGCTGGCCGACGCGGTGCACGCCGTCGCCGATGCCGACATCGACACCCTCGTCGAGGAGTACCTCGACCGTTACGACGTCGCCCCCGAGCTGCACCCGGGGGCCGACCGGCACGCGTCGCTGCGCTACGGCGCCGCGATCGAGCTGGGGCTGCGCGGGTTCCTCGAAGGCGGCGGGTTCTCCGCCTTCACCACCTCCTTCGAGGACCTCGCGTCGCTGCGCCAGCTGCCGGGTCTCGCGGTGCAGCGCCTGATGGCTGACGGCTACGGATTCGGAGCCGAAGGCGACTGGAAGACCGCGGTGCTCGTCCGCGCCGCGGCGGTCATGGGAGCCGGGCTGCCCGGTGGCGCCTCCCTCATGGAGGACTACACGTACCACCTCGAGCCGGGCAACGAGCTCATCCTCGGCGCCCACATGCTCGAGGTGAGCCCCTCTCTGACGAGCCAGCGCGCGCGCCTCGAGGTGCACCCGCTCGGCATCGGCGGCAAGGAGGACCCGGTGCGCCTGGTCTTCACGGCCGATCCGGGCCCGGCGCTCGTCGTCGCGCTGAGCGACCTGCGCGACCGGTTCCGGCTCGTGGCCAACGTCGTCGAGAACGTCGCGCTGCCCGAGCCCATGCCCAAGCTCCCTGTCGGCCACGCGGTGTGGAAGCCCGCGCCCGACTTCACGACCTCCGCCGCAGCCTGGCTGACGGCCGGAGCAGCCCACCACACGGTCATGACCACCCAGGTCGGCGTCGAGGTCATCCGTGACTTCGCGCAGATGGCCGGCGTCGAGCTGCTGGTGATCGACGAGACCACCACGCTCGAGGGGTTCGCGCGCGACGTGCGCGCGAACGCCGCCTACTACCGATTGGCGCAGTCGCTGTGACGGCGCCGATCACCCCCTGAACGTCCCGGGGCGCACGCCCCGGGAACGGCCCCCGGCCCGATGTCGAGCCGGGTTCCGCAGCACCACCACATCCCCAATGAAAGGACACACAGTGAAGAAGAACCTTCTTCTCTCCGCCGTGGCCATCGGCGCGATGACCTTCGGTCTCGCCGCCTGCTCGGCCCCGGTTGCCGAGGGCGAGGGCGAGGGCGGCGGCCTCATCGGCGTCGCCATGCCCACCCGCTCGTCGGAGCGCTGGATCGCAGACGGCGACGCCCTCGTGGCCGAGCTCGAGGCGGCCGGCTACACCGTCGACCTCCAGTACGCCGAGGACGACATCCCTACCCAGGTCTCGCAGGTCGAGAACATGATCACCCGTGGCGCTGAGGCCCTGATCATCGCGGCCATCGACGGCACGACGCTCACCTCGGTGCTGCAGACCGCTGCCGACAACGACATCCCGGTGATCGCCTACGACCGTCTGATCCGCGACTCGGAGAACGTCAACTACTACGCGACGTTCGACAACTTCCTCGTGGGCCAGCAGCAGGCCTGGACGGTGCTGAACGGCCTCGGCCTGACCGACCTCGAGGGCAACGCGCTCCCCGACGCCCCGGCTGGTCCGTTCAACATCGAGCTGTTCGCCGGCTCGCTCGACGACAACAACGCCTTCTTCTTCTTCGACGGCGCCATGGACGTGCTCCAGCCGCTGATCGATGACGGCACGCTCGTCGTGAAGTCGGGCCAGACCGAGATCGAGCAGGTCGCCACGCTGCGCTGGGACGGCGAGGTCGCCCAGAGCCGCATGGAGGACCTCCTGACGGCGAACTACTCCGACGGCTCGAAGGTCGACGCGGTGCTGTCGCCCTACGACGGCCTGAGCCGTGGCATCATCTCGGCTCTGACCGACGCCGGCTACGCCGTGGGCGTCGACTTCCCGATCATCTCGGGTCAGGACGCCGAGGTCGACTCGGTCAAGGCGATCCTGTCGGGTGAACAGTACGCGACCATCTTCAAGGACACCCGCGAGCTCGCGAAGGTCGCGGCCGGCATGGCCGTCGCCCTGCTCGAGGGCGGCGAGCCGGAGATCAACGACACCGAGACCTACAACAACGGTGTCCTCGTCGTGCCCTCGTTCCTCCTCGGCCCGGTGCCGGTTGTGGCGGACAACGTGGAGTCGGCGCTCGTCGACACCGGCTACTGGACGGCGGAGGAGCTCGGCCTCTAAGCAGGGCTGAGCACCGCACCATCCGGTGAATCTGGCCGGTGGTGGGGAGTCGCACTAGGCTCCCCACCACCGGCTCTTTCCCCCAACGACGTAAGGAAGCGGGCAGCACGTGACCCAGAACATCCTCGAGATGCGGTCGATCACGAAGACCTTCCCCGGTGTAAAGGCACTCTCCGACGTGACCCTCGAGGTCGAGCGCGGCGAGGTGCACGCCATCTGCGGCGAGAACGGCGCGGGCAAGTCGACCCTCATGAAAGTGCTCTCCGGGGTCTACCCGCACGGGAGCTACGACGGCGACATCGTCTTCGAGAACGAGGTCGTCGAATTCCGAGACATCCGTGACAGCGAGGCCAAGGGCATCGTCATCATCCACCAGGAGCTCGCGCTGAGCCCCTACCTCTCGATCGCCGAGAACATCTTCCTCAACAACGAGGTGAAGGGGCCGCTCGGCCTCATCGACTGGAACAAGACGAACCTCGAGGCGAAGAAGCTGCTCGCGCGGGTCGGGCTCGACGAAGACCCCGAGACGCGCATCCTCGACATCGGCGTCGGCAAGCAGCAGCTCGTCGAGATCGCGAAGGCGCTCTCCAAAGAGGTGAAGCTGCTCATCCTCGACGAGCCGACCGCGGCGCTCAACGACGCCGACTCCGACCACCTGCTCGACCTGATCCTGCACCTGAAAGAGCAGGGCATCACGTCGATCATCATCAGCCACAAGCTGAACGAGATCAAGAAGATCGCCGACTCGGTCACGGTCATCCGCGACGGCAAGACCATCGAGACCATCCGCCGCGCGGAGGTATCGGAAGACCGGATCATCAAGGGCATGGTCGGCCGCGACCTCGAGAACCGCTACCCCGACCACACCCCGCACATCGGGGAGGAGGTGCTGCGTGTCGAAGACTGGACGGCCCATCATCCGCAGGATGTCAGCCGCGTGGTCGTCGACGGTGTGAACCTCTCGGTGCACGCGGGCGAGATCGTCGGAATCGCCGGTCTGATGGGGGCCGGGCGCACCGAGTTCGCCATGAGCCTCTTCGGCCACAGCTACGGCACCCGGATCACCGGCAAGGTCTACAAGCGCGGCGTCGAGATCAAGACCCGCACGGTGGACGAGGCGATCCGCAACGGCATCGCCTACGCCACCGAGGACCGCAAGATGTACGGCCTGAACCTGATCGAGGACATCAAGCGCAACATCTCGATGGCCTCGCTGCGCAAGCTCGTGCGCGGCGGGCTCGTGAACGACAACGAGGAGTACAAGGTCGCGAACGAGTACCGCCAGAGCATGAACATCAAGAGTCCGACGGTGCTGGCCAAGACCGGCCAGCTCTCGGGCGGCAACCAGCAGAAGGTCGTGCTCTCGAAGTGGATCTACGCCGACCCCGACGTGCTCATCCTCGATGAGCCCACGCGCGGCATCGACGTCGGTGCCAAGTACGAGATCTACACGATCATCAACCGGCTCGCGGGCGAGGGGAAGGCGATCATCGTCATCTCCTCCGAGCTGCCCGAACTGCTGGGCATCTGCGACCGCATCTACGCCCTCTCCGAGGGCCGGATCACGGGCCAGATGCCCGTCTCCGACGCCACCCCCGAAGCCCTGCTCAAGCTCATGACCCTGGAGAAGCAGCGATAATGTCCGACACCGCAGTCACGACCCCGGCCAAGAAGAAGCCGGGCTTCCAGCTTCCGCCCACCCTCGCCCACATCGTGAGCGACCTGGGCAAGAACGGCATCTTCCTGGCGCTCATCGCCGTTGTGGTGCTGTTCTCGATCACGACGAACGGCATCCTCCTCCGCCCGCAGAACATCTCGAACCTGATCGTGCAGAACGGGTACATCCTGATTCTTGCGATCGGCATGGTGCTCGTGATCGTGGCCGGGCACATCGACCTGTCGGTCGGCTCGATCGCCGCGTTCATCGGGGCCTTCTCCGGGGTGCTCATCCGCGACCTCGGATTCCCCTGGTGGCTCGCGATCATCGGGGCGCTCGTCATCGGCGCGGTGGTCGGTGCCTGGCAGGGCTTCTGGATCGCGTACGTCGGAATCCCCGCCTTCATCGTGACCTTGGCGGGCATGCTCATCTTCCGCGGGCTCGCCCTGATCACCCTCGGCAACTCGAACATCGGCTCGTTCCCCGAGGAGTACCGCGCGCTCGGCAACGGGTTCATCTCGTTCGGCGGGCCCGAGTCGACCCTCGACGTCTTCACCCTCGTCGCCGGGGCGCTCGCGATCGTCGGCCTCATCGTGCAGCAGGTGCGCACCCGCAACGGTCGCCTCAAGTACGGCCAGACGGTCGACCCCGCGGCGTGGTTCATCGCGAAGATGGTGTTCATCGCCGTCGGTGTCGGCGCGTTCACCTACGCGCTCGCCAGCTTCAAGGGCATCCCGGTGACCCTGATCGTGCTCGCCGCCCTGCTCATGATCTACGGCATCCTCGCCAACCGCACCGTCTTCGGCCGGCACATCTACGCGATCGGCGGCAACCGCCGCGCCGCGGAGCTGTCGGGCGTCAAGACGCGCTCGGTCGACTTCTGGCTGTTCGTCAACATGGGCATCCTCGCCGCCCTCGCCGGTCTGGTCTTCACCGCCCGCCTCAACCTCGCCGGGCCGAAGGCCGGTGAGGGCTTCGAGCTCGAGGCCATCTCGGCCGCCTTCATCGGCGGCGCGGCGGTGCAGGGCGGTATCGGCACCATCTCGGGCGCCATCATCGGTGGCTTCATCATCGGCGTGCTCAACAACGGCATGTCGATCATGGGCATCGGTATCGAGTGGCAGCAGGCCGTGAAGGGTCTCGTGCTGCTGCTCGCCGTGGCGTTCGATGTCTACAACAAGCGCCGTGCGGGGGCCAGCACCTCGCGCTGAGTGACGGGCGCCAGCGAGGGGGCGGCCGAGAGGCCGCCCCCTCGTCGTGCGTGCGGCGGGCATCCCGCACCATCAGCGATCAGGGGTAGCGCTCTTGTTGTCCATCTGGATAACATGAACGCATGAGGATTCTGCTTGTCGGCGCCGGAGGCGTCGGAGACGCCATCGCCAAGATCG
>VFQU01000186.1_pt1 | contig 68378 bp, 67 predicted proteins | sample 3512311 | NCBI WGS metagenome assembly VFQU01 (sample SAMN10412377, study PRJNA504923) | tailings metagenome | isolation source: Relicate 3 Philex TSF3 active mining site | place: Philippines: Tuba, Benguet | collected 2017-08-29 | reverse complement strand
CGGGCCGGTTTCGGCGCCCTACAAAGTCTATGTGATCGACGAGGTGCATATGCTCTCGACGGCGGCCTTCAACGGCTTGTTGAAGACGCTGGAAGAGCCGCCCCCCTATGTGAAGTTCATCTTCGCCACCACCGAAATCCGCAAGGTGCCGATCACCATCCTGTCGCGCTGCCAGCGGTTTGATCTCAGGCGCATTCCCGCCGAGGTTATGTCGGGCTATCTCGAAAAAATCCTTGGGGCCGAAGGTATCGGTTTCGAGCCCGACGCCCTCTCCATGATCGTGCGCGCCGGCGAGGGCTCGGCCCGCGACAGCCTTTCCCTACTCGATCAGGCCATCGCCCATGGCAATGGCGCGGTCACTGCCGATACGGTCAAGGCCATGCTGGGTCTGGGCGACCGGGCGCGGATCATCGATCTGTTCGAGAACATTATGGGCGGACGCGTGGCCGAGGCGCTGACCGCCATGCGCGAGCTTTACGATCTTGGCGCCGATCCGCAGACGCTTCTGGCCGACATGGCCGAATTCACTCATCTCGTCACCCGTATCAAGGTCGTGCCCGCCGCAGCCGATGATACGGCGCTGACGCCCGACGAGCGCAGCCGGGGTCGCGATCTGGCGAGTCGTCTGCCCATGCGCGCCCTCACCCGTGCCTGGCAGATCCTGTTCAAGGGCAATGAAGAGACCGCGCGCGCCGGCAATGGCTTGCAAGCGGCCGAAATGGTGTTGATCCGGCTGGCCTATGCCGCCGACCTGCCGAGCCCGGACGAGGTGATTTCGCGGCTCACCCAGCAGGGCGGTCTTCCCACGGGTTCACAATCGGCTCCCGCTTTGCCCCCGCGTGGTCCGTCGGGCGGCGGTTCGGCGCAGCGCGTCGAAGCGGTGCAGTCCATGCCCAGTGCCGTGGCGGTTGCCGCCGCACCCGCTCCGGTTCCGGCGGCGCGTCCGCAGGCCGCCATCGCGCAGCCAGCTTTGGCGAGCGTCGCCAGCTACAAGGATCTCATTGCGCTTGCGACTGCCAAGCGCGACGTGCTGGTCAAGCTGGCGCTCGAAAGCCAGATGCGTCCGGTGTCGTTCGAACAGGGCCGCATCGAGGTGGCGCTGGCCGATGGGTCCGATCCGGGCATGATTGCTACGCTCTCCGCCCGGTTGCAGAGCTGGACCGGCGAACGCTGGCTGGTCACCGTTTCGACCCGGCCGCCCGAGGGCATGACCCTGCGGCAGGAGGCCGAGCAGAAAAAGCAGGCGGCCACCGAGGCCGCCCATGACGACCCGCTGGTCAAGGCCATATTGGAAACATTTCCGGGCGCGAAAGTGGTCGATGTCCGGGTGCGCGACGACAACGCTGCGCAACCCGAGATCGCAGCGCCCCCACTCGAAGAGGACGACGAATGAAAGACATTATGGGCATGATGAAGGCCGCCGGCGAGATGAAGGCGAAGATGGAGGCCATGCAGGCCGAACTCGCCGAGCTGGTGGTCGAGGGCCGCTCGGCCGGCGGCATGGTCAGCGTGGCGCTCAATGGCAAGGGCGAGATGAAGGGTCTCAAGATCGATCCGTCGCTGCTCAAGCCGGAAGATGCCGAAGTGGTCGAAGATCTGATCGTGGCCGCCTTTAACGATGCCAAGGGCAAGAGCGAGAGCGAAATGCAGCGCAAGATGGCCGAGGTCACCGCTGGTCTGCCCATTCCACCCGGCATGAAGTTCCCGTTTTAGCCGTCAGTCGCCTTTTTGGCGGCGCTCAACGTTAACAGTCTGCTAACCAATTCGCCTCAGCGGTGACGAAAATGCCATCCGGCGGACCCGAAATCGAACAGTTGATCCAGCTTCTGGCGCGCCTGCCGGGGCTGGGCCCGCGCTCGGCCCGGCGGGCGGTGCTCCACCTGATCAAGCGCAAGGAACAGCTGATGCTGCCGCTGTCGGCGGCGCTGGACCGGGCCGTGGTCGCGGTACGCAGCTGCGCGGTTTGCGGCAATGTCGATACGATTAGCCCGTGCTCCATCTGCGCCGATCCACGGCGGGGAGAAAGCGGAATTCTTATTGTGGTGGAAGACGTTGCCGATCTCTGGGCGCTGGAGCGCGCCGGGGTGGGGCAGGTGCGATACCATGTTCTGGGCGGCGTTCTCTCGCCACTCGACGGGGTCGGCCCTGATGATCTCAACCTCGATGGCCTCATCGCCCGGGCGCAGGATTATGCCGAAATCGTCCTCGCCATGAATGCCACCGTCGAGGGCCAGACCACGGCCCATTACATTACCGACCGTCTGGCCGGAACCGGCATCAAAGTCACCCGCCTCGCCCATGGCGTCCCGGTTGGCGGGGAGCTCGATTACCTCGACGAAGGTACATTAAATCAAGCACTTAAGGCCAGAACCGAGATTTAGTTCAGGTCGCCTGGCTCCTCGCCCACAAGGCGCAAAGCCGGCTTGTCATCGGTGCCCGCCTCCCATCCGGAAGGCATGGGTTTGCTCGATTTGGCGCCCAGTTCGCGCAGCATTTCGACCTGCCGCACCAGATTGCCGCGACCGCTCGAAAGTTGGCTTTTCGCGTCGTCAAAACTGGCCCGCGCCTTGTCGAGATGCCCGCCCAGCCGGTCCATGCTGGTCAAAAAGCCCGCCACCTTGTCGTACAGCGCGCCCGCCCGCTCAGCGATTTCCTCCGCATTCTGGTGGCGTTTTTCGATATCCCAGACATTGCGAATGGTCCGCAGCACGGTCATCAGCGTCGTCGGCGTCGTCAGCATGACCCCCTTGCCCATGCCAAATTCGACCAGTTTGGCATCGTTCTGGATGGCCGTGGCCAGCGCGGATTCGATGGGTACGAACATCATCACATAATCGAGGCTGGAGCGGGCGGCACGGTGATAGGACTTGTCGCCGAGCGTCGCGATATGGGTGCGTACCGAGGCGATATGGGCCCGCAAATGCTGCTCCCTCCCGTCCTCGTCGCTGTTCACGAAGGCCTCGAATGCTGTCAGCGACACCTTGGAATCGATGACCAGCACGTCGCCATTCGGCATCATGATTTCGACATCGGTGCGGACCCGCTGGCCGTCCTCGCCAGTATGGCTCTGCTGGGTGGTATATTGCTCGCCCTCGCGCAGGCCGGACTGTTCGAGAATGGTGGAGAGGATCATCTCGCCCCAGGCACCCTGGGTCTGCGAGGAGCCCTTGAGCGCCCGCGTCAGGTTCTGCGCTTCGGTAGTGATCTGCAAATTGCTTTCGGCCAGGGCGCGAATGCGTTCGGCCATGGCCGAGCGATCCTCGATCAGCCCCTTGTGAAACTCACCGATCTTGTCCTGCAGCGGCTTGAGCAGCACATCGACCTGTTCGCGGTTCTGCTTGGTGAAGGTCTCGCTATGGGTGCGTAGGACATCACCGGCTATGGCCTTGAATTCATCGGTCATCTGCTGGCGCGCTTCGGTGAAGCGTTTCAGATTGGCCTCATTCTGGCGCGCCTGTTCGTCGAGGCGCGTGCGCATGGCGGCCAATTCCGACTGAAGCTCGGTGTTCTTTTCCCGTTCACCGGCGAGCTGGTCCGCGGTTCTTTCGCGCTCCCGATCCGCCTGTAATTCGAGATCACGGATGCGGGCATCGCGGGCGGCGATCTGCTCCTGAAAATTGGCGCGGAGGTCGTCAGCGGCCTGACGCGCGGCCATATCGGCTCGTATTGCGCTGGCCCGCGCGGAAAGGATCAGCGCCAGAATCACCGCGCCCAGAGCCAAAGCGCCGGCCACAACCAATGCAAGGCCGAGACTGACGGGCACATCGCCCAGAACGAAAAGCGTGCGGTCGAGATCATCCATGGCGGCAGTTTACCCCGATTCTGATGTTCGCAAAATGTTCTTGTTGCCGACCCGATTGCGCTGCCCGCGCAGTTGACCCCAAGGCCGGAAATCGCCATATCGGGGGCAATCCTTTCTCCGCCGGACTTTTTGCCATGGCCATACGCCCCATTCTTGTCATTCCCGATGCCCGCCTGCGCGCCGTCTGCGATCCGATCATCGAGGTCGATGACGAGATCAAGACCCTGGCCAAGGATATGCTGGACACTATGTATGACGCGCCGGGCATTGGCCTTGCCGCGCCGCAGATCGGGGTGATGAAGCGCATCGTGGTGATGGACCTGGCCGGGGAGAACGAGCCAGCTGCGCCGCTGGTGATGATCAACCCGGAGATCACCCATTTCGGCGACCAGATGCAGGTGACCGAGGAAGGGTGCCTGTCCATTCCCGAGCTCTATTATGAGGTCGAGCGCCCCAATAACGTCACCGTTTCCTACACCGACCTCGATGGCCAGCCTGTGGTCAAGGATGCTGAGGGCAAGCTGGCCGTGTGCATCCAGCACGAACTCGATCACCTCGATGGCGTGCTCTATATCGACTATCTCAGCCGGTTGAAGCGGGACCGGGTGATCAAGAAATTCGACAAGCAGGCGAAGCGCGCCGCAGGGTAACACCACTCTTCCCTTCTCCCCTTGCGGGAGAAGGTGGCTCGCGCAGCGAGGCGGATGAGGGGTCCGCTTTCGCTGGTACACCCCCCCATCCGCCCTTCGGGCACCTTCTCCCGCAAGGGGAGAAGGAAGACTGGAGCCCACATGCGCGTCGTCTTCATGGGTACGCCCGAATTCTCCGTTCCGACGCTGACCGAAATCGTCTCGGCCGGGCATGAGGTTGTGGCCGTGTACACCCGAGCGCCGAAGCCGGCGGGGCGTGGTCAGGCCGAGCGCAAGAGCCCGGTGCACGAGGCCGCCGAGGCCTTTGGCATTCCCGTCTTCACGCCGCGCTCGCTGAAGGGGACGGAGGAACAGGCCCAGTTTGCCGCGCTGGGTGCCGAAGTGGCCGTGGTCGTCGCCTATGGCCTGCTCCTGCCCAAGCCTGTCCTTGACGCGCCCGAACATGGTTGCCTCAATCTGCACGGCTCGCTGCTTCCGCGCTGGCGTGGCGCCGCGCCGATCCAGCGCGCCATCATGGCAGGCGACAGGCAGACCGGCATCGTGGTGATGCAGATGGACGAAGGTCTCGATACCGGCGCCATGGGGCCGACCGAGGTGATCACCATCGGCCCGGATATGACGGCCGGCGAGTTGCACGACCAGATGATGCGGCTGGGCGCCGACCTTATGGGCCGGGCGCTGGCGGCGCTGGAGCGCGGGAGCCTCGATTTCACGCCACAGCCGACCGAGGGCGCGACCTATGCCGCCAAGATCGACAAGGCCGAGGCGCGGATCGACTTCGCCCGCAATGCGGACGAGGTTCACAACCTGATCCGGGGCCTCTCGCCCTTTCCCGGCGCCTGGTTCGAGCTGGAACTGGGCGGCAAGCCGGTGCGCATCAAGGCGCTACGCTCCTTGCTGGTGGATGGCGCCGGCATGCCCGGCGCATTGATCGGTGACGAACTGACGATTGCCTGCGGCAAGGGTGCGGTGCGGCTGATCCAGGTGCAGCGTGAGGGTAAGGGCGCCATGGACGCAGCGACCTTTCTGCGGGGCGCGGGGCCGCTGCCCGCCAAAGCCGGCTGATGGCCCGCTTCAAGCTGACAATCGAATATGACGGAACCCCCTTCTGCGGCTGGCAACGGCAGGCGGACCGGATGAGCGTGCAGCAGGCGCTGGAGGAAGCTATCGCGCGGTTTTCCGGCGAGGTGGTGGTGACACAGGCGGCAGGCCGCACCGATGCGGGCGTGCATGCGCTGGGTCAGGTCGCCCATTTCGACCTGTCGAAGGACTGGGACCCGTTCCGAATTCGCGAGGCGCTGAACTATCACTTGCGACCGCATCCGGTGGCGGTAATCGCCTGCGATGCAGTGGGTGAGGATTTCGAGGCACGGTTTTCCGCCACTGCCCGGCACTATGAATATCGCATTCTCAACCGGCGAGCCCCGGCCGCCATCGAGCGCAATCAGGTCTGGCATGTGCCTATGTCGCTCGATGCACACCAAATGCAGGTGGCGGCCCAGATGATCCTGGGCAAGCACAATTTTTCTACCTTCCGCTCGTCCGAATGCCAGGCCAGTTCGCCTGTTCGCACGCTGGACGCCTTCGATGTGATCGGCGACGGGGAAGTGATCGCGATTACGGCCAGCGCCCGCTCGTTCCTGCATCATCAGGTACGCTCGATGGTAGGGTCGCTGAAGCTGGTCGGTGAGGGCAAATGGAGCCCGGCCGATTTCCGCGCGGCGCTCGATGCCGCCGACAGGAAACGCTGCGGGGCAATGGCGCCCGCCAGCGGTCTCTACCTCACCGGCGTCGATTATCCGGCGTCTTAAGTTCCCGGCGGCGGAATGAAGACGCTGACCACGGCGAGCGCGATGAACAGCCCGACGGCCTGCGACACGAAAAGCAGCAGAATCTGCATGGGCTTCAGCGTCACGATATAGCGGCCGACATTGATAAAGGTCAGAAGCGCAATGACGGCGATGACGAAGAGCAGCGCCAGACCGAGCTGGCCGAAAAACACTGAAATCAACACCAGCATGCCTGAGGCCAGCGTCACCCAGTTGCTGGCGACGAGATAGGGCACGAAGCCATCGAGCCGGCCAAGCTGGCGCAGGACCAGCCAAGCCGTTCCGGCCTGGGCAGCGAACAGCACGATCTGCAGGATTATGGAGCTTGTGGGCTCGCCGGCCCGCACCGGAATGCCGACCAGCATGGGGCCGAAGCCGGCGATCAGCACGGCGAGAGCCACCGCGATAAAGCTGCCCACCAGACCCGGCAGCGAAAAATCGAAATAGCGCGCCACATCGCGCTGCCCGGTCACCAGCGCAACACAGCCACGCAAGGCGTTGAGGGCTTCTTCGAAGAATGTTGGAGAAGGCTGGGCCAAACGTAAAAGTCTCGTCTAGGGGGCAGGAACGGCGACAGGTCCGACTAGCATGTAGAGCGTCATGGGCAAGGCGGCAAGCAAGACGACGGTCAAAACGGCAAATGCCGCAGAGACACCACCCGACCATTCAGTCGCTATGCGTGCCAACCGATAGAGCAGGAATGCCAGCGCAACCCAGAGCGCCAGCAGGGCCATGCCGCTGAAGAGTGACAACACGGCGCCGACCAGCAGATAGGCCACCATAGCATAGACGCCGGGCACGAGGATATTCAGCACCCGAACCGGGGCCGGAACCGCGGCGCGGGTGGCATAAATACCGGCCAGCAATGCGAGGACGCAGAGCGACTGCACCAGCATGGTGGCGATGAATTCGGACAGCGTCGGCACGCCCACATTCAGAGCGGCCACGACAATGGTCAGGAATGCGGCCAACAAAAACAGCGCAAGTGCGGCGACGAGGCCCGGCAGGGTCAGGGTGAAATAAAGCTGCCAGTCCACCTCGCCGCGCAGGATGGACACCCAGCCGCGCCAGGCCTGGAGCAGATTGCGCCAGAGCGTCATGCCGGTGTCCCGGCAAAGAATTGCTGCATGAAGCGGGCATAGATTTCGGTGAGACCGACAAGGTCGGAGACGGCGATATGCTCGTCGGCCTTGTGCATCGAGGGGCCGACCAGACCGCATTCGACCACCGGGCCATATTGGGCGATGAAGCGAGCGTCGGATGTGCCACCGCCGGTGGAATATTCCGGGCGAGAGCCGGTCAATTCCTCAATCGTGGCCGAAAGCGTTTCCACATCGGCGCTGAGTGGCGACAGGAAGGAACGCGAGGGAACGCCGGAGATGTCGAAGGCAATATCTGTACCCTTCGCATCAACGCTGGAGAGGCGATCCCGGACCCAGAAGGCAAGGCTATCGGGGGTCCAGAGGTCGTTGTAGCGAATATTGAAGCACAGCGTCCCGCTCATTGGGATGACGTTTGAAACAGGATTGCCCACGTCGATAGTGGTGAGTTCGAAATTGGAGGCCGGGAAATGCTCGGTGCCGGTGTCGAGCTGCTCGCTGGAGAGGGCAGTGGCGACCGCCGCCAGAACCGGCAGGGGATTGTTGGCCCGGTGCGGATAGGCCACATGCCCCTGCACCCCGGTCACCGTCACCTTGCCGGAGAAGGAGCCGCGCCGGCCGATCTTGATACTGTCGCCAAGCCGTTCGGCCGAGCTGGGCTCACCCACAATGGCAAAGTCGAAATGGTGACCGTTATCGGCCATCCACGCGACCAGCTTTTCGGTGCCGTTGATGGCGTCGGCTTCCTCGTCATTGGTGATGGCGAGCTGGATTGTGCCAGCTTCGGGCGGGAGCGCAGCGCAGGCGGCGACGAAGGCAGCAATACCCGATTTCATGTCGGCGGCACCGCGGCCGTAGAGGCGGCCATCGGCAAGGCGCGGCGTGAAGGGATCACTGGTCCAGTTGGCCGTGTCGCCGGGCGGGACGACGTCGGTATGGCCGGCAAACAGCAGGCGGCGACCGCCCTGCCCCCGCGTGGCGAAGAGATTGTCGACCGGATATGACCCGTCGCCCTCGAAACGGAGGCGGGTGATCGCAAAGCCGATGGCGGCCAGCTCGGCTTCGAGCAGGTCGAGCGCCCCGGCCTCTTCGGGTGTGATCGAAGGGCAGGCAATAAGGCGCTCGAGCAGGTCCTGTGGGTCGATGGTCACGTCTTCTCCGGCAAGTTCAGGCGGCTCCGTCCAGCGGATCGAGGCCATAGCGATTGGCGCCGGCCGTGCCCTTGAGGAAGCCGAGCTGGACTAGCATGTAGATGGCGAAAACGGCGAAGACGAGGTTGATGGCGCTCATCCATATTGCCGGCATGGGCAGGATCATGCCGCCGCCCATATCCTGCATGGTCACCCCGATGCCCGTCGCCTGCAGCAGATTGATCACCACGCTGCCGCCAATGAGGATTTTGAGGTCCATGCCGTCATTGTCACGGTCATGGCGGCGCTTGATACCGATGCAATAGCTTGGCCAGATCATGGCCAGATTGACCAGAACAGCGAGCCAGGCCAGCACGGTCGCATTGCCGAAACTGACCAGCCCCAGAACGATTATGGCCACAATGGAAATCACGATGAGCACCAGAATGCCCAGCCACCACTGCTTACGCGAGATGCGGCCTTCGGTCGTCGTCAGAAGTGAAACTATGCCGTCCATAAAATCCCCCTTCAACGGCCCGGAATCGGACCCTGCCCCGCCAGACTAGGCCGAAGGGCGACGCCGGAGAAGCCGGATTGACGACAGCACCCTTTCAAGGCGCTGCCGGGAGCCAGGTCAGTCGCGCAGCAATTCGTTGATGCCGGTCTTGGAGCGGGTCTGGGCATCGACGGTTTTGACGATGACGGCGCAATAAAGGCTCGGGCCCGGCGTGCCATCGGGGAAGGGTTTTCCGGGCAGGCTGCCGGAAACGACCACCGAGTAGGGCGGCACTTTGCCCATGTGGATTTCGCCGGTCTGGCGGTTCACGATTTTCGTCGAGGCGCCGATGAAGACGCCCATGGACACGACCGAGCCCTCGCCGACGATAACGCCTTCGACCACTTCGGAACGGGCGCCAATAAAGCAATTGTCTTCGATGATGGTCGGATTGGCCTGGAGCGGCTCCAGCACGCCGCCAATGCCGACACCGCCGGACAGATGCACATTCTTGCCGATCTGGGCGCAGGAGCCGACCGTGACCCAGGTATCGACCATGGTCGCGTCATCGACATAGGCACCGAGATTGACGAAGCTGGGCATGAGAATGGCATTGCGCCCGATATAGGCAGACTTGCGCACGATGGCGCCCGGCACTGCGCGGAAGCCGGCTTCGCGCCAGGTATTGTCGCTCCAGCCTTCGAACTTGGTCGGCACCTTGTCCCACCAGGTCGAGCCCTGCGCGCCGCCAGTCATGGGCTGATTGTCATTGAGGCGGAAGGACAGCAGAACCGCCTTCTTCAGCCACTGATTGACCTTCCATTCGCCATCGACCTTTTCGGCCACGCGGGCCTGGCCGCTATCGAGCAGGTTCAGCGCCGTGTCCACCGCATCGCGAATTTCCCCGCGCGTCTCCAGATTGACCTCGGCGCGGTTTTCGAAGGCGGCCTCGATGATTTCGGCGAGCTGGGCGTGCGACATGGCGGCTCCTTGAGAAGTATCGCGCGGACCATAGCGGGGGCGGCTCAAGTGTCAACGGGCGTGACGAAACACCGGTCGGCCGTAAGCCTCCGGGTTTCGGGTCGCCGCAATAGCTACGGCCTGGGGCGAGGTTTACCTCGATGCCGGTCGTCCGGCGAAAGTGAAGGTGAGGAAAACCTCGCCCCAGGCACCGGAGGCTCGTCGACGGGCCGAATGGTGGACTTACATCCTTACTCCACCCATGAGGGACTGCGTCGTCTTCGCCCTGCTGGCGACGTGGCAGCCGCCGTCCGGTGCAGCCGGAACGGCCCGACATGGGACCTGCGGAGCGGTACAGATCCATTCAGTGATCCGCGACGGAAGGCAGGCGACCCCACCTCCATCCGGCTCTCCACACCGACCGTTCGTCGCGACCGCGCAGCTTGTGCGGAGATGCGACAAGGATAGGTGAGCCGATCACGGCGGGGATAAGTTTTTTGTGGGGGCGGGTGTCGACCCCACCTCGGTCAATAGAAGACAGAGGATGTGTGGACAAAAGCTGCCGACGACTGGGTGTCACGGTGCGATGCATAGGCGCTATATTGGCAAATGGAATCTGAACAACTCAGGGTTTGGCTTTAGCCGCACTGGCAGGCGTAAAGATTCCTGAAATCGGCACAAACCCGATCGCGGCCTGCGTTGGTACCGAGAAGAGCATTGCTGGGCGTAGATTTCCGCCCAGCTTTCATCAGTGCCTAGAGATCCGTGGAAAGTGCGATGGCTTGCTGGGCGCGATAGCTCTCAAGGCGTGCCTGAACCACGCTAGTTACGCGCGGATAGGCATCTGTACCAAGCAGCAGGCGTAGGGGATAGCTTTCGCTGTCGACGGTTTCGATAATTGCCTTTGCCATCTTGGCCGGATCGCCCTTGATTTCGTAGGTGGCCATCATCTTGCGGACCTGACCTACGACAGAATTCTCATAGACCTCCATCGGCGCGGCGTTATCAACGCTGCGGCTGGCGAAATCGGTCTTGGCCGCGCCTGGCTCGATAATGGTGACGCGGATGCCAAACGCTCCGACTTCCATGGCGAGACCTTCAGCCATGCCTTCGACAGCCCATTTGGTGGCCGAATATAGGGCGGTGGTGGGCGAGGCGGTCTGGCCGAGGGCGCTAGAGACCTGCAGATAATGGCCGCCGCCCTGGGCCCGCAGGTGTGGGGTCACGGCACGGGCGAATTGCACCGAACCGGTGAAATTGGTGGCGATCTGGCGGTCTATCTGCTCGTCGGTGAATTCTTCGAGGGCGCCTACAGCGCCGTAACCGGCATTGCTGATAACGGCATCAATATGGCCCATTGCAGCGAAGGCGGCGTCGACGGTGGTGCGCAAGGACGGGGTGTCGGTCAGGTCGGCATAGCCGATCCATAGGGCATCGCCATATTGTGCCTTGAGGTCGTTGAGGGCGCCAGGCTTACGCAGGGTGGCCGCAACACGGTCGCCGCGGGCCAGCAGTTGTTCTACCAATTGGCGGCCAATTCCAGAGGAGGTGCCGGTGATAAGCCATGTTCTGGTCATTTCGATATCCATTCCTTGCATAGGATTTGAACAGTGAATAGATTTCTATATAGGACGTTATTTGAACGGTGTATAGATGGCCGACGAGAAAAGGTTGGTAGCGAGCGAAAGCAAGACGCGCGCCTATCATCATGGCGAGTTGCGGCAGGCATTGATCGCGGCGACGGATGCTATTCTTGCCGAAAGTGGCGTAAGCGGCTTTTCGCTACGCGATGCGGCGCGACGGGCCGGGGTTTCGCCCGGCGCGCCTGCGCATCATTTCGGTAACGCTTCGGGGCTTCTCACCGAGGTTGCGGTATTGGGGTACGAAAACCTCAAGACCTATCTCGACCGGGCGGGGCAGCACGGGTCGCCTTCCGAACGATTGCGGGCGCTGGCGACGCAATATGTATTGTTTGCACTCGATCAGCCGGGACGGTTTGGCCTGATGTTTCGCAAGGATCTGATTAATCGCGCCGATGAACGCTACAAGCAGGCCAGTCAGGTGGCGCTGATGAGCTTTGCCGACGCAGCAGCGGCGCGGGCGGGGCTTAGTGTCTCGGACTTACAGGCGAAGAAGGATTTTTCGTCGGTACTTGCGGCATGGGCCACGGCGCATGGCATTGCGCATCTTGCTCTTGAGGAGAAAATGTGGGGTCTGCTCAATCCTGCCGACCCAAAGAGTGACTTCATCGAGCGACTTCTGCCCGGCATCGTGGAAGCACAATGGCCCGAATGATTTGCATTTGTGTGGCGTGAAACCAGATGGTCCGCTCGTTTTCTTGTTTATCGTAAACCCGACAGTCCGTTACCCACCCCAAAACTGCCGGCCGGCCATTGACCTCATTTCTGTCGTCAGCGGCCAAATATGCGGCTCCCGAAAAGTAGCAGAGTTCGTCTAGCTATCTTTATCAGGCTGGCGCTTCTCGAAACGAAATTCCCCGTCTTGCCAGAGGCTTGTCCGCTTCCAACCTAGTTTTTCGTAGAATCCAGCGGCCCGTGAAGAGCCATCTGTATGCAACCAAATCGACTGACTGGTCTCGAAGAGGCGTGCTTCGGCCCGCTCCACGAGAAGGCGTCCAATTCCTTGCCCCTCATGTTCCGGCCGAACAAACGCAGCGAACAGGCAGGCTTCCGCTGCGTCCACCATCGAGAAGCCGACAATCTGGTTGTCTTTTAATGCGACCCAAATGCATGGCTCTTTATGAATTGCCTCAAGGATCGTCTGGTGCGTAATTCCAATCTCCGCCATTTGCTCGGTCGACAAATGGTTTTCCCGCACACTTGTGCGGACCTCGAAGATTTCGGGAATATCCCTTTCGGCAGCATCGCGAATGATAATCGTCATTTAAAACCGGGAGCTGAGGCCTAATAGACGGCATTACCAACAGGAGGTCTGTTTGCATTGCCCTATATCCAATAACTGCCAGTCCGCTTTCCACCGCAAATTCTGCCGGCGCAGTCCCACCCGCCTCAATCCGCCGCCGGATAAACTCCGAGGATGCGGAAATAGTCCGTGAAGAACTTCAGTTCATCGAAAGCGTGCTGGACGCCGATGTCATCAGGGTGGCCCTCGATATCGGCGTAGAACTGGGTGGCGGTGAAGGCGCCGCCGACCATGTAACTTTCGAGCTTGGTCATGTTGACGCCATTGGTCGCAAAGCCGCCCATGGCTTTATAAAGCGCGGCAGGCACGTTGCGGACGCGGAAGACGAAGGTGGTTTTCACCTTGCCCTTATTGGGTGCCAATTTCTCGGTGGGCGAGAGCACGAGGAAGCGCGTGGTGTTGTGGTCGGCATCCTCGATATTTTCGGCCAGCACGTTGAGGCCATAGATTTCGCCGGCGAAACGCGAGGCGATGGCGGCGACGGACTTATCTGCCTTCTGGGAAATTTCGCGTGCCGAACCGGCCGTGTCCACGGCGTTAATGGTGCGCAGGCCACGGCTGGCAATGAACTTGCGGCACTGGCCCAGCGCCACGGACAATGACTGGACGGCCTTGATGTCGTCCAGCGTCGCGCCGGGCACGCCGAGCAGGGTCATCTCTACGCGCAGATAGGTTTCCCCGATAATGTTGAGGCCGCTTTCGGGCAGCAGGTGGTGAATATCGGTGATGCGGCCATAGAGCGAATTTTCCACCGGCACGACGGCGAAATCGGCGCGGCCGGTCTGCACGGCATTGAGCGTTTCCTCGAAGGTGACGCAACCGACATAGTCCCCGCCCGGAAACACATTGGCAGAGGCGGCGTGGCTGAAGGCTCCGGGTTCGCCCTGGAAGGCGATCTTCTTGCTCATGGGACTGGTCCGTCGGGTCAATAGGCTGGCGGGTTGTTGCGCGGGTGCGGGGGAGAGTCAATGTGGGCGATTCGAGCAGAAGGTGCTGATCTGACGCCCCGTACGGAGGATTCGAGATCGGTGCCCTGCTATTCAAGCGTAGCTTTCGTGGCCTTAGAGGCTAAAATCTCTCCACTGGAGAGATTTTGCGGCTTTGCCGCCGCGCTGCCACTCAAGCGTAGCTTCGTGGCCCTAGAGGCTAAAATCTCTCCACTGGAGAGATTTTGCCCTTCGGGCCGCCGCCCTGCCACTCAAGCGTAGCTTTCGTGGCCTTAGAGGCTAAAATCTCTCCACTGGAGAGATTTTGCCCTTCGGGCCGCCTCTAAGTGTCGCAGTCGGGTTTGACCTGTTGCGCCTCATGGCTCTAGCGACTATCTTCCGCCCGCACAGAACTGGCTGGTTGAGGCCGAATTTCCTATGGGGAATCGAAGGTTGGGCCGGTTCTGCACATTCGTCCACTGGGGATGGACCGGCAGAGAGACCAAATGGATTCGTTCGAGCTAAACAAAATCATGGGCGCCGTGTTGGGCACTCTGTTGTTCGTCATGGGTGTCGGCTTCCTCGCCGAAGCCATTTATCATCCCATCGAGGGCCGTGGTCCGGGCTACGCGCTGCCGGAACCGGAAGCCGTTGCCACCGGACCTGTCGAAGCCGCCCCTGTCGTGCCGCTGAGCGTTCTGCTGGCCAGCGCCAGCGTCGATCGCGGCGCCTCGGCTGTGCGCAAGTGCCAGTCCTGCCATACATTCGGTGAGGGCGAGGCCAATAAGCAGGGCCCCAATCTCTATGGCATCGTGGGCAATGCCCAGGCGCATCTTGATGGCTTCGCCTATTCCGACATCTTCGTTCAGCATCACGCCGAGGGCCGGACCTGGACCTACGAAGATCTCAACCATTTCCTGGAAAACCCCAAGGGGTACTCCCCTGGCACCAAGATGGCCTTCGCCGGCGTGCGTTCGCCGGAAGAACGCGCCGATATCCTGGCCTATCTGCAGACGCTTTCTGCCAGCCCGGTTCCCTTCCCCGAGCCGGAAGCCGTCGAGGAAGCCGCGCCTGCCGACGTGACCGAGCCGTCCGCCCCTGGCGATGTGGTGGAAACCCCGACCACGACGCAGAGCGATACCCCCATCCAGGGCACGCCCGCCGAAGGCGGCGAGTCCGGCGAAACCCCGGCGCCGGCGCTGGGCCAGTAAGCCCGCACCTGCCTGCCAAGCCAATCGAGGGCCGCGCCACAAGCGCGGCCTTTTGTATAAGAGGTATCCATGCTGCTCCTGCACCTGTCCGATGTCGATGAAGCCAGCTGGGCGCGCGCCTTTACCGAGGCGCTGGCTCCCTATCCGGTGGTGCGGCGCGGCGATGAATTCGACCCGGCCGAAGTTCGCTATATCTTCGTGTGGAAGCCCAAGCCCGATGCTTTTGAAGGCCTCGACAATCTCAAGGCGGTGCTGTCGCTGGGCGCGGGCGTCGACGCCCTGCTCAAACATCCTGCATTGCCCGATGCGCCAATCGTGCGATTCGTCGACGACGACCTGAGCCAGCGCATGAGCGACTACGTGGTGGCGCATGTGACCATGCATCACCGCCAGTTCACCCGCTTTCAGGCTGATCAGAAGGCTCGCCGCTGGAGCCAGTTCTATCCGCCGGCCGCCGGCGAAACCACGGTCGGTATCATGGGCATGGGCGTGCTCGGACAGGACGCGGCCAAAAGGCTGTTGCCGCTGGGCTTTTCAGTCAGGAGCTGGAGCCGCTCGCCGAGCTCGGTGGATGGGATCGAGGGCTTTTCCGGGCGCGACCAATTCGACGCCTTTCTCGCGGGCACCGACATTCTGGTCAACCTCTTGCCGCTGACGCCGGAAACCGACGGTATTCTGAATTACGAGACCTTCGCCAAGCTGCGTCGCGACGGGCTCAAGGGCGGTCCGGTGATCGTCAATGCGGCGCGCGGTGGCCACCAGCGGGAGGCCGATATTGTGCGGGCGTTGGGCGACGGAACGCTGGGGGCAGCGAGCCTTGACGTGTTCGAGGTCGAGCCGTTGCCGCAGGACAGCCCGCTCTGGGCCATCGAAAACTGCTATATCACGCCCCATATCGCGGCGATTTCCAATGAAGCGAGCGGGGTGCGGTATTTCTCGGCCATTCTCAAGGGCCATGAAGAAGGCAGGCCGCTCATCAATGTGGTGGATCGCTCGCGCGGCTACTGACACGCAAAATTCACTGGCGCGATGGGATAATCGCGTTCAAGCATAGCATCCTTCACGATCATCAAACCGAGACTGAATGACCGACACAGCACAGCCCGCCAAACTCAGCTTCTACGATCGGCTGAAACTGGCAACCAAGCACCGTCTGGCCGAGCCCATCCTGGCGCTGCTGTGTTTTCTCGAAGCGATGATCCTGCCGATCTTTCCAGAGATCATGCTGGCCCCGATGATCATTGCGGACCGCATGCGTGCCTGGCGGCTGGCGACTATCTGCACCATCGCCTCCGTCACCGGGGGCCTTGCAGGCTACGCCATCGGCTACTTCCTGTTCGACACCGTGGGCCGGCCGATCATCGATTTCTATGGCGCGGGCAATGGTTTTGAATCGCTGCGGCAGAGCTTTAACGAAAACGGCCCGCTGATGATCCTTATCGGGGCGCTGTCGCCTATTCCCTACAAGGTGATCACCATCACCTCGGGCGTGGCGGGGCTCGATCTGTGGACTTTCATCATCTATGGGCTGATCGGGCGCGGCATCCGCTACTTCCTGCCCTGCGGGCTCTTCTACTTCTTCGGGCCCGTGGCCGGCGAGTTCATCGAAAAGCACAAGAAGTGGGCCGGCTGGGGCATGATCGTCCTGGTGATTGTCGGCTTTGCCATGGCGCCACTGCTCTTCCCCAAGAGCCATGGTCCGGCCACCGATATCGCGGTCGAACAGATGACTGTGGTCGATGAAGTGGTGCCGCGCGAATTGCTGCCCAATCCGGCAGAGCTGCTGAGCGGTCCGGCCGAAGAAGACGCTGCGCCGACCAACTAAAGCTCAAGCACCCAATATTGCCCGTTGAGATCGGCGCCGAAGGATTGGTGGCGGTCTTCGCGCACGAGGGAAAAGCCGGCGGCCTGATAGATGCGGCGGGCGGCGACAAGGCAATCCTGCGTCCACAGCATGATACGGCGATAGCCCGAGGCGCGTGCAAAGGCGATGGCTTCAGCAACGAGGCGCTGCCCGATACCCTGCCCCCGGAACATCGGCTCGACATAGAGCATGCGCAATTGCGCCGTGCCTTCGGGTTCGCCAGCCGCCGGAATGATGAAAACCGAACCGGCAATGACCCCGCCGCGCTCTGCCACCCAGAGCGCCTTGGGCGGCGCTATCGGACTTTCGACATATTCGGCATAGATGCGGGTGATGAGATCTTCGAAAGCGCCGCTCCAGCCCTGTTCCAGCGCATAGAGCAGGCCCTGGCGGTGAATGAGCCAGCCCAATTCGCCCACGCGATGCGGCCGCAAGACCAATGGTTCATCGTCTGGCTCTCCCAGAATGACCGCGATATGGCGCATGGAACGAACCAGATCCTGCCGTTCGAACGGACTGACGGGATCGAGCATGGTGGCGGCAACGGCGGCGCTGCTCATCTCGTCGAAGCGGGCGGCCACCGCCCGGCCCTCGGCGGTCAGCGCAAGGGGAGCCGTGCGGCCGTCCCCGTCATGGGGCCGGTTTTCCACGAGGCCCTGCGTCATCAACCGGCCGATCAGGCGGCTCATCTGGCCTCGATCCATTCCGATCAGGCCGGCAATGGCGCTCGAGGTCGCCGTATCGGTTTGCGCCAGTTCGTAAATCACCCTTGCCTCGGCCAGGGTGTGATGGGTCTGGTGCATGCCCTCGTTCAGCAGACCAATTATGCGGGTGTAGAAGCGATTGAAGGCGCGCACCTGCGCGATATCGACTGTGTCGGCCATGAGACGACTCCTATATGATTGACTTAATCAACCATATAGTTGTCAGAGTCAACTATATCGCTTGCGGATAAATCCGTGGAGGGCGCGGATGCCCTGGTCTGTGCCGCCGATGGGTCGGCCCGGACGCATTTCCGGCGCCCAGCCAAAAATGTCGAGATGTACCCAATTGGCGGCATTCTGCACAAAACGGCGCAGGAACAGAGCGGCGATGACCGAGCCTGAATGTCCGCCAGCGCCGGTATTGTTCATGTCGGCGATCTTGGAGGCCAATTGGCTGTCATAGGCGCGCCAGAGCGGCATATGCCAAAGCGGATCTTCGCAGTGCCGGCCAATAGCGACCAGTTCGGCGGCCACGGCATCATCGGTGGCATAGAGGGGCGGCAGGTCCGGTCCCAGAGCCACGCGCGCCGCGCCTGTCAGGGTCGCCATGTCGACAAGAAGATCGGGCATTTCCTCGTCGGCCAGAGCCAGCGCATCGGCCAGGATCAGCCGACCCTCGGCATCGGTATTGCCGATCTCGACGGTGAGGCCCTTGCGCGAGGTCAACACGTCGCCGGGACGGAAGGCATTGCCGGCTATGGCATTTTCAACCACCGGCAGCAGGACGCGCAGGCGCACCGGCAGGTTGGCCGACATGATGAGATGGGCGAGGCCAAGAATATTGGCCGCTCCGCCCATGTCCTTTTTCATCAGCAGCATGCCGGCGGCCGACTTTATGTCGAGCCCACCTGTATCGAAAGTCACGCCCTTGCCCACCAGGGTCACACGCGGATGGGACGCATTGCCCCAGCTCAAATCGAGCAGGCGCGGCGCCTCGCTGCTGGCGCGGCCGACAGCATGGATCAGCGGCAGGCGCGCCTTGATCAGGTCGTCGCCGGACGTGACCTTGATCTTCATGCCATGGCCGGATGCGAAGCTGCGCACCTGTCGCTCCAGCGCATCGGGTCCCAATTCGTTGGCAGGCGTGTTGATGAGATCGCGGGCCAGCGTGGCGGCCTTGACCTGCCGCTCGACCTCGTCGGCATCTGCGCGGCCGGGCACGACCAGCTTGGGCCCAGCCTGAACGGTCCTGTAGCGGTCGAACCGATAGGTACCGAGCTGGAAGGCAATGGCGGCGAGCGTGGGATCGCCATAATCGCCTTCGAGGCGATAGGTGCCTTCAGGGAGGCCTGCGCCAGCGAGGCCCGCCACGAAAACCGGGCGCGTTTCCACTGGACCGGTACCGAAAAGCCAGCCCTCCAGTTGTCCATCCTGCCCCGGCAATGCCAGCAGGCGCCCGCGCTGTCCGGCAAAGCCATTGGCGTCGGCCCAGGCGCGCTGGGTGGACGAGAGGGTGGCACCATCAAGCTGGTTTTCTGGCACGAAAATTACCGGCTGGATCGCGGCTCTGGTCATAGTGGTCTCCGGCTCATCGATGTTCTTCTAGACCCCGGATCGACACGGAGCAATGTCCGGCAAAGCTCGTTTAACGGCCCGTTAGGGTTAATGACCTATTGATAGGATATGAGCCCGAGCCAGGAGATCGCCTTGCTGTCCCCCTTCCCCATCGCAAGGACAATGCGCGGCCTGCTGCTGATCGGGGTGGCGATGGCGACCCTTGCCGGCTGTGCGTCCAACCGGGGTCAATTGGGCACAACCGACTATTCGGGCATGCCGGCGGCGCAGGGCCAGGCCACTCTGGCCGAACTGACCGCGCGCTATAAGGCCAATCCGCGCGACGCCAATATCGCCATTCATTATTCGGCCGCCCTGCGCGCCGCCGGACAGCCCCAGCAGGCGACGGCCGCCCTCGAGCAGGCCATGACACAACGTCCCGGCGACGTGGCGCTGACGATAGCCTATGCCAAGGCGCTGACCGCAGCCGGACAATTCGAGCGGTCGCTCAACGTCCTGGAGACCGTGATACGGCCCGACGCGCCGGACTGGAACGCGCTGCTGGTCAAGGGCGCGACGCTCGACCAGATGGGCCGCAATCAGGAAGCCCGCATCATCTATACGCAGGCGGCAACCATTGCGCCGGGCGAAGCCTCCATCGAGACCAATATCGGCCTCTCCTATGCCATGACCAATGACCTGCCGCGCGCCGAACAGCATTTGCGACGGGCTTTGCAGATGCGGGGGGCCAATAGCCAGACCCGGCAAAATCTGGCGCTGATCGTCGGCCTTCAGGGCCGGTTCGATGAATGCCGCGCGCTCTATGCGGCCGAACTGCCGCCGGCCCAGGTCGAATCCAACATGGCCTATGTGCGCGCTTTGCTGACCCAGCAAAACCGCTGGGACCTGATCAAGAACAGCTAAAACCTACCAGGTCGGATCGTCGAGATCGCCCGGCTCCGGCGGCTTCTGCCGATGGGCGACGATCAGGGCCGGGACAAGTCCGACCACCATGGCCATGGCGAGCATGAGTTCGAGGCCGCCTTCAGGCAGGCTGATACCCCATAGCCGTTCCACCCAGACAGAGCCCGGCAGGATGATCGCGATCAGGCTCCCGGTCGTGATCAGCCATGCGCCATAGGGCTTTCGCAGCGGATATTTTAACGGCCAAACCACGCCGGCGCGATCAGCCGCCGCCGACCGTGGACGCGACAGTGCCGGTGAAGACCTTGATCATGGCCGGCGACAGGATGACGATGAAGAGCACCGGCAGGAAGAAGATGATGAGCGGCACAGTGAGCTTGGGCGGCAGGGCGGCAGCCTTTTTCTCGGCTTCCATCATGCGCGCTTCGCGGCCTTCTTCGGCCATGACGCGCAGGGCCTGACCGACAGACGTGCCGTAGCGATCCGCCTGGATCAGCGCGGTCATCACCGCCTTGACGCCATCAAGCCCCGTACGGCGGCCCAGATTGTCATAGGCGCGGCCACGGTCTTCGAGAAAGGACAGTTCTGCCGTGGTCAGGGTCAGTTCCTCGGACAGTTCGGGGCTTTGCGAACCGATTTCCTTGGCGACGCGCTTGAAGGCATGTTCCATGGACATGCCCGCTTCCACGCAGAGCAGCAGCAGGTCGAGACAATCGGGCCAGGAGCGACGAATGGAGGCCTGCCGCTTCTGTGTCCGGTTCGACAGCATGAGTATGGGCAGATAGGCCCCGACAAGGCCCGCGCCGACTGAATAGACCAGGTTGAGATAAAGCGGCCGGCCGCCGGGTGCGATGATCAGCAGATAGATGGCGGCGGCGGCAAAAACCGCGATCGGCGTGACGAACCGCTGGAACAGGAAGGTGGTCAAAGCCCCCTGCCCGCGCAGGCCAGCCGTGGCGAGCTTATCGACGGTCGTTTCATCCTGGAACGCCTTCTTGAGATCGAAGCGTTCCACGGCATTTTTCATATAGGACTTGGTTTCGGTGGCGCGCCGGATTGAGGAGCGGCCATCTGTGACGGTCGTGCCGCGCAAGCGAGCCATTTCTTCGGCGCGCATGCGGTCGCGCTCGACGGCAACCCGCTTGATGCGATCCTTCATGTCGCGCCGCACGATCAGCGAGGAGCCGAAGGTGAAGACAACGGCGGCTGCGGAGATGGACGCGAGAACCGCGATCAGAAATTCCCGCTGGGCGATCGTGTCGATGATATTCACGGCGATGCTCCCCGATCAGATCTCGAACTTGACCATGCGGCTCATCACGAAAATGCCAGTGGCAAGCATGAGAACGCCGATGCCAAGGCAGACGAGGCCAACATTCGTCGTGAAAAGCGGCGCCAGATAGCCGGGTGAGGCCAGTGAAACCAGCGAGGCCACGATGATGGGCAGAGCGCCGATAATACCGGCGGATGCCTTGGCCTCGGACGACATGGCCTTGACCTTGGCTTTCATCTTCTTGCGGTTGCGCAGTACCCGCGCCAGATTGCCCAGGGCTTCGCTGAGATTGCCGCCGGCCTGCTGCTGCACGGAAATGACGACGACGAAGAAATTGACTTCCGGCAGCGGTACCCGGTCAAGCAGGACCTGCACAGACTCGGTCATGGAGAAGCCGAAGCTCTGCTGATCGAGCACGCGGCCAAATTCCGACTTCACCGGCTCCTTGGTGTCCTTGGCAACGACGCGCATGGAATCGTTCAGCGGCAGGCCGGTCTTGACGCCGCGCACAATGGCCTCGACGGCATTGGGCAGTTCGTCGAGGAACTTGTCCTGATACTTGTTGCGACGGCGCGACACATACATGCGCGGCAAGAGGTAGCCACCGGCCACCGCAAAAATGGCGGCGAAGTAGAATGGCACCTGGGCGATCACCAGAACCACGAAAACTACAGCGCCGAAGATGACGCTGTTGCGGATGAAAGCGGCCGGCGTGATGGTCATGCCGGCCTGAAAGATCAGGTCAGGCAGGCTGATGCGCTTGCGCGCATTGAGTTCATCGGACTGGGCCTTGAGGGCCTGCTGGACGGTCTTGCGGCGGTTCTCGCGCGTACGGTTGGCGTCCGCGGCATTGCGATTGGCGCGCATATCGCCCTGGAATGCCTTCTTGCGCTGCTCCGCGCGTTTGCTGCCCAGCGCAGATGGCACCAGAGCAAAGCCGGCGGCACCAACCGTCACCATGGCCAGTATCACCAGGAGGATTGTGGTGGTCATGCCTAGCGCCCCAGAATCTCATGCTGCTCTGTATTGGCCTTTTCGAGGGCCTCAACCAGATTGGCTTCTTCGTTGAAGTAACGGGCGCGCTCAGTGAATTGCGGCTTGGTGATGCCGGTGGAGCGGTGCTTGCCGATCAGCATGCCATTGCTGTCTTCGCCCATAATGTCATAGACGAACACGTCCTGGGTCACGATCACATCGCCTTCCATGCCGAGCACTTCGGTGATGTGGGTGATGCGGCGCGAACCATCGCGCAGACGGGCGGCCTGGACGATGACGTCGATGGACGACACCACCATTTCGCGGATGGTGCGGCTGGGCAGCGAATAGCCACCCATTGTGATCATGGACTCGATACGGGAGAGGGCTTCGCGCGGCGAGTTGGCGTGCAGCGTGCCCATCGAGCCGTCATGACCGGTATTCATGGCCTGAAGCAGGTCGAAAGCTTCAGGTCCGCGAACTTCGCCCACGATGATGCGTTCGGGACGCATACGCAGGCAGTTCTTGATGAGATCGCGCATGGTGATCTCGCCTTCGCCCTCAAGATTGGGCGGCCGGGTTTCCAGACGCACCACATGGGGTTGCTGGAGCTGAAGTTCGGCGGAGTCTTCGCAGGTGATGACGCGCTCGTCTTTCTCGATAAACGCGGTGAGACAGTTGAGCAGCGTCGTCTTGCCCGAGCCGGTACCACCAGAGATCAGCACATTGGCGCGGACACGGCCAAGGACGCGCAGCACTTCGGCGCCTTCGGGCGAGATGGAATTGTACTTGACCAGCTGCTGAAGCGTCAGCTTGTCCTTCTTGAACTTACGAATGGTGAGCGCCGCGCCATCGATGGCCAGCGGCGGCGCAATCACGTTAACGCGGGAACCATCGGGAAGGCGCGCGTCGCATATCGGGGAGCTTTCATCGACGCGGCGGCCGACCTGGGACACGATGCGCTGGCAGACATTCATCAGATGCGCGTCGTCGCGGAAGCGCACATTGGTCAGACGCACCTTGCCGGCGACTTCGATGTAGCATTTCTGGCTGCCGTTCACCATGATATCGGCGATGTCGTCGCGCGCCAGCAGAGGTTCGAGCGGGCCGTAACCCAGAACGTCGTTACAGATATCTTCGAGCAGGTCTTCCTGCTCGGAAATCGACATGACGATGGATTTGAGCGCGATGATTTCCGAAACGATGTCGCGGATTTCCTCGCGCGCAGCCTGGCTCTCCATGGTGGCGAGTTGGCTGAGATCGATCGAGTCGATCAGCGCATTGAAAATGGCCGACTTGGTCTGGAAATATTCCTTGGCGCGCTGGGCATCGGCGGGCGCACGCACGTCGAGCACTTCGTCGGTGGTGCGCATACGCGCAGCCATGGCATCGTTGTCGCTGGCGCGGCGCTGGGGTGGCGGCGCTGCGGCGGCAGGCGCAGCCGGAGGCGCACTGGGTATCGGGCGCGGAGCCTCGCCTGCCCCGGGAGTGTTGCCGCCGAATGTCGTGCGCTTGCCAAACATTGTGTTCCTGTTCCCGTTCCGGCCCCGTCAGGGGCGGTCAGGCCCTTTTCTTGAAAAGAGAGGGCAATTTTATCATGCTGGCGGCCTTGCCACTGCCATGGCTGACCTGCCGGCCAGTGACCTGCATGCCGATGGCGCGGAAGACGTCGTTGATCTTGTTGTTCGCCGACACTTCGGCCAGCATCTGGCCATTGTTGGCCGCCGTGCCGAAAAGCGCGGCTTCGAAGGCGATCTGACCGATCAATTCGCATTCAACCGAGCTGGCGAATTCACCGGCGCCGATTTCCGGCCGGCGGGGCACGCCTTGCTTGTTGATGACGAGGCTGGGCGCCTTTTCGGTGGGCCGCATGGCTTTGATGGCGTCGGCCAGGTTCTTGGCATTGCGCAGATTGGCGAGATCGGGTTCGACCACGATCACCACTTCGTCGATGGCTGCAAGCGTGTGGCGCGTCCAGGCATTCCAGACATGGGGAATGTCGAGCACGATGACCGGCACCGATTTCTGGCAGATCTCGATGATCTGCTCGAACTCGCGCTCCTCGAAATCCCAGGTTCGGTCCAGCGTGGCAGGAGCTGTCAGCAGATTGATATGATTGGCCGCCTTGCTCATCAGGCGGTCGAGCATGGTCTGGTCGACCTTCTGATTGGCCAGAACAGCGTCGGCAATGCCGTGCGGGGGGTCCTGATTGAAGTTGAGACCGGCCGTGCCGAAGGGCAGGTCCATGTCGAGGATCAGGCAGTCCTGCCGCAGCGACGTGGCAATGGCCCAGGCGACATTATGCGCAACAGTCGAACCGCCCGCGCCGCCCTTGGCGGAGACAAAGCCCACGGTACGGCCGATGGGGGCCGCGCTTTCGGAGGCATAAAGCTCGGTGATTGCCGTGACCAGTTGCTGGGAGGTCGCCGGCAGCACGATATATTCGGAAATGCCCGAACGGATCAGTTCGCGATAGAGCAGCACGTCATTGACATGACCCATAACGATCACGCGGGTCGAGGCGTCGCAAACTTCAGCAAGCCGCGCCAGCGAACCCGGAATTTGCTCGGGGGCAAGCAGGGTCTCAACGATGATCAGGTTCGGCGTCGGGTTGGACTTGTAAGTCTCGACCGCGCCATCAATGCCGCCATTATGGGTCGTCAGCGCCACTTTCGACATGCGCCGATCGTGCATGGCGCTCTCGACCAGTTGGGCTGTCTGGGACTGTTCACAGAAGGCCTGAATGGTGATGCGGGGAACAAGCCGGGCGCCAGACGCGATCTCGGATGCAGGCTCTTCGGTTCTGGCGGGTGCCTCGGGGGTGAGGAAACTCATGGAAATGCTGCTCCTTGTCCGCGATCAATCCAGAACGAAACCAACCGAGCCGGAATAGCCGGACCGGAATTCGCCAGTGGCGCCAATGCCATAGACATGTTCCAGCTTGCCGAGGAAAATCGAGTCCGCGTCGCTGGAAATGGCGGTCGCGTCTGTGGGTACGGCGATGGAATTGGCCGGGCTCGGATCGACCAGATAGGGGGTGACCAGGATCACCAGTTCGGTCTGCTGGCTGCGGAATTCACTGGATCGGAACAGCGCGCCCAGGATCGGGATATTGCCGAGACCAGGCATCTGATCGACGGCGCGGCTTGCGCGTTCATCGAGCAGCCCGCCAATGGCCAGCGTCGAGCCGGGCGGCAGTTCGACAGAGGTCTTCACGTCGCGCCGCGACAGGGCATAGCTGCCGGCCTGCACTTCGGAAACGCCGGTATCGATATTGAGCGCGACCATGCCGCTGGAGCGGAGCACGGGCGTGAAATTCAGCTCGATGCCGTAGGGCTTATAGGTGATCGAAGTGCGGTTGTTGCTGTCCACGAATTGAATGGGGAACTCGCCGCCCACCAGGAATTCGGCGCTCTGACCGGACATTGCCGTGAGCGTGGGTTGGGCGAGCAGGCGCAGCGCACCGCGTTCTTCCAGAGCCCGGATCGAAGCATTGATCTGGGCGTTGCCGATCGGGAAACTGCCGGTGAAACCGTTGTTTCCGGTGGCCTGCTGGCTATTGAAACCGATGGTGGAATTGCCGAGTGTGACGGTGCCAGAGAGGTTGATACCGAGTTGCTTGGCCACGTCGCGGCGGATTTCCGACACCGTGACCTGCAGCATGACCTGCTGAGCGCCGGTCACCTGAATGAGGCTGCCCGTGGGGCCTGATGAATCCGACAGCTGCGCGGCCATGGACTCGGCCACGGCCTTGTCTTCGGCGGTGCGCACGGTGCCGGTCAGAACGAAGTAGATCTTGTCGTTGATCGAGCTGTTGGACAGGGTTTCGACCTTGATATTGGATCCGGGAATGACACGCCGCAACGTGCTTTCCAGCGCCTCGCCGACTGCCAGCTTGGGCTGAACGACGCGCATGTTGAGCACGCTGATGGTCCGCCCGGCGTCGTCGAGGAAGATGATATTGGTGGCGCCTTCCTGAATGCCCTGCACGATAGCGCGGGTGCGGCTACGCATAATCGCGGCGGCCACACTGGGCTGAGAGGCGATGACTTCGGCCACGCCAGCAGGCAGGTCGACGATCATGGACTTGTTGAGTTCGAGCTCCACGTCACGGCTGGCGCCATAGGCTGCCGACGCAATCGTGAGTTGAGCGTCCTGGGCCAGAGCGGGAACGGCCGGAACGGCGACTGCGAGCAGCGCGACAGCGAGCATCGAAGTGGCAAGCCGGGCCATGAAACCATGCCGTTTTGTCATTGCGTTTTCCATCTTCCCTCAGCCCTTACTGCGGCAGGACTTGCGGCGCCTCAGGCGTCGTCTGGATTTCGGTGTCGTAGGCTGTGTCCGTATCGTCCGAATATTCGAACTGACTCTGCGGAGCGAAGGTGGTCGCCGAGGCAGCACTGGTGCTGCCGGCCATCACGCTCTGCTCTTTGCCATAGCGAATGAGACGCACTGCCTGATTGGCGGTGGCGGGGCGTTCGGCCTCGGCCTCGGCCTTGTTGAAGTCCACCACCGAACGCAGGGTCAGGGTGAGCTGGCCGCGCATGGACGCATTGATCAGCGTTTCGGCCTGCACGGGATTGAGTTCGAGCGTGGCAATGGTGCTCTTGTCGAAGGTCTCCGGCGTGGGGCTGGCCTGCGCGCCGGTTTCGTCGCCACCAGAAGCACCCAGTTCGCCGAGGCGCTTACCGATGGCCAGGACGCGAACATTGGAGAGGATCACTTCCGACCGCTGACCGACCTCGGTGGACGTGGTGAGCACTACATCGACATGATCGTTCGGGACAATAAAGCCGCCTGCACCGGTCACTGCGGCGACGCCGACGGAGACGCCGCGCATGCCGCTGGAGAGGACTGCCGACAGATAACCCTGATCGGCGCGCACCAATTTGGCTTCGCGGATGGGTTCGCCGGGGAAGAATTCGAACCGGGCCACAGCGTCGGTCATTTCCGTGATCGCGTCAGGCATGGCCGAAACCGTCACATATTCGGGACGCAAGGCGCCTTCGGGCCATTCCTGCCATTCCAGCGTCGCGGCATTCAGGCGCTGGCCAATACCGATAGGTGCCTTGGCGACAAGGATTTCAGTCTTGGCTTCCTGAACCACCTGGGTGACGGTCGGCTGGTTTGGTGCCGGTGCTCGACTGCCGCGAGTCACCAGAAATGCGGCAAGTCCGCCGGCCACCAGGGCCACCAACAACAGGATAATACGCGCCGGCCTCATGACCCACTCCGGTTGTACTCAGGGCACAAATACCCAATTCCACCGGGCCGACTATGAAGGCAAAGGGTCAAAGTTTAGTTAATCAGGGCTTTGCCAATTGCGTTAACAATCTATGAATACTCGCGTTTTGCAATCGACAAGCCATAACAAACTGTCCCCGCCCAAAGGACGAGGCCATTTCTATAAATAGACAGCGAAAGAATTCAGCCGACGAGGCGCTCGTAAATGGCCGAGTTGGAATAGGTCAGCAGCCCCGCTGCGGCCAGGGCGATGCCGTAGGGCACGCCCTGCTTCTTGTCATGCAGGCGCTCAAGCCAGGCAAAGCGCGCGATAAGGGGATTGAGGGGCACATTGCGCAGCACAAGGATCAACAGGGTCAGCGCGCCGCCCAGCATCGCCGCATAGACGAGGTAGGGCAAGGTCAGCCCAAAGCCGAGCCAGAGCGTGGTGGCAGCCGCCAGCTTGGCGTCACCGCCGCCGATCCAGCGCAAGGCAAACAGAGTAAAAGACACTGCCAGCACCACCAATGCGCACAGAACATGCATGGCGAATTGCTGCAGCGGCAGATTGACCGCGATGGAGACGATACAGAAGCCGGCGACCAGCAGCAGAACCAGCTTATTGGAAATGCGCATGGTCAGCAGATCGGAAGACGCTGCAAAAGCCATGGCCAGCGGGAAAAACAGCAGGGCAACGGTCGACATGGCACTCGTTTCTCGACATGGCAGTCGTCACAGTCTGCGACCGCGGCGGTTAAAGAAGCTCAAACAAAAAGGAGAGGACCTTTCGGTCCTCTCCTCTTTGCAAACAGTATTTTGACTTAGTTGCCGGAGTAGCGTTCGACATCCAGGTCGCCGGCAATACCGGTGAACAGGTTGGCGAGATTGTTACCCAGCAGCGATGCTGCGACAATGATGCCGACCGAGATAAGTGCGGCAATCAGGCCGTATTCAATTGCGGTTGCGCCGGACTCGTCCTTGGCGAAACGTGCGAAAATGTTCATTCCCAGGCTCCTTTTACACGTCCCCGAGTGACGTCAGTGTCGGACACGTCACATAGCGAACATGTGGGACAACCTAGTTCTCACTCCTTGAAATAGCGTTAATCCCGCAGGCCAAACCAGCGGCAGTCGGCGTTGTATTTGTCTTGGTTGTCATAGACTTAACAAAATAGATAAAGCTCAATCGATTTAAACGGCGCGCTCGGTATCATCCCGTATAGGGCCGCGAACGTGCAAAACTACAAAGTAACCACACAAAAGCCCCACTTATGTTTCCGCGCGTAAGGGGAAAGGCAGGACCGCCGGCGTTTGCCAAGTATTTACCATTCTCCGCGATTGTGGATGCAGCGTATCAAGTACCCTGGAAATCCGCCATGTCCCGCATCGCCGCCGCCTTTGCCCTGCTGGTCGTCATTGCGCCGCTCGCACCCCTGCCGGTGATCGCACAGGCCAATGCTCCCATCACGGTCAATGTGAACATGGCCCGCGTGCTCCGCATCAGCGCACCTGCGGCAACGGTGATCGTCGGGAATCCCGGCATAGCGGATGTCACCATCCAGGACCCGCAGACGCTGATCCTCACCGGCAAGAGCTATGGCCAGACCAATCTGATCGTTCTCGACAGCGTTGGTGAACCCATTGCCGACACGCTGATCGAAGTCTCGCAGATGCAGGCGGGCGTGATGACGGTCTATCAGGGCCAGAACCGCACCTCCCTGGCTTGCGCCCCGGTCTGCCAGCCCATCGTGATGATGGGTGACGATAATTCTTTCTCCGGTGAAACACTGGCATCTTCGCAGCTGGTACAGTCGGCCGCCAACTGAACGGCCGATTAACTCCTGATTCACCTTTCGCCCAGTCCAAGGGCATTTTTGGCCCGCCCCTAACCTTCAGTTAGTGAGCGCGGGCCTAGCGTGGCTTGCTTACAAGCGGCACGTGCGATGATCAGACGATTTAGTCCATTCAGGGTCCTGCAGCGGCGGCGCAAAGAACTCTTGCGCGACGAGCGCGGCGCTACGGCTATCGAATTCGCGCTTTTGGCCCTGCCATTCTTCACCATCGTTGCCGGCATCCTGCAAACATCGATGATCTTCCTGACCGGACAAGTGCTGGAAAGCGCCGTTCAGGATGCTTCTCGCTTCATCCGCACGGGACAGATACAGAGCCAGGGCAATTCGCTGGCGGTGTTCCGCACCGAAATATGCGGCCGACTCTATGGATTGATCAGCGATTGCAACGGGCTGCATATCCGGGTCACCGAGGTCACCAATTTCGCCTCCGCCGCCACATCACTGCCTGTAAGCATGAGCTGCGCTTCACCCTGCAACTGGTCGCAGACCGAAGCCTGGACATCGGGCGCAGGCAAAAGCGTGATGCTGGTTCAGGTCTATTTCAAATATCCCGTGCTGATCCAGCTTGGCCCCTTTGGCCTCGCCAACCTGGCTGACGGACAGCGCCTTATGGGTACGACAACCGTCTTCAAAAACGAGCCTTTCACATGAGACGGTTTGTGCGCGCTGCCCTGCACAATTTCAGACGCCTGCGCCTGGCCCAAAGCGGCGTGGCGGCGGTGGAATTTGCGCTGGTCGTGCCGATCCTGCTGCTGATCTATGTCGGCACGATCGAAGCCAGCGCGCTGATTTCCGTCGACCGCAAGGTGCAGTCGGTTTCCGGCGCCCTGGGCGACCTGGTATCGCGCACCGAAAATACCCTCCCTGCGTCGGACCTGCGCGACTATTTCCGTGCCGCCAGCGGCATCATGTCCCCTTATCCGGCAAGCGGGGTCTATCAAGTCGTTACCGTGATTTCGGTGTCGGAATCGGGCACAACCTCGGTGGCGTGGTCTCGCGAGTTCACCAATGGCAACTACCAGGTTGCCGCTGCTCACCCGGTCGGCAGCACTTATGCTGTGCCTCAGGAGATGATCGACATTTCGCGAGGCAGCTCGGTGATTGCAGCGGAGGCCCGCTACACCTACACGCCGTTTTTCGGCATCGTCATTGGCGAGGTCAATCTGGGCCGGTCGAGCTTTTTCGCACCGCGCTTTCCCGGCGGCATCGCGCTCAACTGAGCGGGGTCGGCTTGCCATGGCTCGGTGCCGCATGGCACAAGCCTGCAAGCCTTCTCCCTCTGTGAAAAGCGGCCATGCACGATACTATTATTCCTGTCTTCGATCTGGGCGGCGTCTTTGTCGACTGGAACCCGATCTATCTGTTCCGCAAGCTGTTCGAGACCGAGGAAGAGGCGATTTGGTTTCAGCAGAATATCTGCACCGGCGACTGGAACCTGGAATTCGACGCCGGCGAAATCTATGCCGAAGGCGTGGCCAAGCTGGTGACCCGGTTCCCGAAATACTGGCGCGAAATCCAGGCTTTCGATACCCGCTGGACCGAAACATTCGGCCCCTTCATCCAGGGCACGATCGACATCCATAACGAATTGATCGAGCAGGATATTCCCACCTTCGCCATCACCAATTTCTCCTGGGAAAAGTGGATGACGCGGCTGGGCGAATGGCCGTTCCTCGAAAAATTCGACGGCGTCATAGTCTCCGGGCTGGAAGGCCTGGTGAAACCCGATCCACGCATCTATCGCGTGTTCTGCGAACGTTATGGCATGGCGCCGGAAAGCTGTGTCTTCATCGACGACAGCGAGCCTAATATCGTGGCGGCCCGCAAATTCGGCATGCACGGCATCCACTTCAAGGACCCGGTGCATCTGCGCGCCGACCTGATCGCGCTCGGCCTGCCACTCAAGGCGAAATGAGGCTGCCTCTATCCTCTTCTCGGGGAAGAGGAGGGATGCCTATTTCGTGCCATACATGCGGTCGCCGGCATCGCCGAGGCCGGGGACGATATAGCCCTTTTCATTGAGATGGCTGTCGATTGCCGCCGTAAAGACCGGCACATCGGGATGGGATTCGGTGAAGTGCTTGACGCCTTCGGGCGCGGCCAGAAGGCAGAGGAAGCGGATATTGTTGGCGCCGCGCTCCTTGAGCTTTTCGATGGCCGCCGTGGCCGAATTGGCCGTCGCCAGCATGGGATCAACCACGATGATCAGCCGGTCTTCGAGGCTTGAAGGCGCCTTGAAGTAATATTCGACCGGCTCAAGCGTTTCATGGTCGCGATACATGCCGATATGGGCGACGCGGGCGGCCGGCACCAGATCGAGCATGCCATCGAGCAGGCCATTGCCGGCGCGCAGGATGGAGGCGAAAACCAGCTTCTTGCCCTTGATGGCGGGCGATTGCATCGGCGCCATCGGCGTTTCGATATCGACCATTTCAAGTTCGAGATCGCGGGTCACCTCGTAGCACATCAGATGCGCAATCTCGCGCAGGAGTCGCCGGAAACCGGCAATCGAGGTCTCCTTGTTGCGCATGATGGTCAGCTTATGCTGGATCAGCGGGTGATCGATAACCGTGACATTGCCCACAATTTTGCTCATCTCGATCACCTTGAAAGAAGTTCAGAGGAAGGATTTGCCGTGGCGGCCGGGTGCCAGCCCCAGCCAGGCGGCAATGGTCTCGCCAATATCTGCGAAGGTGGAGCGAATGCCAATCTCTCCGGGCACGAGGGCTGGGGAAAAGACCAGGATCGGCACCTGTTCGCGCGTGTGATCGGTTCCCGGCCAGGTCGGGTCATTGCCGTGATCGGCGGTCAGCACCAAAAGATCGTCATGACGCATCTTGGCGATGATCTCGGGCAGTCGGGAATCGAACAGTTCCAGCGCCGCAGCATAGCCCGGCACATCGCGGCGATGACCATATTCTGAATCGAAATCGACGAAATTGGTCATGATGAAGGCCCGTTCGCCTGCCATTTCCATAGCTTCGAGCGTCCGGTCGAACAGCTGGGGAATGCCCGTACCCTTGAGCTTATGGGTCACGCCGGAGCCGGCATAAATGTCGGAAATCTTGCCGATGGCATAGACCTGATTGCCTGCCGCCGCATTGCGGTCGAGCAGGGTTGGTTCGGGCGGCGTCATGGCATAGTCGCGGCGGTTGCCCGTACGTTTGAACGTTTGCACGCTCTCGCCTACAAAGGGTCGGGCGATAACCCGGCCGATATTGAGCTTTTCGGTCATTTCGAAGGCGATGCGGCAAACTTCGTAGAGCCGCTCCAGCCCGAAATGGGTTTCGTGTGCGGCAATCTGAAAGACCGAGTCTACCGAAGTGTAGCAGATCGGCTTGCCGGTCCGGATATGTTCCTCGCCCAGTTCCGCTATAATGTCGGTGCCCGAGGCGTGCTTGTTTCCCAGAATGCCCGGCAGCTTGGCGCGGCGGATAAGTTCGTCGGTCAGTTCGGACGGAAAAGCCGGAATGGTCTGGGGGAAATAGCCCCAGTCGAACGGGACCGGCACACCGGCAATTTCCCAGTGCCCGGACGGGGTATCCTTGCCCTTGGAAATCTCGCGCCCGACGCCGAAGCGACCGCCTTTTGGCGTCCCGGAAAGGCCGGGTGGCAAAATGCCGGTGGAGAGCTTTATCGCCGCGCCCAGACCCATTGCGTCCATATTGGGTAGATGCAGCGGGCCGGATCGCAGGCCAGACCGGTCAGCTTTGCCCAGGGCGGCCCATTCGGCGATATGACCTACCGTATTGGAACCGACATCCCCATAGACCGCAGCGTCGGGCGCTCCGCCGATACCGAAGCTATCGAGCAGGCAGACAATGGCGCGTGGCATGGGACTCTTCCTCGTCTTTCCGCGGCGTGATCCCTGCGAAAGCAGGGACGCGGCCTTTAGTCTGGATTCCCGCGTTCGCGGGAATGACATCGTGTTTGTTCTCTAAATTGGGGCGACACGCTCAGCAATGAGCGGATTGCCCGGCGCTTGAGCACCCAAGGCATAAGCAGCGCGCAACCGCTTTTCAGCGTCTGCCGCACTAGCCTCATCGGCAGCGTGAATGCGGGCAATGGGGGTGCTGACGTCAATGGCCGCGCCCAATCCTGCCAACCGGTCAAAGCCGACCCGGTGGTCGATCGTGTCGGTCGGCGTGGCGCGGCCGCCGCCAAGCGCCACCACGGCCATGCCGACGCCGCGCGTATCTATGGCCGAGACCATCCCCTGCCCCATCGCAAATACATCGCGGACAATCGGCGCGGGTGCCAGATGGGCATCCATGTTCTCGACGAAATCGGCGGGGCCACCCAGGGCGCTCACCATTAGGCAAAACCGCTCGGCGGCCTGGCCCGAATTCAGCACGCTCTCCACTTGCGTATTAGCCTCTTCCAGCGAAGAGGCCTTTCCGACCATCAGTACCAGTTCGGCGCAGAGAGCCAGTGTAACCGCTTTGAGCCGTGCGTCCTGATGCGTACCGGTGAGAAAATCGACAGCATTGCGCACTTCGAGCCCATTACCTGCCGCGCTGGCCAAAGGCTCGTTCATGTCGGTGATCAGCGCCCCCGTCCTCAACCCCGCGCCATTGGCAACTGTGACGAGGCTTTCGGCCAGGTTTTGCGACTTTTCCAGCGTGGGCATAAAAGCGCCTGAGCCAGTCTTCACGTCGAGGATCAACGCATCGAGCCCCGCTGCCAGTTTCTTTGAAAGGATGGAGGCGGTTATAAGCGCAACCGATTCCACCGTCCCTGTCACATCGCGGATGGCGTAGAGTGTCTTGTCGGCGGGGGCGAGATCAGCGGTCTGGCCGATAATGGCGCAGCCAGCGGCCTTCACCACCTTGCGGAAAAGGGCATTGTCCGGACTGGTCTGGTAGCCGGGAATGGCATCGAACTTGTCGAGCGTGCCCCCGGTATGGCCCAGGCCCCGCCCTGAAATCATCGGCACGTAAATGTCGAGCGCCGCAAGAATCGGCGCCAGCATCAGGCTGACATTGTCGCCCACACCACCGGTCGAGTGCTTGTCGGCCACCGGCCCGTCGAGATCGGACCAGTCCAGCACAGTACCGCTGTCGCGCATGGCGAGGGTCAGCGCCACGCGCTCGGCCATGGACATGTCCTGAAAATAGACCGCCATGGCAAAGGCCGCTGCCTGTGCGTGGGACACCGTGCCCTTGGCAAAGCCGACGATGAATTGCGCAATGTCGTCAGGCGGCAGAGCCTCGCCATTGCGCTTTCTGATAATGACTTCTTGGGGGAGGAAGACCATGGGATGCCTGACTTTCAGAAAGAACCCCTCACCCTAGCCCTCTCCCCAGAGGGGCGAGGGAACCGGGCCGGTGTTTGGTCTAGGATCGCGCCAAAAGCGCGGAACAGCCCCCTCGCCGCTTTGGGGAGAGGGCTGGGGTGAGGGGCTGATCACGCCCCGTAGGGAATCCAGACGTTTTTCACCTGCGTTGCCCGGGACAGGAAATAGTCGCCGGAAAAGCGTGGATCGGTGAGGTCGTAGTCGAGGCCCCTGCTGGTCCAGGTCTGCTTCAAATTCCCCACAGACGCCTTTTCCACCATAGCCGAACCCTCTGCCGAGCCCATGAACCAGAGGCCATCGACGCCATCATGCTCAGCCAGCGTCTTAGCCAGTGTCAGGCTGTCGCCGGTGACGATGTTGACGACGCCTGAAGGCATGTCGGAGGTTTCGAGCACTTGGTAGAAATCAGTTATCGACAGCGGCGACCGTTCGGACGGCACCAGCACGACCGAATTGCCCATGGCAATCGCCGCTGCCATCAATGTGGTCGCCCCAAGCAGGGGTTTGCTATCAGGCGCGGCAATACCGATGACGCCCAGCGGCTCGACCATAGCGGCAGCAATTGCCCGCATGGGTGGATTGTGCACCGCTCCGTCGAACTTGTCCGCCCAGCCGGCAAAGGCAAAGAGCCTTTCGACCGATTGAGCAACTTCCGCAGCGCCATCCTCGCCGGTCTGCGCCTTGATCCGGGCAGCGAATTCGTCGCGGCGGTAGTCGAGGTTTTCGGCAAGGAAATAGAGCACCTGTGCCCGCGAATGAGCCGCCGTATTCGCCCAGCCCAGCGCGGCGCGGGCCGCTTCAACGGCATTGCGAATGTCCTTGCGATTGCCCTCGCCGACTTCCCCGATCAGTTCGCCCTTGGGGCCATGCACCGGGCGGTTGTAGCCGGAGTCCGGTCGCGCCTGCTTGCCGCCGATATACATCTTGGCCGTCTGGTCGAGATGACCAGCATCGAGCGGATTGGCCGGTTTTGTCGCTACTGGTTTGGCGACGGCGGCCGGCTTCAGGTCCTTTTCCCAGCTTGGCTTGAGATAGGCGCTCATGCCCTCGCGACCGCCTTCGCGGCCATAGCCGCTCTCCTTGTAGCCACCAAAACCAACCGCCGCATCGAACTGGTTGGTGCCGTTGATCCAGACCACGCCAGCCTTGAGCTTGGGCGCAATGTCGAGGGCCAGATTGATGTTTTCGCTCCAGAGCGTCGCGGCAAGGCCGTAGCGGGTATTGTTGGCGAGAGCCACGGCTTCCTCGGGGGTACGGAAGCTCATGGCGACCAGAACCGGCCCAAAGATTTCTTCGGAAACCAGTGTGTTGGCGGGCGAAACATTGGTGACCAGAGCGGGCTTGAGGAAACAGCCTTCGGACGGGATTTGCCCATCGGGCTCATAGACCACCGCGCCCTCGGCCACGCCGCGCTTCATCAGGTCCTTGATGCGCTCGACCTGCACCGGCGCGACCAATGCGCCGATATCGACAGATTTATCCAGCGGGTCGCCAACCCGCAGCTTGGCCATCCGCGCCTTCACCTTGGCGATGAAGCGGTCCTCGATGCTTTCCTGAACCAGAAGGCGAGAACCTGCGCAGCAGACCTGGCCTTGATTGAACCAGATGGCCTCCACGAGGCCCTCGACGGCGCTGTCGAGATCGGCATCTTCGAAGACGATATAGGGCGACTTGCCGCCCAGCTCGAGGCTCAACCCCTTGCCGGACCCTGCCGTGGCGGCGCGAATGATCTTGCCGACTTCAGTGGAACCGGTGAAGGCGATCTTGTCCACATCAGGGTGATTGACGATGGCGGCGCCAGTGTCACCCTCTCCGGTCACGATATTGACCACGCCCTTGGGCAGGCCGACACGCTCGCAGATTTCGGCAAACAGCAGCGCCGTCAGCGATGTAAATTCGGCGGGTTTCAGCACCACCGTATTCCCCGCCGCCAGCGCGGGCGCGATCTTCCAGGCCAGCATCAGCAGCGGGAAGTTCCACGGAATGATCTGGCCGCAGACGCCATAGGGCGCCATGGCCGGAAACTCGGTGTCGAGATGGGTTGCCCAGCCGGCATGATGATAGAAATGGCGCGCCACCAGCGGAATATCGGCATCGCGGCTTTCGCGGATCGGCTTGCCATTGTCCATGGTTTCGAGCACGGCAAAGAGGCGCGCATGCTTCTGGATCAGGCGGGCAATGGCGTAGAGATATTTGCCGCGCTCATAGCCGCGGAGGGCGCTCCAACTCTTGAAGGCAGCGCGGGCGGCTTTCACCGCTGCATCGACATCCTCGGCCGTGCCATCGGTAATCTCGGCCAGCGAGGCATTGGTCGCCGGGTTGTGCGCGGCAAAGGTCTTGCCCGGCTTGGTCCATTTGCCGTCGATGAAATGGCCGAACTTGCGACCCTTGCTGTCGAGCCAGGCAATGGCCTGATCAGGCGCTTCGGGCGCCGGGCCGTATTCGAGACTATCGAAGATTTGCGCGATCTTGTTCATGCTTTCCTCCGGGATGAGTGCCATTGGCCCCACCCTCATCCGCCCTTCGGGCACCTTCTCCCATCAAGGGAGAAGGGCAACGCGGAGAGCTCTCGGTTCTCTTCCTTCTCCCCTCGTGGGAGAAGGTGACGCGCTAGCGCCGGATGAGGGGGCCTGTGCTCCCTCCAAAGTTCATCACACCATCGGCTGGCGATAGTCCGCCGCATAGTGACCCGTCAGACCATGTTCCAATTGCCGTTCGATATCGGTGAGAAGGCTCGAGGCGCCGAAGCGGAAGAGGTGGGGCTGGAGCCAATGCGTCCCCAGTTCCTCCTTCATCAGCGCCATGTATTTGAGCGCATCACCCGCCGTGGCGATGCCGCCGGCGGGCTTGTAGCCGATCTCGATGCCGGTCTCTTCGGCGAACCAGCGGATCATGCGGATCATGGTCAGCGACGTGACGAGGTTGGCATTGACCTTTTCCTTGCCGGTCGAGGTCTTGATGAAATCGGCGCCGGCCAGCATGCAGACGAGGCTAGCCTTGGCGATATTGGTCTGGGTGGCCAATTCGCCCGTGCCAAGAATGGTCTTGATATGGGCGTCGCCACAGGCTTTGCGGAAGGATTTGACCTGATCGTAAAGCGCCTGCCAGTCGCCGCGCAGCACCATGCCGCGCTCGATAACGATGTCGATCTCCTTGGCCCCGTCCTTCACCGAAGCCTCGATCTCGGCAATCTTGGTTTCGACCGGCGCGAGGCCATGGGGGAAGGCCGTGGACACGGCGGCGACGGGAATGCCGGTACCTTCCAGGGCATTCACCGCCGTTTTGACGAAGGTGTGGTAGACGCAGACCGCGCCAGGCAGGATGCGCCGATTGCCCATTCCGAGTTTTTCCCGGATTTCGGCGCGCAGTGGATTGCGCGCCTTGGCACAGAGGCGCTCGACGCGACCATCGGTGTCGTCGGCATTCAGTGTCGTCAGGTCGATCAGCGTGATCGCCTTCAACAGCCAGGCAAGCTGATAATCCTTTTTCACCGTTCGGCGAGCGCCTATGGCCCCGGCCCGGCGCTCCAATGCCGAGCGGTTCATGCGCACGCGCTCAACCCAATCGAGATCGAGCGGATAGCCGGGATTGCGCTTGTGCGCCATTTCGCCCGGCGGCGCTTTGTCGACAATCTTGAGACTCATAGCTCCTCCACCAGCGCGGGTATGAGCTTTTTCAGCTTCTCCGCGCCTTGCACCGCCATGGTTTTGGTATGCTCATGGCTGATGTGTTCGTTCGACAGGCCCGCGCCCATATTGGTGATGGACGAGCAGGCCCAAACCCTAAGGCCCAGAAAACGGCCCAGAATAGCCTCGGGCGCGGTGGACATGCCCACCGCATTGGCGCCGAGGCGAATGGCCATCTGGATTTCTGCCACGGTTTCGAAACTCGGGCCGGAATACCAGAGGAAGATACCCTCATTGATGCCGAAGCCGAGGCGCTCGGCAACGACCTTTGCCTTGCCGCGCAGTTCGGGACTGTAGCAATCGACCATGTTCACAAAACGGCGGTCTGTGGGCTCGCCGATCAGCGGGTTCATGCCCGAATAGTTGAGGTGATCGGAAATCAGCATCAACTCGCCGGGGCGAATATTCTGGTCCAGCGAGCCGGCCGAATTGGTCAGCAATAGCGTTTCGACGCCCAGATCGGCCATGGCCTCGAAGGCGGGGCGCATGGCGGCGGCATTGCCGTGTTCATAGGCGTGTTCGCGGCCTGTCAGGATAGCCACGCGTCTGCCGCTCATGGCGCCGATCAGCAGGTCCCGGCCATGGCCGGAAACGCCCCCGGCGGGAAAGCCCTTGAGTTCGGAATAGGAAATCGTGATCTTGTCTTCGAGCAGATCGCCAATCGATGACAGGCCCGAGCCGAGCACCAGCGCCGCCTCGATCTTCTCGCCACCGGCAATCTTGCGAATGGTTTTTGCTGCTTTGGTCATTTGCCCAGAAACTCCGGACCGAACGAGTGCGGCAACAATTGGCCAAGCGTCTGCACCAATGGGGTGCCATCGACGCCATGGGAAATGACTTCCACATCGAGATCGGCGAATTCGCGGATGCGCTGGCGGCAGCCCCCGCAGGGCGTAACGGGCATGGTGCCGGGGCCGGTGACATAGATGCGTTTGATGCGCCTGCCGCCACCGGCCAGCATGGCCGCGATGGCCGAGGGTTCGGCACAATTGCCCACCGGATAGGCGGCGTTTTCGACATTGCAGCCGGAATAGATCTTTCCGTCATCGGCCAGAATCGCCGCGCCGACCTGAAAATTCGAATAGGGCGCATAGGCGTTCTTGCGAACGGCTTCGGCGGCTTCGAACAGGGCTTGGTCTTTGTCGGTCATCGTTTTCTTCTCCTCCCTTCTCCCCTGAGGGGAGAAGGTGGCCCGCCGGGCCGGATGAGGGGTTAAGCGTCGTGGCAAGTCCGCAAATTCAGCACCCCTCACCCCAGTCCTCTCCCCTGAGGGGCGAGGGGGCGAAAGGTCCGAGGCCCTGCCGTCATCGCTCCTTGGTGTAGGGCACCCCGCCCGCCTTGGGGCCGACGGCTTTGCCGATGAAGCCGGCAAGCAGCACGACGGTCAGCACATAGGGCAGAGCCTGAATGGCCTGAACCGGAATTTCGACGTCAAAGAGGCGCGCGCCCTGCAGGCGGATTTGCAGCGCATCGAGGAAGCCGAACAGCAGACAGGTAAACATGGCCGGCACAGGCTTCCACTTGGCGAAGATGAGCGCGGCCAGAGCGATGAAGCCCTTACCCGCCGTCATGTTATTGCCGAAGCCCGAGCCCTGGGCGATGGAGAAGTAAGCGCCGGCAAAGCCGCAAAGGAGGCCGGTGATCAGCACCGCCTGATAGCGCAGGGCAACAACGGAAATACCGGCCGTATCCACCGCCTTGGGGTTTTCACCCACTGCCCGGAGGCGCAGGCCGAAACGGGTGCGATAAAGCACATAGGCGGTGATCGGCACGGCCAGAAACGCGATATAGACCAGAATATAATGGCCGGAAATCAGCTCCTGATAGATAGGCCCAATGACGGGCACCTGGCTGATTTCGCGGGCGAAGGGCAGTTCGATGGCGCCGAAGCGGCCTTCACCGGAGAGCTGTGGCGTGCGTCCGCCCTGGCGGAACCATTGCTGGCCGAGGAAAGTGGTCATGCCCGCGGCCAGCATGTTGATGGCAACGCCGGCGATGAGCTGGTTGCCCTTAAGCGTAATGGCGGCGGCGCCCTGCAAAAGCGCGGTCATGATTGAAATGGCGAGCGCGGCGAGGAGGCCAATCCAGGCGGAGCCAGTAATGGCCGCAAACACCCCGGCGGCGAAGGCGGCCATGAGCATCTTGCCTTCGAGGCCGATATCGAAGACGCCGGCGCGCTCGGAGTACATGCCGGCGAGACACGCCAGAAGCAGCGGCGTCGACAGACGCAGCGTGGCATCGAGCAGGGAGAGAATGGCGACGGAATCCATGGCTCAGCTCTCCGACTTCACAGTTGACCGCTCGATGGCCTCGGCCTTCTGCTCGGGCGAGAACAGCATGAGCGTGCGTTGCAGGCCCGGGCGGAACAGGCCCTCCATGGCGCCGGTGAACAGGATCACCAGAGCCTGGATGATCACGACCACGGTGCGGTCGAGACCGGAGATCACATATTGCAACTCGTTGCCGCCCTGATAGAGCGCGCCGAAGAGCAGCGCCGCAAAGGCAATACCGATGGGGTGGTTGCGGCCCATCAGCGCCACGGCAATACCGACAAAGCCCGCATCGGCCACGAAGTCGAGCACAAGGCGGTTCTGCACGCCCAGTACTTCGTTGATGGCCACCATGCCGGCCAGCGCGCCGGACAGGGTCATGGTCATCATGATCATGCGGGAATTGGAAATACCGGCATAGCGGGCAGCAGTCGGGTTCTGGCCCATGACGCGCAGGGCATAGCCGAAGCGGGTATGCCAGACGAGGAAATAGACCCCGACCAGCGCCGCGATGGCGAGGAAAATAGAGAAGTTGACCGGCGTATAATTGAAGGGCGCAAAGAAGGTGCCGATCTTGGGCATGCGGCCAGCTTCGGCAATCATCGCCGATTCTGGACCGGACACGCCTGCGGGCTTCAACACACGGTTCAGCATGTAGATCATCAGCGCCGAGGCGATGAAGTTGAACATGATCGTGGTAATGACGACATGGCTGCCGCGCTTGGCCTGGAGCCAGCCGGGCACGAAAGCCCAGAAGCCGCCAAAGGCCGCAGCCGCGAGAATGGCGACCGGGGCGATGATGAGCCAATGGGTATCCTGCAGCGCCAGCGCCACGAGAATGACGCCGAGCCCCGCCACATAGGCCTGGCCGTTGCCGCCGATATTGAAGAGCCCGCCATGGGCCGCGACCGCAACGGCGAGACCGGCAAAGACAAAATTGGTGGCGTAATAGAGCGTATAGCCGATGTTATAGCCGTTGCCGAAGGCGCCGGTGATGATGGCCCAGACGGCGGTGAACGGATTGTGGCCAATAGCCAGAACCACAATGCCGGACACGACAAAGGCCAGAAGCAGATTGAGCAGCGGTAAGAGGACCACATCGGCCCAGCGCGGAAGGGGTCGAAGCGCACTCATGGCAGGGGTCCCTGTTCGGCAATACCGAGGCCGCGAGGGGTGGCCTTGCCGTTGATACCAGCCATCATCAGGCCGAGGTCACCCTCGGTGGCCGTCGCCGGATCGGCTTCGCCCACGATTACGCCGTCGAACATGACGAGGATACGGTCGGCGAGGGAACGGATTTCGTCCAGCTCGACCGAGACCAGCAGGATGGCCTTGCCCGCGTCGCGCATCTTGATGATCTGGTTATGGATGAATTCGATGGCCCCGATATCGACGCCGCGCGTCGGCTGGCCGACGATGAGCACGTCAGGATCGCGGTCCATTTCGCGGGCCAGCACGATCTTCTGCTGATTGCCGCCGGAAAACAGCGAGGTCTTGAGGTTTATATCTGCCGGGCGCACGTCGAAGGTCTTGATATGCTCCTCTGCCTTGGCCTTGGCGGCCGCAATGTCGAGCAGAGCACCCTTTTGATATTCGGGACTGTGGGAATAGCCCAGAATGGCGTTTTCCCATTCCATGAAACTGGTGACGAGCCCCATGCGCTGGCGGTCTTCAGGCACATGGGCAAGCCCGGCGGCACGGGCGCGTGCGGCGCCATCGTCGCCCTTCAAATGCATCTCATTGCCGTTGAGCAGAACCTTGCCGTTCTTCTGGTCGCGCATGCCTGTAATGGCTTCGAGCAATTCGGACTGACCATTGCCGGATACGCCGGCAATACCGACGATTTCCCCGGCACGAACGGAAAAGCCCACATCCTTGACGCGAACCACGCCCATATCGTCGGCGACCGTGAGGTTCTTGACCTCAAGCAGCGTCTTGCCGGGATTGGCGGGGCCTTTTTCGACGCGCAGCAGCACGCGGCGGCCGACCATGAGTTCGGCCAGTTGTTCGGGACTGGTTTCGGCGGTCTTGACCGTGGCAACCATCTCGCCCTGACGCATGACCGACACGCTGTCGGTAATGGCCATGATTTCACGGAGCTTGTGGGTGATCAGAATAACGGTCTTGCCCTGTTCGCGTAGCGTGCGCAGCACGCGGAACAGATCGTCGGCCTCTTTAGGGGTCAGAACGCCAGTGGGCTCATCGAGAATGAGGGTTTCGGCGCCGCGATAGAGGGCTTTCAGAATTTCGACGCGCTGCTGCTGGCCCACCGAAATATCTTCGATGACCGCATCGGGGTCGACTTCGAGCTCATATTCGCGCTCCAGCCGGTCGAGTTCCTTGCGGGCGCGATCTAGGCTGGGCTTGATCAGGCCGGAATCCTCGGCGCCCAGAATGACGTTTTCCAGAACGGTGAAATTATCGACCAGCATGAAATGCTGGTGGACCATGCCGATGCCGAGCGCCAGCGCCTGGCGACTGTCGCTGATCTGGGCCGGCTGGCCATTGACGCGGATCGTGCCGCTATCGGCCGTGTAGAAGCCGTAGAGAATGGACATGAGGGTGGATTTTCCGGCGCCGTTTTCTCCGACGATGCCGTGAATGGTCCCCCGCTCGACCTTGAGGTCGATGTCCTTGTTGGCGTGAACCGGGCCGAACCGCTTGTTGATCTTTTCAAGCTCGATGGCCCAGCCGCTGGCCGGTTGGGATGCAGCGGCCGTTTCCGGCCGCTGCATATTGGGTTGATTGCCGCTCATGGGCTGCCGCTTAAGCCGGGCAGCTCATGTCGGAGGTGTAGTCGTGCACGACGATTTCACCGGAGAGGATCTTGGCCTTGAGGTCTTCGACCGTGGCGATCATGTCTTCGGAGATCAGGTCGGCATTGTTTTCGTCCATGGCATAGCCAACGAAATCACCATCCAGACCCAGCGCCTTGATGCCGGGTTCGAAAGTGGCGTCGTCACCGGCCGAGGTGAAGGCGGCAACGACAGCATTGTCGACGCGCTTCAGCATGGAGGTGAGCACCGAACCCGGATGCAGGTAGTTCTGGTTGGCGTCGACGCCGATCGAATACTTGCCGGCATCGGCCATGGCCTGCAGCACACCGAGGCCCGAGCCACCGGCGGCGGCAAAGACCACGTCGGCGCCCTGGTCCATCGCGGCCTTAGCCAATTCACCGGCGGTGACCGGATCATTCCAGGCGGCGGGGGTGGTGCCGGTATAGGATTCGATCACGGTAGCGTCCGGGTTGACCGCCTTGGCGCCCTGCGCATAGCCGCAATAGAACTTGTGGATCAGCGGAACGTCCATGCCGCCGACGAAGCCGACAGTGCCGGTCTCGGACTTGAGAGCGGCCAGAGCGCCGACGAGGAACGAGCCGGTATGCTCATCGAACAGCAGCGACTGCACGTTGGGCGCATCGACCACGGCGTCGATCACGACGAAATTGGTGTCTGGGAATTCACCAGCCAGCGGCCCGAGAACCGATTCCCACATGAAGGACATGACGACAACCGGGTTGGAACCCTGGCTGGCGAAGCGGCGCAGTGCCTGTTCGCGCTGGGCGTCGTTCTGCAGTTCCAGATCGACATAGGTGCTGCCGGTATCGGCCTTCCAGGCTTCGGCACCGTTATAGGCCGATTCATTGAACGACTTGTCGAACTTGCCGCCCAGATCGTAGATCAGGGCCGGATCGGCCAGAGCCGCGCCGGTCATCAGTGCGCCAAGAGCAACACCGCCTGCAACGGCCTTGGTGAGGGTCGAAATTTTCATTGATTGTATCTCCCTGTCTCGCACGAGTATCGGGGCAAGGACCCGAGCGACAAACTGCGTGCGCTAACAGGGGATAAAATCGTGCAATTACGCTGCCCGCAAGGGGGATGACGCGAAATTTTTCCGGTTGGTCAAAATTTGCGCGTCCGGCTCGCGAAGTGGGCAAATGCCGGACGCAGGCCCAAAGCCCTTACCAGTGCGCGAGAATGGCGCCGAACAGGCCGGCAAAATCGACATCGGCATAGAGCGTGATCAAAGCCGCGAGGGCGGCGATGGCGTAAAGGGCGAGGCTATCGCGAGACTGGCTGGACATGATGGCTTTTGAAACAAATGCAAGGGAATGCTGCATCTCTTCGGCGCGGCCAGTGGCGGAATAAAGGCAGCCTCGTGGCGAGGCGAGACATAGTTAAGGCTTTGTAAAGATTGGAATTTAAGCGGAGGCATCCGAAGGGTCGAGTGCCACGATGCCCACGCCCATCGCCTCGGCAAACCGCTCGAAAAAGCCGTCGATCACCTTCTGCGCCGAATTGCCGATCACGGCCTTGCCCAGTTTCATGACCTGGCCCGATGCGCCGCCCTGGGCGCTGAATTGCAGCAGGGTCTGTCCCGGCCCCCCATCCTCGAGGGTAATATCGGCCGCCCCTTCCGCCAGACCCAGCAATCCCCCCTTGCCCTTGCCGGCCAGAGTGTAGCTTTGAGCGGGCACGACATTGGACAGCGTGAGGCCGCCGCGAAAAACCGGCTTGATGACACCCAGATTGACGGTGATTTCAAGATCGAGACTGTCGGTGCCCGACCAGTCGATAAAGCTGCAACCGGGAATGGCGGCCTTAAGCATTTGCGGATCGTTGAGGGCCGCCCAGACCGCCATGCGATCGGCTGTGATGCGGTAGCGCCCGCCGAACTCCATCAGGCTTGCCTCTCAAGGTGGGTTCGTTGGCCTGACATGGATGTATCCTACTCTTTACGTGCGGCTTTTTCGCACCAATATGACCTAAATAGTTGTCGAGGGACGTGCTTGCAATTGTCAGGGACGAGCGCAGACGCAATCTAGGGGCAAGGCAACAGTGCCAAGCCGCCCAACAAACGGGGAGCCAGATAATGACCGAGCCAGTAACCACCACCGCATCTGCCATGCCGGCCATCGCGGAAAAGCCGCTGCAGTATCTGGACAAGGCGGTGAACGCCATTCGCGATCTGGGCATCTGGCCGGAACAGCAGGGCGAGCAGCCCATTACGGGCCTCCTCAGCCAGATCACCGAACTGGACGAAACCCGCGTCATCCTGATCGGTCGCACGCTCAGCCAGGCCAGCGCCTTCAACGAAGTGGTGCGCGAGCAGGTCGCCGCGATGAAGATTGGCGAACGCTACGAAGACATTACCAAGGGCTTCGACAGCATTCGCGACGACGCCAAGATGATGGTTGACCAGCTTCAGGACAACAAGATCGACCTGATGGAGCGTGTCTCCAATGTGTGGATGAAGGTGAGCCGCGGCGATATCGCCACCCGCTTCAACCGCATTCGCGACACCTATCTCGATGTCACCAAGGACACCAAGGACCAGATCGACCGCGAACAGACGATCCTTGAAGCCTATCGCGATTTCCGCGGTGCGCTGAAGCAGGCCGAAGTGATGGCGCTCGAAGTGCTGCACACCGCCGAGGGGCGGCTGTCGGACAAGAAGAATGTCCTCCAGAAGGCGGCCGACGATCTCAGCGCCTATGCGGGTGACATTCCCGCCGACAAGGCGCGGCTGGAAATGGCCCGCGACGAGCGCCTGCGCGAAATGCAGAATGAGGAGAAACGCTACCAGATCGCCAAGGACCTCTCCGACAATCTGACGATTTCCTACAATACGTCCGAAGTGGTGATGGCGCGTCTGATGCAGACGACCAATGCCAAGGAACGTGTGTATCAGCAGTCGATTTCGTTCTTCTCGACCAATGAGACGGTGCTGACGGCGCTCTCGGCTTCGTTCACCGGCATGTTCGGCCTGCACGAATCCACCGAGACGCTGAATGCGATGAAGGAAGGCATGTCCAAGAGCCTCGAAACGCTCTCGGAAATCGGCGACAAGGTGCAGGAAGAAGCCATCAAGGCCGGTTACGGCCCCACGGTGCGCGCCGATGCGGTCAAGAAGCTGGTGGATTCGGTGGTCAACTTCCAGGAGAAGAGCCGCACCATCATCAACGAGATGCGCGTGGCCTCGACCAAGAATTCCGCCGAAATCCGCGATGCGGTCGAAGACGGCAAGCGCCGGCTGGCGACGCTGGCGGCAGAAGGCAATGCGCTTCTGCCCGAAACCAAAAACTGAGAAGGCACGCAAACGGGTGACTGCATCGCATGAGTGAGGCTTCAGCCAAAACGGCTGCACCCCTTGACGAGGTCATGCTGGCGATGGACGTGGTCGACACGCTCCGTCACCGGCAGGACCTTGTGACGCGGGAACTCGATGGGGTGGCGCGCGAGAGCCAGCTCATCGAGCGGTTGCGCGCCATTTATCACCAGCAGGGGATCGAGGTTCCCGACCACATCCTCAAGGAAGGCGTGTCGGCGCTGGCCGAAAGCCGTTTCACCTATGAGCCGCCTGGCCCGGGCTTGGGTACGACGCTGGCGCGGCTTTATGTGGGCCGCAAGAAGTGGGGCCGCCCGGTCATTGCCGTGCTTGCGGCGCTGGCCATTTTCGGGGTCGGCTATTTCGGCGTCTGGCAGCCCTATCAGAACGGCCAGGCCGCACAGGCCCGGATGGAACTGACCGAGGGCCTTCCCGCCCAGATGGATGCGCTCTACGAAACCATCTACGAGGAAACCAAGGTGCAGCAGGCCGTCGTGCAGGCAGAAGCTCTGCGCACGCGCGGCAAGGCTTTTGCGCAGGAGGGCAATCGCGCCGGCGCCGAAGATGCCGTGGAGCGCCTCACCGCTTTGCGCGATCAATTGCGGCAAGTCTATTCGCTGCGCGTGGTCAATCGGCAAGGGGCGGATTCGGGGTTCTGGACCTTCCCGGAAATCAATACCGACGCCACCAATTACTACATCGTCGTCGAGGCGCTGGACCCCAGCGGGACTGCGCTGTCTCTGCCCATCCTCAACGAGGAAAATGGCGAGACCGAAACGGTCTCGATGTGGGGCGTGCGCGTGCCGGAATCGGTTTATGCCGCCGTCGTGGCGGACAAGCGGGACGACGGGATTATCCAGGCCAATGAAGTGGGCCGCAAATCAGACGGATTTCTGGACGTGGAATATCTGATGCCGGTGCTCGGCGGCGCGGTGACACGGTGGTGATGCAATGAGCATTCGTGGACCCGAAGCCCTGGCCAGTCTCGAAGAGGCGATGCGCGATATCCGTCGCGAGGAAGACGAAATTTCCAAGCGGCTCGCCCGCACGGCGGAACGCATCGGCAAGATCAAGGAAAGCGAAGCCGAACTGTTCCGGCAATTGGCGCAGTTGCGGCTCGATCCCGCCATCCAGTCGCAACTGGACGGGCGTATTTCGGCCGCCGAGGCCAAGGCGCGCGACATGCTCAAGACCCATGCGCGCGATGTGGGCAAGGCGGAGGAAACCATCCGCTCGCTCGATGACGCGCGCGCCGCGCTGGTCGAACAGCGCAAGGCTGCCCTGGCGCGGCTGGAAGAACAGCAGGGCAAGCTCAAGGCGCTGGTGGACGCCCAGGCGGGAACGCTGGCCAGCGACCCGGCCTTTGCCGCCAAGCGGGCCGAAACTGAAGAACTCGACCGTATCGCTGAACAGTCTATGCGCAAGACCGAGCAGGCGGAGGCCGACCGCGAGGATAAGGGTCGCCCCTATCGGGACGATCCGCTATTCATGTATCTGTGGGACGCCGGATATGGCACATCGGCCTATCGCGCCAACAACCTGGTCCGCTATTTCGACGCCATGGTCGCCGGGCTGGTCGGGTATCAAAAGGCGCGCCCCAACTATGCCATGCTGAATGAAATTCCGCTGCGCCTGCGCGAACATGCCGAGCGGCAGGAAGCAGCGGTACAGGCAGCAGAGGCCGAATTGGCGGCGATGGAAACCGCAGCCGTGGACGCGGCCGGCGGCAAGCCGATCCGGCAGGCAGTTGCCGACGCGCAAGCTCAACTCGACGGGATCGATGCGGCCATCGTGCAATGCGAAGACCAGCGGGACAATGCCGCGAAGTCGCTGCAGGACCTTGCCGAGGGGCGTGATCCGGCCTTCGAGAACGCCACGTCCGAGCTGGCCGCCGCTTTGGGTCGGGAAGACATCCAGACGCTGCTCGCCGAGGCGCGCCGCACGCGGACCGGACAGGACGACACGATTGTCGCCCAGATCGACGAAGCGCGTGCCCGCGTGCGCGAAGAGGATGAAGAGAGCCGCGAACAGCGTGAGCGTCTCAAGACCCTTGCCGCGCGGCGACGCGAACTCGAAGACATTCAGTGGGAATTCAAGAAGCAACGCTTCGATGACCCAAGGTCCAGCTTTCGCGAAGACAAGCTGGTGGGCGACCTGCTCAACGACTTCCTGCGCGGCGGGATAACAGCGGCCACCTATTGGGACCATTGGCGACGCAGCCAGAATTGGGCTCAGGGCAGCGAATGGGGTGCCGGTTACAAGCCGGAACGCCAGCAGAGCAACCAGAACCCATGGCCGCAGGGTGGCGGTTTCCAATGGCCCGACAGCAGCTTTGGCGGCACCAGCTCGGGTAAGAAGAGCAAACCGTCGGGCGGTTTTGGCGGGGGCTGGGGCGGCGGCTCGTCAAGCGGCGGCGGATTCTCACGACCCCGGACGGGATCGTCAGGCACCCGCAATACCGGTGGCTTCAAGACCGGCGGACGCTTTTAGGCCCAACCGTCAGTCAATTGGCCGGCGGCGTCGCCATCACTTCCCAGACATTGCCCTCGGTATCTTCGAAATAGGCCGAATAGCCCCATTCCGACTGCGTACCAGCGGTAATGACGGCGCCGCCGGCCACCAGAACGCGCTCCAGTATTGTGTCCACGCCTTCCGGGCTCTCGGCACGATGGCTGAGCACAAAGCCGGGCGTGCCCGCTATGGCTTCCGGCTTTCCGGCGGTCAGCGCGATCTGTTCGCGAGGAAACAACACGAAGGAAAAGCCGCTGTCGAAGAAGAATGCCACATGGTCTTCCCCGGCCCCGATCTGCTCGTCACTAATCTCGAAGAGGGCGCGATAAAAGGCGAAGGCACGCTCAAGGTCATCGACGCCGATGGTGATGATTGAAATTTCCGGCTTCATGCTTGGCCTCCCTTATCGAGAAAGCTAGCACGCGGTCCCCGCCCGCCGTGCGGAACCATGGCGGTTTCCACTGCAAATCGCGCCGGTTCTACGGTGCATCGGCCCCAGTGGAGAACAGGGCGTCGAATTTTCCGTCTTCGATCCGCGAAGCGGCAATCACCGCCTGAGTGCGGCTATCGACGTCCAGCTTTTGCAGGATTGCCGAGACATGCGCCTTGACCGTCGCCTCGGAAATGGACAGCTCATAAGCGATCTGCTTGTTCATCAGCCCGTCGCTCAGCATCATCAGCACCCGGACCTGTTGGGGGGTGAGCGTGGCAAGGCGCTTCATCAATGCGGTGTGGTCATCGTCCTCGCCCAGAGCTGTACCCGTGGGCACAAAAACCTCTCCGGACAGCACGGTTTCAATGGCGCGCCGAATGCCGGTCGGGCCTTCGGATTTGTGCAGGTAGCCGGACGCGCCCAGCTCGAACGCACGACGCACGACGGTTGCATCTTCCACCGCCGAAATGATCATGACGGGAATGTCGGGATATTGGGCGCGCAGCAACAGCAGGCCGGAAAATCCACGCACGCCGGGCATGTTGAGATCGAGCAGCACCAGATCGCAGTCACGGTCCTCATCCAGCGCCGCGCTGAGCGCGGCAAGGTCCCCGGCTTCCTCGACACTGACCGTGGCATCGCCGCCGGCCAAAGTCTGGCGCAGCGCCGCCCGGAACAGGGGATGATCATCGACAATAATGATGCGCCGGCGTGTCATGGACTGGTCTCCTCACCGATTCTTAGTAACCCATAAAACAACCGAAATTCGGTGCCCGGCATCGCATATTGCATCAATGCTTAACGGCTTCTTTACCATGTTTTCTCAAGAGTAACCGTCATACCTTCGTGTTGAATCGCGAGGGGTTCGCCTATTCATGACAGGGACTTGCCATGGCCCGCGCCAATCTCCACACGGATTACACCGATGCTCCGGCCGATGCCGGCGCCGGCGAATGGCAGGCTTTGCGGGGTGAACTCGTCGCCCTGCTCGACAAAGTCGAAAGCCGCTATGGACAGGCCGAACCCGCCGTATCCGGCCTTGCAAGGCGCGTGCAGCAATTGCGCCAGCAGGTTGAAGCACCCGAGACCAATACGCGGCACCGCGAGGCCCTGCGCAGCGTGAAGCGCGCCGTGGACCGGTTCAGCGACCGGGACGGCAATCTGCATGCGGACATGCAGCATGACCTGGCCATCGCCATTTCGGAAATCCGCAGCCGGCAGGGCGCGGCACCTCAGCGCCGCGCAGCAGCCGTGCCGGAACTGCGCGACCTCGGCACGCTGGTTGGCGGCATGAGCGAGCGGCTGGAGCGGCTCGAAGGCGAACTCAGGGCCCAAAGGTCTGGCAATGGACAGGTGCGGGAAGTCGCCAGCCAGGTCGAGCAACTGACCCAGGTGGTGGAATTGCTTGCCGGGGCTGTCGGAGAAACCGGACAGGTCAAACGGCTCGAAACACAGATGGCCGTGCTGGCCTCGATGATCGAGCAGACGCCGAGGGTGGATCTCAGCGCCGTCAACGCCAGGCTCGACGATGTTTCGGCTACTGTGGCGAAACTGGCCGATTTGCAGGCCCAGCAGATGGAACGCGAGATTTCGCGCGACAAGCGCAGCCAGGCCGATGCCAAGGTCGATCCGACCGCCAAGCTGGCGCCGGCGGTGCAATCCATCGAGGAAAGCGTCCGCAACGTCTATGACCGCATCGACGCCATCGAACGCGCCGTGGCGCTGTCTTCGGGCGATTTCGAGCGGCTGACCACCGAAATGGCCGCCTTCACCCAGGCGATGAGCAACCGGGCGGGCCAACCCGACCTCTTGGTACAGCGCGTTGAAGCTCTCGCCGGACGGCTTGAGGGTATCGATAGTGCCAATGGCGATGTGCTGGCGCTCAAGGACGATATTGCCGCGCTGCGCGCTGCGGTCATGGACAGTATGGAGCCGCGCTTCCTGCGGCTGGAAAGCCAGATCGAGGCGCTGTCCGGCAAAATGGCGCCGATGGACACCAGCGCCGTTGAAGGTCAGCTCAAGGCGCTGATGGCGCGGATGGACGATGCGGGCAGCCAGCTCGATGGTCTGGCCCGGCTCTATTCGGGCGAAGAAAAGCCCGACCTTGAATCGCTCGCAACCATGGTTGCTGAACGCACCAGCGAGGCTATGACCCGCCGCGCTCCGGCTCCCGTCGCGATGTTCGGACCCGAAAGCCTCAAGAGCATCGAGGACCGGTTGGGCGATCTGATCAAGTCCAATCGCAAGGCCCCGGACTATGAGGAACTGGCCGATCTCGTGGCCAGCCGGGCTTCCGCCGCCATGGCGCGGACAGCGCCTTCCGCTTCTGCCGCCAGCCAGGAAAGCATCGAGGCGATGGAGCAGCGCATGGCCGCGCTGCTCAATACCGCCGGCAAGGAAACCGCCGAACGGCTGGCACGCCTTGAAGCGACACTGGCCGCCCGCACCGTAGAGGCTCAAGAGGCCAGGCGAGCCGAAGCGCCACCCGCCCCTGCCCGCGCATTCGCCGCCCCCGCTGCGGCCGCTTCCACCCGGTCAAGCACGGATACGGATTCGCGGCTGGATAGTATTCTCGCAAGCCTTGGCGCGAGCCGCGACGACACCATGCCGGCAAATCCGGTCGAGGACGCTCCGCTGATCGATCCGGGCTTTCCCGAAGACGGCGCCGTGCGCCAGGAACTCGTCGCCAAGATGGCCAAGGCCGCTGGTGCACCAAAGCCTCCCGCACCGCCGCGTATGCCGCCCGCCAGTGCTGCGCCGGCAACGCCTGAAGCAGCACCGCGCTTCGACCCCAGCACGGCTGAACGGCCGCCACGGCCGCAATCGAGCTTTGCCGCGCCAGCGCATGATCCCTTTGCTGAAGTCGCCGCACCCCGGCCCGTGGCCGAAGCCGCCCCCGCCGCGTCCAGCACCAGCACTTTCGTTGCCGCCGCCCGTCGCGCCCAGCGCGCGCGCCAGGAAGAGGCCGTTGTCAGCGAAGAGAGCAATTCGCTGATTGGCCGGGCACTGGCCCGGGTGCGTTCGCGCAAGGCGGACAACGAGCCCGCACCGCAGGTGATGGCGGAGCCGGAACCCGTTGCGGTCAAGGCTGAAGCCGAACCGGTCGCAAAGCCTCGTCGCAAATTGCGGGATGCCAAAGTGGCGCCGGTTCTGCCCGAAGCCGAGGTGGAAGGCGACGGCCAGCCCAGTTTCCTTACCCGCCATAGACGGCCATTGCTGCTGGCAGCAACGCTTGTCGCCGTTTCGATGCTGGCGCTCAATCTGGTGCTGCAGCGTTCGGCGCAGAACCCGCAGACCCCGGCCCGCGCCGCTGTCGAGAGCGTGGACGGCACGACAACCAATCCGGCGGCATCCAACGACCAGTCGTCGATAATGCCGCCGCGCGTCATCGATATGATCGACCCGACGGCTACAGGCTCGATCAATCCCGGCGAACCGATGAGCTTCAGCAAGGCCACGGCCCCTGCCGCTTCCATGCCACCGACGCTCAGCGCAACCTCGGGCCGCATTACCCTTGCCGGTGAATCCGAGCCCGGACCGGTGGAGGCCGCTCCAGACACGACCGGATCAATCGGGCAGGCGCCGGTAACGACGACCGAAGCGTTCGAACTGGCACCGGAGGCCGTTGGGCCGCTCGAATTGCGTCAGGCGGCGGCCAATGGCAATGCCAAGGCGCAGTTCGAAGTGGCGGCGATCTATACCGAAGGTCAGGCCATAACGCAGGACTATGCCGAGGCCGCCAAATGGTATGAGCGCGCCGCCGCGCAGGGTTTCGTGCCGGCACAGTATCGACTGGGCAATCTTTATGAAGTCGGCACGGGCGTCGAAAAGGACCTCGAAGAGGCAAGGCTCTGGTATCAGCGCGCCGCCGAAGCCGGCAACCGCATGGCCATGCACAATCTTGCCGCCCTTTATGCTGGTGGCCAATTGGGTGACCAGCAGTTCGAGCTTGCCGCCGAATGGTTCGAGCAGGCAGCTGGGTTTGGCATGACGGACAGCCAGTTCAACCTGGGCATGCTCTATGCGCGTGGCCTCGGCGTCGAACAGAATTTCGAGAATTCCTACAAGTGGTTCTCGCTGGCGGCCCGCAGCGGCGACAAGGACGCGGCTCAGGCCCGCGACGACATCGCCAAGTCCCTCTCCGCCGAGGCGGTGAGCCGGCTCAACAATGCCCTCGCCGGATGGAAGACGACCCCCATTGATCTGGCGGCGAACTTTGCCCCGATCGGCACATGGACGGACAAGTTCGACCCCGGCCAGCCCATTACCGGCAAGGATGTGATCATCAAGGTGCAGCAGGCCCTGGCGCGGCTGGGCTTCGATGTCGGCACCGCCGATGGTGTCGCTGGCCCCAAGACCGCCGAGGCCGTGCGGGCCTTCGAGCGTGGCGTCGGGATGAGCGAAACCGGCAAGATCAACCCGCGCTTCCTCGCGGTTCTGGGTAGCCAGCCCGTCTGACGACGCCGTCCGATCCGAGTTTTGTGGCCCGGACTCCTGTCCGGGCCACATTTTATTCCGGCCCACCGGAACCTTGACCTCTTGTTGACGCTCCGCCTGTAGAGTGGCAGCCAACCTATTGCACGGGATCAGAGGATTGCAGATCTATCTGCCGATTGCCGAACTGTCCGTGAACCTCTTCTTTCTGGTGGGGATCGGAGGGGCGGTCGGCTTTTTGTCGGGCCTTTTCGGAGTGGGCGGCGGCTTTCTGCTCACGCCTCTGCTCATCTTTTCCGGCGTGCCAACCGCCGTTGCCGTCGCCTCGGTGACCGGGCAGGTTGTGGCCGCTTCCACCTCCGGCGCGCTCAGCCACTATCGGCGCGGTGGCATTGACCTGCATCTGGCGCTTTACCTCATTCTTTCGGGCATATTGGGCGCCTTTGGCGGCGTCGCCGCCTTTGCGCTGCTGCGCGATGCAGGCCAGCTCGATCTGGTCATCTCCTTGGGTTTCCTCGTCCTTTTGGGCTTTGTCGGCATATTGATGCTGCAGGAATCGGTGCGGGCGCTGATCAAGCAGCGGCGCGGCGTCGTGGTGCGCGAGCGCCTGCCCAATCAGCATAGCTGGATTCATGGCCTGCCCATGCGCGTCCGCTTCAAGAAGAGCCGCCTCTATATCAGCGTGCTTCCGGTGCTGATGATCGGGCTGTTCATCGGCTTTGTCGGCTCGCTGCTGGGCATTGGTGGCGGTTTCATCATGGTTCCGGCGCTGGTTTATCTGCTGCGCGTGCCCGGCAATGTGGTGATCGGCACTTCGCTGGCGCAGGTGGTGGCCATGATGGCGGCTACCACGATATTGCATGCTGTCCAGAGCCAGAGCGTTGATATTCTTCTGGCTTTTTGCCTGATGGTGGGCGGCGTCGCTGGCGCTCAGTTCGGAGCCGCGGCCGGCAAAAATCTCAGGGGCGAGCAGTTGCGCGGGCTTTTGGCGCTGCTGATCCTGGCCGTCGCCCTGCGGTTCGGCCTGTCGCTGGTGCTGACCCCGACCGATGTCTACAGCATGGCCGTTGCGAGCATTATCCGATGATCCGGTTGCTCGCTCTTGTCCTGACGCTTGCTCTGCTTGTCGCCCCTGCGGCAGCCCAGCGACTGATCTCCGGACTGTCCAATGACACGGTCCAGATCACGTCCAGCTTCGATGGCGAGCGGATGACCTTTTACGGCACGATCGCCCCGGCGACGGGCTCAACGGAAGCCACGGTTAGCGGGCCGTTTCAGGTGGTGATCGTGGTTTTGGGCCCAACGCAGGACCGCGTGGCGCGCCGCAAGACCAACAATTTCGGCGTTTGGCTCAATACCGAGCAGGTCGAATTCCGCAAGTTTCCCAGCTACTTCCACGTATTGTCCAGTCGGCGACTGCTCGACATTGCCGATATCGCCACGCTCAACACCAACTTCATCCTGCCCGAGTCTCACGCCATGGTGCCCAACACTGCCGGGTTCATGAAGACGCTCAATTTCGGGCGCGAACTGATCCGGCTCATGTCCGAGGAAGGGCTGTTCGGGGTTCAGGAAAATGGGGTGCAGTTTCTGTCGGATACGTTCTATTCGGCGCAATTGACCCTGCCGAGCAGCGCGCCGCCGGGGCCTTACATTGCCCAGACCTATCTGTTCAAGGATGGGGAGATTATTGCGCGGAAATCGGAAGGTTTTGCGGTGCGCAAGATCGGGTTCGAGCGGTTTCTGGCGCAATCGGCGACGCAATCACCGCTGCTTTACGGGCTCGCCTGCGTGGCGCTGGCCCTGTTCACCGGCTGGCTCGGCGGCGTACTTTTCAGGCGATAACAAGGACTTAGCCTGCAACCAGACGCTTGACCGGCACCGGATAGGTGCGGTCGCGACCCAGCATGGTGACCTCGAGCGCCGGCCAATGGAAGAGGCCGATAAAGGCGGGGGACATGATGTTGATGGCGCCGGTGGAACTGCCATAGGCGGGCAGGATCATGAGGCGATTGTCGTGCACGAAACAGGGTTTTCGCGTCGAGCGGCCATTGACCAGAACGCGGGCCGCAGGGTGTAAGTGGCCGCAAATCAAGCCTTTTTTGCCGCGCTGCGGTTCGTGGGTCAACATGAGACCATCGATTTCAAGCTCGGGCAGACAGGTGCCGCCAAGGCTTGTGGGGGCGGGATCGTGGTTGCCCGACAGCCAGACGCAATCGACACCATCAGTGATAGCATCAAGTCGCATTCGGTCCGAATTGGTTAACAGACTGTGAGCGTCGAGACGGTGGAATGTGTCACCCAGCGCGATAAGGCGACGCGACGCGGTACGGCGGAGGTCGGTTTCAAGCCGCGCGATGGTGAGACCGGTATCGTAGGGGGGTAGCATCTGGCCACGACGGGCGAAGCTCGCCATCTTCTCAAAATGGAGATCTGCGACCAGCAGCGTCTCGCGGGCGCGCCAATAAAGGGCGCCGGAGGGGAGCGGTTCGAAATTGTGACCGGCGAAACGCAGCACGGGATTGTCCGGGATAGGGTCAGCGAGGGCGGCGTTGGTCATATAGGTCTGCGGTCCAGGACATTCACGCCGATGAGTTCAGGATCGTCGCAGCATCCCCCTCACCCGTCTCGGCCGCTGGCCGATCCACCCTCTCCCCGAGGGGGAGAGGAATAGGGTTCAATGCTGACCCAGAGCTTCCCGAATGAGTTCCTCGGCGGCTTCAGCCATAGCTGATTCTCGCCCCTCCCCGAAAATGGGTTCCTTGCCGATGTCGAGGAGGATGGGCACGGCGAGGGGGGAGATTTGCGGCAGGGGTTTGTGGACGATGTGGTGGCGGATGCGGGCGAGCATGTGGCCGAGGCGCTCGATATCGAGCAGGCCCCTTGCGGCATCGCGTCTCGTGGCTTCGATCAGAATATGGTCGGGCTCGTGCTGATAGAGCACGTCGTAGATCAGGTCCGAACTCATGGTGATCTGCCGGCCGGTCTTTTCCTTGCCGGGATGGCGGCGCTCGATCAGCCCGGCAATGATGGCGCAGTTGCGGAAAGTGCGTTTCATCAGGGCCGATTCATCGAGCCAGGCTTCGAGATCGTCGCCCAGCATGTCCTCGGAAAACAACTCGTCTAGCGAGAGCCGGTCGGTGCGGATGAGGGCCGATAGGTCGCCCAGCCCCCAGACCGCCAGCGCATATTCGGAGGCAACGAAGCCGAGCGGGCGGGCGCGCATGCGTTCGAGGCGACGGGTGAGCAGCATGCCCAGCGTCTGATGGGCGAGACGCCCCTCGAAGGGATAACAGACGAGAAAATTGTGGGTGCCGCGCGGGAAGGTTTCGACCAGAAGGCTATCGCGGCGCGGCAGCACGGACACATCGCGCTGGAGGCGCAGCCAGTCGCTGACCTGATCGGGGAGCCTGTGCCAATCGTCCGGACTATCCATGATGCGCCGCACGCGCTCGGCCAGATAGGTCGAGAGCGGGAACTTGCCGCCCATATAGGAGGGGATTTTCGGGTCCTTGGCGAAAGCGCGGGAGACGAAGGCCTCATTGTCCTTGATGCCTTCGAAGGCGACGATTTCGCCGCCGAAAATGAAGGTGTCGCCCAGCGAGAGCGTATTGAAGAAATACTCTTCCATCTCGCCCAACACACGACCGCCGGCCCCGATTGGGCCGGTGGTGCGCCCCTGTTTCTGCCCCCTGCCCCGCACCAGCCGGACGCGCACCATGGGTTCTTCGATAATGGTGCCGATATTGAGCCGGTATTGTTGGGCGACCGATGGATTGGCGATGCGCCATTTGCCATCCGGCGTCAGCCGCAGGCGGGCATAACGTTCATAGGCCTTTAGCGCGTAGCCGCCCGTGGCGACGAAATCGAGCACACGATCGAATTTTTCGCGGGGGAGGTCGCGATAGGGCCAGGCATGGGTGATTTCGGCGTAGAGATCGTCGGCAGCAAAGGGATCGGCGCAGGCCATGCCCAGAATGTGCTGGGCCAGAACGTCATAGGCGCCGGGCTGGGGGTCTTCGCTGTCCTGATGGCCCTCCGCCACCGCCTCGACGGCGGCTTCGCATTCGAGCACTTCGAAACGGTTGGAGGGGACCAGCAGGGCTTTTGAGGGATCGTCGAGCCGATGATTGGCGCGGCCAATGCGTTGCAGCATGCGCGAGGAGCCTTTCGGCGCCCCCACCTGTACGACCAGATCGACATCGCCCCAGTCGATGCCCAGATCGAGGGTGGACGTGCAGACCACGGCCTTGAGGCGACCGGCGGACATGGCCGCCTCGACCTTGCGGCGCTGTTCGACCGAGAGCGAGCCGTGATGGAGCGCGATGGGCAGCATGTCCTCGTTGATGTCCCAGAGACCCTGAAACAGCATTTCGGCCTGACTGCGCGTGTTGACGAAGAGCAGGGTGGTCTTGTGCTGACCGATAATGCCGTAAAGCTCGCGATGGGCATATTTGCCGGAATGGCCGGCCCAGGGCAGGCGCTCCTCGGTTTTGAGGATGGCCAGTTCGGGCGGGGCACCGCCGCTCATGCGCAAAAGATCGGTGGGCCGGCCGGGACTGGGCTGGGCGATCCAGTCGCGCAACAGATCCGGCCGGGCAACGGTGGCCGAGAGGGCGGTAACGCGCATATCGGGCGCGAGTTTTGCCAGACGCGCCAGGCCAAGGGACAGGAGATCGCCGCGCTTGGAGGTGACGAGGGCGTGCAATTCATCGAGCACGACACGGCGGAGCGAGCCGAACATCAATTCGGCATGGGGATGGGAAATGAGCAAGGCCAGTTGCTCGGGCGTGGTGAGCAGGATTTGCGGGGGTTTTATCCGCTGGCGGGCGCGCTTAGCCGCCGACGTGTCGCCGGTGCGCGCCTCGACGCGGATGGGCGGGCCCATTTCGGCTATGGGGGTGGAGAGGTTGCGCTGCACGTCAACCGCAAGGGCCTTGAGCGGGGAAATGTAGAGCGTGTGCAGCCCCTCGAAATCGCCATGAACCAGATCGGCCAGCGTGGGCAGGAAGCCCGCCAGCGTCTTGCCGGCGCCGGTGGGGGCGATTAGGAGCTGGGAGGCGCCCGACTGATAGGAGGCGAGGACGTCAAGCTGATGCTGGCGCGGGGCCCAACCGCGTGCGGTGAACCAGGACTGGATGATGGGGGGGAGGATTGGGGGGATCAGGTCTGACATCGCGAGACTCTGTTGGGCGACTTCGACCGTTGGCGCTCAACGGGCGCGATGCGGCACCCTCCCCTTGACGGGGAGGGCTGGGGAGGGGTGGTCAGCAACAGAGTCAGAGTGTGTGGGCACCCCCTCCCAACCTCCCCCGTCAAGGGGGAGGTGTTGGACCGGTGGGAGTGGCGGCACTGGAACAGCAGGCCACTTTGCGGGCGATGATGCACCAATTGTGACCTGTTTTGCGACACGCGGCACCTAATACAAATCAGCCACAAACCTATATGATGACTATGACCCTGCCAAACGGAGTGGACCGATGACTGAAGACTATCGCCCCGAGCCGCGATCTGCGCTGAACCGGTTCATGGGGGGCAGCCCGGCATCGGTGGCGATCAAGCTGGTGCTGATCTCGCTGCTTGTCGGATTTGTCATGTCGGTTTTTGGCTTCAATGCCGCAGATCTGGTCCGCGGGGCGGTGGAAGTGGTGCGCGACGAGCTCAAGGATGGCGCAGGCGTGTTCCGGCAATTGAGCGGCTATGTGCTGGCGGGCGCGGCCATCGTGGTGCCGGTATGGCTGCTGCTGCGCCTGACGCGGGCGCGATAAATGGCAGAGACAGTTTTGGTAACGCCGGACGTGGCGCTGGCACGGCTGGAAGACCTGGCGCTGGGAATGCAGCGCGATGGCAAACGAGTGGCTTTGGGGCTTGCCGGTGGGCCGGGCACCGGCAAATCGACGCTGGCGGCGCAACTGGTCGAGCGGCTCAATGCGCGCTCGCCCGGCTTTGCCGCGCTGGTGCCCATGGACGGCTTTCATATGAAGCATGCCAAGATCGAGGCGCTGGGCGCGACCGACCGCAAGGGAGCGCCGCACACTTTCGAAGGCGCGGCCTTTGTGGCGTTTCTCGAGCGGCTCAAAGCGACCAAAGAGCCGGTGAGCGGGCCGGGCTATAGCCGCAAGATCGAGGACACGGTGGACGATGCATTCACCGTCGCGGCGGATGTACCGGTGCTGGTCGTTGAGGGCAATTATTTGCTGCTGGATGATGGGCCATGGGCGGGAGTGAAGCCACTGCTCGACCATGCCGTGTTCGTGCATGTGCCGCGCGAAGTGGTCCGCGCCCGGCTGATGAAACGGCATGGCGAAGAAGGCCTCTTTTCGGCTGAGCGCAATCGCGCGCATATCGAGCGCAATGACCTGCCCAATTACGACCTCGTCGAAGCCTCGCGCGGGCGGGCGGATTTGGTGTTCGAAATGGATGTGGCTGGGTAGCGGAGTCATTCATGGGTTCGAGTGGGTGAGCACCCCTCCCGGCCTCCTCGTTGAGCGGGGAGGGGTGCAAGAGGAGTGGATCGAGTGCGTGGGCACCCCCTCCTAGCTTTGCTACGGCCCTTCGGGCCTAGCGACGCTACCTCCCCCGTCAAGGGGGAGGTGGGGGCCGGTGACTGCTTCGGCAACTCGCTTGGATGCACCCCTCACCCCGCCCTCTCCCCAGAGGGGCGAGGGAGCTAAGGAGACGATGAGTCGGCTGCAAGAGGAAACGATCTGGCGTCACCAGATGCGGGGTTGCTAGAAGGTCGTTCTGCCTTTTCCTGAGTCCACCTTCATGACCACTGCCCGCCCCCAGCATCGGTTCGACGTCCGCAGCCGGGACGTCTGGACCATTGCCCTGCCTGCTTCGATTGCCTTTATCACCGAGCCGCTGGTGGGGCTTGTCGACATTACCGTGATCGGGCGGTTGGGCGATGCGGGCATGCTGGGTGGGCTGGTGCTCGGGGCGCTGGTTTTCGACGTTCTGTTCTCGCTGGCCTATTTTCTGCGCATCGGCACGGCGGGGCTTGTGGCGCAGGCGGTGGGCGCCAGGGATAGCCGCGACGGGCTGCTGCATGTGAGCCGGGCGCTGGTGCTGGGCCTGGGCATCGGTCTCGTCATGATCGTTCTGGCCGCGCCCATTCTTGCCTTTGCCATGTGGCTGCTGGCGCCCCAGGGCGGGGTGGCGACGGCTCTGGCCGACTATTTCCACTGGCGCATCTGGGCGGCACCGTTTTCGCTGATCAATTATGCGCTTCTGGGCTGGTTCTATGGTCGGGCGGCCGCCAAGACGGGGATGATGCTGCAATTGCTGCTGCATCTGGTCGATATCGCGCTGTCGATCTGGTTCGTGCATGGGCTGGGCTGGGGCGTGCCCGGCGCGGCCTTTGCCACGGTGATCGGGCAGGCAGTGGCGGCCGGGCTGGGCCTTGCCATTCTGGTTCGGCACTATGGCGGGATCGGCGCCCTACTGGGGCGGCTCGCCCCCGGCGAATTGCGCGATGCGGCGGGTATTCGCCGCATGTTCGGGCTGAGCCGTGACCTGATGATCCGCTCTATGGCGCTGATGGGGGCCTATGCCTGGTTTGCGGCGCAGGGATCGCGCATGGGCGAGGTGCCGCTGGCGGCCAATGCGGTACTCCTCAACCTCCTCATGATCGTTGGCTATTTTCTCGACGGCATTGCGCAGGCGGGCGAACAATTGACCGGCAAGGCAGTGGGCGCGAACTGGCGACCGGCCTTCGAGCGGGCCTATGGGCTGACCATGCTCTGGGGGCTGGTGATCGCGCTGGGGCTGGGTGGCGTGTGGTATCTGTCCGGGCCCTGGGTGATCGGCTTCATGACCACCAACGCGGCCGTGCAGGCCCATGCCATGTCCTATCTGCCCATTGCCGCCCTTTGCGCGCTGACCTTCATGCCCGCCTTTGTCTATGACGGCATTCTGATCGGGGCGACGCTCAATGTGACCATGCGCAATGGCATGGTGGTGTCCCTGCTGGTGTTTCTGGCGGCGGCGGCCGTGTTGCAGCCGCTCTGGGGCAATTGGGGCCTCTGGGCGGCGCTCCATTGCTGGTTCATCGCGCGCGGGCTGATCTATTGGTGGGCGCTGGAGCGCAAGAAGGCCGGGCTATTCGACCCGGCCTGAACTCCATTCGCTAACCCTTGTGCCCACCAATTCGGATATGTTGCGCTTGCCCGCCGCGCGGACGCCGGCAACAAGGCCGCGCTTGATGCGGTCGAGCATGTCCAGACCGCCAAAGACCAGAGCGGAATAGAGCTGGATGGCATTGGCGCCGGCTTCGAACTTGGCGAGCGCAGTCTGGGGCGAATGAATGCCGCCGACCCCGACAATGGGCAGGGCGCCGACGCGCTGGCGCATCTGGGCGAGGCGCTGAGTGGAGAGCGCGAAAAGTGGCTTGCCGGAGAGGCCGCCGGTTTCGGTCGCGTTTTCGAGGCCAGCGACGGGATCGCGGCTGATCGTCGTGTTGGAGACGATGAGCCCGTCGAGATCGGTATCGAGAATGGTGCGAGCAATGGCATCCATGGCCGCCTCGTCGAGATCGGGCGCGATTTTGAGGAGGACCGGCACGCGGGTCTTCGCCTTGGCGCGGGCCGAGAGCACCTCGCCCAGAAGGCGGCGCAGGGCCTCGTCGGCCTGCAGGTTTCTGAGGCCCGGCGTATTGGGCGAGGAAATATTGACGGTGAGGTAATCGGCCAGATCGGCAAAGCGGGTGACGCCGAGGACATAATCGGCGACGAAATCCTCACTGTCCTTGTTGGCCCCGATATTGACGCCGAGAGCGGCGGGAACGCGCAGGCCCTTGAGGCGCTCGAAGGCGGCGTCATGCCCCTCATTGTTGAAGCCCATGCGGTTGATGACGCCTTCGGCTTCGGGAATGCGGAAGAGACGCGGCTTGGCATTGCCGGCCTGCGGCCGGGGGGTGACGGTGCCGATTTCGGTCATGCCGAAACCCATCAGCGCCAGCTGGCGCGGCACTTCCGCATTCTTGTCGAAACCGGCGGCCATGCCGACAGGATTGGCGAGATCGAGGCCACAGAGCCGGGTGGCGAGTTCGGGCGGATCGGCATGATCCTGCTGGGGCGCAAGGCCCAGCCGCAGGGCGGTTATGGTGGCGCCATGGGCGGTTTCGGCATCCATGCGCAGCAGCGTGTCGCGGGTGAGATTGGCGAGGCCGGCATTGCGCAGCAGCGGCGAAAGGGCGGAGAAAATCACTGGACCGCCTCCGGCAGGGGGCAATTGCCGTCCGCGTCGACCGCAATCGCTGCCTCCCAGGCCACGGCGGATAGCGGCAGGGGACCGCCATAGAGATGGGGGAACAGTTCGCCGCCGCGCGAGGGTTCCCAGACCAGGCTATCGCCCAGATCGGCGGTGTGGATGGCAAGGAGAACCAAGCCCGATTGCCCACGGAAATGCAGGCGCAGCGTTTCGGCCAATTGGGCGGCGGTGGAGAAATGCATATAGCCGTCGGCGGCATCGATCGGCATGCCGGCGAAATGGCCGGCATGCCGGGCCGGCGCATAGGCTTGGGCGGTGGCGATCTTGTAGATGAACTCGGGCTTGGGCATGGCACGGACCCTGGCGGTAGCGGAAGAATGGCATGTCCGCTTCGCACTTTTCGCGGCAGCACGCCAGCGCAATTTCCCGACCGGGGAGAAGGCCAAAGGTTCTCTTTACAAGGGGGGAGAGGGTCACTATTTTAGGACTGAATTCCGCTTCTGAGATTAATTTCCTTTCCAGGCTGCATCATGCTCTCACATAGGGCCATATGGGATGGCATCGACGCCTTGGCGCGCCGGCATGGTCACTCCGTGTCGGCGCTGGCGCGCATTGCCGGGCTGGATCCGACGGCGTTCAACGTGTCCAAGCGCGTCAGCAAGGATGGGCGTGAACGCTGGCCTTCGACCGAGAGCATCGCCAAAATCCTCGATGTCACCGGGGAAGGGTTCGACAGCTTTCTCGCCGGAACGGGCGCCTATATCCAGATGAGCGGGCTGTCTGAGCCGGACCACCGCACCGTGCCCCTGATCGGGCTGGCGCAGGCGGGCAGCGGCGGGTTTTTCGACAGCGCCGGATTCCCGGCCGGACAGGGCTGGGACGAAGTGGCCCTGCCCTCGCCCGGCGATACCGGCATTTACGCGCTGGAAGTGACCGGCGACAGCATGGAGCCGCTCTATCGGGAGGGCGACCGGATCGTGGTGTCGCCCACCGAGCAGGTGCGGCGCGGCGACCGGGTGGTGGTCAAGACGCGCAATGGCGAGGTGATGGCCAAGATATTGGCGCGCCAATCGGCCCGGCAGGTGGAGCTGCATTCCATCAATCCGGCCTATGAACCGCGTATTCTGGACGTCGTCGATGTGGAATGGATGGCGCGGATCATCTGGGCCAGCCAATGAGAATATCCGCCGCCAGCGCCGAGGATGCCCAGGACTGGTGCGCCATGCGCATGGCGCTGTGGCCGCATAGCGGGGATGGCGTGCATGCGGCCGAGATTGCCGGGCTTATCGAAGACGCTGGAGAGACGGTCAACCTGATCGCGCGGGGCGCGGACGGCAGGGCGCTGGGCTTTGCGGAGGCGTCGCTGCGGCGCGACTATGTCAATGGCTGCAAGACCTCGCCGGTGGCGTTTCTCGAAGGCATTTTCGTGACGCCGGAAGCGCGCGGCACCGGCGTGGCGCGGGCGCTCATCGAGGCCGTTGAGGCCTGGGGGCGCGAACAGGGCTGCACGGAATTTGCTTCTGACGCCCGGCTTGAAAATACGGCCAGCCATGGAATGCACAAGGCGCTGGGTTTTGCCGAGACCCAGCGCGTGGTGTTTTTTCGGAAGGTGCTGGGCTAGCCGCCGAAGTACGGGGCGCTCTTATTCGGCGCCCGGCACCGTCGCATATTGCGGCAGGCCGTCCGTGATGTCGTAATAGTCACCCTTGTCGGCGACGAAGATGTGCCGGGCGAGCTTTGTGTCCGTGGGCTTTTCGAAGGCGCCGAGATTGATGCCGATCCAGTCGGCGTTTTGGTTGTCGAAGAACAGCGGCGAGCCGCATGTGGCGCAGAAGCCGCGGCGCACATCGGGCGAGGAGCCATACCAGGTGATGGCGTCGGCACCAGTGATGGTGACATTGGCGCGGGTTACATCGACGCCGGCTTCAAAGTGGCCGGTGGTGCGCCGGCAGATTGAGCAGTGGCAGGCCGAAGCCTCCGGCATGGGGCCGGAGACTTCGAAACTGACCGCACCGCAGAGGCAGTGCCCGCGATGCGTTTCGGTGTTCACTTGGTCAGCATTTTCCCGGCCAGCGCATCGGCTATGAGCCTGCGGGTATTTTCGATGCCGTAAAGGGCGGCGAAGGAGCCGAAGCGGGGGCCGCGTTCCTGGCCGATAAGGACCTGATAGAGCATCTGGAAGAAGTCGCCGGACACACCGGGGCCGCCATTGGGGCCGGTCTTGGAATGGTCCTGATAACGCTCGATTTCGCGGGCGACATCGAGGGCGGCATTCTGCACCGCTTCGCTGCCGGCATCGGGCGGCAGGGCGGCAAAGGCCTCGGACAGCTTTTCGAGCGCATCGCGTTCGACATCGTCGGGGGCGCGATAGGACTTGACCGCAAAATCACGGAAATAGCGCATGGCATAGCCGACAAGCGCGTCGAGATGCGGATGGGTCTTGGCTGATACGCCCGGCGCATAGGCCGAGATATAGCCCCACATGACTTCCGGGGTTTCCGGATTCGATGCGGTCGCCAGATTGAGCAGCAGCGCGAAGGTGACCGGCATGTCGATCTTGGGCACATTGCCATAGTGGACATGGAAGGCCGGGTTTTCGAGACGGGCGGCGGGTTCCTGCTTTTCGAAGGCGGCGACGAAGGACGCATATTCGTCCACGGCGCGCGGAATGACGTCGAAATGCAGGCGCTTGGCGACGCGCGGCTTCTGGAACATGTAAAGGCCCAGGCTCTCGGTCGGGGCATAGGTCAGCCATTCGTCGATGGTGAGGCCATTGCCCTTGGACTTGGAAATCTTCTGGCCTTCGGCATCGAGGAACAGTTCGAACACGTAATGTTCCGGCGGGGTGCCACCGAGGATCGAGCAGATCTTGTCATAGATATGCTGATTGGTCTGGTGGTCCTTGCCGAACATTTCGAAATCGACATCGAGCGCGGCCCAGCGCATGCCGAAATCCGGCTTCCACTGCATCTTCACATGGCCGCCGGTGACCGGGAGCGTGGTGTCGCTGCCGTCTTCGTCGGTAAAGGTGATCGTGCCGTCCTTGGCGTTGACCTCCTTCATCGGCACGTAGAGCACGCGGCCGGAAATGGGCGAGATCGGCAGGAAGGGCGAATAGGTGGCCTGACGCTCGGCGCCAAGGGTCGGCAGCATTACCGCCATGATGTCGTCATAGCGTTCGGCGGCGCGGCGGAGCACTTCATCGAACTTGCCGGACTTGTAATAGTCGGTGGCGCTGGCGAACTCATAGTCGAAGCCGAAAGTATCGAGGAACCGACGGAGCATGGCGTTATTGTGCTCGCCGAAACTCGAATATTCATTGGTCCAGGGATCGGGCACCGATGTCAGTGGCTTTTGCAGATGCGGCTCCATCGCCTCCTTGGAGGGGACAGTGTCCGGGATCTTGCGCATGCCGTCGAGATCGTCCGAAAAGCAGATGAGCCTTGTCGGAACCTGATCGCGGGTCAAGAGGCGAAAGGCCGTGCGCACCATGGTGGTGCGCGCCACTTCGCCAAAGGTGCCGATATGGGGCAGGCCCGAGGGGCCATAGCCGGTTTCGAACACGGCTTCGCCCTTGCCAGACTTTTCCAGCCGTTTGACCAGTTTGCGCGCTTCCTCGAACGGCCAGGCGCGCGCATTCTGCGCGGGCTCGAAAAAGGACGGGTCAAGGGGGGGCAAAGCGGCTGAAGACACGGGGATTGCGGCCTTTGGGGATGGTGGGAAAAGACAGGCGAGGGTAAGTGCACGCTATTGCGGGCGGCGTCAATGTCGCAGGTGGTTGCGCGGGCGGGCGACTGCGCTTAGGTCTTGAAGCCAGACGCAAACCAGGACCCGATAATGACCAGTGCTGCCCATGACGCGCTCATCCATCTGATGATCGTCGCCGCCACATCCGACAGCGCCATGACCGAGAAGGAATTGACGCGGATCACCGCGCTGATCGACCGGCTGCCGGTGTTCGAAGGGTTCGACAAGGGCAGGCTGGAACAGGTGGCCAATGAATGCGCCGATATTCTCAACGGGCCGGATGGGCTCGACCGGGTGATCGAAGGCGCCATTGCCGCCCTGCCGACAAAACTGCAGGACACGGCCTATGCGGTGGCCGTGGAAGTGGCAGCGGCGGACCTGCATCTGGAACAGGAAGAATTGCGCTATCTCGAAATGCTGCGGGATAATCTCAGCCTAGACCGGCTGACCACCGCGGCCATCGAAGTGGCGGCGCGGGCGCGGCATCGGCGCATGCCGGCCTGAGCCATCGCGCTGGTATGGAAACGGCGCTCTACCTGCCGGTAAAGGCGTTCCTTGAGACTGCGGGCTATGTCGTCAAAGGCGAGTTGGGCGGCTGTGATGTCGTCGGCGTCAGCGAAACCGATCCGCCGGTTGTCGTGGTGTGCGAGCTCAAGCTCAGTTTCAATCTCGAACTGATCCTGCAGGCTGTCGACCGGGCGACGATCGCCGACGAAGTGTGGATCGCGGCGCGTATTTCCGCCACCGGGCGCGGACGCGAAGCCGACAAACGCTATCGCCAGCTCTGCCGCCGGCTGGGCATCGGCATGCTCGGGGTCACCGACAAGGGCATTGTCAGCATCATCGTCGGCTCCGTGGCGCCCATGCCGCGCAACAATGCCAAGCGCCGGTCGCGGTTGATGCGCGAGCATCAGCGGCGAAAGGGTGATCCGGCACTGGGCGGCAGCACCCGCACGCCCATCATGACCGCCTATCGACAGCAGGCCCTGATCTGCGCCGAGGCCCTGCTCGAAGGCCCATTGCGGCCACGGGACATAAGGCCAGCGGCGCCCGATGCAGGGAAAATCCTGCTCGGCAATGTCTATGGCTGGTTCGAACGGGTCAGGCCGGGCGTGTATCAGTTGACCGAGGCCGGACGGGTCGCCGCAGCGGCGAATGGTACGATGAGCAGGTCAGAATGATTGTGGGGTGCTCTCTTCCTTCTCCCCCTGCGGGAGAAGGTGCCAGAAGGGGGGCTGCGGTGCATTTCGCAGTTTGGCTGAGCGCC
>VFQU01000185.1_pt1 | contig 68609 bp, 77 predicted proteins | sample 3512311 | NCBI WGS metagenome assembly VFQU01 (sample SAMN10412377, study PRJNA504923) | tailings metagenome | isolation source: Relicate 3 Philex TSF3 active mining site | place: Philippines: Tuba, Benguet | collected 2017-08-29 | reverse complement strand
CGCAAAATAGTAGTTCCAAGTCGGGGAGTTAGCAAAAATGGCCGTATTGGTTACCGGCGGGGCCGGATATATCGGCAGTCATATGGTGCTCAAGCTCGCCGATAGCGGCGAGGATGTCGTGGTTCTCGACAATCTCGTCACCGGCTTCGACTGGGCCATCGATGGGCGCGCCCGCTTCGAACAGGGCAATGCCGGCGATATCGATCTGGTGCTGCGACTGATCGAAAAATACGGCATCCGGGAAATCATCCACTTTGCCGGTTCCATCGTGGTACCGGAATCGGTGAGTAATCCGCTTAAATATTACGCCAACAACACCGCGACCTCACGCAATCTGATCGAAGCAGCGGTCAAGGGCGCGGTCCGCCATTTCATCTTTTCATCGACCGCCGCCGTCTATGGCATGACCGGGCTGGCCCCGGTGGTCGAGGATACCCCGCTTAACCCCATGTCGCCCTATGGCAGGTCCAAGCTGATGACAGAATGGATGCTGGCCGATGTCGCCGCAGCCCATCCCATGACCTATGGCGTCTTGCGCTATTTCAATGTGGCGGGCGCCGATCCGGGCAAGAGGTCAGGCCAGTCGACACCCGAAGCCACCCATCTCATCAAGGTGGCCTGTCAGGTGGCACTCGGCCAGCGCGAGAAGATGGACATTTTCGGCACCGACTACGAAACGCCCGACGGTACGGGGGTGCGCGACTATATCCATGTCACCGACCTTATCGCGGCCCATGCGCTGCTCCTCGGCCATCTGCGCAAGGGCGGACAGAGCACGACGCTCAACTGCGCCTATGGTCAGGGCTATTCGGTGCGCGAAGTGGTCGATACGGTTCGTTCGGTCTCCGGCGTCAATCTCCGCGCCGATGAAAGCCCGCGCCGGGCGGGCGACCCCGCTTCGATCACCGCGACCGGACAGAAGGTCCGCCAATTGCTGGGCTGGACGCCCGAGCATGATGACCTCGAGGAAATCGTCGCCACCGCCTATGCCTGGGAGCGCCACCTGATGACGCGCAATCGCTGAGCTATTGATGGGTTTTCACAAGGCGCATAATGGCCTGGATGCTCGTCCCAGCCCTCGGGGCCAAGCCATGCGTCTTGTGCTCGCCTTCTGGATTGCCCTCTGCGCCCCCGTTCTGGCGCAGCCGGATACCAGTTTTGAGCAGTTCATCGTGAGTTTTCGCGCCGAGGCCGTTTCGGCAGGCGTGAGCGGCGCCAGCTATGACACGCTGACCGGCAATCTCACGCCCGATCCCAGAGTGCCCAAGCTGGTGGAAACCCAGCCCGAATTCACCACGCCTATCTGGGAATATCTGGATGCGCGTGTGTCTTCGGGCCGTATTGAGCGGGGCAGGGCGGCCATCGAGCGGCAGGCGACGCTGTTTTCTGCGGTGGGGCAACGCTATGGCGTCGATCCCTATGTGTTGGGCGCCATTTGGGGCATCGAGACCGATTATGGCGCCGTGCTCGGCAATGACAGTCTGATCAGGCCCATTGTCCGCTCGCTGGCAACCGTAGCCTGGCAGAAGCGCAGCCGCCATGCCGAAGACAAGCTGGACCTGATCGCTGCCCTACGCATTGCCGCCGCCAATGGGAATATTTCCCCGGTCGGCTCCTGGGCCGGGGCTATCGGCCATTTGCAGGTCAATCCCTATAACGTGCTGGCCCATGGCACCGATGGCGACGGGGATGGGCGGGTTGACCTCCACAATTCGCTTGCCGATGCGCTCGCGACAAGCGCGGTCTTTCTCCGCCATCTGGGCTATCAGCCCGGCATGGACTGGGGCTTCGAGGTCGATGCGCCTGAAGGGTTCGATTATCTGCTGGCCGACCGCGAGCAATTGAGGCCCATCGGTTTTTTTGCCGATCGCGGCATTGTTCGGGTAGCCGGGCGGCCCTTCCCCTCAAAAAATATCCCGGTCTTTCTCTATGCGCCCGCGGGCAAAACCGGCCCGAAATTCCTGATGACCAGCAATTATCTGGTGTTCAAGGGCTACAACTTTTCCGACAGCTACGCGCTGGCCGTCGCCCATCTCACGGACAGGCTCAAGGGCGGCAACCCTTTCGTGACCGCCTGGCCACGCCAGACCGTCTTTCCAAATCTCAGCCAAAGGCAAGCCATTCAGCAGGCGCTCAAGACGCTTGGCCTTTATAACGGCGTAGTGGATGGCCGCATCGGACCGATTACGCAGGCGGCCTATGCACGGTTTCAGGCCATGCGCGGCGAAGTCGCTGACGGCTTTGTCACCCGCAACGCCTATGAGCTTCTGAACGCCGCGACGCGGTAACGGCATGGCGAGCATCGTGGCCTTGACCGGGTGATGATGCTAAAAGGTGCGCACTGGTTCGGATATGATGATGAAACGCCTTGCCCTGCTTCTGCTCATCGTGCTTGCCGGCCTTTTGCCGGTCGCGCCTGTTCTCGCGCAGGCCCAGTCGGGCGAGCGGTATGAGGTCGCCCAGCAGGAACAACCCAAGCGCCGCACCCTGTTCGACCTGTTATTCGGCGAGCAACCGGCCCAGCCCGCTCCAGCACAACCGGCGCCCCGCCAGACACAGCCGCGCCAAACAGCGCCCACCGCCGCCCTGCCGCCGCCAAAACCGCAGATCGAAAAGGCCGAGAACGCCACGCGGCTGGCCGTCTTCGGGGATTCTCTGGCCGTCGATCTGGCACGGGCGCTGGAGCGGTTTTATGCCGAAGATCCCAATCTGGTGGTGATCGGGCAGGGCGTTGGGTCGTCCGGCTTTGTCCGTGACGACTATTTCGACTGGGACAAGACCATAGCCGAACAGATCGCTGCCGACAGTTTCGATCTGGCGGTGGTGTTCATCGGCATCAATGACCGGCAGGAAATCCGGGTCGGCGATCAACGCTTCGCGGCGCTTGCCGATGGCTGGGTTTCCGCCTATCAGGGCCGGCTCAACGCCTTTCTCGGCAAGCTGCGCGCCGCGCGCAAGCCTGTCATCTGGATCGGGCTGCCGCCCATGTCGAGAAGCGAATATTCGGCGGCCATTACCCAGATCAGCGCGCAGCAAAAGCTGGCGGCCTTTTCCAGCGGCGCCGAATTTCTCGATATCTACGATCGCTTTCTTGGCGAAGATGGCCGCTATTCGTCCTATGGACCAGATGTGAACGGGCAAAATGCGCTGATGCGCAAGGATGACGGCATCCACCTCTCCACTGCCGGTTCGGACAAGCTGGCCTTCTATGTCAGCCAGTCGGTGCGCAATTTTTACCGCGGTGGCGGCGTGACGCTGGCCGTTGCCGATCCGCTTGCGGGCACGGAAGCAGCAGCGATGCTGAGACCGCCATTCCAGGGGCAGGGGCAGATCCGGCTTCTCGAAGTGGCCGGAGCGGTCATCCCGCTCAGCCGCGCGCCTCAACGGGCAGACGATCTCTTGTTGGCCACCGGCCCGACCGCCACGGCAAGCACCTTTTCGCTCGACCAGCTGATGCAGGCACCGAAGGGGCGGGTGGATGATTTTGGCGTGGGCATTGACCCGGCGGCGAAAAAGCCCGAACCGGTCCGTCAGGGTGGTGCCGCTCAATAGCTGGCTGGAACGGGTTGCGCTATTGACGCAAGCATTTCAGACCGGGCCACGCCGGTGCTGGCGGCGCTTGTGGCGAGGATGGCAAAAATGAGCAGGACTAAAGCAGCGGCTAGGCGCATCCAGGAGCACTCCCGAATTGAGTGCCCCATCTCTGCGCGCACCGGACTGGCCGGTCAAACATAGCCTTAAGAATTGATTAATATAGAAAATTTTAGCCAAGGCGGCCGATCAGGCGGAGCCGGCGAGCAAGCCACTTGCACGAATGCCATCAAAGACAAACTGAACTGCCAGTGCCGCCAACAGAATGCCGACAACGCGCGACACCACAGAAAGCCCTGTCAGGCCGAGCAGGCGCTGAATGGGTATGGCGATGAGCAGGGTCAGCCAGGCGAGACCCAGAATGACGACGATGGCGGCCAAGACCAGCCAAAATTCCAGATCGGACTGAGCTCCTGTTGTGAGCAGGATGACGGCACTGATAGCACCCGGGCCAGCCATGAGCGGCATGGCCAGCGGAAAGACAGAAATATCGTGGCTCTGGCGCGCCTCGACCTCTTCTTCATCGGTCGTGCCCGTACCACCTGAATGGCGCGCGAACACCATGTCGATGGCAATGAGCAACAGCAATATACCGCCAGCAGTGCGCAGGGCCGAAATGGTTATGCCGAACACATCGAGGATCGTGTTGCCCAACACGGCGAAGAACAGGAGAATCGCCAGCGCCACCAACACGCCGCGCGTCGCAAAGATGCGACGTTGGGCCGGCGTATTGTCCTTGGTTAGCGCCGCGAAGATAAAGGCGATGTCCGCGACGCCAACGGTTGCAAACAGGGTGGCGAATGCGACGAGAAAAGTGTTCATGCGCGCCTCGATGACCAAAAACTAGGACTAGGGCATTTGGTGCGGTACGCCAAGCCTCGGCTATGCGCGCCGCTTCTCAATGGCGTCCCAGATCAGAACCGCAATGTCGGGGCCGCCGAAACGCTTGATTTCGCGGATGCCGGTCGGGGAGGTGACGTTGATCTCGGTGAGGTAGCCGCCGATGACGTCTATGCCGACAAAAATCATGTCGCGCTCCTTCAGCGCCGGCCCGATGGCGGCGCAGATTTCTCTTTCGCGCTCGGTGAGCGGAGAGAGTTCCGGGCGACCGCCGACATGCATGTTTGAACGCGCTTCGCCGTCGGCGGGAATGCGATTGAGCCCCATGACCGGCTCGCCGTCTATGATGATGATGCGCTTGTCGCCCTTGCGGACATCGGGCAGGTAACGCTGCACCATGAAGGGCTCGCGGTAATTGGCCTCGAAAAGTTCGAGCAGGCTCGCGAGATTATGGTCGCCCTCCTGGATGAAGAAGACACCGGCGCCGCCATTGCCGTAGAGCGGCTTGACGATGATATTGCTGTGCTCCTTGCGGAAGGCATGGATTTCGGCGCGGTCCCGCGTCACCAACGTGGGCGGCATGAGTTCAGGAAATTCGGTGACGAGGATTTTTTCCGGCGCGTTGCGCACGGCTGCGGGCGGATTGACCACCAGCGTCCTGGGCTGGATGCGCTCCAGCATATGGGTGAGCGTGATATAGTTCATGTCGAAGGGCGGGTCCTGACGCATTAGCACCACGTCCTGGCTCGAAAGATCGATCCGCGCGGCCTCGCCAAGGCTGTAGTGCTGCCCCTTTTCCGCATCGGTCACGGTGATGGGCTGGCAGAGGGCACTGACTCTGTTATCGCGCATGGAAAGGGTGTCGGGCGTATAGTGCAGCAGTTCATGGCCGCGCGCCTGGGCTTCCAGCATCATGGCGAAGGTAGAATCGCCTCGCGGATTGATGGTGGCGACATGGTCCATCTGGACGGCGACTTTGAGGCTCATGGCATAACTCAAGCTGCGGAAAAGGCGTTGATGAGATGGCGCGGCCAGCGGCCGGGCGCAAGGAAAATTACGTCGAAGCGGAAATCCTTGTTCGCCTCGGACGGGTGGCGGGCCAACCAATATTGCGCGGCACGCACAATGCGGGCGGTGTTTGCCGCTCCCAAAGCGACGGCCTCTTCGTCATTGCGGCCACGCGTCTTGACCTCGACGAAGATCACCGCGCCGGCCTTTTCGGCGACGAGATCGATCTCTCCCACCGGGGTTTTGAAGCGCCGGTCGCGGATGGAATAGAGTTTCAGCCGCAGGAAGAGCGCCGCCAGCGCCTCGCCGCGATATCCGCGCCGATGGGCGGAGCGGCGGCGCTCAGAGGTCGGTCTTGAGCGCCAGAGCGGCATCGTAAACCTCCTTGCGCTTCAGCCTGAAGCGGGCGGCCGTCTCGTCTACAGCGGCGCGAAGTGGTTGATCCTGCATGGCTTGCAGCAATGCTGCCTGCCAGTCCTCGACAGATGGCACCGCTGACTCGGCCGCACCCGCTACAACGATGACCGCCTCGCCCTTGGTGTCCTCGCTGGCGAACCGGGCAGCAAGTTCGGACAGGGTGCCGCGAAAGCTGCGTTCGAAGCGTTTGGTTAGTTCCAGCGCCACCACGGCCCGCCTATCCCCAAAGGCCTTGGCCATGGCCGCGAGGGTGTCGCCCAGCCGGCGTGGCGATTCATAGAAAAGCAGTGTTTCACGTGAATCAGCGTGCTTTTTCAAGGTGTTGAGGCGTGCCACCGCTTTGGGCGGCAGGAAGCCGTGAAAGGCAAAGGCATCGGTGGGCAGGCCAGCGACAACCAGCGCCGACAGCAAAGCCGAAGGGCCGGGAATGGGAATGACTGGCAGGTCCTGGTCCACCAGAACCCGGATCAGGGGAAAGCCGGGGTCGGAGAGAAGCGGCGTTCCGGCGTCGGAAATCAGGGCTATGGCAGCGCCACCGGCAATGCGGGCCGCGATCTCATCGGCGCGGCCGCGCTCGTTATGTTCATGTAAAGCCTGCCTTTTTCCCTTGATGCCATAGTGGTCGAGCAGCTTGGCGGAGGTTCGGGTGTCTTCGCAGAGCACGATTTCGGCGGCGGCCAGGGTTTCCAATGCCCGCAGGGTAATGTCGCGCAGATTGCCGATGGGGGTGGCGACAACATAGAGGCCAGGCGCCAAGGCCGGCGCCGAAAAACGCGTTCCGGCAATGAAATAGTCGCTTGTCTCGGCGCTCATGGACTGACCTTGTTGCGTGCAACACTTGGTTAACCAATTGGGGGGAATTTGTTAACAGACTGTGCACGTTGAGGATCGCATCAGCCATGTTTTCGCGCCCATGCGGGAATTGGAGGCGCATGGCCGCCATATCGCTGGTGGCGATGACGGTTTTTGCCTGCACGCCTGGTGATTTTCAGTTTGGATCGCGGACCCTGACATTGCCCGTTCCGGATCGCGGCGGAGGTGCCACATCGGCACCGAGCACAGTCCCGCAGACCAGCTCGGCGGTCGAGCGATTCGGGCGGGGACCGGTTCAGGTGGCGCTGCTGCTGCCGCTGAGCGGGGAGGCCGGCACGGCGCAGGTGGGCACGGCCATGGCCAATGGCGCAAAGCTCGCCATCGCCTTTATCGAGGCCAATCCCAATATCGGGGAAAATATCACTATCTCGCTGCGCGATACCGGCACGAGCCCGGCGGGCGCGATCAACGCGGCCAATGCGGCAGTGGCCGAAGGAGCTAAGCTGATATTGGGGCCGCTGACCGGCGAGCAGGTTACAGCTGCGGGATCGGTGGCGCGGGCATCAGGCATTCCCCTCATCGGATTTTCGACGACGTCGAGCGCGGCGGGGCCGGGGGTGTATCTGCTTTCGGTGCTGCCGGAAGCGGAAATGAAGCGCAGCGTGCTTTATGTACGCGACAAGGGGTTGCGGGGCCTTGCCGGCATATTCCCGGCCACCGCCTATGGCGAAGCGCAGGCCACCGCTTTCCGCCAGCAGGCGGTGGCCGCGGGCTTTTCGCCCAGCGCGGTCTATACTTTCTCCTCGGTGGATGAAGCGCGCCAGATCGTGGACCAGGCCAAGCCGCTGATCGAGCGAGGCATGATCGACGCGCTCTTTATTCCTGACCGCTCGACCGCGACCAGTTTCGGCACGCTTCTGGCTGAGGCGGGCGTGACGCGGGACATGCTGCAACTGGTTGGCTCGGCGGATTGGGCGGGCGACGCCAATATCGCTGCCAGCGGGCCGCTGCAGGGCGCTATCTATCCGGCGGTGGATAGTGCGGGGCTCAATGCCATTGCCGCCGATTATCAGGCCCGGTTCGGCGGCCGGCCGCATCCACTAACCACCATTGCCTATACGGCGACTATCCTTGCCAATGTGAACACGCTGTCGCTAGCCAATCCGCCCTATGACGCTGCGCTCCTGACCAATCCATCCGGCTTTACCGGCCGGGACGGGGTGTTCCGCCTGCTCAGCAATGGCCGAAGCGAATATGGGCTGGCGGTGATGCAGATAGGGGCCGGTGGCGCGACCATGGTGGAAGGACCGAAGCTTTAGGGTTGCCGAAGGCTACCTCACCCAGCCCCTTCGGGCCGACCTCTCCCCCCAAGAGGGAATGGGCAAGACAAGCCCGGTGGTTACGCCGCGAGATCGGCCACCACGGCGTCGAGCACCGGGAAGCCCTTGTCGGTGACGCGCAGATTGCCGTTGGGGAGGGTTTCGAGGAAGCCGTAGCCCTTGAGGGCCATGATCTGCTGCTCGGAAATGCCACGGCCGGAAATGGACATGAAGCGGGAGGGGGAAATGCCCTCCTTGAGCCGCAGGCCCATGACCAGATATTCGTCGCCCTGTTCTTCCCAGGTCAGCACGTCGTCGGTCACCATGCCATGGCCGTTTTCGGTGACGCGCTTCAGCCAGTCGAAGGGTAGTTTTTCGGTGGCGGTGGCGTGGCGCTGGTGATTGACCAGGAGACGCCCATGGGCCCCGGGACCGATGCCGGCATATTCGCCATAGCGCCAATAGAGCATGTTGTGGCGGCTTTCCTGGCCGGGCACGGCATGATTGGAAATCTCATAGGCGGGCAGGCCGGCCTCGCGCGTCAAATCCTGCGTCAATTCGTAGAAATCTGCCGCCAGATCCTCATTGGGCATAGCCAATTTGCCGGCATTGAAGAGGTCGTAGTAGCGCGTGCCCATCTCTATGGTGAGCTGGTAGAGGCTCAAATGACCCTGTGCCAGCCACAGCGCCTCCTTGAGCTCGTCTTCCCAGTCCTCAAGCGTCTGCTTGGGCCGTGCATAGATGAGATCGAAACTGCTCCGCTCGAAAACGGACTGGGCAATGCGCACGGCAGCCACGGCTTCCTCGACCGTGTGGCGGCGGCCCAGTTCGGCCAATGGGCCCGGCCGTAGCGACTGGACACCGAGGGATACCCGATTGACCCCGGCGGCACGGAAGCCCCGGAACCGCTCCACCTCGACCGAGGTAGGGTTGGCCTCGAGCGTGATCTCGGCATTGCGGTCGATCTGCCACTCATTGGAAATGGCGTCGAGAATCGTGCCGACCGCCTTGGGGCTCATCAGCGACGGCGTACCGCCGCCAAAGAAAATAGACTGCACCAGCCGGCCGGGCGAGAGCGCGGCCATATGGGCGATTTCGCGTTTATAGCCCTCGACAAAGGCGTCCTCGTCGAAAGGGCCGCGATGGACATGGGAATTGAAATCGCAATAGGGGCACTTGGCCGCGCAAAAGGGCCAGTGGACATAGATGCCGAAGAGGTCGTTGGGGGTAGTCACTGTGCGAACCCCTCCAATTTACGGCAGTCGAACCGGACGTCATTCTCGGGCGCGAAGCGACCCATTGGCCTGAGGGTGACGATCGTGGACGCTGCCGCCATGTGGGTCATGAAAATCACCCGTGCTCGATCTGGTTTTCGACGAACTGGGCGAAAGCGCGGGCACGATGGGACAGGCCCTGCTGCCCCGGGGTCCAGGAATGCTTCATTTCCGGGGGCATTTCCCCGAAGGTGATGTCGTGGCCATCGGGCATGAACATGGGATCATAGCCATGGCCCTGATCGCCGCGCGGCGGCCAGACCAGAGTGCCGTCGCATTTGCCGACATAGAGCACGTCGCGGCCATCGGGATGGGCGAGGCAAAGCGTGGCGTTGAACGAAGCGCGGCGCTGGCCGGGAGAAATGGCGCCTGCGGCCTGGAGGGCATCTTCCACCCGCTTCATGGCACGGTTGAAATCGCGCGGCACGCCGGCCCAATCGGCCGTATAGACACCCGGCTCGCCATTGAGCGCATCGACGGTGATGCCGCTATCGTCAGAAAGGGCCAGCATGTTGGCGCCTTTGGCGGCGGCATGGGCCTTGGTGCGGGCATTTTGCGCAAAGGTGGTGCCGGTTTCTTCCGGCTCGGGCAGGCCAAGCTCACCGGCGGAAACGAGATCGAGACCAAAAGGCTCGAACAGCTCGCGGAATTCGCGGAGCTTGCCTTCATTGTGCGTGGCAATGACGAGGCGCGTACCGGGTTTGAGGCGGGGCAGGCTCATTTGCTGCCTCCGTCAAGGGCGCGCTGGATGTCGTTCCAGATGGGGCAGTTTTCGGCGGAAAAAGACCCCTCATCCGCCCTTCGGGCACCTTCGCCCGCAAGGGGAGAAGGGAAACCCGGCGCCCGCAGCGCGCTCGATGCCACCGCTCGCCCCTTGCGGAAGAGGGTGGATCGCGCGAAGCGCGAGACGGGTGAGGGGGTCTTGCTCCGGAACAACATCATGCGCCCAAAGCCGCCTTCTGCATCAGGCTCAATTCGCCGATGCCCTGCTCTGCAAGGCCCATCAGGCTTTCGAGCTCTTCGCGGCTGAAGGGTGCGCCTTCGGCAGTGCCCTGGATTTCGACGAATTTGCCAGCGCCGGTCATGACGAAATTGGCGTCGGTTTCGGCTTCCACATCTTCGAGATAGTCGAGATCGAGCACCGGGGCGCCGCGATAGATGCCGCAGGAAATGGCGGCGACGCTGTCGCGCAGCGCCACGCCCTTGGTCAGCTTGCGCTCTTCCATCCACTTTATAGCATCGGCCAGAGCCACATAGGCGCCGGTGATGGATGCGGTGCGGGTGCCGCCATCGGCTTCGAGCACATCGCAATCAAGCGTGATCTGGACTTCGCCAAGAGCGGCCAGATCGACCACGGCGCGCAGCGAACGGCCGATGAGGCGCTGAATTTCCTGAGTACGGCCGGACTGCTTACCGGCCGTGGCCTCGCGGCGGGTGCGCGAGCCGGTGGCGCGGGGCAGCATGCCATATTCGGCGGTGACCCAGCCCTGACCCTTGCCGCGCAGCCATCCCGGCACGCTGGTTTCCACCGAAGCGGTGCACAGCACTTTGGTATTGCCGAAAGCCACGAGGCAGGAGCCCTCCGCCTTCATGGCCACGTTGCGTTCGAGGGTCACAGACCGCATCTGGTTCGGTTCACGCCCGGAAGGCCGCATATTCATTCCACACAAAATTGGTATTAACCGCCTCTTAACCCTCATCGGACCGGCTCACAAGCGCCGGGCGCTTGGCGGATGGGCGCCATGCGCTTAAATGAGAGGGCAGGGTTAAAGCCGACGAGTTTATTCAAAACCGCCATGACCAGATCGGAAAAAGACTTTCTCAGCGTGCTCAATGCCCGCAGCCAGGAGATTTTCCGCAGGCTGGTGGAGCGTTATCTCGATACCGGCGTTCCGGTGGGATCGCGCGATCTCTCCCGGCTGCTACAGGTGGAGCTATCCCCCGCCTCGGTGCGCAATGTGATGGCGGACCTCGAGGATCTGGGACTGATCGCGGCGCCCCATACATCGGCCGGCCGGGCGCCGACGCAGCAGGGCCTGCGGTTTTTCGTCGATTCCATGCTCGAAATCGGCGCGGTCAATGAAAGCGAACGTAGCCAGATTTCCCGCCATATTGAAGGCAGCGCCGGAAATGGGCAGGTCGAGGACCTGCTGACCGAAGCGTCCTCGCTGCTGTCGGGGCTGAGCCATGGGGCGGGTGTGGTGATTGCCGCCAAGGCGGATATGGTCCTGCGCCATATCGAATTCGTGCGGCTCGATGCTGCCAGGGCCATGGCGATCCTGGTGGGTGAAGACGGGCAGGTAGAAAACCGCATTTTCGACCTGCCGCCGGGCTATACGGCCAGCGCCCTGCAACAGGCGAGCAATTATCTCGCCAATTACGTGGTGGGTCGCACCCTGTCGGAAGCCCGCAAAGTGCTCAACGAAAAGCGGGCCGAGCAACGGGCGGAGCTGGACGAACTGACGCAGAAGCTGGTGGATGCGGGTATTGCCACGCTCTCGGCCCCGGCGGGAAATGCCGCGCCTACGGTGATCGTGCGGGGACGGGCCAATCTCATTAATGACGCCATGGCGAGCGACGAACTATTGCGCATGCGCGAACTGTTCGATGCGCTCGAAAGCAAGGATGGGCTGCTGGAGCTGTTGGGCGACACCGAGCGGGCGCAGGGCGTACGCATCTTCATCGGCTCGGAAAACAAGCTCTTTTCCCTCTCCGGCTCGTCGGTAATTCTCTCGCCCTATAAGGACGCCAATGACCGGATCGTGGGCGTGCTCGGCGTTATCGGGCCGACGCGGCTCAATTATGCGCGTATCGTGCCGGTGGTGGATTATACCGCCAATGTGATCAGCGCGATGATGGCCAAGAAACACGCGGCCCGGAAGGCTTGAATTCGTCCGGCGCTTGGCCGATATGGCGGGGCAGCGATTTACGATTTACGGAAGAGACGAACATGAGCGACGAAAACGCCGCCCAGGGCGAAACCCCGGAAACCGAAGTGCCGGTGACCGAGACGCCGGAAGTCGACCCCGTCGAGGCGCTTCGGGCCGAGAATGCCGAGCTCAAGGACCGCGTGCTGCGCACGGTTGCGGAGATGGAAAATCTGCGCAAACGCACCGAGCGCGATGTGGCCGATACCCGCTCCTATGCCATTGCCGGCTTTGCGCGCGACATGCTCTCGGCCACCGATGCGCTGAGCCGGGCGCTGCTGGTGATCCCCGCTGAAACCCGCGAAAGCGCCGAAGGCACGCTCAAGAGCCTGATCGAAGGGCTGGAACTCGCCGAGCGCGAAATGCAGCGGCTTCTGGGCAAGCATGGCGTCAAGCCGATCGAGGCCGCGGGGCAGAAATTTGACCCCAACAAGCATCAGGCCATGTTCGAAGTGCCCAATCCCAATGTGCCTGAAGGCACGGTGGTGCAGGTGGTGCAGGAGGGCTTTGCCATTGGCGAGCGCGTTCTGCGTCCGGCCATGGTGGGCGTCGCCAAGGGCGGTGGGGCGAATGGCGCAGCGCCGGAAGGCGAAGGCGTCGACAAGAGCGCTTGAATCGGACGCATGGTCGAACCAAAAGGGCGCCGCGGCGCCCTTTTCATTATCGGTCAGAACCAGACATCACCCACCGTGCGGCCATCTGTTGGCAAAGCAGTCCAGGTATCGAAACCATCGAAGCGCCGGATCGGAATGGCGGCGACAGATTGCGGATCGGCGAAGCGGATGTTGACGGCCATGCGGCGGCGTCCATCGGCGTCCGCCTCGCAGCCGCGCCAATAGGCCATGCCACCGCAGTTGGTGCAGAAGTGGTTTGCAAGACTGCGATCACCCTGGAGATAGGTGCTGGTCGGACCGAAAACGAAGACATCTTCGTCCTCGTAGCCATAAATCCAGAGCGCACCATAGCGTCGGCAGAGGGTGCAATTGCAGGCGGTGGCATGGGTGGGCTGGCTCTCGAAGCGCCAGGTCACCGCACCACAATGACAGGAGCCGGTAATCATCCCAGAATCTCCCGGCTCTGAATGCGCTGCACCCCGGCCTCCTCCATGTCGGCCCACGCCTTTTCGAGCGAACCATTGGCGTCGATGGCCCGGGTCGCATCCTCGATGACGGTGACGTCGAAGCCGCCAGCCGCGCCGTCCATGGCCGTCCAGGCAACGCAGAAATCGGTGGCGAGGCCGGTGAGGAAGAGGCGGCCCACATCGCGTTCGTTGAGATAGCCGGCAAGGCCGGTGAGGGTCTGGCGGTCGGCTTCCTGGAAGCCGGAATAGCTATCGATGGCCCGGTCGTAACCCTTGCGGATCACCAGTTGGGCATGGGGCACGTCCAGCGTGCCAGCGATTTCGGCGCCATGGCTGTCCCAGACGCAATGGTCGGGCCAGAGGACCTGGGTGCCATAATCGAGCTCAATGGTGTCGAAAGGGGCCTTGCCGGGATGCTGGCTGGCAAAGGAAATGTGATCGGCCGGATGCCAGTCCTGGGTGAGGACGACATTTCTGAACCTTCTGGCCAGCGTGTTAATCAGCGGCACGATGTCATTGCCGCCCGCGACGGCCAAGCTGCCGCCGGGCAGGAAATCATATTGCACATCGACGACCATGAGCACGTCGTCCGGGCCGATCTCGATCATTTTTGTTCCTTTACCCATTGGGCGGGCACGAGGCCGCGCACGGAGTTTCCCAGAAAGATTGCCTCGGCGGCGTGGAGGTCGGCAAGGGTGAGCACGCGCTCTTGTGCCTTGCCGGTGGCAATCAGCTCGGCGCGCAAGGTGCCGGGCAGGAGGCCCGACGACAGAGGCGGGGTAACAAGAGTGCCGCCGCGCTGAACGAAGAGATTGGTGAAGCTGCCCTCGGTCAGCTCGCCCCGCTCATTGGAGAAGACGAGTTCGTCTAGACCCGCTGCGTCGTGGGCGCGCTGGCGGGGCTGATCGTAAAAGGCGCGGTTGGTGGTCTTGTGGGCCAGCCAGACCGAGGCCGAATCAAGGATTTCCGTGGCGATGGCGAAGCGGAAATGTTCTGGCGTCGGGGGCAGGGGGACGGCAGTCAACCCAAGGCCGGCATCGGACAGGGTGAGGCGGACACGCATGGGCGCGGTCCAATCGCGTGCCTTTTCGGCCAGAAAGACCGCGACACCGTCACGGCTTGCCGGCAGGGCGAAATAGCTGGCCGAGTCGATGAGGCGCTCGAGATGGCGATGATGAAGGGCATAGCCGTCTTCGGGGGTCCATCTGAAGGTCTCGATGAGCGTGACCGGCGGAGCGGGGTCGGACAGGAACTTCAACTTGAGCAGTGCCTCCTCGTACTCGTCCGCGGCCACCGAGTCGGAGACGATGCCGCCACCAATGCCAATTTCGCCCCGGCCCTCGGCGTCGATCACGGCGGTGCGAATGGCGACATTGAACGCAAGGTCGCCATTGGGGGCGATATAGCCGATAGAGCCTGTATAAAGGCCGCGCGGGCCCTTTTCGACTTCATGGATGATTTCCATGGCGCGCAATTTGGGCGCACCGATGATCGAGCCGCAGGGAAAGAGATTTTCCAGCAGATCGACCATGCCGAGACCCGGCCTTTTGCGGGCCTCGATGCCCGAGGTCATGGTGTGGAGGCTGCGATAGGTTTCGACTGTAAAGAGGTCGGTGACGCGCACGGAGCCGATCTGGGCAATGCGGCCGAGATCGTTGCGCAAGAGATCGACGATCATGAGGTTTTCGGCGCGGTTTTTTTCATCGCCCGCAAGCGCGGCGCGTCCGGTATCGTCCTCGGCCAGGGTTCGGCCGCGCTTGAGGGTACCCTTCATGGGCCGGGCGCGCAGGCGGTCGCCCTCCCCGGATACAAAGAGTTCGGGCGAGCGGGAGAGCACATAGTGATCGCCGGCATGGATGAAGCTGCCATAGGCGACTGGCTGGCTCCGGGTCAGGGTGCGATAAAGACCCTGGGGATCGCCTTGGCAGTGGAAGCGCGCCTTGAGGGTGAGGTTGACCTGGTAGGTATCGCCGGCGGCGATCAGCGATTTTACGCGGGCAAAGGCGGCTTCATATTCGCTAAGCGACAGGCAGGGTTCGAGATCCCGCACCTTGCCCTCGCCGGTCCTATCGAATAGGGCCGCCAGCCCCGTGGCATCTGGCCATTGGGGCGCATCATAAAGGCCGAACCAGAGAAGCGGCGTTGCGGTCTTTTCCGGCAGCAGGCCGGTCAGACGTTCCTCGAACAGGAAACCCAGTTCATAGGCGAGGTAACCGGCGGCCCAGAGCCCTTCGCGACCGGCGCTTTCGAGACGGCGCAGGGCACTGCGCGCGGTGGCGGCGTCATGGGCAACCAGCACTTCGCGCGGCTGCGTGAAGAGCAGATTCTGACCTTGCGGGCCGAGATTATCGTGCAGCAGAACGGTGCCGGGGGCGAACATGGCCGCGTTCTAGTGTGTTTCCAGCAAAAGTGACAATGATTTTGCGGTTGGCAAACGCGATGGAGCGGCGACCAGAGGCGATTTCTGGAAAAGGCCGATCGGCGGCAATTGCCTGCATCGACAGCCCGCCTGGGCGGCATTATGACAATAGCCATCGTTGTTTGGAGCCCATGCGATGCGTCCTGCCCTCTTCACCGTGCTTGCCGTCTCCGGCCTTTGCGCCATGCCCGCCTTTGGCGCCGAATATGCCTTTTCGGTCACCAATCGCAGCCAGAGCGCGGTGGTGGGGATCACGGTGCGCGGCGGCGCCATCGTCGATTTCAAGCGGATCGCCTCGGGTGGAACACGCGATCTAGTCATCAGCCTTCCCGATGGCAATTGCGCGACGCGACTCACCATTGCCTTCGACGATGTTGATGGTTTCGTGATGGACTATGACGCCTGCGAAAGCGGCGGGATCGAGGTAGACAATTAGCCGGCTTGCCGGGCGCAAGCCACCGCATCAACCCTTCCAACAGATTCCTGTTGGCGGCCGACCTGCGGAGTGGCAGAGATAGTGCCTGCCGGGGCCAATTGGACCGGTTTGAGGGATTTTCCATGTATAAAAGCCTTGTGGGCGGCCTTGCCGCCCTTGTGCTCGTGGCCGGTGCAGCACCCGTCCTTGCTCAGACCGTGGAATTCACGGTCATCAATAACAGCTCCTATGACCTGCATTACTTCTTCACCACGCCCAGCAATGAAAATAACTGGGGCGAGGACCTATTGGGCGATAGCGGCATTCTGGAAGCCGGCTATCAGGCCACCGCGACGATCGGCGATGGCTCGGACCAGTGCCTTTATGACTTCAGGTTCGTGATGGACAATGGCGCCGAGCTGATCGAGCCGGGAATCGATATCTGCCAATTGAGCAGCTACACGATCAACGACTGATTGTACTGCGCCACCCCCAGCGGGTGGCGCTTTGCTTCGCGCGTGTGGGAAAATCTCCCCATCGACGCGCTTGAAGCCCCAGACGCACCCCCCTATATACGCCCCGAGGCCCGGCAACGGGCAGTTCAAACCTACGAGGGACCCGGCCCCGAGGGGCCAAGAGGCCGCTTTCTGAGAGAGGGCTTCGCGGTGGGTTCGCTGAAAGAGAGGCTAGAGTAAATGGCAAAAGTTATCGGCATCGACCTGGGCACGACCAATAGCTGCGTGGCCGTCATGGACGGCAGCAATCCCAAGGTCATCGAGAATGCGGAAGGCGCGCGCACCACGCCCTCCATGGTCGCCTTTTCCAAGGACGGCGAGCGCCTTGTCGGCCAGCCAGCCAAGCGGCAGGCAGTGACCAATCCTGAAAATACCCTCTTCGCGGTCAAGCGCCTGATCGGCCGTCGCTACGACGACAAGGTCGTGGCCAAGGATAAGGGCCTCGTGCCCTTCAAGATCGTTGCTGCGGACAATGGCGACGCCTGGGTGGAAGCCTCGGGCGACAAATATTCGCCCAGCCAGGTTTCGGCCATGGTGCTGCAGAAGATGAAGGAAACCGCCGAAGCCTATCTAGGCGAGACGGTCACCCAGGCGGTGATCACCGTTCCGGCCTATTTCAACGACAGCCAGCGCCAGGCCACCAAGGACGCGGGCAAAATTGCCGGCCTCGACGTGCTGCGCATCATCAACGAGCCCACGGCCGCCGCCTTGGCCTATGGCCTCGACAAGAAGAATTCCGGCACCATCGCGGTCTATGACCTTGGCGGCGGCACGTTCGACGTGTCCATTCTCGAAATCGGCGATGGCGTGTTCGAAGTGAAGTCGACCAATGGCGACACGTTCCTGGGCGGCGAAGACTTCGACATGCGTCTGGTCGATTACCTGGCCGACGAGTTCAAGAAGGAACAGGGTATCGACCTTCGTTCCGATAAGCTGGCTCTGCAGCGCCTCAAGGAAGCTGCCGAAAAGGCCAAGATCGAACTGTCGAGCTCGACCCAGACCGAAATCAACCTGCCCTTCATCACTGCCGATGCGTCGGGCCCGAAGCACCTGACGCTGAAGCTGAGCCGTTCCAAGCTCGAATCGCTGGTCGATGACCTCATCACCCGCACCATCGAGCCCTGCAAGCAGGCCATGAAGGATGCCGGCGTTTCGGCCAGCCAGATCGACGAAGTGGTCCTGGTCGGCGGCATGAGCCGCATGCCCAAGGTTCAGGAAGCGGTCAAGCAGCTGTTCGGCAAGGAACCCCATAAGGGCGTCAACCCGGACGAAGTGGTGGCGCTGGGCGCGGCCATTCAGGGCGGCGTGCTGCAGGGCGACGTCAAGGACGTGCTGCTGCTGGACGTAACCCCGCTGAGCCTCGGCATCGAAACACTGGGTGGCGTGTTCACGCGCCTCATCGATCGCAACACGACCATTCCGACCAAGAAGAGCCAGACCTTCTCGACTGCTGAGGACAATCAGTCGGCCGTGACCATCCGCGTGTTCCAGGGTGAACGCGAAATGGCGGCGGACAACAAGCTGCTCGGCAATTTCGACCTGGCGGGTATTCCGCCCGCTCCGCGCGGCGTGCCGCAGATCGAAGTGACCTTCGACATCGACGCCAACGGCATCGTCAACGTGTCCGCCAAGGACAAGGGCACCGGCAAGGAACAGCAGATCCGCATCCAGGCCTCGGGCGGTCTCAGCGACGCCGATATCGAAAAGATGGTCAAGGATGCCGAGGCCAATGCCGAAGCGGACAAGCGCAAGCGCGAGGCTGTCGAAGCCAAGAACCAGGGCGAAAGCCTGATCCATTCGACCGAAAAGTCGCTCAAGGACTATGGCGACAAGGTTTCGGCCGAGGACAAGGCCGCTATCGAAACCGCCATTACCGACCTCAAGGCGGTGCTTGATGGTGACGATGCAGAAGCCATCAAGGAAAAGACCGCAACCCTGGCGGAAGCCTCGATGAAGCTGGGCGAGGCCATGTACAAGGCCAGCCAGGCGGAAGCCGAAGCCAAGGCCAATGGCACTGCCGATGACAGCGATGACGATGTGGTCGACGCTGACTTCGAAGAGGTCAAGGACGGCGACGACGACAAGAAGTCGGCATAAAGCCGGTTCGGAAAAATGATGAAAGCCCCGGTGGAGACGCCGGGGCTTTTGCTTTGGGGGTGGTCGGACCAGAGCTTCTCGCTAGGCCCACCACGCTCGGACGGCCACCCCTCATCCGGCGCTACGCGCCACCTTCTCACCTATGAGAGAAGAATGGGCAAACCCGGCGTTTATTCCTCTGCCCATCGGGGCGAGGGCTGGGCCGGGGGTATTCAACGTTCCACGTGAATCATTGTTTCAGTTCGATCTCGCGCACCACGTATTGGTCGAGATAGGGTTCGTAATCGAGGACGCGGATCGCTCCTTCCAACCCGATCGCGGTGAGGGGATCGATGAATTCGACCTCAAGCGGATCGCCCATTTCCTTATAGCCCTGCAGACCATTGCCGGCGATGCGGAGGGGTTCAAAGCCCTTGGTCACGAGGATAGAGGGGTTTTCCGTGTCAATCAGAACGGTAGGCCCATCGGGGATATCGCTGAACCAGGCATAGGGACTATCCGACAGCTCGGTCATTTCGCCAGCGGCGAGCGTTTCAAGATCGAGCACGTGGCTCAGCCAGTGCGCCGGCTCAGTGTCGGTGCTGAACTGATAGACTTCGAGCAGAGTGGCGCCGTCATAGCGGGTACGCAGGCGCGTTTCCACCGGCGGGATGCCTGGAAGAGGTTGCGACAGCCGGTATGTCCAGCCCTCGGGACCACGCCGGAAATCGAGCAGGACCAACGAGGTTTCCTCGCCCCACATGTCGGACGAGGCGGCGAGGAACCGGTCAGGGCCTAGCGGCAGGAATGCAGTGAGGTCGAAAAATTCCACATCGGCAAGGGTGGCGCCCAGAGCGAGGGTCTCGAGGACGGTCTTTTTTTTGGCGCCGGCGGGACCATAGGCAACATAAAGCCCGATATCGCCATCACCCGGCGTCACCGCATAGTTCATGACGAAAAGTCGGCCGTCGGGAGCAAAGGCAGGAAGGCGCCAACCGGTGACATCACCACGTTCGAAATTGCCGGTCAGGTCGTCATCCAGCCAATCCACGGTTGCGACCCATTCGGCCGAGGGCGAGCCCTTGGCTATACGGGCGCGCCAGGGGGTGAAGAGATGGGTTTCGTAGAGATCGGCCAGCGGCGGCAGGTCGGCCTGCAATATGACATGCCAGCGGGCGAAATAGGCCGAAGCATAGGGCGCCATGGTGGTTTCGTCAGGCTGGGCGACCGAGATCACATGGCAATTGCCGTCGAGGCTTTCATAGTCGGAAATATCGTAGCGGATGTCGTCTGCGATGGCCGCATTGATTGATGAGACGAGATCGCCATAGCGGCTGCGATAGCGCGCAATGGTGGGATCAACCGCCGCCAATTCTTCGAGCAGGCCCGCGGCCAGCCGGTCGGCTGGCAGTTCGCGGCAGTTCACCTCATTATCTTCGCGGGCAACGTGTTCGGGATCGTAGCGATAGGTGAGGGCGTGGCCATATTCATGCGCGGCCAGAACGAACTGGTTGAAGCGGGCCATGTCGCGCGCCTCGGCATCATCGGCGAAAAAACCGCGCCAGTCCCAATTGCCGCCGGTCAACGTATCCGACCAATTGTCCCAATAGGGCGCGATCTCATCGTCTCGTGGCAGTTCGGAGAGATTGATGACCTCAGTGTACTGATTGTACCAGTTGACGATGCCGTCGAAGGACTGAAACTGCCAGGTGAGGATGTCATTGCGGGAAATGCCGGCCACCGCATAGCCCTGCTCGATGGCATAGGTCAGCTCATCGGTGTCGGCATTGTCGATGGCGTAATGGATATAGGGCACCGCGTCGCTGGCAAAACTGCCGGCGGTTTCGGGCGGCGCATCGCCACCGCCGCCAAAGGGCAGCATCAGCAATGACAGCCAGAAGCCATAGGATATTTCTTCCATCGCGCCCTCCCATGCAGCGCGCGAACACTAGGCCTGGCGGGAAGGCCGGTCATCCCCGATATGCGGGGGCTATCGGGCCGAAAGGCCGGCCGGACCGATCTTGCCCCTTGCACTCGCGGCGCTCCATTGCCATGTAGGCGGCAGATTATCGGGCGCCCGGGGACGGGACGCCCTCATTATTGCGCCGGTTGATCCGGCCCCAGAGACCGGGCAAGGAGATAGTCTTGGCCAAACGCGATTTCTACGAGGTGCTGGGCTGCCAGAAGGGCGCCGACGAAGCAGCTCTCAAATCGGCCTATCGCAAGCTCGCCATGCAGTTCCATCCGGACCGCAATCCGGGCAATGCCGAGGCGGAAGCCAAGTTCAAGGAAATCAACGAGGCCTACGATACGCTCAAGGATGGCCAAAAGCGCGCCGCCTATGACCGGTTCGGCCATGCCGCTTTCGAAAATGGCGGGGGACGCGGTGGGGCCGGCTTTGGGCCGGAATTTGCTTCGTCCATGTCCGACATTTTCGAGGACATCTTTGGCGACTTCATGGGTGGTGGCGGTGGCCGGCGCGGACAGAGCGGGGCCGCACGGTCGCGCGGCAGCGACCTTCGCTATAATCTCGAAATCAGCCTCGAAGAGAGTTTTGACGGCCGCACGGTCGAGATCGACGTGCCCAGCCTTGCCACCTGCGACACCTGCGAGGGTTCGGGCGCGAAGCCTGGCACGGGCACCCATACCTGCCGGCAATGCGCCGGGCACGGCAAGGTGCGCGCGGCGCAGGGCTTTTTCACCATCGAACGCACCTGCCCCGTCTGCCAGGGGCGCGGGGTGATGATGGACCAGCCCTGCACCGATTGCGGTGGGCAGGGCCGACGCCAGCAGAGCCGCAAGCTCTCGGTAGATATTCCCAAGGGCATCGAGGATGGTACCCGCATCCGCCTTGCCAATGAGGGAGAGGCGGGCCTGCGCGGGGGACCGCCGGGCGATCTCTACATTTTCGTCTCGATCAGGCCGCATGACCTGTTCCAGCGCGACGGCGCTGACCTTTATGCGCGCGTGCCCATTGCCATGACCACGGCGGCGCTGGGCGGCGAGTTCGAAGTACCTACGCTCGACAATGCCCGCGCCAAGGTGAAAGTGCCGGCCGGCACGCAGCCGGGGCAGCGCGTGCGGCTCAAGGGCAAGGGCATGCCGGTCTTGCGGAGCAAGGATGTCGGGGACCTTTACGTACAGCTCGATATTGAGACACCGCAGAATTTGAGCCGCAAACAGCGCGAACTCCTGGAAGAGTTTGCGCGGCTCGAAACCGAAGACACCAGCCCAACCTCGGGCGGCTTCTTCGACAAGCTGAAAAAGATGTTCGAGGCTTGAGCCTGGCGCTTCGCGCAAAATCGCGCCAGTGGCGCGATTTTAAGGCTCAAGGCCATGAGAGCTATGCTCGAATGGCACGAAGTCTCCGACCCGCTTCCGGCATCCCCCTCATCGACCTCCGCTTCGCTTCGGCCACCTCTCCCCGAGGGAGAGAGGAATAAGCATCGCGCATCGTGCGGTTCTACTCAGTCAGCATCTGGCTCATATCCATCCAGACATATTCCCAGATATGGCCATCGATATCGGCAATGGCGCGGGAATACATGAAGCCGTAGTCCATCGCATCGCGGGTTTCCTTGCCGCCGGCCTTGAGGCCGGCATCGGCGATGGCGTCAACCGCTTCGCGGCTATCGCGGGAGAGGGCGTAGAGCGCCTGGGTCTGCGATTTGGGATCGGGAATAGGATTGGGCGAGAAGCTCCGGAATTTTTCATGCGTCAGCACCATGACGAATATGGTGTCGGAAATGACGATGCAGGCGGCGGTTTCGTCGGTGAAGTCCGGGTTATGATCGAAACCCAGGGCCTTGTAATAGGCCATGGAGGCGGCAAGATCACGGACGGGGACATTGACAAAAATCATGTTGGCCATGGCCTTTTCCTTTTCTGGGGCGTTGCAGGATCGTCGTGAGGACAAGCAATGCTCTTGCCTCGACGTGCGAGGCGCGCCAGTTTCGACATTGCATAAGTCCGGAGGCAGAATGAAGACGGCAATCACCCTTTCCGGGTCCATTCGCAGGGGCTCGGAAAACCGCAAGCTGCAACTGCTTATCGGGCGTAAACTGCGCGAGGCGGGGGTGGAGGTCACCGACCTCGATCTCGGCGATTATCCTATGCCGATTTACAACGAGGACCTCGAGCCCGACAATGTGCCCGAGACGGCGTCCGCCTTGGCCGCGCTGTGGCGGGAGGCCGATATCATCTTCATCGCCACGCCCGAATATAATGGCGGCCTGCCGCCGCTGCTGGTCAACACGCTGGCCTGGCTGAGCCGGCAGAAGCCGAGCCCATTCCGCCATGCGGTCTTCGGCATTGGCGGGGTCAGCTCGGGCAAATACGGCACGATCTGGTCGCTGAGCCACTTGCATGACAGCCTTGGCAAGATGGGGGCCTTGCTTGCGCCTGGCCTATTGGGCATCGGCCCGGCAGAAGGCGCCTTCGACGCGGAGGGCAATCCGATAGAGAAAGCCGTGCTGCGCAAGATCGAGACGCTGGTGCACGATCTCACCCATATCAGCCGGGGATAGGATTGCGCGCGCTCTATCTCACCCACCCGCAAGTTCGGCTCGACGCGGCAGTGCCCGTGCCGCTTTGGGGGCTTTCGCCGGAAGGCTGGGAAAGAGCGCGGGCCTTTGTGGCGCGCGGCGCGGTGCCGGACGGGGCGCTGGTCTTTTCGAGCCGGGAAACCAAGGCGCTGGAACTGGCCGAACTCCTGGCCAAGGCTGCCGGCACCCCGGTACTGACCGACCACGATATGGGCGAGAATGACCGGCGCGCCACCGGCTTTTTGCCGCCGGACCTGTTCGAGGCGACGGCGGACCAATTCTTCGCCCAGCCCGAAGAGAGCATCAGTGGCTGGGAACGCGCCGTGGACGCGCAGAAGCGGATCGTTGCCGCGGTGGATACCGCGCTGGCCAGCCTGCCGTCTGACATGCCGGTTATTTTTTGCGGGCATGGCGCGGTGGGGAGCTTGCTCAAATGCCAGCTACAGGGCCGCGCCATAAGCCGCGCGGAAGACCAGAGCCGGATCGGCGTTGCGGGCGGCGGTAATGGCTTTGTCTTCGATAGCGAAACCCGGCAGGTTCTGCGCGACTGGGTGGCAATGGAGGCCATTGCGCCCGAATGGCATCGCGACATGCTTGCCGGGCGGACTGAATTGGTCTAGGCCCTCCACCATCAAAGACATCGCGGGAGGACAAGCATGGCTGACCAGTTGATCGTGGGCCTCGACGTTTCGACGCGCGCACGCGCCGAGGAAATCGTGGTGGCGCTGGGCGACAGCGTCGATTTCTACAAGATCGGCTATCAGTGCTTTTATGGCGCCGACGGCTTTGCGCTGGGCAAGGACCTGCTCGCCGCTGGCAAGAAAGTGTTCTTCGACCTCAAGCTGCTCGATATCGACAATACGGTCGAAAAGGGCGTGGCCGCCATTGCCGAAACCGGCGCCACCATGCTGACCGTGCATGCCTATCCGCAATGTATGCGGGCGGCGGTGCGCGGCGCGGCGGGATCGGGCCTCTGTGTGCTGGGCGTATCGGTCTTGACCTCGATGGACGATCACGACGTGGCCGAGGCCGGCTTTGCGCGAGATACCTCGGGGCTTGTGGCGCTTCGGGCGCAACAGGCGCGCGATGCGGGTATCGGCGGGCTGGTGTCATCGCCACATGAGGCGGAAATGGTGCGCACGATAATCGGCTCGAAAATGGCGATCGTGACGCCGGGTATTCGTCCGACAGGCGTGGCAAAGGGCGACCAGAAGCGGGTGATGGGCCCGGCGGAAGCTCTGGCGGCCGGGGCGACGCATCTGGTGGTGGCGCGGCCAATCATCGAAGCGGATAATCCGGCATCGGCGGCCAGGGCCATTCTGGCGGAGATGGATGGGAAGCGGGTGAGCTTGGCGTAGGGCGTATCGATAGTGCGCGATGCGACACCCTCCCCCTTGCGGGGAGGGCTGGGGTGGGGGGCGGTACGCTCAAAATCGAGCGTTTTGCCACCCCCTCTCAACCTCCCCCGTCAAGGGGGAGGTGCCGGGCCGGAGCATCCTGGAGCTTCGGAGCCTCAAACCCACTCAGGACGACACTGCGGCTGGCCCTACCCCATCAATCCGTGCTGTCGGCTGAGATCGGCCAGATCGAGCTGCGGCCTTGCGCCTATATGGGAGATGACTTCAGACGCGGCGAGGCAGCCGGTCTTGAGCGCGGTTTCCAATGTCTGGCCCCGCGCCATACCCAAGAGGAACCCTGAGGCAAAGAGGTCGCCGGCGCCGGTGGCGTCGACCACTTTGTCGACCAGATATGCGGGCACCGAAATTACCTCGCCATTATGCACCGCCATGGCACCATCGGCGCCCATGGTGATGGCGGCCAGTTCGGCATCCTTGGCGATTTCGCGCACCGCCTCACCCAGATCTTCGGTCTGGTAGAGGGACTTAAGCTCGTTCACATTGGCAAAGACATAATCCATGGTCTTTGAGCGGATCAGGTCCAGAAATTCGGCGCGGTAGCGATCGACGCAGAAGGGATCGGACAGCGTGAAGGCGGCAGCGCGTTCGCTTTTATGGGCATAGTGGGCGGCGAGAACGAAAGCCTTTTTGGCTTCCACAGGGTCCCACAAAAACCCTTCCATATAGGTGATGGCGGCACCGCCGATTTCGTCGGGCTTGATGTCGCGTTCGGTCAGTTCGTGGCAGGCGCCGAGATAGGTGTTCATGGTGCGCTCGCCGTCTTCGGACACGAAGATCATCGAACGCGCCGTCAGCGCCCCGCCCTTGAGGCGGGAGGTATTGTAGTAAACGCCAGTGGTCTCAAGATCAGAGGCGAAGACATCGCCCAGGGGATCATCGGCCACCTTGCCGACAAAGGCGGCGCGGCCGCCCAGCGAGGCGACGCCGGCGGCGGTATTGCCGGCAGAACCGCCCGAAATCTGCTGCCGGGTCAGCGGCATTTTCGCATAGAGGTCTTCGGCCCGATCGGTATCGATCAAATGCATGATGCCTTCGGTCATGCCTTCACGGGTGATGAAGCCGGGCTCGACCGGAGCAATGATGTCGACAATGGCATTGCCGATGGTCAGCACGTCGAAGCGGGTTTGGGTCATGTGCGGGAGATCCGGCGCAAGGGAAAGCCGTGAGCCGGTTTAGAGCATCAACGCGGCTGCGGCAACGCCAAGCGCCTATAGACCCTCGATGATTTCGGCAATCAGCGCCTCTGTGTCCTCTCCGGCGCGAATGGCGATCTGGCCATCGAGCAGCAGCACTGCCAGACCATGGACTTTGGCCCAGGCGGCCAGCGCCTTTATGCGGCCCGCGCCGACCTCCCCGCCGACGACATGGCGCAAGGTATCGAAGGCGGCATCGGCCGCCATGCGCAAGCCGGGCCGTGCATCCTTCTTGAGCTGGGGCGAGAACATCAGCCGGAAGAGATTGGGGTTTTGCAGAGCGAACATGACATAGGTCTTGCCCATGGCCGCGGGAGCAAGATGCGGCTGGCTGGCGGCGACGTCTTCCATGCGCGCGGCGAACCGCTGGAACCCGGTGACGGCCAGAGCTTCCAGCAGGGCGGCGCGGCTATCGAAATGCCGATAGGGCGCGGCGGGGGAGACACCGACGGCGCGAGCGAGATCGCGCAGGCCCAGGCCCGCCTCGCCCTCCTTTTCGAGCAGAATCAGTGCTGCTTCCAACAGAGCCCGGCGCAGATTGCCGTGGTGATAGGGAGAATTGACAGATGTTGACATTGTTCACATAATGCGAAAACATGTGAGCAATGTCAACATGAGGCCCAAATGGATTGGGACCTGGTTCTAGCTTCAGCCCATCATCTGGCGGTGTTCACGCTGATGGCCATTTTCGCCGCCGAGTTCGCCTTATTGCGCCCCGGCCTGACGGGACCCCGCATCCGCCAATTGGCAAGTATCGATGCGGCCTATGGTGCAGCGGCAGGTCTGGTCGTCGTGGTAGGCCTTTTGCGGGTGTTATTCGGCGCCGTGGATGCCAGCTACTACTGGGGCAACCACGCCTTTTGGGGCAAGATGGCGGCCTTTGTGGTCATGGGGTTGCTCACCATTCAGCCAACCATTTCGATCCGCCGTTGGGTGAATGCCGGCGCTGGCCAACAGGACTATGCACCACCCGCCAGCGAAATCGCCACGAGCCGCCGCTTCATTCACATGCAGGCCGGCGTTTTGCTGCTGATCCCCATCTTTGCGGCCGCCATGGCGCGTGGATACGGAAGCTGAGGGCTCACGCCTTGCCCGGCCATGGAGTCTTGGGCTCGAACAGGCACCATTGGCTGATCGGACAGCGCCAGCATTCGGGCTTTCTGGCCTTGCAGATATAGCGGCCATGCAGGATGAGCCAATGGTGGGCATGGAGCATAAACCGCTCCGGCACTACCTTTTGTAGCGCCAGCTCTACCGCCAGCGGTGTTTTTCCTGGCGCCAGGCCGGTGCGATTACCGACGCGGAAGAGATGGGTATCCACCGCGATTGTCGGCTGCTTGAACCAGATATTGAGCACAACATTGGCGGTCTTGCGGCCAACGCCGGGCAAGGCTTCGAGGGCCTCGCGGTCGTCGGGGACCTCGCCGCCATGCTTGTCGAGCAGGATCTGGCTCAAGGCATAGACATTTTTCGCTTTGCCGCGATAAAGCCCGATGGTACGGATGAGCTCGGTAATCTGCTCCACGCCCAAAGCCACCATGGCGGCGGGGCTGGGCGCCAATTCGAACAGTCTTTTGGTCGCCTTGTTGACGCCGACATCGGTCGCCTGGGCCGAGAGCACCACCGCCACCAGGAGGGTGAAGGCGTTTATATAGTCCAGCTCCCCCTTGGGCTCGGGCTCGATCTCATGGAAACGGGAAAAGATCGCCTCGATTTCGGGCGCCTTCAATTTTTTCACTTTTTTAACGCCCGGCATTCTCTCGGCCTCGAATCTCTGACAGTATTTCGGGGGAAGAGCCATGCCGATGCAAGTCACCACTACCGCGCCGCTGTTTGCAGCGACAATCAGACCTGACCGCTCCCTGCACACCGCCGGGGGCTGGCTCGGGCTTGCCGTGGTCGGACTGGTGGGCGGACCGTTGCTGATCGCGGCGCCCGAAATGGTCTTTCCGGCGCTTGCCGCCTATGGAGCGGCTGGTGCTGGCCTTTTCGCACTCAACCTGCGCCAGGCCCGCCGCCAGCGCCTGTTCCAGCAGGTCACCGTCTGGCCCGAACAGCTCGAAATAGTCACAACGGACCATAGCAACGAACCTCACTTACAAAGATTCGCGCCGCATGCCGTCCGACTGCGGCTGGTGCGCGACGAGAATGAACGCACCACCGGCATTTTCCTCCAGCATGGCGAGGATGCGCTGGAGCTGGGCGCGTTTCTGGCGAGCGAGGAAAAATCGAGTTTTGCCCGCGCCCTCGGAGCCGCCCTGCGCAAGGCCCGCAAAGCCGGCTGATTCCGGTCAAAACCGGGTGGCCTCATGACCACGTCTGTCCTTAGGTCTGGCCACAGATTCAACCGCGCAAGATTACCGCCATGAACCAGATGCTCCCGCCCCGTCATGACGAGGACTATGACACGATCCGCGCGGCGATCCGCTATCTCAGCGAAACCGGGCCTGATGCCACCGATCTCGGCGGGTTCGCTCGCGCGATGGGCCTGACCGAGCGGCAATTGACCGATCTCTTCCGGCGCTGGTGCGGCCTCAGCCCCAAAAGTTTTGCTCAGGCCGTGGCGCTGGACCATGCCAAGCGCCTGTTGCGCGAGCAGGCCAGCGTGCTCGATACTACTTATGAAGTGGGCTTGAGTTCGAGTTCACGGCTACACGATCTTTTCGTTGCCTATGAAGCCATGCCGCCCGGCATGTTTCGCGCTGGCGGGGCCGGCATGGACATGATCTGGGGCGCGTCCCCCTCGCCTTTCGGCACGGCGGTGGTAACAGCCACAGAATATGGCATTTCCGGGCTCGGCTTTGCCGATGCCGATGTCAGTATCGAAGATGCCTTTGCCGATCTCGCCAATCGCTGGCCCAATGCACGGTTCAGCCGCGACGATGCCCGTATCGCCCCGCTGGTCGCCCCAATCTTCGAACCCGGCCGCTGGTCGGCAGAGCAGCCGGTGCGCGTCGTGCTGATCGGCACCGATTTCGAGGTCAAGGTCTGGGAAACGCTGCTCAAGATTCCGGTGGGGCGGGCGGTGACCTATTCCAGTGTAGCCCATCATATCGGCAGGCCGAAAGCCTCGCGCGCGGTGGGCGCGGCGGTGGGGAAAAACCCGATCAGCTTCGTCGTGCCCTGTCACCGTGTCGTGGGGACGTCTGGGGCGCTGACTGGCTATCACTGGGGCGTGCCGCGCAAGCGGGCAATTCTGGGTTGGGAAGCCGGGGTGGTTTCGGCGGGGCGTCCGTAGGTGGATGTTCCACGTGAATCCATCGCCAAAGGAGGCATCCCCCTCACCACCCACTCGGCTACGCCGAGCCACCTCTCCCCGAGGCGGAGAGGAACACGAGCGGGCTCGATACCATTCTTCTCCCCCTCGGGGGAAGATGGCGCGCAGCGCCGGATGAGGGGGAGTGCCGGTATCCGCTAAAGCGTCACGCGCTCTTCGAGCTTTCCATCGGCCCCGATTTTATAGACCGTGGGCTCGCCCGTGCCGATTTCGCGGGCAAGGATTTGCTCGGGCGTCAGCCCTTCAATGGCCATGACCAGAGCGCGCAGGGAATTGCCATGGGCAGCGACGAGGACCGTCTTGCCGGCTTTGAGCTGGGGCAGGATTTCGGCTTCGAAATAGGGCAGGGTGCGGGCTGCGGTATCCTTGAGCGACTCGCCGCCGGGCGGGGGCACATCATAGGAGCGGCGCCAGATCAGCACCTGTTCCTCGCCCCATTTGGCCCGGGCGTCGTCCTTGTTGAGGCCGGAGAGATCGCCATAATCGCGTTCGTTGAGCGCGACATTGCGAGTGATCGTAACGTTGAGAATGCCCATTTCTTCGAGCATCAGGTCCAGCGTGTGCTGGGCGCGGCGCAGGGCCGAGGTATAGTAGAGGTCCGGAACGATGCCGGCGGCCTTTAGCGCCTTACCGGTGGCGCGAGCTTCGCCCATGCCCTTCTCGGTTAGGTTGGGATTGCGCCAGCCGGTGAAGAGATTTTCGAGGTTCCATTCGCTCTGGCCGTGGCGAACGAGAATGAGCGTACCGGTCATTCCTTTTGTCCTTTGTTCAATCGTTGAGGCCGAGAACATCGGCCATGGAATAAAGCCCTGCCGGCTGGCCTGCAGCCCAGAGCGCGGCGCGCACGGCGCCGTTGGCGAAAATGGTGCGGTCCTGCGCGCGATGACTAAGCTCGATGCGCTCGGACGGACCGGCGAGAATGACGCTGTGGTCGCCGATGACATTGCCGCCACGCAGGGTGGCAAAGCCGATGGAGCCGAATTCGCGCGGACCGGTATGGCCGTCGCGCACCCGCACCGAATGGGTTTTGAGGTCGATGTCGCGCCCCTTGGCCGCAGCCTCACCCAACATCAGGGCGGTGCCCGAAGGGGCATCAACCTTCTGATTATGGTGCATTTCGAGCACTTCGACATCGTAGTCGGCCAAAGCCCGCGCTGCCTTTTCGACAAGGACTGTCAGCGTGACGACGCCGGGGGAGAAATTGCCAGATTTGACAATGCGCGCACCGGCCCGGCCGGCTCCGGCAATGGCGGCGTCTTCGGCTTCGAGGCACCCTGTGGTGCCGATGATATGGATGAGGCCATGGTCAGCAGCGCTTTTTGCCAATGCGACACTAGCGGCTGGCGCCGTAAAATCGATGATGGCGTCGGCCTGGGCCAATAGCGCAGCGGGGCCTTCTGAGACGGCAAGGCCAAGATCACCCAAACCAGCCAGCGCACCAATATCCTTGCCGATGGAAGCGGCGCCAGAACGATCAAAGGCTCCGGTCAGTTCGACATCTGGATGGGCCGCAACGGCGCGGATATTGGCCGCACCCATGCGCCCGCCTGCTCCGGCAACGATGATACGCAGCTTGCTCATGGCTCGACCTCCCGAAAGTGCCTCCGCCTATAGCAGCGCCGGACGCCGCCGCCAACTCTGGTGCCGCGCAGGGCCAGTCTGTGTTACGATTCGGGCCAGGAGCCATAGCAAGAACAAGACGGATCGCTTCATGACACTCACCAATGTGCTGGCCGGCGTGGCCGTGGAGGATTTGTCCCTGTCGCTGGTCTGGTACGAATATCTGTTCGGACGTCAGGCCGATGCGCGCACCATGCAGGACGTGGCCGAATGGAAACTGCCGGGCGGTGGCTGGGTGCATGTGATGACCGACCAGGACCGGGCCGGCGCCAGCGTCGTCGTGCTTATTGTCGATGACCTTACCGACGAGCTGGCGCGGCTCGAAATGCACGGGATCAAGCCGGTGGCCAAATCCATCGGGGATTTCTTCAAGACCGCCAAGCTGCGCGATCCGGATGGGAATCTGGTCATCCTCAGCCAGCCGCAGCCGGGAACGTATTGAGGGTTTCTCCCTCTCCCCTTGAGGGAGAGGGTGGATCGCGCGCAGCGCGAGACCGGTGAGGGGTATTGTCTTCTCAGCGGAGTTCTCCGCAGCATCGCTCGCCCCTCACCGCCCCTTCGGGGGCACCTTCTCCCTCAAGGGAGAAGGGAAGAGTGGACCCGAGGCCTAAAGCCGCCGCAGCTTCACCTCTTCCACACGGTGGTCCTTGCCCTTTTTGAGAATCAGGTCAGCGCGGCCACGGGTGGGCAGGACGTTTTCGAGCAGGTTGGGCAGGTTGATGGTCTCCCAGACCATACGACCGAAGGCGCCCGCTTCCTCTTCGCTCATTTCCGAGAATCGACGGAAGAAGGAGGTGGGGTCGCGGAAGGCGGTTTCGCGCAGGCGGAAGAAGCGGGTGACATACCAGTCGCGCAGGTCTTCGACGTCGGCGTCGATATAAATGGAAAAATCGATGAAGTCGGAGGCGAAGAGGATGGGAGTGCCATCCTGGGGTAGTTCGCCGGGCTGGAGGATATTGAGACCCTCGACGATGAGAATATCCGGCCGGTCGATGACCACTTCTTCGCCGGCCACCACGTCATAGACGAGATGGGAATAGACCGGCACGGCCACCTTGCCCTTGCCCGACTTGATATCGGCCAGGAAATTGACGAAGCGCGCGCGGTCATAGCTTTCCGGGAAACCCTTGCGCTGCATCAGCCCGCGCTCTTCGAGCACCTTGTTGGGATGAAGGAAGCCGTCTGTCGTGACCAGATCGACCTTGGGGCTCGATGGCCAGCGGCTGAGCAGGGCCTGCAGAATGCGCGATGTGGTGGATTTGCCCACCGCCACCGACCCGGCCACCCCGATGATGAAGGGCACCTTGCTTTCAGGCGTATTGAGAAAGCGGGTCGAGACATCATCGAGACGCTGAGTGGCCTCGACATAATAGGCCAGGAGGCGCGAAAGCGGCAGGTAAATCTCTTCGGCTTCGGCCAGCGAGATCGGATCGGTCAGGGCGCGCAGGCGCTTGATGTCGTCCTCGGTCAGCGTCATGGGCTGGCCGTTGCGCAGATCGCTCCACTGCCGCTTGGAGAAATGATGATAGGGGTCGAGGGCGGGGCCGCGCTTTGCCATCAGAGAAGATCCTTGCGCGCAGCCTTTTCGGCAAGGCCGGATTGGGCGGTGCGATTGTCGAGTTCGGCCATGACTTCGGAGAGCGGAATGCCGGCCGCTTTCAGCACCACCAGGAGATGATAGAGCACGTCGGCGCTTTCCTTGACCAGCTCTGCGCGGTCGTTGGTCACCGCCGCGATAACGGCCTCGGTGGCTTCCTCACCCAGTTTCTGGGCCGCCTTGTTCATGCCGCGGGCAATCAGTTTGGCCGTATAGCTTTCCTCGGGCGAGGCAGCGGCACGAAGCGCGATACGGGCTTCGAGTTCTTCGAGTGTCATGGGCCGGACAGGCTCCTCATCCTCGGTGTCATCCCGGCGCAGGCCGGGATCCAGCTTGAGATCCCAGGATGACCCCGGCCTTCGCCGGGGTGACATCGTGTTCGTGCGCTTAGAGCAAAAAAAGGGGCTGCCGTCACTACGACCTAAGCCGTCCCAGCCATCCGCATCGCAATGCCATGCTCCTGCATATAGGCCTTGGCCTCGGGAATGGTGAAGGTGCCGAAATGGAAGATGGAAGCGGCGAGCACGGCGCTGGCGTGACCCTCGGTAACCCCCTCGACCAAATGCTGCAAAGTGCCGACGCCGCCCGAGGCGATGACAGGCACTTCTACGCTATCGGCAATGGCGCGAGTGAGTTTGAGATCGAAACCCGACTTGGTGCCGTCGCGATCCATGGAGGTTACGAGCAATTCGCCAGCGCCGCGTTCGACCATGCGTGCGGCAAATTCCACCGCGTCGATACCGGTCGACTTGCGGCCTCCATGGGTATAAATCTCCCATTCAGAGCGGTTGTCGCCGCCAACCCGCTCTTCCAGCCGTTGCTTGGCATCGACAGAAACGACGATGCACTGGTTGCCGAATTTGTCGGCAGCCCGGGCGATGAAATCGGGATCGTTCACCGCGGCGGAATTGATCGCCACCTTGTCGGCGCCCGCCAAGAGGAGCTTTCTGATATCCTCAATGGTGCGGACACCGCCGCCCACGGTTACCGGCATGAAACAATGTTCTGCCGTGCGCGCCACCACGTCGAAAATGGTGTCGCGGCCTTCGTGGCTGGCGGTGATGTCGAGAAAGGTCAATTCATCCGCACCGGCCGCATCATAGGCCATGGCCGCTTGCACCGGATCGCCGGCATCGACGAGATCGACGAATTGCACGCCCTTGACCACCCGGCCGCCGGCCACGTCGAGGCAGGGGATGATACGAGTCTTGAGGCTCACCGGCGGCTTCCTTCTTGGTTTTGCGCGTCCTCGTTGCGCTGCGGGCGACGCATGCGGGCTACGTCGAGGCATGGAATAATCCACGTCTTGAGGCTCATGGTGTTTCCGCTTTCCGCCGCCAGGCAAAATAGTGAACGAGGAGCATGACGAGCCAGACGATCAGTGCCCCGCCCCCCAAGGGAATGGTGGCGAGCATGAACCAGCCCATCACGCCTGTGAAGTAGAGAAGGCCACCCCAATCCATGCCGAAAATCAGGCAGGGATGAACCGTTGCCTCATTGACCACGCAGCCATTCGCATCGGCAACGAGAGAGGTGAAATAGACCGAAAGCAGCGGCGCGGCGGCAAAGAGCAGGATCACCGCCAAGACTATGAGGTAGGTCCGCCATGCAAATCGCGCCGCTCCGTCCGTCACGCCGCCCTCAGCAGAGCCAGTGCTTCACGTGAATCAATGCGGCCGTCGTAAAGTGCGCGGCCGGAAATGGCGCCCTCAAGCACGGCGGCATCGGGCTGGGTGAGGCGCTCGATATCGGCCATGGAGGCGAGCCCGCCCGATGCGATAACGGGGATGGCGGTGGCGCGGGCCAGTTCCAGAGTGGAATCCCAGTTGATGCCCGCCAGAACGCCGTCGCGGTCGATATCGGTATAGATGATGGCGGCGACACCGGCGCCTTCGAAGCGTTTGGCCAGTTCGACAACCGAGAGTTCGGAAGTTTCCGCCCAGCCTTCCACCGCCACCATGCCCTTGCGCGCGTCGATGCCCACGGCGACCTGCCCGGGCCATTTGGCGGCTGCCTCTTTCACCAAAGCCGGATCGCGTACGGCGACGGTGCCGAGGATGACGCGGGCCAGACCCTTGTCGAGCCAGGCCTCGATATGGCCGAGGTTGCGAATACCGCCGCCGAGCTGGACCGGAAATTTCACGGTTTTGAGAATCTCGTCCACCGCCGCGCCATTGACGCTTTCGCCGGCAAAGGCGCCATTGAGATCGACGACATGGAGATATTCAAAGCCCTGGTCTTCAAAACTTTTGGCCTGCGCGGCGGGATCATCGTTGAAGACGGTCGCCTGATTCATGTCGCCCAGTTTCAGGCGCACGCATTGGCCGTCCTTGAGGTCGATGGCGGGGAAGAGGATCATGATCGCTCGCACAATTGATGAACAAACAGAGCCAAATAGGTGAACCTGTGGATATGTTGCCTGTTCTTGACTCTGTGCTTTTAGCAGTCGATTACTGAGGCTGCTAAAACAAAAAGCCGGGATTCGGCCCCCGGCTTTTTGGGCCCGTTTTGTTGGAACGTCGCGGGCGTATAGGACTAACCTACAACCGGGCAAAAACCACGAATGTCTCAGCCCGTCAATGGTCCTTTTAGGCGGCGTTCCGTTCTCCTCCCAAAGGAATGAAAATGTCGTTGACTAGAGACCAAGCTGTCGAAATCTGGCACTCCAGATGGCTAAAAATACCTGTCAAAATGCTGATTGCTCGCTACGGCGTTGATCCTCGCCGTCTTTACGAAATCTGGGAAGAGCAGGAGCATCCTGGCAGTCGAATTGAGGCCTTTGAAGCATTTAAAAACAAATACCCTCTGTCTGCTCCCGCAGACTGTCCAGCACCTCATATACCGACGCGTCAAGTGGTGACACGCCATGACCCAAGCCAGCTCGGTCTATTTGACTAGGGTGCCCAACCTAGGAAATTATCAATGAGAGCCAGACCCAGCGTCTGGCTTTTTTCCGGGTGGAATTGCGTGCCGAAAATATTGTCGCGGCCGACGCACGCGGTCAGCGGCCCACCATAATCGGTGGTGGCGATGAGATGGGCCGGGTTGTCGGTTTTGAGATGGTAGGAATGGACAAAATAGGCGTGCAGGCCCGCTTCGATCCCGGCCAGGAGCGCATGCGGCCGTGACGCAGAAATCGTGTTCCAGCCCATATGGGGAATTTTGAGCGCCGGATCGGCGGGCGCGATCTTTTCGACGGCGCCGGCAATCCAGCCAAGGCCCTTGGTGACCACCTTTTCGCGGCCTTCGCTGGCGAGAAGCTGCATGCCCACGCAGACGCCGAGAAACGGCGTTCCCCCTTTGATGACCTTTTCGTCGAGAATATCGATCATTCCGGGCACGGCTTGCAGCCCCGCCATACAATCGGCAAAGGCGCCGACGCCGGGCAGCATGATGCGGTCGGCGCGGCGGACCAGATCGGGATCGGCGGTCACGACGATTTCGTCACCCTGACCGCGCTCGGCTGCCACCCGTTCGAACGCCTTGGCGGCGGAGCGCAGATTGCCCGCGCCATAATCGATAATGGCGACCATGCTCATGATCTGGTCTCCATCACGGCCACAAGCGCGCTTTCGGCATCGCCGGCAAAGCGGTGACCAAGGCTTGCATAGCCCCGTCGCTGGAGCGCGCGGCGCTGAGCTCCCGGCGCGGCGAAGCCGCAGGCAATGGCAAGCAGAATGTAGAGCCAGATGGCGGCGTCAGGCCCGACGAGCGGCGCGACCAGCACAATGGTCAGCATGCCGGCCACAAACAGGGCCAGCTGATCCCAGAGGCGGTGGGCCAGCGCATGCACCGGCGGCAGCAGGGTGGCGAACCAGGAGAATTCTTCCGGCACGGCCTCGGGCAGGGCGACAGGATCATCCACTGACCGATAGAGCGAAAAGAGAGGCACAATTGTCTCCACAACCCCGATGTCATCCCGGCCATGAGCCGGGATCCATCTTGAGATCTAGGATGGGCCCCGGCCTTCGCCGGGGTGACACCCGAATTTATGGCTGACTTAGTGCAAAAGCACGCCGCGCGAAAGGGCTAGAGCGTGCCCTTGGTGCTGGGCACGGCGTCGCTCATGCGCGGATCGATCTCGACAGCATCTCGCAGGGCACGGGCCACCGCCTTGAACATGGATTCGGCCAGGTGGTGATTGTTATCGAAATAGAAGTTTTCGATATGGAGCGTGATGCCGGCATTGATGGCCAGCGCCTGGAAGAATTCCCGGAACAGTTCGGTGTCGATCTCGCCGATCTTGCCTTGCGAAAACTCGGCCTTGAAGACGAGGAAAGCGCGGCCCGACACATCAAGGGTGGCGCGGGTCAGCGTGCCGTCCATGGGCAGGTCCGAGCTGGCATAGCGGCGGATGCCTTTCTTGTCGCCTAGCGCCTCTTTTATCGCCTGGCCGAGCGCAATGCCGACATCTTCCACCGTGTGGTGGCTGTCGATGTGGAGATCGCCCTTGCAGGTCACAACCATATCGATCAGCGAATGGCGGGAGAGCTGATCGAGCATATGATCGAAAAAGCCGACGCCGGATTTCATATTGTGCTTGCCCGTGCCGTCGAGATTGATCGAGACGGAAATTTCGGTCTCGTTGGTCTTGCGAGCGATTTTGGCTGTGCGCATGGCGGCTCTCCGGCGTGTGGCGGGTGAGTAGCAGATAGGCACAGTCCCGTGAAGATTGGGTTTAGGGGGCCTAATCCGAACATCGTCACCCTCGGGCATGATCCGAGGGTGACGCGCGGTATTTCACTCGGGCATTGCATCAGTTGCAATCTCGGCTTTGCCCCCTAAATATCAAGCAACAGTTCGGAGTAATTCCCCCAATGAGTGAACACACAAATCCCGGCTGGCACGGGACGACCATCGTTTCCGTGCGCAAGGGCAATAAAGTCGTGGTGGCCGGCGATGGCCAGGTCTCCATGGGCCCCACCGTGATGAAGCATGGCGCCAAGAAGGTGCGGCGGCTGGCTGATGGCAAGGTGATCGGCGGCTTTGCCGGATCGACAGCAGATGCCTTTACCCTGTTCGAACGGCTCGAAGCCAAGCTGGTGCAATATCCCGACCAGTTGATGCGCGCTGCCGTGGAACTGGCCAAGGACTGGCGCACCGACCGGTATCTGCGCAAGCTCGAAGCCATGATGATCGTGGCCGACAAGACCGACACGCTGGTGCTGACCGGCAATGGCGACGTGCTGACGCCCGATCACGGTGTCATCGCCATCGGCTCGGGCGGCAACTATGCCCATTCGGCGGCCTTGGCCCTCCATCAGGCGACCGAGCTCGACGCCGAGGACATTGCCCGCCGCGCCATGAAAATCGCCGAGGAAATCTGCGTCTATACCAATGGCAATGTGACGGTCGAAACCATCGAGCTTGGCTCGTGAGTGTGGTTGTCCGCCAATTGACGCCGGACGATGTCGAAGCGTTTCGTGCCATCCGGCTCGAAGCCCTCTTGGACAGTCCAGAGGCTTTTGGCGGCGATCATGCCCATGAAAGCGGGCAGCCCATAGAGAGCTTCCTTCGCCAGATTACCCATAGCGCGATCTTCGGCGCCTTCGCCGATAATGCGCTGCGGGGCGTTGTCGGTCTCTTCTGGGACAGCGGCGCAAAGCGTCAGCATCTGGGCCATCTCTATACCGTCTATGTCACGCCAGAAGCGCGCGGCACCGGACTAGGATTGCCAATGGTTGAGGCCGCTCTGGCGCATGCGCAGTCGCGCGGTCTGCTTCAGGTTCTGCTCGGCGTAGCGGCGCATAATGATCCGGCCATCGGGCTCTACCGCAGGGCCGGCTTTGAAATCTACGGGACCGAACCAAGGTCCCTCTTCGTGAACGGTCGATATATCGACGAACACATGATGGTGCGCTTCCTCGACAAGCCAGATTCATAGGGCGCGTTCCCGAACCGCAAACCTGGTTCCCACTTTTGCTGGGAACGCTCCAAACGAGTAACAAAAATGAGTGAAACCAATTTTTCCCCGCGCGAGATCGTTTCCGAGCTCGACCGCCATATTGTGGGTCAAGCCGACGCCAAGCGCGCCGTGGCCGTGGCTCTGCGCAATCGCTGGCGGCGCCAGCAGCTTCCGGCGGAACTGCGCCGCGAGGTGAGCCCCAAGAATATTCTGATGATCGGGCCGACCGGGGTCGGCAAGACCGAGATTTCGCGCCGGCTGGCGCGACTGGCGCAGGCGCCCTTCGTCAAGGTGGAGGCCACCAAGTTTACCGAGGTAGGCTATGTCGGCCGCGACGTCGAGCAGATCGTTCGCGACCTCGTGGAAGCGGGCATTACGGTCTTGCGCGACAAGCGCCGCCGCGATGTGCAGGCGCAGGCCCATCACAATGCCGAGGAACGGGTGCTCGATGCTTTGGTCGGCACTTCGGCCACGCCATCGACGCGCGACAGTTTCCGCAACAAGCTGCGCAAGAACGAACTCGACGACAAGGAAATCGAGATCGAAATGCAGCCGGCCGCCAATACCGGGGGCTTTGAAATGCCCGGCATGCCCAATGGCGGCATCGGCATGATCAACCTTTCCGACATGTTCAAGCAGGCCATGGGCGGGCGCGGGGTCAAGCGCAAGATCAAGGTCAAGGATGCCTATGAGCCGCTGATCGCCGAGGAAGCCGACAAACTGCTCGATCAGGATCAGCTCAAGACCGAGGCTATCGAACTGGTGGAAAATCACGGCATCGTCTTCATCGACGAGATCGACAAGGTGGCGGCTCGCGAGGGCGGGGTGCAGGGCGGTCCGTCGCGCGAAGGCGTGCAGCGCGATCTCCTGCCGCTGATCGAAGGCACGACCGTCGCGACCAAATATGGCCCGGTCAAAACCGACCATATCCTCTTTATCGCCTCGGGCGCTTTCCATGTCAGTAAGCCATCCGACCTCCTACCCGAGCTGCAGGGGCGCCTGCCGATCCGCGTCGAGCTGAAGGCCCTGACCCGCGAGGATTTCATCGGCATTCTCAACGACACCGAGGCTAGCCTTATCAAGCAATATGTGGCGTTGATGGGGACCGAAGGGCTGACGCTCGAGGTCACATCGGACGCCATCGAGGCGATTGCTGATGCGGCGGTGAAGGTCAATTCCACGGTGGAAAACATCGGCGCGCGGCGGTTGCAGACGGTGATGGAACGGCTGGTGGAGGAAATTTCCTTCGATGCACCGGACCGGGCCGGTCAGACGGTGAAAATCGACGCCGCCTTTGTGCGGGAAAAGGTTGGTGTGCTGGCCGGGGACACGGATTTGAGCAAGTTCGTGCTCTGATCTTCTGCACCGCCCCTTGTGGGGAGGGTGGCAAAGCTGGGCCGAGGGCCCTAGCGGCGCCGGGGTGGGGGACGGCAATCACCGAGCGTTGTAGCACCCCCACCCAACCTCCCCCGTCAAGGGGGAGGTGCCATGTCGAGTATGCGGCAACTATCGCTTCCGTCCCGCCCGCTTCACCAATTCGTCGCGCAGGAACCGCAAGTCATCAGCCTCCAGCCGTCCGATGTCGTCGCGCAAGCGATTGGTGAGTTCGGTGGCTTCGGGCAGGAGGCCACCGGTATCGATGGTCACTTTGGGATCGGATATTTCGGCCAGGCGCTGCAGTTCCTCGGCCTCGTCCCAGATGACATTGAAAAAGGCGATGATGCGGTGGAGGAGAAAGCTGGTCGGCTGGCCGCGCTTGCCGTGTTCGAGCGCCGAGAGATAGGCCGAGGACACGTTGAGCGCCGCCGCCATTTCCTTGAGCGATATGCCGCGCGCCTCGCGCAGGGCCCGCAATTTGGCGCCAAGCGGGGTCATTGCCGGCGCAGGCGCACATACCACGCCCCCTCTCCGCCATGGCCGCGCGCCGCCACGCTCCAGCCCGAGACCAGATGGGACAGCCCCGGTTCGGAAAGCCAGATGGGCAGCATGGTGCGCAATATGCCGCGCTCGCTCATAGCGGCGATATAGTCATTGTCAGTCTTGAGCCCCTTGCCGGTGATGACGAGGACTGTACGGTCGCCGCGCGCGGCACGGGTGGTGATATAGTGGTGAAGGACCTGCCGCGCCTCATTCTGCGTCATGCCATGGAGGTCGATCGTGCCATCGATATCGATGCGCCCACGACGAACCTTTTTATGAATGGCTGGATCGACCGCCTTGTCTTGTGGGGCCCGGCCAGGGGCCGGAGCCTGATAGGGCGGCAGAAAGGGCTTGGCCGGTTTGAGCGGCCGGGGCGGGCTTTTAAGAACCGGCTGAGGTTCGGGCTCCGGCACGGGGAGCGCGCCATGGCTCAGCTTCATCAGCCCCTTGCGACGCAGGGGCTCGACGGTCGAGGCCACGCTCGTCCAGAGGTGGAAATCGTGCGGCAGGCGCCTGGGATCGCGCTTGGACATGGAAGCCGGGCCTGCCGCAATAAATCAGTCGAGCTGGCTGGTGCTGACCACTTTCCAGTTGGGATCGCGCGATTTCGGATTACGCGAGAAGGTCCATTCATCGGCAATCGTCTGGACCTGATCGGCATTGCCCTCGACCAGATTGCCATCCTTGTCGCGCGTGGCCGACACGACTTCGGCGTGGAAATCGACGGTCACATTGACATTCCTCTTGTCATATTCGGCGTCGACAATGGCGATCTTGGGCAGGCCGACAAAGGTGAAGTCCACCTTGTTGCCGGCGGCCTCGCGCTCGGCAATGGCGCGCTGGAAGCTTTCGAAAATGTCCTTTTCGAGTAGATTCTTGAGCGTCTGGCGATCACCCTCAGCAAAGGCGGTGACAATCATCTCATAGGCCTGCTTGGCGCCATCGAGGAAGCTTTTAGGGGTAAAGGTCGTGTCCACCTCGGCCACCGCCTTGAGGCCGGCGGCCAGTTCGGCATTGCCGGCAGCGGCCTGATCGATCTCGGCTTCGAGCTTGCGGGCGCGGCGTTCATCGTCGAGATCGGGCTGGGCCGGGCGCGGCCGTAGCGGCACTACGGTCTCATCGGCATTGGCATTCTTCTCAGCCGGGGTCGAGCGGCTGCGATCAACGGGCGGGCGTTCATTGCCGGTCCGCGTCCCCAGAACCGAACGCAGCCGGAACAGAACGAACACGGCCACGACAATGGCAATCAGGGTCGGCAGATCGAGAAATTCGTCCATGAGGCAGGCACCTTGCGCGGGAGGCGTCGACAAAATTGCTGGCTGGCGCTCGTTATGCGCCGAAATCGGCCTATATATAGGCAAAGCTTTAGCTCAAAACCAGTTCACGATGGGGCGAGTTGCATTTTGCCGCGTCGCTTCGTGAAGATTGCTCTGTGAGGACCCCTCTTGGCCCGCCTGATCGGTTTGATTTTCCTGGCCCTGCCGCTGCTCGAAATCGCCATGTTCATCATTGTGGGACGGGCGATCGGGCTGTTTCCGACCCTAGCCCTCGTCATTGCGGCGGCGCTCCTGGGCGGTTTTCTGCTACGCCAGCAGGGGTTGGGTGTGCTCTCGCGGCTCCGCGGCAGCGTGGACGCCGGCACGATTCCCGGCCAGACCGTGTTCGACGCCATGTTGATCGGGCTGGCCGCAATCCTCTTGATCCTGCCCGGTTTCCTCAGCGATATTGCGGCTTTGATCCTGCTATTGCCACCGGTACGGGGCTGGATTTTTGCCGGGCTAGCGCAGCGCGTAACGGTGGTCGAGACCACGACCACCTATCGACGCCACGACAACGGCGACGACCCGCGCCTTTCCGGGCCGCCGCGCATCGATCTTGGCGAAGACGATTGGCGTGGAGACGACCGCCGCTAGCGGGCCTGACTTGTCCACAGGCGGGGAAAATGCTAGCCACCCGGCCAGTTGCTGAAACTTCCAAACAACGGAAAAGGACCGCTTAATGTCCGACGATACCCAGGGCGCGGCGACGCCGCAGGCCGCTGTGCCGCCCTCCATGAACCTAGTGGGCCAATATATCCGCGACCTCAGCTTTGAAAATCCCGGCGCACCCGGCACCCTGTTGGGCGGCGGCGGCAACCCGGCCTTCAACGTTTCCATCTCGGTGGGCGTCAAAAAGCAGAGCGACGAGATCTACGCAGTTGAGCTGACGCTCAATGCCAAGGCCAATCGCGAAGAGACCGTCCTGTTCAATGTCGAATTGGTCTATGGCGGCATTTTCCGCATCAAGAACGTGCCGGAAAACCAGATGGCGCCGCTGCTGATGATCGAATGCCCGCGTCTGGTCTTCCCCTTTGCCCGGCAGGTGCTGGCCAGCGTCACCCAGCAGGGCGGGTTCCCGCCGCTGATGATGGAGCCGGTCGATTTCAACGCCATCTATCGGCAGAACCTGGCCAAGCTGGCCGCCCAGCAGGGCGCAGCGCCGGTCGGCGCCGATGGGGAAGCCCCCAAGCCGAACTGATCGGTTTGTGATCGTGCTAGAGGCCCCGGTTCCCGGGGCCTTTTTGTTTACCCCGGGGTCTTGGACCGGCCTATTGCCTGTAGCGCGCCCAGAGCGCGTCCTCGCCCATTTTGTTGACAAAGGCAGTGTGGGCGGCGCTCTCTTCGGCGCTAATGCGGCCGGGCAGGGGTGTCGGGCGCGGCAGCACGGCGGCTCTGGTTTGGACCGAACTGGCCATCGCCACCTCGATTTCGGCCACGAGAGCAAGGCTTACCTGCTTGCCGCCGATCAGTTCCAGATAGACCTCGGCCAGGATTTCACTGTCGAGCAAAGCGCCATGCAGGGTCCGGCGGGAATTGTCGATGCCATAATGCTTACAGAGGGCATCGAGGCTTACCCTGGCGCCCGGATGCTTCTTGCGGGCAACCATGACCGTGTCGATGACCGGATTGGCCAGGGCCGCCTCACCGCAGCGCGCCAGTTCGGCATTGAGAAACCCCATGTCGAAGCTGGCATTGTGGATGACCAGGGTCGCATCGCCGATAAAGGCCAGAAAATCCTCTGCCACCGCGGCAAAGAGTGGCTTGTCGGAGAGAAAAGCCTCGCTCAGTCCGTGGACGCGAAACGCTTCTTCAGGCATGGACCGCTGGGGATTGATATAGACGTGGAAGGTCTTGCCGGTGGGAATGTGGTTGATGAGCTCGACGCACCCAATTTCGACCAGCCTATCGCCGTCGGCCGGCGACAGGCCAGTGGTTTCGGTATCGAGGACGATTTCCCTAATCATCGCGTCTCCCGACCGGCGGCAATAGCGTCCACCAGAAGCCTTACATCCTGTTCGATCTCGGCGCGCGGCCGGGACATGTCGAAGAGCCAAGTGGCTCGCTTCATCTTTTCGGCCTGCGGAAGCTGACGGGCAAGCAAGGCATCGCGTTTTTCCACGGTCATTCCCGGACGCGCCATAGTGCGCTCGTTCTGGATCGCCTCGTCGACATGGGTAACGGCTATCGCATCAAAACCATAGTCATGGCCGCTTTCGAACAATAGGGGCACCTCGACAGCCGCAGCCGGCAAGCCGGATTGGAGCGCCTTATCAAGAAAACGCGCGATACGCTCGCGCACCATCGGATGGATCAGGGCTTCGAGGCGAGCAAACCCCGCCGGATCAGCCGCCAGCTTTCTGGCCAAGGCCTGCCGGTCAATCCGGCCATCAATCGCCACACCGGGAAACAGCGCCTCGACCGGCGCCACCGCGTCGCCTGAATAAAGGTCGGCCACCGCTGCATCTGCGGAAAAGGTCGGGATACCGGCTTTTTCGAAAGCCGCCAGCAATGTCGACTTGCCGGTGGCGATGGAGCCAGTAATGCCGATGGCCAGCATGGGTTAGTGATCCAGGGTTTGTTCGACAAGCTGGCGGAGTTGCGGGGTCACTTCAGGCGTCACACCAAACCAGGCGGCAAAGCCCGGCACAGCCTGATGCAGCAGCATGCCCAAGCCGTCCACTGTCTTCAGGCCACGGGCTCGGGCTTCGGCCAAAAGCGGGGTGACCAGCGGGGCATAAACGATATCGGTAACCAAAGCGGACTTGGGCAAAAACCCCAGATCCAAAGAATCAAAGCGACTGCCATGCATGCCGATTGAGGTCGTATTGACCACTAGTCCGGCACCTTGGGCTATGTCGGCAAAAGCATCGAGGGGCGCGCCGGTAATCGTGGGGCCTAGTTCCAGCGCCAATTGCCGTGCTTTGGTCTCTGTGCGGTTCAAGAGCCAGATCGACTTCACGCCACGCACCTGAAGCGCCGTCAGAATCGCGCGGGCAGCGCCTCCGGCTCCAAGCACTATTGCGGTTTCAAGATTGTCCGACCAGCCCGGCGCGCCAGCATCGAGATTACCCAGAAAGCCCAGATAGTCCGTGTTCGTCCCCGTAATCGCGCCGTCGCGGACGATAAGCGTGTTCACGGCACCAATAGTCTGGGCCAGCGTATCGACACTATCGCACAGCGCAAAAACGGCTTCCTTGTGTGGAATAGTGACATTGCCACCAGCAAATTCGCCGCTTTTCAGCCGGTCAAAGAAGGCCGGCAGCGCGTCGGGGGCGACATCGATCGCCTCATAGGACCCGTCAATGCCATGCTGTTGTAACCACGTGCCGTGGATGAGCGGCGAGCGGGAATGGGCAATGGGATTGCCGATAACGAAGGCTTTGGTGGTCACGAAAGAGATTCCTGAGGCAGCAAAAGCTCCGGCGCAAAATCCCGAAGTGCGGCCAGAAGCGGCAAGAGGGGCAGGCCCAGAATGGTGAAATAGTCGCCGACCACGGTTTCGAACAGGCGGATCGAAGGGCCTTCGAGCCGGTAGGCGCCGACCGAGTCTAGAAGCAGATCACCTTCCATATCCAGCACGACGTCCCGTTCGTCCTCGGAAAAGCTGCGCATGGTCAGTTCCGCGGTTTGCATATCGGACCAGAGCAGAGCGCCGTCGCGGACCAGGGTCACAGCGGCATGGAGGCGATGGGTCTTGCCGCGCAGGTGATCGAGCTGGATCGCGGCATCGGCGCGCGTTTTCGGCTTGTGCAAAAGCTCGAGGCCCAAAGCAAGCGTCTGGTCCGCACCGATAACCATTGCGCCGGGATTTTGCGCCGAAACCGCCTCAGCCTTGCGCTGCGCCAGGAGCAAAGCGACGTCCCGACCATCAGCGCCACTGGCAATTGCCTCAGCTTCGATGGTTCGTTCATCGATATCGGCCGGCATGATGGTGAACCGCAATCCGGCCTTGTCCAGCAAGACTTTGCGGGTGGTGCTGCTCGATGCAAGGATCAACATGGGTCCATGTTTTCCACACTGTCATCCCCAGCTCAAGGTAGAACTGTGGGTTAGGCGGGCAAGTTTTGAAACGGGTCTGACTTGTTCGACTTGGCTAATAATTCATTAACAGCCTCTGTTGCCGGGCCGGCAAATGGGACTGAGGAAAGCTCTGGGGAAAGCTGGCAGATGGCGCGGCAGGATTTCCGCAGGTCCATCCACAGCCTGAATCGAATCATTGACTCTGGTGTCCCTAGATTAACCTTTCGTTAAACTTTATGGCCGCGCGAAAATTCGCACTCGGCGGGAGAATGTTAACAGACTGTTAACGCTGACCTGCGCGCAAGTGTCACTTTGGATCGCAATTGTGAATGGCTCGGAATTGCAGCAAAACACCGCCATAAAGAAGAAGAAGCGAAGCTAAGAAGACTCTTTTTGAAAGGGGTCTTGGAAGGGATGACATGACGAGCGCGGTGACGCACAAACCATTGCTGGCCACCGTTCTGGGACAGCGCCAGGCGCGCCCCCCAGTCTGGATCATGCGGCAGGCGGGGCGTTATCTCCCCGAATATCGGGAGACGCGCAAACAGGCTGGGAGCTTTCTCGATCTTTGTTATACGCCCGAGCTTGCCGTCGAGGTGACCCTGCAACCGCTCCGTCGTTTCGATCTCGACGCCGCCATCCTCTTTTCCGACATTCTCGTCATCCCCGATGCCCTGGGGCAAAAGGTTCGCTTTGAAGTGGGCGAAGGTCCGTTGCTCGAGCCTCTCGACGCTGATGGGATAGACCGGCTTGATCGTTCACGGGCTCTGGACCATCTGGCGCCTGTGCTTGAAACGGTCAAACGCCTACGCGCAGCATTGTCGCCAGAAAAGACCCTGATCGGGTTTTGCGGGGCGCCCTGGACGGTGGCGACCTATATGCTCAACGGGCGTGGTTCACCCGACCAATGGACCGCGCGCCGCTTTGCTCTGGAACAGCCAGAGGCTTTCAGGCGGCTCATCGATATTCTGGTCGAAACCAGCGTGGATTATCTCGCCGCTCAGTTGGAGGCGGGCGCGGATGTGGTGCAGATCTTCGAGAGCTGGGCGCTCAATCTCGACGATGCGGCCTTTGCCCGCCAGGTCACCGAACCCAATCGACGGATTGTCGAGGGCCTGCGCAAACGCGTTCCCAATGCACCGGTCATCGGCTTTCCGCGCGGTGCCGCCGGCAATCTGCCCGGCTTTATAGCAGCAACTGGTGTCAATGCGCTGGGGATCGACTATTCCACGCCGCTCGATTTCGTGAATGCTGCCCTGCCGCCCGATCTGCCGGTTCAGGGTAATCTTGATCCGTTGCGACTGGTTGTGGGTGGGGACGGTATGGACCGTAGAGTGCGGGAAATCATCGCAGCCTTTTCCGGGCGACCGCATATCTTTAATCTGGGCCATGGAATCGTCCCCGAAACGCCGATCGCGCATATGGAGCGCCTGATCGAACTGGTCAAACGGGGCTAGGAGAGCGCAATGATCGAATGGTTCAAGGCCCTGCATGTAATTGCAGTCATCGCCTGGATGGCGGGCCTGCTCTACCTGCCGCGGCTTTTCGTCTATCATTCGGTCGCCGAAATCGGCTCGGTTCAGTCCGAGACCTTCAAGGTCATGGAGCGGCGTTTGTTCCGCGCGATCACGACGCCAGCCATGATCGCCACCTGGCTCTTTGGTCTGGCCATGGTTGGTCATGGCATTGTCGACTGGGGTTCGGTCTGGCCCTGGGTCAAGGCCGGTTTTGTTATCGCCCTTTCGGGCTATCACGGTCTTCTAGCGCGTCATCTCAAGGCTTTTGCGGCTGACCGCAACGATAAGCCGCAAAAATACTTCCGGATGATCAATGAAGTGCCGACGGTACTGATGATTGTCATCGTCATCATGGTGATCGTCCGGCCCTTCTAGACTGGGCATAGAGCCGGTCCTGATAGAGCGGGGTTTCACGTGAATCCTATTCGGTGCTGTCTAGACAAAACGCTTCGACGAGATGATTTGGCACAAGGGTTTATTGACCAGTCTTGAAAACGACACCGGATCAGGCTACATGAGGCCAACGCACCCCTAATGGCACGGTCGCCCTGATCGTCGCGCGGTGCCGAACCTTCCCAAACTTTATTCGCCGTCCTACCAACGATCTCCCTCAAGGGTCCGTCGCATACATGCAGAATATCAAGCTCAGCGAGCTCAAGGCCAAGTCCCCGGCTGAACTCTTGGCGTTTGCCGAGGAACTCGAGGTCGAGAATGCCTCGACCATGCGCAAACAGGAATTGATGTTTGCCATCCTCAAGGAGCTTGCGGCGCAGGATATCGACATTGTCGGGGAAGGCGTGGTTGAGGTTCTGCCGGATGGTTTTGGATTTCTGCGCTCACCCGACGCCAATTATCTGCCGGGTCCCGACGACATTTATGTGAGCCCCAGCCAAATCCGCCGCTTTGGTCTTCGAACCGGCGATACGGTCGAGGGCGAAATTCGCTCTCCCAAGGATGGCGAGCGATATTTCGCGCTGCTCAAGGTCAATACGATCAATTTCGAAGACCCCGAGGCAGTTCGTCACAAGGTCAATTTCGACAATCTGACCCCGCTCTATCCCGAAGAACGGCTGCGGATGGAGCTGCCTGATCCGACGCTGAAGGATCGTTCGGCGCGTCTGCTTGATCTGGTTGCGCCCCTGGGCAAGGGACAGCGCGCGCTGATTGTTGCGCCGCCGCGTACCGGCAAGACTGTATTGTTGCAGAATATTGCACAATCTATCGCGACCAATCATCCCGAATGCTATCTCATTGTGCTTCTGATCGATGAGCGACCGGAAGAAGTGACCGATATGCAGCGGTCGGTGCGCGGGGAAGTGATCTCTTCGACCTTCGACGAACCTGCAAGCCGGCACGTCCAGGTCGCCGAAATGGTAATCGAAAAGGCCAAGCGCCTCGTCGAGCACAAGCGCGACGTGGTGATCCTCCTCGATTCTATCACCCGCCTTGGCCGCGCCTATAACACTGTGGTCCCAAGCTCCGGCAAGGTGTTGACCGGCGGTGTCGATGCCAATGCGCTGCAGCGTCCCAAGCGGTTCTTCGGCGCAGCGCGCAATATCGAAGGCGGCGGATCGCTGACCATTATTTCGACGGCGCTGATCGATACCGGCTCGCGCATGGACGAAGTGATCTTTGAAGAATTCAAGGGCACCGGCAATTCGGAAATCATTCTCGACCGTAAGGTCGCTGATAAGCGCATCTTCCCGGCGCTGGACATCACCAAGTCCGGCACCCGCAAGGAAGAATTGCTGGTCGAGCCCGATATACTCAAGAAGATGTATGTGCTGCGCCGCATTCTCAATCCCATGGGCACTATCGATGCGATGGAATTCCTGATGGACAAGGTGCGCCAGACCAAGACCAATTCAGACTTCTTCGATTCCATGAATACCTGACGGGTTCGGCCGGTCATGCCCGCCGACACGATCATGGCGTTATCCTCGGGGCAAGTGCCCGCCGGGGTCGCCGTGTTGCGCCTGTCTGGCCCGCTTGTCCGGTTGGCCCTCGACAAATTGGCCGGCGGCGCAGCAGCGCCTCGGCTTATGAGCTTGCGCCGCATCGGTTCGGACCGCGCCCTGGATCAAGGCCTTGTGGCCTTTTTCCCCGCACCGCACAGCTTTACCGGCGAAGACTGCGCTGAACTCCATCTGCATGGCTCCCGCGCAACGGTCAAAGCTGTGTTGGAGCAGCTGGGCCAATTGGGCCTGCGGCTTGCGGAGCCCGGAGAATTTACCCGCCGCGCGTTTGAAAACGGGAAGCTCGACCTCATCGCCATTGAGGGGCTGGGTGATCTCCTGCAGGCCGATACCGAGCGGCAGCGCGAACAGGCTCTGGCGCGCTATGGTGGGCACCTGACCGCACAGATCGACACCTGGCGCGATATGCTGCTTGATCTGCGCGCGGAAATCGAAGCGCGGCTGGATTTTTCCGATGAAGGCGACGTGGCAGAAGACCTGCCGACAAGCTGGGTCGAAAACCTCGCGGCGCTTGAGGGCCAGCTGCAGGCGGCGCATCGATCGGTGAATAGCGGGCGCATCATCCGCGAGGGCGTGCGCGTGGCTCTGGCCGGCGCTCCCAATGCCGGAAAATCCAGCCTGATCAATGCCCTTTCGCGATCCGACATTGCCATTGTCTCCGATGAGGCCGGCACGACGCGCGATATCAGAGAAGTGCCGCTCGATATTGGCGGTCAGCTTTTTGTTCTGCTTGATCTTGCCGGGCTGCGGGAGACCGAGAGCAAGGCAGAAGCCGAGGGGGTGCGACGGGCGCAGCAGGCGATTGCGAATGCCGATATCGTGCTCTGGCTCAAGGCGCCCGACGCAGACGATGTGCCGCCGCCAGACACGCGCGGCGTGCTTGTGACCATTGCCACGAAAGCAGATCTAGGCCCGCTGGCCGACGCCGATTTGGCTCTGTCGAGCACAACGGGAAATGGGCTCGATATGCTCTTGCAAAAGCTGGCCGACATTGGCGAACAGTTGACGCGGGGCGAGCATGTTCTTGTGAGCCATGCCCGCGATAGCGCGGCGCTGCAGCAAGGGCTGGAGGCCCTTGGCGAAACAAGGCACAATCTCAGCGATTGGGAACTTGCCGCCGAATCTTTGCGGCGCGCTTCCGCGGCGCTGGAGCGGCATGTTGGACGCATCGATGCCGAGCGTGTGCTGGATCGGTTGTTTGCCAGTTTCTGCATTGGCAAGTGATTCACGTGAAACACGCTAGGGCCTTGTGACCGGCGCTTCCCCGCCGCCCAATTGATTCACGTGAAACATTGGCCTATGTCAGGCGACCTGGAGAAAAGCCATGTCAGACTTTGCGGTCATTGTTGTCGGCGGCGGCCATGCTGGGACGGAAGCTGCGGCCGCGGCCGCAAGGCTGGGCGTTCCCACGGCGCTGATCACCCACAAATTCGCGACCATCGGCGAAATGAGCTGCAATCCGGCCATTGGTGGATTGGGCAAGGGGCATCTGGTGCGCGAAATCGATGCACTTGATGGCTTGATGGGGCTTGTCGCGGATCAGGCCGGTATTCAGTTTCGCGTGCTCAATCGCCGCAAGGGGCCGGCTGTGCGCGGGCCTCGGGCCCAAGCGGACCGGGCGCTTTATCGAGAGGCTATGCAGGCGGCCATTTCCGCGCAGGCCAATCTGAGCGTGATCGAAGGTGAGGTCGATGATCTCGTCGTCACCAACGGCGCCATTTCTGGGGTGGTCCTGCTGGACGGTCGGCGACTCACCACCAAAGCCGTGGTCCTGACCACGGGCACGTTCCTGCGCGGTCTGATCCATCGCGGCGAAGAAACCGTTCCAGCTGGGCGCGTCGGCGAAGCGCCGGTGCTGGGCCTGTCTGTCCGGCTCGAAAATCTGGGCCTACAATTGGGACGGCTCAAGACCGGGACGCCTGCGCGGCTCAATGGTGCCACCATCAACTATGCCGAACTTGAAGAGCAACCTGGGGATACGCCGCCGGAACCGTTCTCCGCCCTGACCACTGCCATCACTACGCGACAGATTTCGTGCCATATCACGCGGACCACATCGGAGACGCATCGGATCATCAGCGACAATCTCCACCGATCCGCAATGTATTCGGGGCGCATCCAGTCGCGGGGGCCGCGCTATTGCCCCTCCATCGAGGACAAGATTGTCCGCTTTGCCGATCGCGATAGCCATCAGATTTTTCTGGAGCCCGAAGGGCTTGAGGACACGACGGTCTATCCCAACGGACTGTCGACGTCGCTGCCCGCGGATGTGCAGGAAGCGTTCCTCAAGTCCATGCCAGGGCTGGAGAATGTGGAAATCGTCCGCCCGGGCTATGCCATAGAATATGACTATGTCGATCCGCGCGAACTGCGCCCGACACTTGAAGTCAAACGCCAGCCCGGCCTTTATCTCGCCGGGCAGATCAACGGCACGACTGGTTATGAAGAGGCGGGGGCGCAGGGTCTGTTGGCGGGCGCCAATGCGGCGCTCGCGGCAAAGGGCGAGGATGCGCTGATTCTGTCGCGGACGGAGAGCTATCTCGGCGTGATGATCGATGACCTGGTGACGCGCGGGGTGAGCGAGCCCTATCGCATGTTTACATCGCGCGCCGAGTTCCGCCTGCATTTGCGCGCCGACAATGCCGATCAGCGGCTGACGCCGCTGGGTCTCGAAAAGGGGCTTGTGGGCGAGCGCCGGGAAAACCTGTTCCGGGATAAGCAGTCGGCTTTGGATGAGGTTCGGGCTGCGCTTGACTCTGCCTCCGTGACGCCGAGCGAGGCGCGCCGCGCGGGACTGATGGTCAATGAAGACGGCAAGAGACGGTCCGCTTTCGAGCTCCTGTCTTATCCGGATATCGACATCGCCGATCTGGTGCGGATCTGGCCGGAACTGGCGGCACATAAGCTCAGCATTGTCGAGCAGGTGGCCATCGACGCGCAATATGCAGTGTATCTCGACCGGCAGCAGGCCGATATTGAAAGCGTGCGGCGGGACGAGCAGCGACCAATTCCCGATGGGTTGGATTATCTTACGATACCGGGCCTGTCGATGGAGTTGCGGCAGAAGCTGAGCCACGCGCGGCCGCAAACCATTGCCCAGGCGCAGGCCATGGATGGGATGACGCCGGCGGCCATCACCCTGATCCTGTCGGTGATCCGGCGCGGTCAGCTGGCAAAGGCGGGCTGATGGACCCCAAAGCCAGTATCGAGAAGTACGCGGCACAATTTTCGCGGCCGCTGGACGCCGTAATTGCCGATCTGGAATCCTATACCAAATTGCTGGCCAAGTGGCAGCGCGTACAGAATCTTGTTTCACGTGAAACATTGAGCGCGGTCTGGACGCGCCATTTCGCCGATAGTTTGCAGGTGCTGGAGCAGATCACGGCGGAAGACAGGCAGTTTCTCGACTTCGGCAGTGGCGGAGGCTTTCCGGCTTTGCCGCTGGCCATTGCGCGCAAAGGGTCGGGACAGGTGTTTACGCTGATCGAGCCGACGGCGCGCAAGGTGAGTTTCCTGCGCACGGTGGCGCGGGAGCTGGATATCAATGTAGTCGTGCTCGGAAAGCGCAGCGACGAGATTGATTCACGTGAAACAGCTTTGCCTGATGTGATCACTTCGCGGGCGCTGGCGGCGCTGCCGCAGCTTTGTGCCTGGATGGAGCCATTTTTTGGCCCGAACACCCGCGCCATTCTTCACAAAGGGCGGGAACATGTTGAAGAGATCGCGGAAGCAGGTGCGCTTTGGGATTTTGATGTGTTAACATATCCCAGTGATACTGATCTCAGCGGCGTGATCCTGACGATTACGAATTTACGCCGGAAATCAGTGCGTTAGCGGCAAAGTTGCGGAGGCCCGCTTGGCACCCCGAATCTTAACACTCGCCAATCAAAAGGGTGGCGTCGGCAAGACGACGACGGCCATCAATCTGGCCACGGCGCTGGCCGCAATTGGCGAGCGCGTGCTTATTGTCGATCTGGACCCTCAGGGCAATGCCTCCACTGGCCTAGGCATTTCGCGCACGGATCGCGCCGTCTCGGCCTATGACGTTCTGGTGGGCGAGGCTGGCGTGACCGAGGCCGCGATCATGACCTCGGTGCCCAATGTCGCGATTGTCCCATCGACCATGGATCTGCTCGGTGTTGAGCTGACCATTGCCGGGCAGGCGGACAGGGCTTTCAAGCTGCGCAATGCGTTCAAGCAAATGGATGCGCTCCGGATCAATGATTTGCCGGTAAGCTATATTCTCATCGATTGCCCGCCCTCGCTGAACCTGCTCACCGTCAATTCGCTGGTGGCGGCGGATGCGGTTCTGGTGCCGCTGCAATGCGAATTCTTTGCGCTGGAGGGGTTGAGCCAGCTGTTGCAGACCATCGAGCAGATCCGCTCGACGCTCAATCCGCGGCTTTCCATTCAGGGCGTGGTGATGACCATGTTCGACAAGCGCAACAATCTTTCCGAACAGGTTCTGGCGGATGTGCGCAGCGAAATGGGTGAACTGGTCTATGACACGGTCATTCCGCGCAATGTGCGGCTGAGCGAGGCGCCGTCCTATGGCAAGCCGGCTTTGCTCTATGATCTCAAATGTGCCGGCAGCCAGGCCTATCTCAGGCTTGCCACCGAAGTTATTCGCCGCGAGCGGCGGTTGAATGCAGCCTAGGAGCCAGTCCATGAACGACAAGCCAACACGTTTGGGCAGGGGCCTTGCAGCCCTGATTGGCGACATGGCCTCCATGGAAGGCGTTCGCGTTACCGAATCGGCATCCGGCAAGCGATTGCCGGTGGATTTCATCATTGCCAATCGCGCCAATCCGCGTCGTACCTTCGATCCGGACCAACTCGAGGAGCTGACCAATTCCATCCGGGAAAAGGGTGTCATGTCGCCGCTTCTGGTGCGTCCGACTGACGACCCCAATATTTTCGAGCTGATCGCGGGCGAGCGGCGTTGGCGGGCGGCACAGAAAGCCGGTTTGCATGATGTTCCTGTCATTGTCCGCGAAGTGGACGACAAGGAAGCCCTTGAACTTGCCATTATCGAGAATGTGCAGCGCGCCGATCTCAATCCGCTTGAAGAGGCCATGGGCTATGGGCAGCTGATCGAGCAGTTCGACTATACCCAGCAGGATCTGGCGCAAGTGATCGGCAAGAGCCGTTCGCATGTGGCCAATACGCTGCGGCTGTTGCGTCTGCCCGAGGACGTGCGCGGCATGGTGGCCAGCGGCACGCTGACCGCCGGTCATGCGCGGACGCTGATCACCGTCGAGGACCCGGCGGCACTGGCGCGACAGATCGTCGATCGGGGTCTGTCTGTGCGTGAGGCCGAGGCGCTAAGCCAGCAGCGGGACCTGCCGAAGCGGCGGGTGGCCGACGGGGCTCCGGCGCGCGATGCCGATACGCTGGCGTTGGAGCGGCGGCTGGCTGACGCACTTGGCCTGACGGTCAATCTCGACCATTCCGAGCGCGGCGGGCGGGTGGAAATCCGCTACAAGACGCTTGAGCAGCTCGATGATCTTTGTGCCCGGCTGACCAGTCGAACGCACTAAGCTGTTGATAGAGAAGGTGTTCCACGTGAAACCGGGCCGCAAAGCCCGGTTTTATTGTGTTGCGGCCATCATACAGAGGGCGAGCGTTACGCGGCGGAGCACGGCTTCGGCCAGGGCAGGGCGGCGGCGGCTTTCGGCGGTAGCCTGGAGCAGGCGCTCACCGGCGGTGGAGAGGGCGCTGTCGCTCCAAAGGCGCAATTGCTGTTCGAGCGCGCCGGCGCGGGAGAAGTGTGGCTTGGGGCGCAGGCCATCGAGAACGGCGCGGGCGGTTTTTCCGGCATCGACCTCGGTGCGCCAGCGGCGCAGGCTGGCAAAGTGGTTGGTCAGCATAGCCAGCAATTGCTGGGGATTGACGTTCGCGGCCAAGGCGCGATTGACGGCCAGTTCGAGCTTTTCGGCGTGGCCGCCGCCGGTCGCGTCCAATATGGCGTCGATGACGAGAGCGCCATTGTCAGCGCAGAGCAAAAGCACGTCTTCGCGGGTCAGAGACTTGCTCTGTGCGGCGTAAAGGGTGAGCTTTTCCAGCTCACGCCGGGTGATTTCGCGGTCATTGCCGAGGATTTCGCGCAAGGTTGGGACGACATCATTGTCGGTGCGGATACCGGCCTGATTGAAGGTTTCCCGCATCAGGGTCATCAGGGTTTCGTCGCTATCGGGATAGCACGGCATGGCCCGGCCGAACTTGGCGGCTTCCACAAGGGCGCGGAGGGCATCTTTGGGGGGGAGATTGTCGGCTTCGAGCACGATGGCGGTGCCGCCGGGATCGTCGCGCAATTCGGTCAGCGGCATGACGAGAGCCTTGCCCGCATTGCGCACGCGGATGATGCGCTTGCCGCCAAAGAGCGAACTGGAGCGCGCTTCGAGCAGCAGAAGCGCGGGGTCGGCGGCCAGATCGGGGCCGTCGAAGACCGAAATATTGGCCGAAGCCGGGTCGTCGCCGCTCAACTGGCGAATGAGCCGTTGCGCTGTTTCGCGCACGAGACCTCCATCGGGCCCATAGGCGAGGAAAATGCCCTCGCTGAGATCGGGGCGCGCCAGAAAGCGCGCCACTTCATGGGCCTTTAGCGCCGTCATGGCCTAGACGACGACATTGACGATGCGGTCCTGTACGACGACGATCTTTTTGGGCGTCTTGCCTTCGAGGGCCTTTTGAACGGTGTCGAGGGCAAGAACGAGCTTTTCGACCTCGGCGGCTTCCATGCCCTTGGGCACGGTGATTTCGCCGCGACGCTTGCCGTTGATCTGGATGGGCAGGGTCACCTCGTCGTCGACAAGCAGGCTCGCATCGACATCGGGCCAGAGGGCGTCGGCGGCAAGCCCTTGTTTTCCAAGTACTTCCCAGCAGCTTTCGGCCAGATGCGGCATCATCGGGTTGATGAGCAGGATCAGCTTTTCTACGCCTTCGGCAAGGGCCTTCTGTCCGGCGGCGCCATTGGCGGCGTCGCGGGCCTTGGCGAGAGCATTGGTCAGTTCATAGATACGAGCCACGGCGCGGTTGAAGCCGATGCCTTCAATATCCTGGGCGACGCCGGCGACGGTCCGGTGGATGATCTTGCGCAGGGCCAGTGCATTCTTCTCGTCTTCGGCAACAGTCCCTAGAGACTGTTTCTGAATTTCGACCAGATCATTGACCAGCCGCCAGACGCGCTGCTGGAAGCGGCTGGCGCCTTCGACGCCCGCTTCGGTCCATTGCACGTCGCGCTCCGGGGGGGAATCCGAGAGCATGAACCAGCGGGCTGTGTCGGCGCCGTAACCGGCGACGATTTCGTCGGGATCGACCACGTTCTTCTTGGACTTGCTCATCTTTTCCACCGAACCGATGGTGATCGGCGCGCCGGTGGTGATGTGGCGGGCGGTGCGCTGGTCGCCATTGGATTCGAGAATAATGTCTGTGGGCGGCACCCATTCGCCCTTGTCGGACTTATAGGTCTCGTGGGTCACCATGCCCTGGGTGAAAAGACCCTTGAAGGGTTCGTCGAGCCCGACATGGCCGGTGGCTTTCATGGCGCGGGTAAAGAAACGCGAATAGAGCAGGTGCAAGATCGCGTGCTCGACGCCGCCGATATACTGATCGACCGGCAACCAGCGATTGGCGATGTCTGGAATAGTGGGCGTATCGGCCTTTGGCGCGGTGAAGCGGGCAAAGTACCAGGACGAATCGACAAAGGTGTCCATCGTGTCGGTTTCGCGCCGGGCGGCGGCGCCGCATTGCGGACAGGAGACATGCTTCCAGCTCGGATGATGGTCGAGCGCATTGCCGGGCTTATCGAAACTGACGTCTTCGGGCAGGACGACCGGCAGGTCCTTCTTTGGCACGGGAACGGTGCCGCAGACCTCGCAATGGATCACCGGGATCGGGCAGCCCCAATATCGCTGGCGTGAAATGCCCCAGTCGCGCAGGCGATAATTGACTTCGACCTTACCCTGAGGGCGGTTGTCGACGGCGCGCTTACCGAAATACTCGGCAATGGCCGCCTTGGCCTTGTCGATGGACAGGCCATCGAGGAAAGCAGAGTTGAAGATCGTGCCCGTCTCGACATAAGCCTCGTCGCCAACAGCGAAACTGGCAGCGTCGGCATCGGGCGGGAGCACAACGGGCTTGACCGGCAGGCCATATTTGCGCGCGAAATCGAGATCGCGCTGATCATGCGCCGGGCAGCCGAAAATGGCGCCGGTGCCATAATCCATCAGCACGAAATTGGCGACATAGACTGGCAGCGTAGCGCCGTCCACGACGGGATGGCGGACTGTGAGACCGGTGAAGACGCCCTTTTTCTCGGCCTTTTCCAGCGTTTCTGTGGCCGTGCCCTGCCGATGGAATTCGGCGACGAATTCGGCAAGGCTGGCATTGTCGGCCGCCAAAGTGGCGGTCAGCGGATGATCGGGCGAGAGCGCGATAAAGGACGCGCCGAAAATCGTATCCGGGCGGGTGGTGAAGACCTCGATCGCTGTCGCATCGACCTTATCGGTCGGCATGATCTCGAAGAGGAGGCGCATGCCTTCTGACTTACCGATCCAGTTGCGCTGCATGATGCGCACCTTTTCCGGCCAGTCGGTCAGCCCATCCAATGCCGAGAGCAGGTCTTCGGAGAACTCGGAAATCTTGAAGAACCACTGGACCAGTTCGCGCTGTTCCACCACGGCGCCGGAGCGCCAGCCCTTGCCGTCGATGACCTGTTCATTGGCGAGCACGGTCATGTCCACCGGGTCCCAATTGACCTTAGAGGACTTGCGGGTGACCAGACCCGCTTCCAGCATGTCGAGGAACATGGCCTGCTGGTGCTGGTAATAATCGGGCGAGCAGGTGGCGATTTCGCGCGTCCAGTCGAAGGAGAGACCCATGGCCTTGAGCTGGGTCTTCATCGATTCGATGTTCTGGTAGGTCCAGGTGCCCGGATGGGTCTTGCGCTCGATGGCGGCGTTTTCCGCAGGAAGCCCAAAGGCGTCCCAGCCCATGGGATGGAGTACATTCTTGCCGCGGGCGCGGTGATAGCGCGCCACCACATCGCCCATGGCATAGTTGCGCACATGGCCCATATGGATGCGGCCGGATGGATAGGGGAACATCTCAAGGACGTAGTAGGGCTCGCGCGGATCGTCGTTTGCGGTGACGAAGCTCTTGGCGTCGTCCCAGACCTTCTGCCATTTCGGTTCGCTTTCGCGCGGATTGTAGCGTTCGCCGCTCACTTGTCTCGTCCTTGCAAGATTGACGCAGAGCTATGCTGCAAAGGGCGGCGCAGCTTGCGTTTTCAGGGGATTTTGGCTACCGGACCATCATCAGAAATCCCCTATCAGGTCAACAGAAACGGGGCCACGATATGGCCGACAGCGCACCAAGCGCCAAAACGGCGCTCGACTACATAAAAAGCCGCATGGAAAAGGCGCGCCGTCGCTTTGGAGCGCCGCCGGAAATGGTCGAGCTCGTCGCAGTGTCCAAGACGGTGCCGGCAGATGCGATTGAACCGTTTCTAGTGGCCGGACAGCGCGTGTTTGGCGAAAACCGGGTGCAGGAAGCCAAGGAAAAATGGCCGGGCCTGCGGGCGCTTTATCCCGATCTGAGGTTGCATCTCATCGGTCCGCTTCAGACCAACAAAGCGCGTGACGCTGTGGCGCTCTTCGATGTCATCGAGACGGTTGACCGCGACAAGCTGGCCGGCGTGCTGGCTGAAGAGATGGCGCGCGCCGGCAAGCGCCTTCCCTGTTATGTGCAGGTCAATATCGGGGGCGAAGAGCAGAAGGCGGGGATCGCCATTTCCGAAGCCGTCGATTTTGTCGCGCGGTGCCGAAACGTGCATGGGCTCGATATTGTCGGGCTGATGTGCATTCCGCCCGATGGCGTGCCGGCCGGGCCCTATTTCGCGCAATTGGCCATGCTTGGCCGTGCGGCGGGCGTTGCGCAGCTGTCGATGGGCATGAGCGGGGATTTCGAGACCGCCATCGCCATGGGCGCTACCCATGTGCGGGTGGGCTCGGCACTGTTTGGGCGCCGTCCGGCCGCGCAATAGCGGGTCGATGGGTGAAACTTTTTGGGTGCCTGCCGCGTTGCTGAGAATTGTAACGCCGATGTGATTGGCGGGCCCAAAACACGTCGCAATGATGTGACCTTGCTCGTCTCGGACCCGAAAGACCGGAGAAAACAATGAACAAGCGACGCATCTTGGTTGTGGATGACGATGCCGATCTTCGCCAGACCCTCGTCGAACAACTCGAAGGCGAGCCTGATTTCGATATTCTCCAGGCCGGGAATGCCAATGATGCGCTGAAGGCGGTTCGCAGCAGCAATGTCGAACTGACCATTCTCGATGTCGGCCTGCCCGATATGGACGGGCGCGAGGCGGTAAGGCTGATGCGCCAGGAGGGTTATCGAAGTCCGGTGCTGATGCTGACCGGCCACGATACCGATGCCGACGAGATCAAGGGGCTCGAAGCCGGGGCCAACGATTACCTCACCAAGCCCTTCCGCTATCCCGTTCTGCTGGCCCGCATCAATGCGGCCCTGCGCCAGCACGACCAGAGCGAAGACGTGGTGTTCACCATCGGTCAATATAGCTTCCAGCCGGCGGCCAAGGTGCTGGAGACCAATGACGGGATCAAGGTGCGCCTGACCGACAAGGAAACCTCGATCCTCAAATATCTCTACCGGCAGGGCCCAAAGACCATTACGCGCGACGTGCTGCTCAAAGAGGTCTGGGGCTATAATAACCGGGTCACTACCCATACGCTCGAAACCCATATTTACCGGCTGCGCCAGAAGATCGAGCGCGATCCGTCCAATGCGCGGCTGCTGGTGACCGAGGATGGCGGCTATCGGCTGGTGCCATAGCGGTTGGAACCGGCCCCGAACTGACTTATAGCTGTGCCGAGAGCCGCCCGGCGTGAGCGGGGCGGCAGAGCCATGCGTGGGTCTGGGGCATATGAGAATGGACGATGCGGCCGGGGTTCTGGCCCAGGCCGATTTCTTCGACATCTGCGACGAAGACCAGTTGCGCATGCTGGGCTTCGCCGGCGATCGTCAGCATTTCGAGGCCGATAGTGTCATCTACAAGGCCGGCGAGGCGCCGCAGGGGGCCTATGTGCTGATGGACGGCACGGTGCGCGTCCGCCATGAGGGCGCAGAGGCGGGCAAACCCTATGCGTTATCAGAGCCGGGTTCGGTCATTTCGCCCACCGCGCTGATCATCGACAAGCCGCGGCCGGTCACCTTTACCGCCGTCACCGATTGCGAGCTTTTATTCGTGCCACGCGCCGCCTTCATGAAGCTGGCCCGGCAAAGCCCGGAACTGGCGCAGCGCGCGGCGCAGCGTATCCAGCAGGATCTGGGGCGCTATATGCATGCGCTGGAGCCGCTGCGGAGCAAGATCAAGGGCGCTTAGCGTTTGATCTCGCTCTAGGGCCGGCAGGCGAGGCTAAGGCCCGACAAACCGCGCAATGACGGGCACGTGGTCTGAGGGCTGGGGGTCGTAGCCGCGATAGGGCTTGATGATTTCGGCACCGATGGAACGGTCGGCAATGTCCGATGTCGACCAGATATGGTCAAGGCGCCGGCCCTTATTGGCCAGTTCCCAATTGGCGCTGCGATAGCTCCACCAGGAATAGAGTTTTTCGTCATAGGGCACGTGCTTGCGCACCAGATCCACCCAGCCATGGCCACCCGAGAGTAGGGCATTGAGGGCTTCGGTCTCGACCGGGGTGTGGCTGACGATTTTCAAGAGCTGCTTGTGGCTCCAGACGTCGTTTTCATGGGGGGCGATGTTGAAATCGCCGGCGATGAGATGGCCGCGCTGGAAAATCGGGTCGCCGAACCAGGTCTTGAGTTCGTCGAGAAAGCCCAGCTTGTGCTTGAATTTGGGATTGATCGCCGGATCGGGCTCGTCGCCGCCGGCGGGAATGTAGAAATTGTGCAGGGTGAAGGGGCCGTGGCCCATGTCGATCAGCGCCGAGACGTGACGCGATTCGGGGATTTCGCAAAAGACGCGGCTCGACACATCGGTAAGCGGGAATTTCGAAACAATGGCGACGCCGTGATAGCCCTTCTGGCCATGCACGGCCATGTGCGGATAGCCGGCCTCGATGAAGGCGTTGCGCGGAAACTGGTCATTGGTGCATTTGATTTCCTGCAGCATCAGCACTTCGGGCTGATATTTGGCGAGGAAATCGAGCACCATGTTGAGGCGCAGGCGGACCGAATTGATGTTCCAGGTGACGATGGAATGGGGCATGGCGGGTCCGGTCCGGGGTTTGGCGTGTCGCGGTCTCTTATCGCCAAGGCGGGGTCGGGGGTAAAGCCGGAAATGGCGTCTCGGTGTGGTTGCTGACGCGAACTGTCAGGGCAGCTCGGCGTGCTTCACGTGAATCACTACTGCGCAAACAAAAAGCCCGGCGCATTGGCCGGGCTTTTCAATTCAGTGCTGGCGTAGAGCTTATTCGCTCTTGGCTTCGCCTTCGGCGGCAGCGGCCTGTTCAGCGGCGGCAGCAGCTGCTGCGGCTTCAGCATCCTTGGCGGCCTGCTCGGCGGCAAAGGCCTCGGCGGCGGCGATCTTTTCGGCTTCGCGGGCTTCACGAGCGGCCTGGGCGGCTTCGCGCTCGCCGGCTTCGATCTTGCGGGTACGGGCGCTGGTCGATTCGAAGATACGAGCCGACTTACCGCGACGATCGCGCAGGTAGTAGAGCTTGGCGCGACGGACCTTACCGCGCTTGATCACCTCGATAGAGGCAATATTGGGCGAGTAGATGGGGAATACGCGTTCCACGCCTTCGCCATAGGAAATCTTGCGGACGGTGAAGCTCTCCATGATGCCTCCGCCGGAGCGGGCGATCACCACGCCTTCATAGGCCTGGAGGCGCTCCTTGTCGCCTTCACGAATCTTGACCCAGACCTTGATGGTATCGCCATGGGTGAATTCGGGGAGTTCGCGCTTTGCGGCAAGCGCGGCAACCTGCTCGGCTTCGAGCTGTTCGATAATATTGCTCATTTTCGATCCGTTCGATCTTTTCATAGGAGCGATTTTCGGGGGTTTGAAACCCCGTCGCCCGGTCTTGGTTGGTAACGGAAGGGCAGTCTTCTTGGTCTTGTTGCGCGGCGGTCCGAAACGCCAGCCACGCAATGGGCGGCTCATAGGGGAAAAGGCGCCGGGAGTCTAGGGAAAATGGGAAAAATCCTATTTCAGCAGGTCCGGTCGGCGTGCCCGCGTCAGGTCCAGCGACTGTTCGTGCCGCCATTTGGCAATTCTGCCGTGGTCGCCCGAGGTGAGGATGGCGGGGATATCGCGGCCTTCAAAGCTCTGGGGACGGGTATAGTGGGGATATTCGAGCAGGCCATTTTCAAAGCTCTCCTCATCGCGGCTGTCTGGTGCGCCGAGCACGCCGGGAATAAGGCGCACCACCGCTTCGAGAAGCACCATGGCGGCCACTTCCCCACCGGCGAGGACATAGTCGCCTATCGAGATTTCTTCCAGATTACGGGCTTCGATGACGCGCTGGTCGACGCCTTCGAAACGGCCGCAGATGATCACCGCGCCGGGGCCGGTCGCCAGTTCATGGGCGCGGGCCTGGGTCAGCGGCCTGCCGCGCGGAGACATCAGAATGCGGGGGCGGGGATCGCCCGGCGGGGCAATCGTGTCGATGGCGGATGCGAGAATATCGGGTTTGAGCACCATGCCGGCGCCGCCACCCGAGGGTGTGTCGTCGACGGTGCGGTGGCGGTCGGCGGCAAAGTCGCGCAGCTGGGTGGCGCGCAGGTTCCAGAGCCCGTCATTGAGGCCGCGACCGAGGACGGAGGCGCCGAGGGGGCCGGGAAAGAGTTCGGGGAAAAGCGTGATGATGTCGGCGGAAAAACTCAATCGGGTTCTTCCTCGCCCGGATCGGCATCGAGCGGCGGTGCGATGGTCAAATAGCCATCGCCGATGCGGATCGTCGGCACGACCGCCTTGGTGAAGGGATAAAGGAAGGTATCGCCCGAACGGGGGTCCTGAATTTCGATGAGGTCGCCGGCGCCGTAATTGTGCAGGGCGATGACCGCGCCTATGCTGATACCGGTTTCGGCCAGACGCGCATCGAGACCGATCAGGTCGGCATGGTAGAAATCGTCCTCGTCATCATGCTCTGGCAGGCGGTCGCGGTCGATATAAAGCTCGACGCCATTGAGCAGTTCGGCGGCATTGCGGTCGCGAATGCCCTTAAGCCGTGCAATGAGCACGGTCTTGTTGAGACGGGCGGTCTCTATGGTGATGGCAAGGCCCGGACGGCTGGTTTCGAGTGGGCCATAGGACGCGATGGCTTCGGGGTCCTGGGTATGGGAGGTAATGCGCACCTCGCCCTTGATGCCATGGGCGGCGCCAATCGTGCCCAGAAGGATTTTTTTGGTGTCGTCGTCCATGGTCGCGCTCACTCGGAATTTATCCGCTCATAGCAGGCCAAGCATACGGCTCCAAGTCAGTCCGCCGGAACCAGCTCGATGACATCATGGGTGGATTCGTAGAGCGGAAACGGGTTTTCGAGGCGATAGCTGCCCGCGTCCTTGACCTTATAGAGACAGCCGACCTGGTTCATGTCGTCATTCTCGCCATAGGCGAGGGCGGGATCGTCGTTGTAATGCAGCGCGCCCTGATAGAAGAGCGCACCGAAACTGGGCGTCAGCGTGCCGGTGAAGCGTTGTGATCCCGATGTTTTTTCGATCTTTGTGCCGTCCTCGCTGATGCGGCAGGCAAAGAAATTATAGGTGGTGAGGGGCAGAAGCCCGCCCATCTTGATGGTGCGGCAGCGGTAATCGCCATCGGGAATGGTGTCGATGGGTTCGGTGCCCGGCGCGAAGAGGGCCGATACGATAGCGCGCTCGCGTGCCTCCTGGCCCAGCATAGCTTCGCCCAAAGCGCGGATGCGGGACGGCTCGAACTGGCTCATGCGGGTACGGTCGGCTTCGGAAAGCTCGATGCCTTTGGGCACGCGGCAGGCAAGCGGAGCTACCATGGGCAGAGCGAGAAAGGCGGCGAGGCTGGCCAGGGTCAGCCGGAAGGCAAAGCTATGCATGGGCGAACTCCCCGTTCGATTGTCACGGAACCTTGCACGTCAAAGGCGCTTTCTCAAGGAAAGCGAAGAATGGGAGAATTTCATGTCGCAGATTCTGACCGACCGTGAGGCCGTGCGCCAATGGGTGATTGCCCGGGGCGGCAATCCGGTACTGATGGACGTGCCCGAGGGCAGCAGGACGCGCACGGTGCTGCAATTATCCTTCGGAGAGGACAGTCTCAATGCCGATGCCAATCAAGGCCCGGACCGGGTGGGCGGATTTCAGCTGGTGAGTTGGGAGGAATGGTTCGCGGCACTGGAGGCTGGCAAGCTGGCCCTGATGGTGTCGGACGATCCGGCTGGCGGCAATGAGGCGGAATATAGTTTTGTCGAGCGGGAGTAGGATTCTGCTCCCACGTTGCGCGCCGATGGCGCAATTAGCAGATTGGCGGGGCAGTCTTGCGGTTCTCGGGAGGCGCTTCCCCCTCACCCTAGATTTGCCAGGTCGCTACCCTCTCCCCTGGAGGGGCGAGGGGACGTGAGCCCCTGGTATGGCTAGATCCCTTCTTCTGCGTCGGCGTCGGCTTCGATGGCTTCCATATCCTCGTCGGAAAAGCCGAAATGGTGGCCCAGTTCGTGGATGAGGACGTGGGTGACGATTTCGCCCAGAGTGTCCTCGTCATGCTCGGCCCAATAGTCGAGAATGGCGCGGCGATAGAGGAAGACGGTATTGGGGAGCTGGCCGGTCTGGGGGATGGCGCCGTCCTCGGTGAGGCCGATGCCCTGGAAAAGGCCCATCAGCTCGAAGGGACTTTCCATGCCAAAGCCTTCGAGCACGTCATCCTCGGCAAATTCGGCGACCGAGCAGGTGACGTCGGCGGCGAGGGATTTGAACGGCTCGGGAAGATTGACCAGCGCATGGCTTGCGATGGCCTCGAGGTCGTCGAGGGTCGGGGCGTAAAACCCCGACCAGTCGGTGCCTTTTAATGCCACTCGCGGATGTCGACGAAGTGACCGGCAATGGCGGCGGCAGCGGCCATGGCGGGGGAGACGAGGTGGGTGCGGCCCTTAAAGCCCTGACGGCCTTCGAAATTGCGGTTTGAGGTCGAGGCGCACCGCTCTTCGGGCTTTAGCTTGTCGGGGTTCATGGCCAGGCACATGGAGCAGCCCGGCTCGCGCCATTCAAAACCGGCATTCTTGAACACCTGATCCAGACCCTCGGCCTCGGCCTGTTCCTTGACCAGGCCCGAGCCGGGCACGACCATGGCGGAGACGTGCGAGGCCACCTTGCGGTTGCCGATAACGGCGGCAGCGGCGCGCAGATCCTCGATACGACCATTGGTGCAGGAACCGATAAACACTTTGTCGAGCTTGATGTCGGTGATCGGCGTGCCGGGCTTTAGTCCCATATAGTCGAGGGCGCGCTGCTTGCTGGCACGCTTGGTCTCATCGGTAATGTCTTCGGGATTGGGCACGACGCCCTGAACCGAAATCACGTCCTCGGGCGAGGAGCCCCAAGAGACGATGGGCGGCAGCTTGGCGGCGTCGAGGATGACCACCTTGTCGTAATGGGCGCCCTCGTCGGTATAGAGGGTCTTCCAATAGTCGACGGCCATGTCGAAGGCTTCGCCCTTGGGCGCGCGAGGACGATCCTTGACATAGGCGAAGGTCTTTTCGTCGGGCGCGATGAGGCCGGCGCGGGCGCCACCCTCGATGGTCATGTTGCAGACCGTCATGCGACCTTCCATGGACAGCGAGCGAATGGCTTCGCCGGCAAATTCGATCACATGGCCGGTGCCGCCGGCAGTGCCGATCTCGCCAATGATGGCGAGGATGATGTCCTTGGCGGTGACGCCTTCGGGCAGCTGGCCGTCGACGCGGACCAGCATGTTCTTGGCCTTTTGCTGGATCAGCGTCTGGGTGGCCAGAACGTGTTCCACTTCCGAGGTGCCGATGCCGTGGGCCAGGGCGCCGAACGCGCCATGGGTCGAGGTGTGGCTGTCGCCGCAGACAATGGTCATGCCGGGCAGGGTGAAGCCCTGTTCGGGGCCGACAATGTGCACAATGCCCTGACGGCGGTCAAAGGGGTCGTAATATTCGATGCCGAAATCACGGGTGTTTTCGGCCAGCGTCTCGATCTGGATGGCGCTGTCGGGGTCCGGATTGGGCAGCGAGCGGTCGGTGGTGGGCACGTTGTGGTCGACCACGGCCAGGGTGCGCTCGGGATGACGGACCTTGCGCCCGTTCATGCGCAGGCCCTCAAAGGCCTGGGGGCTCGTGACCTCATGGACCAGATGGCGGTCGATATAGAGCAGGCTCGTGCCGTCTTCATTGTTCTGGACGAGGTGATCGTCCCAGATCTTGTCGTAAAGGGTGCGAGCCTTGGTCATGAGTGGTTCCGGGGCAGGAGACATTGAGTTTGGAGTGGTTCTAAGCCCAAGCCGAAAACGGGTCAAGCACAAGCGTACTCATGGGTACGGCTAGCAATTGGCTCAGTTCTGCGGCTCGTCGGTGAGGTGGCGGACGCGGACGATACCGAGCAGGCTGGTATCGAGGCCGATGCGATAGCGGCACCATAGGGCAATGGCGATCTGGGCGAGAACGCGCGACGTCATATTGACCACGGCGGCGCCCAGCACGCCGAAGAAGGGGATGACCGCAATCTGGACCAGGAAGCCCAGGCCCATGATGGAGCCGAAAATGGCGACATAGGCGCGCTCATGGCCGGTCATCATCATGACGATCTTGGAGGGACCGGTGGCCGCATCGAAGAGGAGGCCAAAGGCCAGAATGACCAGGACCAGCCAGCCGCCGGCATAGCTTTCGCCAAAGAGCGAGAGGACAAGTTCACCAAAAATGGCGAAGCCCCCGAAAATGGCGAGTGAGAAGACAAAGCCTGCCCAGCTGCAAAGGGCGGTGATCGCCTGCGCCTTGCGCATGGCGCCGGCATGATAGTGCTCTGCCACCATGGGGGCGATGACCAGTTCGATGGCGAAGGTGAAGAGCGTCATCAGCCCGGCGGTGCGGATGGCGTTGAAATAAAGGCCGGAGCTTTCGAGATCGAGCATCAGACCGATGAGAATGACATCGGCATTGAGCGCGGCCGTCTCGATGGCCGCGCCCAGCAGCAGCCAGCGGCTGACCCCGCCCCATTTCTGCCAATAGGCCCGAACCGGCTTTAGCCTGGGCATGATGGAATAGCCTCGGCGGATAGCGGCGACCATTTGCAGGCCGAGCATTGCGAGGAGCAGGGCGGCGCTGAGGGCGAGCGCGTCGGGGCCGCTTAGCACGAATCCTGCGGCAAAGAGGGCGATGACCAGCGCCGGAAAGGCGATGCGCCAGAAAATGTCGCGTGGCAGCAGGGCCGTCCATAACGAGCCCTGCGCCCTTAGCGCCGAGGAATTGAACTCCGATAGCGCCATGGGCAGCAACAGGATGGCGGCGGCGTAGAAATGATTGAGCGTCTGCCCGTCGGGCATGAAGGGGCGTGCAATGAGCGTGCCGAGGCAAAGGACCAGGCCGATGGCGAGGCTGGCGCCTATGGTAAGGACGGAGCCGGAGGCGATGGCTTCCCTTGCCGCCTGATCGTCGCCCGCACTGCGCAACTGCGCCCAGAGGCGCATGATGGCCATGGGCTGACCCATGCCGGCCACGATGGCCAGAATAGTCGCCAGTGCCAGACCGAAGGCGAAATGGCCGTATTCGGCGGTGGTCTGGGTGCGCGAGAGCACGACATAGGTGAGGTAGGTGAGACCCGCTGTGGCGACCTTGATGCCGAGCGAAGCGACGGACCGCCACAGGCCGGTGCGCAGCAAGGCTGACAGATCGCTGGGTATGGACAGCCGCATTAAAGGGGGCCTCTGGGACCGCGCGGACGCCTACGCGGTTCGGCCATATTGCATAAAGGGCGTCAAAAACCTCTTACCGCATGGCCCCGCAAGATTACATCCTCGTGATCCCGGCGCGGGAGAGTTTAACGCAGCAGCGTTAATTCGGTTGTGCGGCGCGCGCCGGGAATGGGTTCAGTGCCGGAAATGGCGCATGCCGGTCATGACCATGGCGATACCGGCGGCGTCGGCGGCGGCGATAACCTCCTCGTCGCGCATGGAGCCGCCCGGCTGGATGACGGCGGTGGCGCCGGCGGCAACCAGCGCCTCAAGCCCATCGGCAAAGGGGAAGAAGGCGTCGGAGGCCACGACCGAGCCTTGGGTCAACGCGTCCTCGATACCGGCGGCCTGCGCCGCGTCAATCGACTTGCGATGGGCGACGCGGGCGGAGTCGACCCTCGACATCTGCCCGGCGCCGATGCCGGCAGTGGCGCCGTCCTTGACATAGATGATGGCATTGGACTTGACGTGTTTGGCGACCTTGGCGGCCAGTTTGAGATCGACCAGTTCTTGTTCGGTGGGCTGGCGTTTGGTCACGACCTTAAGGTCGCAATCGTCGACATTGCGGTTGTCGCGGCCCTGCACGAGAAGGCCGCCGGCGACCGACTTGACGGTGAGGCCATCGGCCTTGGGATCGGCGACGCCGCCGGTCAGCAGCAGGCGCAGGTTCTTTTTGG
>VFQU01000184.1_pt1 | contig 68910 bp, 50 predicted proteins | sample 3512311 | NCBI WGS metagenome assembly VFQU01 (sample SAMN10412377, study PRJNA504923) | tailings metagenome | isolation source: Relicate 3 Philex TSF3 active mining site | place: Philippines: Tuba, Benguet | collected 2017-08-29 | reverse complement strand
GTCGAGGAAGAACAGCGGCTCGGCGCCCTGCACCAGCACGTCGTTGACGCACATGGCGACGAGGTCGATGCCGATCGTGTCGTGGCGGCCGAGCTGCTGGGCCAGCTTGAGCTTGGTGCCGACGCCGTCGGTGCCGGAGACCAGTACCGGCTCGCGGTACTTGCCGGAGAGGTCGAACAGCGCGCCGAAGCCGCCGAGCCCGCCCATCACCTCGGGGCGGAAGCTGCGCCTGACCAGCGGCTTGATGCGCTCCACCACCGTATTGCCGGCGTCGATGTCGACGCCCGCGTCGCGGTAGGTCAGCGGCGTGGGGGAGGCGGTCACGCGGCGTCCTGCTGTGGCCTGCGAAGGGCGCGGATTCTAGCAGGTGGGGCCATGCGCACGGCTTTGCCGGCCCGCGGCATGGACCTCGCGGGCGCCATTGGGCACCATGCGCGCATCGTTCCCAAGCCGGTGGCCACCGATGCTGCAGCGCGCGGCGCTCGTGATGTTCCTGTCCTTGCTGGCCGTCGCCCCGGCGGTCGCGCAGGAGCTCGGCCCCTACGAAGGCGAAGCGGCCGTCGCCAGCCAGGACGAAGCCGACCGCACCGCCGCCCTGCCTGCGGCGCTGGCCCAGGTGCTGGTGCGGCGCACCGGCGATGCGGCCGCGGCTGCCGACCCGCGGCTGGCGCCGGTGCTGGCGCAAGCCGCGGAGTGGCTGCAGCAGTTCCGCTACCGGCAGGACGTCGACGCCGGCGGCGCGGCACGCCTGGCGCTGATCGCCCGGTTCGACGCCGGCGCGGTGGATCGGGCGCTGGGCGACGCCGGCTATGCGGTCTGGCCGGAGCCGCGCCCGGAGCCGGTGGTCTGGCTGGCGATCGACGACGGCCGCGGCCCGCGCCTGCTCGGCAGCGCCCAGGCCCAGGCCGTGGCGGCTTTGACCGCGCGCGCGCGCCAGCGCGGCCTGCGCCTGACCTACCCGCTGCTCGACCTCGAGGACCAGCGTGCCATCGACGCCATGCGGGTGTGGGCGCTGGATGCGTCTGCCGCCGCGGCGGCGGCCTTGCGATACCAGAGCGCCGCCGTGCTGCTCGGCAAGCTGTACCGCCAGGACAGCCAGTGGGTCGCCGAATGGCAGGTGCTGCAGGACGGCGCGCTGCTCGCGCGCGAGCGCAGTGTCGACGCCGATTCCGCGGTGGCGCTGGCGGCCGGCGGCGAACTGCTCGCCCGGGTGCTGCGCGAGCGCTATCGCGCCGACCTGGCCTCGTCCGGCGCGGCCGGGCGCTACGCCATCGCCGTGGAAGGCATCGGTTCGGCCGAGGCCTACGCCCGCGTCGTCGGCCAGCTGCGTCGGGTTTCCGGCGTTGCCCGGCTCGAGGTGCTCTCCGCCGAGGGCGACGCGCTCGTCGTCGCGCTCGACCTCTCCGCCGGCCTGCCGGTGTTCGCCCGCAGCGCCAGTGGCCTCGGCCTGCTGGCGCCGGTCGAGGGCGAGGCGCTGCCGACCTCGCCGGACGGCCCGCCCGTGCGTTTCCGGCTGCTGCCATGAGCGACACCCAGAAGTGGCAGCTGGTCGGCCTCACCCTGCTGCTCGGCGGGGCGATCTACCTGCTGGCGCCGATCCTGACCCCGTTCGCGGCGGCCGCGCTGCTGGCCTACCTCGGCGATCCGCTGGTCGATCGGCTGGAGCGCCACAGGCTCTCGCGCACGGTGGCGGTGAGCGTGGTGTTCACCCTGATGACGCTGGTCATGGTCGTCTTCCTGCTGCTGCTGGTGCCGATGGTCGAGAATCAGGTCGGCCGCTTCGTCGAGCGCCTGCCGAACTACCTCGCCTGGGGCGAGGGCACGCTGCTGCCGTGGATCGAGGCGACCACCGGCTTCGACATCGAGGGACTCGAGCTGTCCAGCGTGGTCAGCCTGCTCGAAGGCCACTGGCAGCAGGCCGGCGGCTTCGCCACGGCGGTGCTCGGCGGAATTTCCAAGTCGGGCATGGCGGTCGTGCTCTGGTTGACCAACCTCGCGCTGGTTCCGGTGCTGACCTTCTACCTGCTGCGCGACTGGGACACCCTGGTGGCGCGCGTGCGCGAGCTGCTGCCGCGCGCGATCGAGCCCTCGGTCAGCCGGCTGGCCAGCCAGTCGGACGCGGTGCTCGGCTCGTTCCTGCGCGGCCAGGTGTCGGTGATGGTGGCGCTGGGCGCGATCTACTCGATCGGCCTCGCAATGGTCGGCATCGACCTCGCCCTGCTGATCGGCATGCTGGCCGGCCTGGTGAGCTTCATTCCCTACCTGGGCGCCATCGTCGGCGTCGGCGCCGGCCTGATCGCGGCGCTGGTGCAGTACGGCGACTGGTGGCACGTCGTGCTGGTGCTGGCGGTGTTCGGCATCGGCCAGACGCTGGAGAGTTTCGTCCTCACCCCGCTGCTGGTGGGCGACAGGATCGGCCTGCACCCGGTGGCGGTGATCTTCGCCATCATGGCCGGCGGCCAGCTGTTCGGCTTCCTCGGCGTGCTGCTGGCGCTGCCGGTGGCCGCCATCGTCATGGTGCTGCTTCGCTATGCCCACGAGCAGTACACCGCCAGCGCGCTCTACTGCGCCGGTGCCGAGGAGGCGACGGCGGGCGCGGATCCGCCCGCTGCACCCGCCGACGCCGTTGCGCAGGCCGGCGCCGGGCCGGCGCCGGGCAGCGTCGCTCCCGACGCCACGCCGCCCGCACCTGCGGCGTGAGCGCATCGGGCCAGCTGCCGCTGGCGCTGCGCTTCCCGATCGAGCAGCGCTTCGCCGGCTTCGTTCCGGTCGACAGCCGCGAGGTCGCGCTGCTGCGCGAGGCGATCGCCGCGGGCGGGCGGGCGCTGCTCAGCGGACCGCGCGGCTGCGGCAAGACGCATCTGCTCATCGCCGCGGCGGCCGAGGGCGACGCCGCAGGCCGGCGCGTGGCCTACCTGCCGCTGGCCGCGCTCGGCGCCCAGTCGGCCGCGGCGCTGGACGCCCAGGCGCCGGTCGAGCTGCTGTGCATCGACGACCTCGACGCCATCGCCGGCGATGCGGTCGCCGAGCGCGCGCTGTTCGCCCTGCACAACCGCCAGGGCGATGCCGGCGGTGCGCTGCTCTACGCCGCCCCGACGGCGCCGGATGGGCTGCCCGTCGAGCTGCCCGACCTGCGCTCGCGCCTCGCCCACTGCCTGCGCATCCCGCTCGTTCCGCTCGACGAGGGGCAGCGCCGGACGCTGCTGGTCGAACGCGCCCGTGCGCGGGGCCTCGCCCTGGAGGCGCCCGCGCTCGACTACCTGTTCCGCCGGGTCGGCCGCGACCTCGCCACGCTCACCGCGCTGCTGGATCGGCTCGACCGCGAGAGCCTGGCCGCGCAGCGCAGGCTCAGCGTTCCCTTCCTCAGGCAGGTGCTGGAAGCGGCTCGGCGCGGTTGAGCGCCGCCGGTGCGACGGCGGTCGCCGCAGATCAGCCCGGTGAGCCGCCCCCGGCGTCGTACATCGGCTCGTCCTCCCACCCGCCGGCGACGTCGCCGACGGCGTAGTGCACCCCGGCAGCGTAGAGTGTCGCCACCTGTCGCGGTTCGTCGATGCCGGTGGCGATGACCGGCTTGCCGTACTCGCGCGCGGCCGCCAGCACGTCCGCCCAGCGTTCCGGTTCGTTCGCCGGGTTCCCGGTCAGCACCAGGTCCAGGTTGGGGAGGGCCAAGGCCCCGGCCTGCAGCGCGTCGGGCCGATCGACCGACAGCGCCCAGTGCCAGCCCTTCGCCGCGAGCCGCTCGAGGGCGGCGGCGAGGGATGAGCCGGCCGAGAGCGACGCGGCGTCGACCAGCAGCACCACCTGTCCCGCATCCACGCCCGACTTCTGCAGCCACTCGTCGGCGAGCGCTTCCTGCAGCGTGACCGACGCGACCGGAAGCAGCACGCGCCAGCCGCGGGCCGCGACCAGCGCGGAGCGCGCATAGCTGGCCACCAGCTGCAGCGCCAGCCGGTCGACCGTGGCCTGCACGCCCAGCATCGCCGCTGCTTCGGCGTGCACCACGGGCTCGATCAGCAGTCCGGCGCCCGACTGCGGCGGAACCAGCACCAGCCGGACCAGGAAATGCCCGGACCCGGAACCGCGCAAGGGCAGGAACGCACGGAACTGGAGTCGCGCCGCACCGCGAGGAAGCGGCTTCGACAGCATCAGGCGTGCGATCCGGCGCAGCGGGTCGCCGTCCGCGGCAGGTTCCGGCGCCAGGTGCCTCAGGCTGATGCCGCGGCAGGTCGATTCGGATCGAAGCCGGGCCAGTTCGTCCAGAGCGGCGGCCACGATGGCGTCGGGTGCGAGCGCCGCGCCGTCGTAGCGCACCGCGGCGACGCTGAAGCTCACCCGCAGCGGAAACTCGGCGGTGAGCCACTTGCGCGACTCGAGCCGTGAGCGCAGATCCTCGATGCCCCTGCGCAGGCCGTGCTCCGTCTCGGCCTCGAGCAGCACCAGCCGCGAGAACTCGCCGACCCCGCAGGTCGACGCGCCGACCGGCGCTTCGGTCTCGATGGCCAGCGCGAGCTGCACGCCGAGGTCGCCGGAGCGCACGAAGCCGAGCCGGGCGGTCACCGCGGCCACGTCGTCCATGGCGAAGGCGGCCACCGCGAGGCAGGGTCCCGCGGCGTGGCGGGATTGCTCCAGCGCCTCGGCGAAGCGGACCCGGTCCAGGCGTACCGACAGGCGCTCGTCGATGGGCTCGGCGAGCGCCGTGCGGGTCAGGGCTCGGGCGCGCTCGATCCGGCTGTTGACGTTCGCGATCAGGTGCCGCGGGCGGATCGGCTTGGACAGGAAGTCGTCGCCGCCGGCGGCGATGGCCTGATCGCGCACGTCCTCGCTTTCCTCGCCGGTGAGGAAGATCAGGGGCACCAGCGCGAGGCTGTCGCGTTCGCGGATCAGTTGCGCGAGGTCCAGCCCCGACATGTCCGGCAGGTGGATGTCCAGCAGCACCAGGTCGGGCGGCCGGTTGCCCAGCAGATGCAGCGCGCCGGCCGCAGTGGAAGCCACCTGGACATCGAGGCCCTGGTGACGCAGCAGCGACGAGGCGAAGGCGGCCTGGCTCGGGTCGTCCTCGACCAGCAGGACGCGGTAGCGCTGGTCGCGACGCCGCATCAGCGCGGCGAGCAGGATCGTCGCCACGCGATCCGCCGGCGCTGCGTCGAGCAGCAGGTCGATGCCCGCGCGGCGTGCGAACAGCCGCAGCGGCAGGTCGTCCTCCACCCCGATCGCGGCCCACAGCACGCGCCGCCAATCCTCGGTGGCCTGACGCCGCGAGACTTCGAGCAGGGCAGGCAGCTCGCGCAGCAGGGCCGCGTCGACGACGACCGCGTCGGGGCGCTCCTTGCCCAGCGAGGTGACGGCGGCCTCGATGCCCTGGATCGGCAGCACGGTGCAGCGCAGCAGGCCGAGCGCCGCGGCAAGATCCGCCCGCGCCCCTCCGCGCGGCGTCACCAGGAAGATGCGAGGCGCGGCGCCGCCACGTCTCGACTCGCCCGCCGGTGCGACGTTCTCCCGCTGCGCGCTGGCCGCGGCAAGCGCCCCGGTCAGCTCGGTCAGGCGCGCGCGCTGCACCTCGCCGGGCACCAGATCGCCTTCGGCGAAGGTGCACAGGTAGACGGTGAGCGCCGTGGCGAGCTCGGCGAGCTCGCCGTCCGCGCCGCCCTGGGCCGCCGCCGAAAGCTGCTCGATGCGCGAGAACAGTGACGCCGCGGCGAGCTTGTCCCAATGCCCGCCGAGCTCGCGCTCGAAGTCCCGGCACCAGCAGGCGAGCTGTTCGCGCCAAGGCGAGTTGATCGGGCTGAGCGCCATGGCCGCAGCATGGCGAACGAAGACACCTTTGCGCAATCGGTCGACGCGGCGCGACGGTCCGTGGGTGCACCCACCGCCGCGTCGCCGCCTTCGCGCGTGCCGACGCTGGACCGGTCAGTCGGCGGCGGGCCGCGCGGCGAGTCGGCTGTCGAGGCGAGCAAGGCGCCCGGGGGTGCCGACGTCGGTCCAGGCGCCGCGGTGGTGCTCGGCGGTGACCAGGCCGCGACGCAGCGCCGCGAACAGCAGCGGAGCGAGCCTGAAGCGCGGCGGCTCGGCCCGCGCACCCGGGGCATCGCCGATCACCGCGCGCCAGTCGTCGAACAGCGCCGGCCGGTAGACGCCGATGCCGGCGAAGGTCAGCCGCGGGCCGTCGGCGTCGACGAGGTGGCCGTCGGCGCCGAGCACGAAGTCGCCGCGCGGATGATGGTCGGGGTTGTCGACCAGCACGAGGTGGGCGAGGCCGGTCGGCGAATCGGGCAGCCGCGCGTAGTCGTGGTCGCTCCAGATGTCGCCGTTGACCGCGATGAACGGCGCGTCGCCGAGCCGCGGCAGCGCGTTGAGCAGGCCGCCGCCGGTCTCCAGCGGCTCGGGGCCTTCGTCGATCAGCTGCAGGCGCAGACCATAGCGGCTGCCGTCGCCCAGCGCGGGCGCGAAGCATCCGGCCAGGTGCGAGGTGTTGATCCAGACCTCGCGCACGCCGCGCGCGGCGAGCTTCTCGAGGTGCCACTCGATCAGCCGCTTGCCGCCGGCCTCGAGCAGCGGCTTGGGCGTGCGTTCGGTCAGCGGCCGCATCCGCTCGCCGCGGCCCGCCGCCAGCACCAGCGCCCTCACGGCGCGGGCGCGGTGAGGTCGCGCGTGCCGATCGCCGCGGCCAGCCAGCGCACGAGGTCGGCCGTTTCCGGGTGGCGCAGGCCGACCTCGAAGGTGTAGCGCCACACCCGCGGCAGGTCGCCGAGATAGCCGGCCTTGCCGTCGCGATACCACAGCCGGCAGAAGATGCCGAGCACCTTGAGATGGCGCTGCACGCCGATCAGGTCGAAGTCGCGCAGGAAGCGCGCCGGGTGGGCGTCGGTAAGGCCAGCGGCCTCCGCCTGGCGGCGGTAGTCCTCGACCCAGGCCTCGACCCGCGGCCGCGGCCACTCGATGTAGCAGTCGCGCAGCAGCGAGACGAGGTCGTAGCCGAGCGGGCCGCGCACCGCGTCCTGGAAGTCGATGATGCCCAGCCCCTGCGGCGTCAGCATCAGGTTGCGCGAGTGGAAGTCGCGGTGGACGAAAGCCTGCGGCTGGGCCAGGGCGCTGTCGGCCAGCGCGCGGAACGCGGATTCGAGCAGGTCCCAGCCCTCGCAGCCGGGCGCGAGGCCGAGGTGGCGCTGCAGGAACCAGGTCGGCAGCAGCTCCATCTCGGCGATCAGCCGCGCCGCGTCGTAGTCCGGCAGGAGGGCGCAGTCGACGCCGCGCTGCATGGCGAGGATGGCCTGCATCGCCGCTGCGTAATGGCCATCGACGCTGGCCTCGTCGAGCGCCGGCAGCAGCAGCTCGCGGCCCAGGTCGGACAGCAGCAGGAAGCCCTGGTCGAGGTCGCGCGCCAGCACCTCGGGCGCATTCAGCCCGGCGCGGCGCAGGCGCGCGCCGATGTCGAGCCAGGGGCCGAGGTCCTCGCGCTCGGGCGGCGCGTCCATGACGATGCGGCTGGGCGCGACGCCGACCGTGCGCCAGTAGCTGCGGAAGCTGGCGTCGCTGGACGCCGGGACCAGCTCGAGGCCTGGCGCGGCGAGCGACTGGCGCGCCCAGGCGAGTCGGCGCGCGGCGCGTTCGGTGGCGATGCTCACGGCAGTTCGAGCAGGGCGCGCAGGTGGGCCACCGTCGACTCGCGCAGCGCGGTCAGGCTGTAGCCGCCCTCCAGCGTCGAGACGATCCGGCTGCCGGCGTGGCGGTTGGCGATGACGACCAGCTCGCGGGTCAGCCAGGCGTAGTCGTCGGCGGCGAAGTTGAGGCCGGCCAGCGGGTCGAGCCGGTGCGCGTCGAAACCCGCCGAGATGATGAGGAGCTGCGGCCGGAAATCGTCGAGCGCAGGCAGCAGGCGATCCGCGTAGACGCGGCGCATCACCTCGCCGTCGCTGCCTTCGCGCAGCGGCGCGTTGAGCACGTTGCCGCGGCTGCCGCGCTCGTCGCGCTGGCCGGTGCCGGGATAGATCGCGTGCTGGTGCGAGGACAGGTAGAACACCCGTGGTTCGTCCCAGACGATGTCCTGGGTTCCGTTGCCGTGGTGGACGTCGAAGTCGACCACCGCGACGCGCTCGAGCCGATGCACGCCGATCGCGTGCATGGCGCCGACCGCGGCCGAGTTGAACAGGCAGAAGCCCATCGATTCGTCGCGGGTGGCGTGGTGGCCGGGCGGACGCACCGCGCAGAAGGCGCGCTTCTCGCGGCCGTCGATCACCGCGTCGACCGCCGCGCAGACCGCCCCGGCTGCGCGCAGCGCGGCTTCGGCGGAATGCGCGTTCATCGCCGTGTCGGCGTCGATCCGGCGCTGGCCGTCGACCGGCACGTCGAGCACGCGGGCGATGTGCGCCGGACTGTGGGCGCGCAGCAGCTGCATGCGGCTGGCCGGCGGCGCTTCGATGCGCTCGATGCCGGGCAGGCCGGCGGCGTCGATGGCGTCGAGCACGGCCCGCAGCCGCGCCGGGGATTCCGGATGACCCGGACCGGCGTCGTGGCGCAAGCAGGCCGGGTGCGTGTAGACGCGCATCGAGGCCCGGATCAGGCCGCCGGACCGCGCCGCCGCTCGTGCTTCCAGAGCACCTCGCCGGCGCCGGAGTGGCGGGCCAGCACGCGGGCCAGCACGAACAGCAGGTCGGACAGCCGGTTGAGGTAGCGGATCGCCTCGCCGCGCACGGCGTCGTGGTGCGACAGCGTCACCACCTCGCGCTCGGCGCGCCGGCAGATGGTGCGGGCCAGGTGGCAGTGCGCCGCCGCCGCGCCGCCACCGGGCAGGATGAAGTCCTTCAGCGGCGGCAGGTCGGCGTTGAAGCCGTCGAGCTGCTGCTCGAGGCGCTCGACGTCGGCGTCGAAGATCGCCGCGTGGCCGGGGATGCACAGCTCGCCGCCGAGGTCGAACAGCTGGTGCTGCACGGCGACCAGGCAGTCGCGCACCGCGTCCGGCAGCTCGCAGGCCAGCACCACGCCGATCGCCGAGTTGGCCTCGTCGACCGTGCCGTAGGCGGTGACCCGGGCGGAATCCTTGGCGACCCGGCTGCCGTCGCCCAGGCCGGTCTGGCCGTCGTCGCCGGTGCGCGTGTAGATCTTGGTGAGGCGGTGGCCCATGGCGCGTCCGGCGTGGGGCGCGCGATCAGCGCCGCGCGACGCTGGCGGCGACGCCGCGCGCCGTGGCGAGCCGCGCCGCGATGTGGACGATCGCGATGGCGCCGACGTAGGCCGCGCAGCTCGTCGCATAGGCCGGCAGCCAGTCGCTGTAGTTCTTCCACCAGCCGGCCAGCGTCGGTTCGGCGACCACGCTGGACAGCCAGTAGAAGCCGCCCTGGGCGAACAGGTGGCAGAGCACCACGCTGCCCAGCAGCAGCGGCACCAGCGAGGCCAGCGCCAGCAGCGGGCGGCGCGACTCCAGACGGGCGAGCAGCGCGCCGCCGGTCCACATCGCCGCGTGCGCCGGCAGCAGGAACCAGTAGCCCGGCGAGACGCAGTAGTGGCTCCAGAAGCTCTGTCCGCTGCCCGAGATGACGGCCCAGTCGATCGCCACGGCGATCGCCATCAGCGCCGGGAAGGCCCAGCGCCACTGCGCCCTGAGATGGAAGCCGGCGGCGAAGAACACCGCCCACGAGGCGTCGGGCAGCGGCGCGAAGTGCGAGAAGCGGGTCGCCGTCATCAGCGCGGCGAGCGCCAGGAACAGGGCGGGAATGCGGAAACGGGAAGCAACGGACATGCGGCGGCCAGTTCTGCGGGCAAAGCGGAAGTGTAGCGGATGACCCCGGCACGGTCAGGCACGCGACCCGCAGTTCCGGACCTGCACCGGGCCTTCGCCGGCGCGGTCGTATCATGGGGGCCAGTGCACGCAGAACACGACATCCTCGTCATCGGCGGCGGCCTGGTCGGCGGCAGCGTGGCCTGCGCGCTGGCGCTGGCCGGGCGCGACGTCGCCCTGGTCGAGGCCAGCGACCCGCAGCGCGCCGCCGCGCCGGGTTTCGACGACCGCAACCTGGCGCTGGCCGCGGCCAGCCTCGAGGCGCTCGACCGGCTCGGCGTGCTGGCGCGGCTGGCGACGCCGCCGTCGCCGATCCGCCGCATCCACGTCAGCCGCAGCGGCGACTTCGGCAGCGTCGGCCTCGACGCCGCCGACTACGGCCACGAGGCCTTCGGCGGCGTGGTGGTGGCGCGCGACCTGGGCGCCGCGCTGGAAGCGCGGATCGACGCCCTGCCGCGCATCCGCCGCTACCGGCCGGCGCGCTTCGTCGCGCTGCAGGCGGCTTCGGACGTCGTCGACGTGACGCTGGCCGATCCGGCCGCCGACGCGCCGCGGACGATCCACGCGAAGCTGCTGCTCGCCTGCGACGGCAGCGACAGCGCGGTGCGCGCGGCGCACGGCATCGAGGTCGATCGCCACGACTACGGCCAGACGCTGATCGTCAGCGCGCTCGAGGCCGACCGCCCGCACGCCGGCAGCGCCTGGGAGCGCTTCACCGACAGCGGGCCGCTGGCGCTGCTGCCGCGCGCCGACGGCAGCTTCGGCTGCGTCTGCGGCGTTCCCGGCGACGAAGCGGCTGGCCGACTGGCCATGGCCGACGCCGCCTGGCGCGACTGGCTGCAGCAGCGCTTCGGCTTCCGCGCCGGCCGCTTCACCCGGGTCGGCCGGCGCAGCGCCTATCCGATCGTCCGCGGCGTCGCCCGCGCGCTCATCGCCCCGCGCACGGCGATCCTCGGCAATGCCGCGCAGACGATCCACCCGATCGGCGCGCAGGGCTTCAACCTCGGGCTGCGCGACGCGCTCGATCTCGCCGCTCTGGTGCAGGGCACCGACGATCCGGGCGCGGCCGGACTGCTGGCGACCTACCCGGCGCGCCGCACGGCCGACCGCGAGCGCATCCTGCGCTTCAGCGACGGCCTCGCCCGGCTCACGTCCGCCGAAGGCTTCGCCCATCACCTGCTGCGCTCGGCCGGCCTGCTCGCGCTCGGCCAGTCCGCCGCGCTGCGCGCGCCGCTGGTGCGCGCAGCGATGGGCTATCGCGACCTCGACGTCGGGACGGCGGCATGAACCCGGCGCGCCGCAGCCGCCCGGGACTGGACGCGATCGTGGTCGGCGGCGGCGCGGTCGGCGCCGCGCTGACGCTCGGCCTGCTGCGCGCCGGCCGACGCGTCGCGCTGATCGAGGCGCGTGAGCCGGCACCCTGGGGCATCGAAGCGCCCGATCTGCGCGTCTACGCCATGGCGCCGGACAACCTCGCGCTGCTGGCAGGGCTCGGCGCCGCGCCCGATCCGCACCTGCAGCCCTACGTCCGGATGCGCGTGCGCGACGCGGGCGGCGGCGGCGAGCTCGCCTTCGATGCGGCCAGCCTCGGCCTGCGGGCGCTCGGCGCGATCGTCGAGAACGCGCGGCTGGTCGATGCGCTCTGGCGGGCGCTGCGCGGCGAGTCGGCGCTGCGCCTGCACTGTCCGGCGCGGGTCGTGGCCTTCGAGCAGGACGACCGCTCGGCCGCGCTCGAGCTCGACGACGGCAGCCGCCTCGCTGCGCCGCTGGTGGTGGCCGCCGACGGCGCCGATTCGGCGCTGCGCGAGCTGGCCGGCATCGCGGTCCGTCGCCACGACTACGGCCAGCGCGGCGTGGTCGGCTTCGTCGAGAGCGAGCAGCCGCATGAAGCCACCGCCTGGCAGCGCTTCCTGACCGGCGGGCCGCTGGCGGTGCTGCCGTTCTTCGACGCGCCGGGATGCGCGCCGGCGGGCCGCGGACGCCGCAGTTCGATCGTCTGGACGCTGCCCGACGCCGAGGCCGGGCGCGTGCTGGCGCTCGACGACGAGGCCTTCGGCGAAGTTCTCTCTCGCGCCTTCGATCGCCGGCTGGGCGTGATGCGCCCGCTGTCGCCGCGGGTCGGCTTTCCCCTGCGCCGCCAGCTCGCGGCGGACTACCGTGCGGGCCGAATCGTGCTCGCTGGCGATGCGGCCCACGCCGTGCATCCGCTGGCCGGGCAGGGCGTGAACCTCGGCCTGCGCGACGTGCGCGAGCTGCTCGCGGTGCTCGACGGCGTCGACCTGGCCGGCGAGGCGCTGCCGCACCGGCTGGCGCGCTACGCGCGGCGCCGGCGCAGCGAGGATGGCCTCGCTGCCTGGACCTTCGACGGCATCAACCGGCTGTTCTCCACCGATGCGCCGCTGCCGACGCTGCTGCGCGGCCCGGCGCTCGGGCTCGCCGGCCGCATCGCGCCGTTGCGCGATGCGCTGGCGCGCCGCGCCCTGGGCGGCTGAGGCGCAGCGTCCGGCACGGCGTAGGGCGGGCCTCGGCCCGCCGACGCGGCCTCGCGAAATGCATGCCCGGCTGCTGCGCCACGAACAGCGCAGCAAGCTGTGCTACGGTTGGGGCGGTCAGGGTCCCGCCGGGCGGCGCTTGCCCGGCAGGCGTCTGGCCGACACGTTCTCGCGGCGCAGACCCTATGGCTCGAAACCGTCGGCGAAGATCTCGTCGGGCAGCGGCGGCGCCAGGTAGATGACCAGGCCGTCGTGGTCCGAAGAACCGGTCGGCAGCCACGGCCCCGGCGGGTTGGCGTCGGGTCCCTGCGGGCAATCGGTGAGGCTGCGGAAGCGGTAGTTGCAGTCGCGAAACACTTCTTCCGGCGCGTCGACGTTGCCGCGGCCGTAGGCCATGCCGGTGACGAAGGGCTGCGCCAGCGCGTTGAACAGCGCGTGGTCGAGCACCTGGTTGTTGGCCAGGTCGCGGCTGGCGCTGCCCTGGATCGGGCCGAAGTCCTCGGTGAAGTTGTACGAGTACTGGTCGTCCTGGTCGAGCAGCAGCACCGCGTTGGTCAGCGCCGGCGTAACGATGTTCTGGTTGCCCGGCAGCTGGCAGTCGGTCACGGCGTTGCTCGGCGTGCAGGTGTTCTCGGCGTTGTCGAAGGTGCCGGCGATCAGGCCCACCACGTCGGCGTAGCCATCGCTGAACTGGTAGGCGTTATGGTCGCCGATGACGATCAACGGAATGGCCGCCGTCGGCGGCACGGTCTGCAGATCCTGCACCAGCGTGGCGATCGCCCGGGCCTGGACGAAGCGCTTGGCGCGCACGCGGTTGCTGTCGTTGACCGAGGTGCAGCCGAGGCCACCGGTGACGAAGTCGACGCAGCCGCGCGAGCGGGTGTGGTTGTTGACCACCTGGAAGCGGAACGGCCGGCCGTTGCCGACGAAGTCGGCGGTCAGCAGCAGCGGTGGGCGGTCGTGCAGCAGCGTGCCCGGCCCGTTGCCGGGGTCGTCCCAGGTCTCCGCGCCGAGCCTCTGCTCGACCGCGACCACACTCACCCGGGCCGTGTTGACGAGGTAGCCCACGTCGATGCCGCCGATGTCGTTGCCTTCGGTCAGGAAAGCCTGGTAGGTCGGGCCGCCGTCGGCGGCGATCTGCGTGGCAAGCGCCTGCAGGATGGACAGGTTCTCGACCTCCTGCATGGCCACCACGTCTGGGCTGCGCAGGACCTCGCGGAGGTAGGCGCTGACCTGACCTCGCTCGTGGATCACGCGATTGGTGTCGGTCTCCAGGGGGTCGGTGGCGGCGCATCGGCTCGGCGTGTTGGCCAGCGCATCGCACAGCCGGAAGGCGTTGAACGAGCCGATGGTCAGTTCGTTGGGGCTGGCCGCGGGCACCGGGCGCACCAGCACATTGGTTCCGGCGACGAAGTTGAGCTGGCTAGGCCAGAACTCGTAGTCACCGTTGCCGAACGAGATGATGCCGACGGCATTGAAACGGGCGCCGCCGACCAGGCCGAGCCCGGCATTGGCCGGCAGCAGGAAATCGGCGTCCATCTCGATGATCTCGGGATTGCCGTCCCACTCGCCCGCGCCGGGCGCCGGATTGTCGGCCAGGGCGAATAGCGCGCCGGCCTCGCGCACGCCGCGGATGCCCAGCGGGTTGATGTAGGCCTCCTCGAAGGTGAAGGTCGTGGAGAAGCGCTGGTTCGCCGCCGACACGAAGCCGTCGGGAATGGAGACGCGCATCCCCTCGAAGCACTCGAAATTGGTGTCGTCGTTGTTGGGGCCGCCCGGGCCGGTGCCCGGGCAGCTCAGCTGCGCCGGATCCTGCGAGGGCACGCCGCGGGTGGCCGAGAACTCCACCGGCGTGGCCAGCGTCAGCCCGGCGTCCGGCGCCAGCCGCACGATGCTGTTCAATGCATTGCGCGTGCTGTTGACCTGGATTTCGGTGAGCCCGAAGAACTCCTTGACGCCACCGGTCACTTCGACCAGGTCGCCGACCGCCAGCGGCTGGCCGCCGTCGGTCAGCGGCGCACCGGTGAAGGTGAAGACATAGATGCCGTTCGACGTGAGCTGGTCGCCGTCGTCTTCTTGCGCTGGCGTCTCCATGGCGAAGCCGTCGGGGCCGATCGCGGTGACGATGGCGGCACGCGCGGGCACGGTGACGGCGGCGGTGTTGGCGTTGGTCACGCAGGGGTCGATCAGCGGCGAACAGGCGCCGCTGCCCTGCAGCTGCCAGACGTACCAGCGGTCGTCGTTGAGGATGGTGCCCAGCGCCGTGCCGTCGGTGACGCCGGCGCCCTGCACGTTGGACAGGACGATGCTGAAGCTCTCGTCGAACTCGCCGAGCAGGTCGCCGACGATCGGGATTTCGATGGTGGTGGCTTCGCTGAACTCCGGGATGAAGCCGGTCAGGTTGATCGGCACGACGTAGTCTTCGTCGGCCTTGGCGGTGCCCGCCACCACGCTGTAGTCGAAACTCACGCCGCCCGGGCCGGCCGCGCCGTCGAGCTGCACCAGGAACAGCATCGTGCTGGTGCCGCTGTTCCCCTCGTCCTGGGTGACGTCGGCGACGCTGACGTTGAGCGGCGCGAGATCGTCTTCGACGATGGTGCCGTCCTTGCTGATCGGATCGTCCTGCCCGGCCGCCGTGCCGGTGAAGCCCGACAGCGTGACCGTGACCGTCGCATCGCCCTGGACCACCGTATTGCCGACCGTGTCGACGGTGATGGTGATGGGCAGCGTGGTCTGGTCGGTGACCATCAGGCTGGCCGGCCCACCGTAGGTGAAGCGGCCCATCGGCCCGCTGACGCCGATGTTGAAGCTGACCGGGCTGCCCGGCAGCGGCGCGGGCGCCACGTCGACCAGGAAGTTCATCGGATTGGCGTCGCCGTCGCCGCCCTCCTGGGCGGTGACGAAGGAGCCCACGAAGGAGACGGTGGGGAGCGGCGGGCCGCCGCAGGGATTCAGGGTGGTGGCGGTATTGCGGGCTGCGGCCACCGCGGAAGAGAAGTCCGCGGAGTTGACGTTGGAGTCCGTGCATCCGGCTGCATTGCGAAACACACCGTTCTGGTTGCTGCCTGCCGGTGCCGCCGAGCCTCCCTCCGAACAGTTCGCCGTTCCATAGCCGACGAAGTCGATCAGGCTGCCTCCCGTGGGACACGAGCCGGAGAAGGCAGTGGTGCTGCTGGCCAGGGCGACCTTGCCGTTGGCGCCGGCCATGTTGATGTTGCCGCCGTTGTGATCGATCGTCGGGAGTGCTGCGCCAACAGCGCCTCCGGTCGCCAGCTGGACCAGGAAATACTGACCCGGCTGCAGCGACACGTTCGGCAGTGCAGGTGTCACCTGCCAGGACGTGCCCGAGGTCGCGGCGTACTGCACCGACCAACCGGCGATCGACACCGCCGTGTTGCCACGATTGAAGAGCTCGACGAAATCGTGAGTGTAGGTCGCCGACGAGTTGCCTCCCCCACCGTAGACTTGGCTGATGACCACCTGCGCCTGCGCACTGCCGGCGGTGGCGAGCAGCGCGGCGGCGAGCCAGCGCATCGTGGTGCGGGAAAGGGACATGGGTGGCACTCCAACCGGACTCGAAGGGGCCGGAGCCTAACACTCCCATACGACGGGTTTCATGACCTTCGCCGCGGAGCAGGACGCGGGGCGCGCGGCTGCTCTGCAGTGCAACGTTTCTTCAGCGGCTTGCGGGCGGGTGCTGCGTCATCAGCCAGCTTCATTCAGCCAGCGCCGCCACCGTGATTTCCTCCCGATCGTGGTACAGCTGCCGCGCGCGCAGTTCCAGCGGTCGGCCGGCTTCGCGGCGAACGATGTCGAGGCACAGCTGCACCTCGTCCCAGCGCTTCTTCATCGGCAGCTTGAGGTTGAAGATCGCATGCCGGCACCAGCCCTGAGCGAACCACTCGGCGATGCGCGCGGCGACGCGACGCGGCTGCTCGACCATGTCGCAGACCAGCCAGTCGAGCGGGCGCTGCGGCTGCCAGCGGAAGCCGTCGGCGCGCAGGTGTTCGATCAGGCCGGTGGCCAGCGCCGACTCGGCCAGCGGGCCGTTGTCGACGGCCTGCACGCGCAGGCCTTCGCGGGCCAGCACCCAGCTCCAGCCGCCCGGTGCGGCGCCGAGGTCGGCGGCGCGCATGCCCGGCCGCAGCAGGCGGGCGCGCTCGTCGGCGTCGAGCAGCACGAGCAGGGCTTCCTCGAGCTTGGCCGCCGAACGCGAAGGCGCGCTGGCCGGCACGCGCAGGCGCGGGATGCCGCCCGGCCAGGGCGAGCTGTCCGCGGGAAGCGCGTCGGCCAGCAGCAGATGGTCGCCGGCCAGCAGAACGACGTGCAGGCGGGCGCCGCGAGGATCGGCGGTCGCGGCGAGCAGACCTTCGCGGCGCAGCGCCGCGCGCAAGGCGTTGCCCAGGCTGCGCGCCAGGCCCGCCAGCGGGCGGAAGGCATCGGCGTCGGCGTGCTCGACCACCAGGTCGGCGTAGCGTGGTGGACCACCGTCGACGGCGCGCAGCGCCGCGACCAGCGGACCGATCCGATCCTGCGTCGGCAGCCCGGCCAGCTCGGCGCGCAGGCGCAGCTTCTGCCGCGCGAACACCAGCCCGCGCCAGGGCAGCGCGCGATCGAGCGCCTGCGCCGTCTCGCGGTCGGGGCAGCGCAGCTGCACCAGCCCGCTGTCGCGCGCGGCCTTGGGATATGCGGCAAGCCCGGCCGCGCCTGCGGCCTGCACCAGCTCCGCAGCCAGCTCGGGCTCGAAGCCCTGGCGGCAGAAGCCGAGCAGACCGTCGATTGCCTGGCGGTCGGCCGCGCCGCTCAGTAGCGGGGTCCCTGCAGCGCGTAGGCGCGCAGCACCTCGCGTGCCGGCTGGCGCAGCAGGTCGCGATGGACCTCGATGCCGCGCTGCCGCAATTCGCCGATCCAGTCGGCCGGCAGCGGGCCCTCGTCGAACTCGGTCAGCTCGGTGACGTCCTCGGCGCGCGCGGCGATCAGCAGGCGGTCGATGCCGGCCCAGAAGCTCGCGCCGTAGCACATGCAGCAGGGCTGGGCCGAGGTCGCCAGCGTGACCGGACCGGCGACGCCGCCGACCGGATCGTTGAGGCGGAACAGCTGCAGCCGCTGCTGCGCCGTCATGAACGCCATCATCTCGGCATGCGCGACCGAGCAGGTCTGCGGCACCACGCGATTGACGCCCAGGCCGAGGATGCGGCCCTCGGCGTCGAACAGCGCGGCGCCGAACGGGCCGCCGGTGCCGTACTCGACGTTGCGCTGGGCCAGCTCGATGGCCAGCGCGATGCGCGCATCGTCGTCCGGGAAGCGTTGGGTGGCGTCGACCGCTTCGTGCAGCCAGGCCGGCAAGGTGAGGTGGATCTGACCGTACAGCATGGCGCTCAGTCTACCGGCAAGCCATCGGCGCCGGCGGCTCGATCGGCCGCGCAGCGGCCTTCGACGCAGCGACAGCCGCGGATCTCCTCGAAGCCGCACACCGACAGCGTGCCCTCGGCCTCGCAGCGCGCGCGCACCTGCTCGGGGAAGGTCGGGCTCGCCCGGTTCACGCAGGCCGGGAAGTAGCCGCAGCAGTTGCCGACGTTCTTGACTTCGCAGTCGGCGTCGAGCTTGCACGAGCGGTCGACCTGCTCCAGCGGCGCGGCATCCGACGCTCCGCGGCCGCCGTCGGCGACGGCACAGCCGGCCAGCAGCAGGAGCAGCGTGAGCGCCACGATGCGCGCCGGCCATGCGTCGAGATGAACGCCGCTGCGCAGCATCAGCCGCCCTGCTTCGCCCAGGTGTCGCGCAGGCCGACGGTGCGGTTGAATACCGGCGCGTCGGGCCGATGGTCGAGGCGATCGGCGACGAAGTAGCCGACGCGCTCGAACTGCAGCCGCGTCTCCGCGGCCACGTCCGCGGCCGATGGCTCGATCCAGCCCTGCACGATGCGGATCGAATCCGGGTTGAGATGGTCACGGTAGGTCTTGCCGCCGGCCTCGTCGTCGGGATCGGCCACCACGAACAGCCGGTCGTACAGGCGCACTTCGGCCGCCGCCGCGTGCTGCGCGCTGACCCAATGGATGGTGCCCTTGACCTTGCGCTCGGTGGCGCTGCCGCCCGGACGGGTGTCGGGGTCGAGCGTGCAGTGCACCGCGACCACCGCATCGCCCTGCTTGACGACGTCGTGGCAGCGGACGATGCCGACGCCGCGCAGCCGCACCTCGCCGCCCGGCACCAGCCGGTGGAAGCCCTTGGGCGGGGTCTCCTCGAAGTCGGCGCGCTCGATCCACAGCTCGCGCGAGAACGGCACGGCGCGCTGGCCGGCGGCCTCGTCCTTGGGATGGTTGGCGAAGCTGATCGACTCGACGTGGCCGTCGGGCAGGTTGGTGATCACCAGCCTGAGCGGATCGAGCACCGCCATGCGGCGCTGCGCATGGGCGTCGAGGTCCTCGCGCACGCAGCCCTCGAGCACCGAGTAGTCGATCACCGAGTTCTGCTTGGACACGCCCAGCCGCTCCATCATCAGCCGCAGCGAGGCCGGCGTGCAGCCGCGCCGGCGGATGCCCTGCAGGGTCGGCATGCGCGGATCGTCCCAGCCGGCGACCAGGCCCTCCTGCACCAGCGCCAGCAGCTTGCGCTTGCTCATCACGGTGTAGTTGAGGTTGAAGCGCGAAAACTCGATCTGGCGCGGCTTGGCGGCCTCCAGCGGCAGGCCGCGCGCGACCAGCGGCGCGAGCAGCGCGTGGTCGGCGTGCAGCGCGACGCGGTCGACACACCAGTCGTACAGCGGCCGGTGGTCCTCGAACTCCAGCGTGCACAGCGAGTGGGTGATGCCCTCGACGGCGTCCGACAGCGAGTGGGCGAAGTCGTACATCGGGTAGATGCACCAGGCGTCGCCGGTGTTCTGGTGCGGCACGTGCTTGATCCGGTACAGCGCCGGGTCGCGCAGGTTGATGTTGCCGCTGGCCATGTCGATCTTCGCCCGCAGCGTGCGCGCGCCGTCGGGGAACTCGCCGGCGCGCATGCGGCGGAACAGGTCGAGGTTCTCCTCGACGCTGCGCGTGCGGAAGGGCGAATCGCGGCCCGGTTCGGTCAGCGTGCCGCGATATGCGCGTACCTCATCGGCGCTCAGGTCGCAGACGTAGGCATCGCCCTGGCGGATCAGCTTCTCGGCGGCGAGGTAGAACACCTCGAAGTAGTCGGAGGCGTGGCGCAGGTCGTGCCATTCGAAGCCCAGCCAGCGCACGTCGTCCTTGATCGCCTCGACGTACTCGGGGTCTTCCTTGGCCGGATTGGTGTCGTCGAAGCGCAGGTTGCACCAGCCGGCGAACTCGGCGGCCACGCCGAAGTTCAGGCAGATCGACTTGGCGTGGCCGATGTGCAGGTAGCCGTTGGGCTCGGGCGGGAAGCGCGTGCGGATCGCCGCGTGCTTTCCGCCGGCGAGGTCGTCGCGGACGATCTGGCGGATGAAGTCCTTCTTCTCGGCGGCGTCGCCGGCCGGGGCGTCGGGGGTGTGCATGGTCGGGCGTGCGGGAAAAGCCGTCAGTTTAGCCGCTCGCGACCGCCGACCGGCTGTGCTTCCATAGGCGGCATGCGCGTGGTCTACGAAGCCGACCAGCTGTTCGACGCCCACCTCGTCCGCGGCCGGCTGGCCGCCGAGGGCATCGAGGCCTGGGTGCGCGGCGAGTTCCTGGCCGGCGGCATCGGCGAGCTGCCGCTGGCCGGGCTGCTGGCGGTGTGCGTGGCCGACGCCGATGCAGCGCGCGCGACGGCGCTGATCGCCGCCTGGCGCCAGGAGCCGCCGCTGGAGGACGACGTGATGCCCGACGACGGCGAGCCCGAAGGCGGTGCGCTGCTGGCCTGAGGGTCGGCGCGCACCTCGACCTTCGGCAGGTGGACGCCGCGCCCGGATGCGGCATGCTGCCCGCTTCGTCCCCTGTGGAGGCTTCCGGTGAGCACGCGCCCGATACTGGTCATCGGCAACAAGAACTACTCGTCCTGGTCGATGCGCCCCTGGCTGCTGCTGCGCCAGGGCGGCGTCGAGTTCGACGAGGTCCGGCTGCCGCTCGACAGCCCGCAGTACGTCGCCGAGATCCGCCGCTGGTCGCCGACCCGCCAGGTGCCGGTGCTGCACCACGGCGACCGCGTGGTCTGGGACTCGCTGGCGATCTGCGAGTACGCCGACGAGACCTGGCTGGGGGGGCGGGCCTGGCCGGCCGACGCCGGCCTGCGCGCGCTGGCGCGCAGCGCCGCCTGCGAAATGCATTCCGGCTTCGCCGCGCTGCGTCGGCAGCTGCCGATGAACTGCGACCGCCAGCCCGACCGCTATCGTTGGGACGACGACGCCCAGCGCGACATCGACCGGGTGCAGGCGCTGTGGGGCCAGCTGCGCGCGGCCGGCGGCGGTCCGTTCCTGTGCGGCGACTTCGGCATCGTCGATGCGATGTTCGCGCCGGTGGCGGTGCGCTTTCGCGGCTACGGCGTCGAGCTGGCGCCGGCGGCGGCTGAGCAGGTCGAGGCCTACTTCGCCTTGCCGGCGTTCGCCGAATGGGTCGCCGCCGGTCGCGCCGAGAGCGAGCGGCTGGCGAAGTACGAGGCGCTGCGCGGCTGAGTCGACACGCCCTACCGGCTCGTAGAGCGGAGCTTGCTCCGCTCCGCGGGTCGCGTCAGCCGAGCAAGCTCGGCTCTACGATGTCGATGCCGTCTGCGTCGCCTCGCGGCGGCGCTCCAGCGCGCCGAGCAGGGCGGCCGCGGCCAGCCAGGCCAGCCACCAGGGCCAGCGCGGCCCGGGTGTCGACGTCGCCTCGGCGTCGCCATCGGGCGGCGATCGGGCGGCGATGAGGCGCGTGGCCTCGATGCGTTCGGCGGCGGCGAGCGTGGGCGCTTCGTCCGCGCCGCGCACGAACAGCCACTGCGGGTCCGCATCGGCTGCATCGAGCCGGTGCCAGCCGGTTTCCCGCGGCCACAGGGCGGCACACTCGGGGCGTCGAGGATCGGCGGCGAGCGCCGTCGATTCGCCGTCGGGCGCGATGAGCCGTGCGGCTTCGACGGCGCCGCAGATCACCGTCCGCTGGCCCACGCGGGCCTCGGCCTCGACGTGCAACGGCAGGTCGACGCCGCGCGGGCGCGCCAGCGTCGACAGCGCGGCGCTCCACAGCTGGCCGTGGCGCGCCGCCTGACCGGCGAGCACCAGCCGATAGCTGTCGGACAGCCACCACAGGCCGATGCGCCCCTGGCCGACCGGGCGCCAGCGCGCGAAGGCGGCGCCGTCGGCGTCGACGGCGAGCGCGAGTGAATCGGGCGCGTCGACGTGGAGCGGCCGTCGGTTCAGCCGCGGCGCGGTGGGTGCCGCGCCGGGCAGCCGGACCTCGCGCTCGCCGTCGCGCGGTTCGACCGTGAATCCCCACTCGGCCAGACGTGCGCGATCCGCAGCAGTCGGTGCGTCGGTGAAGCGCAGCAGCACGCCGAGTCCGCCGCGGACCGCCGCGTCGAGCCCCTCTCGCTGCGCCGGCGTCAGCGCGCGCCAGGCGCGCTCGTCGAGCACGACGACGTCCATCCCGGCCAGCGCGGCGGCATCGAGCGCCGGCTGGCCGCCGCGCAGGTCGACCCGATCGGTGAGCAGCATGCGCGCGTGCAGCTCGACGCCGCTGTCGGCCAGCCAGCGGCGCAGGTGCTTGAGCTCGATGCCGGGCGCGCCGGCGGCGAGCAGCACGCGCGGACGATCGCCGGCGACCACGACCAGCGGCACGGCCAGGCTTTCGCGCACGGCGTCGGCGCCGTCGCGCAGGCGCAGCGTCAGCGCCAGCGGGCCCGGCGCGCGGGCGACGGTTTCGAGGGCGAAGGCGCCTTGCGCGTCGACCGCGGCGTCGGCCAGCGCCTGGCCAGCCGGGCCGAGCAGCTCGACGCGCGCCGACGCACCCGGATCGACGATCCGCCCGCGCAGCGTGATCGGCTGGCCGGCGACGACACGACGCGGAGGGTCGAGCGCGGCCACGCCCGGGGTCGGCGCGGGGGCATCGAAGCCGCGCACGCGGCCCGCCGCCGCCTCGCGATCGCGCGGACGCAGTCCGTCGCCGACGACGACGAGGTCGCGCACGCCCGGCCGCTGGCGCAGCGCGGTGGCGAGGTCGGGCGCACGTTGGATGCCGGGGTACGCGGCCACCTCGGGCAGGGCCACCGCGTCGGCGTGATCTGCCCAGCGTTCCAGCGCGGCAGGCGCGAGGCCGCCGGTCAGCACGTGCAGCGGCCTCGGCTCGCGGGTGTGCAGCGGCGGAAACAGCGCGACGTACAGCAGCACCGCGACGATCGGCTGCAGCGCGAGGATCGCGCCTCTGCGCAGCGCACCCACCCCGGCCAGCGACGGGTTGCGCAGGCTGCGCCATGCGCCGATGCCGGCGGCCAGCACCAGCAGCACGGCGACGCCGGCCTGCAGCGCGCTCACGGCCGCTGCTCCAGCGCGTCGAGGTAGGCGCGTCCGCCGGCGTCGGGCGGCGGGCGCAGGGCGCTGCCGGCCGGCGGCGTCGCCAGCCGCTGCCAGACGACCTCGCGCAGCGCCGCGGCGCAGGCCGCGCAGCGCGGATCGGCGCGCAGCGTGTCGAGCGGCTCGATCGCCGCCAGCGCTTCGCCGCCGGCGGCGAGCAGCGCCTCGCGCAGGGCGGCGAGGTCGTCGTTCGCCGCGCCGGGCTGCGGCGGCGCGAGCGCGGCCCACAGGCGCGCTTCGAGCTCGCCGCGCGGCGCGGCCGGCTGCAGCGGATCGCGGCGCGGACGCAGCGACGACAGGTCGCCGCTCAGCCGTCGGCCCGGATCGATCGGCGGCAGCTCGAGGCCGACCCGGGCGAGGTAGATGCGTCCGGCCTGCTGCACCTGCTTGATCAGGTCGAGCGCGCGGTACTGGTAGGGCAGGGCGGTCCGCGGGTCGCCCTGGCGCAGGTGCAGCTCGGACTGCCACATCTCGCTCAGCGCGCCGCGCAGCAGCTCGCGGGTGGCGGGGTCGAACAGCGTCGCCGCCTCGCTGTAGTCGTGTGTGTGGCCGTAGCGCTCGAGCACGGCCTGGCGGTCGTCCGGCGTCGGCGCGGCGGCTCCGCCGGCATGGTCGCCGTGGTCGCCGTGGTCATCGTGCTCCTCGTGCTCGCTGCCTGCCGCGCCGCCCTCGGCCTCCTCGCCGAGGAACTCGCCGTAGCGCAGCCGCAGCAGGCGCTGGTCGACGCCGATCGCGTCCGACCGGTCGACGAACTGCTCGGCCGGCAGCGCGGCGCGCCGCGCGAGCAGCGCCTCGCTGTCGATGATGATCTGCCGCTGGCTGCGGAAATAGGCCGGCAGGGTGCGCTGCAGCACGCCCTCGACGCCCTCGCCCTCGCTGGCCGGCGCCGGCGGCCAGCGCAGGATGTAGCTCGGGCTGCGCGTGCGCTGCGGGGTCGGCGCACGGTTGTCGGCGATGTCGATGCGCAGGATGGCATCGTCGCCGCGACCGAAGCCGAGCGCGGCGAGGTCGATGCGCTGCAGGTAGGACCGGCGCGTCGCCGACCCTTCGCCGTTCAGGGCGATCTCGCGCTCGCTGACCTGCACCTGCTCGCCCTGGCCCTGCGCCAGCGTCAGGCGCAGCCGCGCGGCGCCCAGCCCGTAGTCGTCGCTCGCCTCGAAGCGCAGCGTCACCGGCGCCGCGGAGTCGACCAGCGTCAGCGTCTGCTCGGGCGATGCGACGGCGATCACCGGCGGCTGGTCGGGGCTGACGTCGAGGCGCAGCGCGGGCGTCGCCGGGTCGAGCGGCGCGCCGTCGACCCACACCCGGTAGCGGGTCGACGACGCCAGCGTTCGCGCGGCTTCCCAGCGTCCGTCGTTGGCCTCGAGATCGAGCGTGCTGCCGTCGACGAAGCGCAGGGAGACGGCGCCGGGCGCGGCTGAGAACTGCAGCGACCAATGCAGGCTCGACCCCTCGGCCACCGCCGCTTCGAGCCGCGGCAGGCGCTGCTCGTCGAGGCCCGTGTAGGCCGGCGGCGTGACGCTGAGCCAGGCCTGTTCGAGGCGCGGCGTCGTATCCGCGGCACGCGTGGTCGCGGGATCGGGCGCGGATGCGGGTGCGCCCGCCAGTCGTTCGTGGATGCGCGGCGCGAGCGCCAGCAGGACGCCGACGACCACGCTCGCGGCCAGCGCGCTGCGGGACATCGGACGCAGCAGGTCGCCGGCGCGAACACCCGGCAGCCGCGCTTCCAGACGCGCGCGCTGCAGCGCTTCGACTTCGCCACCCGGCGCCTGCCAGAGCAGCGCGGCGCTGTCCTCGAACCGCGGCAGGCGGGCGTTGAGCCGCCGCGCCAGCCAGCGCGGACCGACCCGCAGCGCGGCGAGCGACGCCGTGCCCAGCACCCCCAGCGCGATCGCGCCGGCAAGCTGCAGCCGCTCGACATGCGGGTGCAGCATCCAGCCCAGCCCGAGCAGCGCGGGGGTGAGCAGCAGCGCGGCACGCGCGGCGAGTCGCCCGCGGACCGCGCTCAGCAGCCGGGCAGCCTCGCGGCTCATGGCCTGCGCCCGCCGGCCAGCCAGCGCTCCAGCGCGAACAGCAGCGCGATCAGCACCACCAGCCACGCGTCGAGCGGGCGCGACGGCAGCGTCCAGTCGAAGGCGGCCGTCGTCGGCGCGACCTGTGCGGCGATTGCGCGCGCCGGCGGCGCCGGCGGATCGGCCAGCCAGCCGCGCAGCAGCGCCGGGAACGCTGCGTCGTGCAGCTCCGGCAGGCAGTGCAGGGCCAGCGCGCAGTCGAGCCGGCGCTCGCCGTCGACGAGGCGAAGGCTGGCGGCGCCGAGCGAGCTGCGCCAGCGCACGGCGGCGTCGGCCTCGACGGGCGCGTCGTCGAAGCGCAGCAGCGCGCCGCCGCGTTTCGCCCACGCGCGCAGCTCGGGCGGCGGCTGCGATTCGCGCAGCCAGACCAGCGCGTCGAGCTCGGCCGGCACCGAAGCCGGATCGTCCAGCTCAATGACGGCGACGTCGACGGCGTCAGGGTCGGCCCGCCACGCCGCGACGACGGCATCGAGATAGCGCTTTCCGGGATGGCCCTCGTCGATCTCCATCGCCACGCGCAGCGCTGCGGCGGGCGGCGGCGCGGGTGCGTCGTCCATGGGCACGACGCGCCAGTCGACCGCGCGCGACAGCACCAGCGCTCCACCGTCCAGGCCATCGATGCGCTCCGGCACCACCAGGCTGAGCGCGGTGGTCGGCGGCAGCGCGGCATCGAGCTCGCGGATCAGCGAGGCCAGCGGCTGGGCGCGATCGACGGTCTGCTGGAGCGGCGGAAAGCCCGGCGCGAGCCAGCGCCACTCGGCATCCTCGTCGATCGCCAGCGTGCCGGTGTCGACGCCCGGCGCCACCGCGACCCAGGGCCGGCCAGCGCGCGCGTCGCGCAGGACCGGCTGCGCCAGCAGCAGCGCGCCGAGCGCGACCAGCAGCAGGCGCACGGCGAGCAGGCGGCGCTCGCGCAGCTCGAATCGACGGCGCGGTCGCTGCGGTCCCTGCAGCCAGCGCAGCGCGGCGAAATCGACCAGTCGCGGCGGCTGGCGGCGCCGGTACAGATGCAGCAGCAGCGGCAGCAGCAGCGCCGCCAGTGCGGCGAGTGCAGCCGGTGCGAGCAGGCTGATGCTCACCGCGCGCCCGCTGCCGACGTGCCGAACAGTGCGCGCAGCGGCGCGTCCGCAGGCTGGTCGATGAAGTGCTCGACGCGGCGAACGCCGACCGCCGCCATCCGCGCGGCCTGCGCGCGGCGCGCCTCATCGAAGCGCGCCAGAAAGCCGCGGCGCGCCGATTCGGCGTCGCCGTCCCACAGCTCGCCGGTCTCCGGATCGCGAAAGCGGTGCGGGCCGGCGAACGGAAAGTCGCGCTCCTCGGCGGTCAGGATCTGCACCACCATCACTTCGCGGCCGGCCTGCGCCAGCCGCAGCACCTGCGCCTCGGCGTCGGCGTCGAAGGCATCGCTCAGCCACAGCACCAGCGCGTCGGCGGGAATGCGCTGCCACAGCGGCGCCAGCGTTGCTGCTGCCGGCCAGCGGCCGGCGGCGACGACGTCGCGCAGGGCCAGCAGGCAGCGGTCGCGCTGGCGCGATCCGGCCGCCGGGGGCAGCGTCGTGACCGCGTCGCCGATCGCGCCCACGCCGAATGCGTCGCCCTGGCGCTGGGCCAGCTCGATGCAGCAGGCGGCGAGCCGGCGCGCCGCGTGCAGGCGCGTCCAGCCCGGACGCGCCGCGTCGGCCTGGCCCATCGACGCGCTGGCGTCGAGCAGCAGCCACAGGCTCAGCGGACTCTCGCGCTCGGCCTCGCGGACGAACAGGCGGTCGGAGCGGGCGTAGAGCTTCCAGTCGATCTGCCGCGGCTCGTCGCCCGGCTCGTAGCCGCGGTACTGGGCGAACTCGAGGCCGGCGCCGCGGCTGCGGCTGGCCTGCTGGCCCAGCCGCGTGGCCGAAGGCGTGCGCCGCGAGCGGATCGCGAGGTCGGCCAGCCGGGCGCGCAGCGCCGGCTCGAGCAGCAGCCCGGCGTCGGCTAGCCCGGACATTTCACGAGGGGGCGCGGATGATCGCGCAGGACTTTGCGGCGAGCGCAAGGCGCGAGGAGCCGGAATGGTGGGCCCATTGCGGCGACGAGAAGCGCAGCGATCGCCGCAAAGGACAAGTGAGGGCCGCGCCAGCGGGAAAATGCAGCCTGGCACTCTGTTCCGCGCGCTGACTCACTGGGCCCCTGGAGCGCTCGACGAATTCCGAGCATTTTCCCGCGACCTCGTGAAATATCCGGGCGAGGTCGGCCATGCTCAGCGATCGGGATAGGGCACGGCGGCGAGCAGCGCGGCGACCACGTCGTCCGGACGGCGCTGCTCGGCCTCGGCGGCGAACGACAGCAGCAGGCGGTGGCGCAGCACCGGCGCGGCCAGCGCGCGGACGTCGTCGCGGGTCGCGGCGAGGCGGCCGTGCAGCAGGGCGCGCGCCTTCGACGCCAGCACCAGCGACTGGCCGGCGCGCGGGCCGGCACCCCAGCGCAGCCACTCGCGCACTTCGCGCACGCTGCTGTCCTGCGGCCGGCTGGCGCGCACCAGCTGGGCGATCCAGCGCAGCAGGTCGTCGCCGACGTGGACCTCGCGAACCAGCGCCTGCAGCTCGATCAGCGTCGCGCCGTCCATCGCCACCGGCACCGACGCCGTCGGGCGGCCGGTGGTCTGGGCGAGGATCGCCAGCTCCTCGTCCTCGCTCGGGTAGTCGACGCGCACGTGCAGCAGGAAGCGGTCGAGCTGCGCCTCGGGCAGCGGATAGGTGCCGGCCTGCTCGAGCGGGTTCTGCGTCGCCAGCACGAAGAACGGCGAAGGCAGCGGCCGCGTCGCGCCGGCCAGGCTGACGGTGCGCTCCTGCATGGCCTCGAGCAGCGCGGCCTGGGTCTTGGGCGGCGTGCGGTTGAGCTCGTCGGCGAGCAGCAGGTGGGTGAACACCGGCCCGGGCTGGAACTTGAAGACGCGATGGCCGGTGCCGTGGTCCTCCTCGAGGATTTCGGTGCCGAGGATGTCGCTGGGCATCAGGTCGGGGGTGAACTGGATGCGCCGGAAGTCGAGATCCAGCGCCTGGCCCAACGAGCGGATCAGCAGCGTCTTGCCGAGCCCGGGGACGCCTTCGAGCAGGCAGTGGCCGCCGGCCAGCAGCGCCACCAGCAGCTGCTCGACCACCGCGTGCTGGCCGACCACGGCGGCGCCGATCGCCGCGCGCAGCGCAGCCAGGCGTTCGAGGTGGGCGGCGATCGCGCGTTCGTCGCGCGCCGGAGTGGGGTCAGCCATGATCGGGGCGGTGTCCTGCGGGGCCTCAGCCATTGAGCGCGTACATCACGATGTTGACCGCGAAGCGGGTGTTGTCCTCGGCCAGCCAGCGCTTGTTGCGCCAGTCGTAGTCCCACTCGCAGCCGTAGTCCTTGTTGCTGTAGAGCACGCCGAGCCGGCCGTCGATCTCGATGCCCTTGAGATAGTCGTGCACCAGGTCGTCGCCCCAGCCGTTGAGCTCGAAGCTGGTCGCCGGCGGCTCCTCGAAGACGAAGAAGCTCGAATACAGCGGATGCCGCGGCGGCAGCTTGCGCAGCGCGCCGGCGCCGAAGATCGCCGCCATCTCGGTCTCGAACGAGCGCGCGAACAGGCCGTCGATGTCGTGGTTGCAGTCGTCGACGAAGACGAAGCCGCCGCGCCGCACGTACTGCTCGAAGTTGCGCCGCTCGTCGGGATTGAACTCGACCAGCTTGTGTCCGGACAGATAGCAGAACGGCGCGCCGAGCATGCGCGGATCGGCCAGCGGGATGATCCGCTCGACCGGATCGATGCGCAGCCCGGTGTGGTCGATCAGCGTGGTCAGCAGGTTCGAGGGCATGCGCTGGTCGACGTCCCAGTTGCCCGACTCGTACATCAGGCGGGTGAACCAGAAGTCGTAGTCGGCCGGCGCGGCGAGTGCGCGAGTGAAGGGCAGGGCGAGGACGGCGCCACCGAGGGCCTGCAGCAGGCGGCGGCGGGGTGGGCTGTCGAGCCCAGGCGCTGCCGCGCCTTCCATCGGAGGGCGCCCATCGGCCGAGTATTGAAGCCCCTCTCCCCATGGGAGAGGGGTTGGGGTGAGGGTTCGATGATGACGAGTGGCCACGGGGTGTCCGGTCATGATCCGGCGAGTAAGGCACAGCGCGGGGCGAGAATGTCAGCGCCCGGGGATTTCGGACCCTCACCCCAACCCCTCTCCCGAAGGGAGAGGGGCTTGAATCAAGGTCTCCAATCAGGGGTCTCGAATCAACCCCTGAGCTACGCCGCCCTCACACCGCATCCGACAGCGAGGTGAAGGTGAAATCGCGCACCTTCAGCGACGGCACCTTGAGCACGAGGCCGCCGCCGAAGCCGGAGGCGAGGCGCTCGCTGCGGCCGAGTTCCTCGAGGTTGTTGAGCATGATCACCGGCGACTCGTTGAAGCGGAAATTCTTGATCGGATAGCGGATCTCGCCGTCCTCGACGTAGAAGGTGCCGTCGCGGGTCAGGCCGGTCAGCAGCACGGTCTGCGGATCGACCATGCGGATGTACCAGGTGCGGGTCACCAGGATGCCGCGCTTGGTCTCCTTGACCAGCTCGGCGGTGCTCTTCGTGCCGCCGGCCATGATCAGGTTGCCGGGCTGGGCGCGCGCCGCCACGCCCTTGTGCTTGGCCCAGTAGCGCGAATGCTGCAGGTGCTCGACCTTGCCGTCCTTGATGATCTCGAAGCGCTCGCGGGCGAGGCCCTCGCCGTCCCAGGGCAGCGCCTCGACGCCGGCCTCCCACGGATCGGTGTGGAGGTTCACGCGCTTGTCGAAGACCTGCTCGCCCAGCCGAGTGCCGCCGCCCTTCTTGGCCATGAAGTTGCGGCCCTCGTCGGCCTGGCGGGCGTCGAAGCCGGTGAACAGCATGAAGGTCAGCAGCCCCGACACCGCCTCGGGCTCGAGGATGACCGTGTACTTGCCGGGTTCCAGCGCGCGCGGCTCGACCGAGCGCTTCGCCTTGTCGATCGCCACCGCCACCGCGTCGGCGGCCTTGAACTCGCCGACGTCGCCGTGGTTGCGCTGCACCCAGCCCGAGCCGGTGCCGTCGTCGGTGCGCACCGTGCAGTTGTAGTTGACGTCGGTGCTGGTCTGGTAGGCGAAGTTGCCGCTGCTGTTGGCGAAGGCGGTGAAGCCGGTGCTGTCCTCGAAGTAGCCGGCGGCGGTGAGTCCGTTGCCGCGGCAGGGCAGGATCGAGGCGGCCGCGACTTCGGCGCGCGCCTGCGGGGTCAGCGCTGCGGTGGCTTCGCTGTAGGTCTTGCTGGACTTGTAGACCTGCTTGTCGACGGTCGGCATGGCCTCGTCGTTGTCGGGCGACAGGTCGGCCAGCTCCTCGGCGCGGCGCACCGTGCGCGCGAGCGCGGCGTTGTCGAGCTCGTTGGTGGTGGCCAGGCCGGTCTTCTTGCCGCGGAACACGCTGACGACCAGCTGGGTGTCGCTCACCAGCCCGCTGGTCGAGATGTTGTTGAGGGCGAAGCGGACGTTGCCGGTGCTTCCGCCGGTCAGGGTGGCGGCGCAGCCGTCGGACTTCGAAAGGCCGACGACCTTGTCGAGGATGGCCTTGGCCTGGGTTTCGTTGAGCATGCTCATGGCGTGATCTCCGTGGTTCGCCGATCAGCCGAGGCTGCGCGCGGTGTTGATGACGTTGATGCCGTTGAAGCGCGCGGTGGCCGAGCCGTGCGACACCGCCGAGACCTGCTGCGGCTGGCCCTTGCCGTCGAAGAACGAGCCGCCCATGCGGTAGTCGCGCTCGTCGCAGATCGCGCTGCAGGCGCCCCAGAACTCCGGCGTGCGCATCTGGTAGGCGACGTCCTCGAGCATCCCGGTGATCTTGCCGTCCTTGATCTCGTAGAACACCTGGCCGCCGAACTGCGCGTTGTAGCGCTGCTGGTCGATCGAGAACGAGCCGGCGCCGGCGATGTAGATGCCGTTCTCGACGTCCTTGATCATCTCCTCGGGGGTGAGCGGCGTCTTGCCGGCCGCCAGCGAGACGTTGGGCATGCGCTGGAACTGCACCGAGTTCCACGAGTCGGCGTAGCAGCAGCCGTGCGACTCGGCCTCGCCGAGCAGGTGCACCTGGTCGCGGATCGCCTGGAAGTTGACCAGGATGCCGTCCTTGACCAGGTCCCAGCGCTTGCCCGGCACGCCCTCGTCGTCGTAGGCGACGTGGCTGAGGCTGTGCGGCTGCGTGCGGTCGGCGAACAGGTTGACGATCTCGCTGCCGTACTTGAACTTCTCCTTGCGCTTGTCCAGCGAGGCGAAGCTGGTGCCGGCGAAGTTCGCCTCGTAGCCGAGCACGCGGTCGAGCTCGAGCGGGTGGCCGACCGACTCGTGGATGGTCAGCCACAGGTGGGCGGGGTCGAGCACGAGGTCGTACTTGCCCGGCTTCACCGACGGTGCGGTCAGTTTCTCGACGGCGTGGCGCGCGGCTGCGGCGGCGTCCTCGACGATGTCGTAGCTGTTGCGGTAGCCGATCACGCCGCCCGGCTGGACGATGCGCTCGGCCTTGTCGCCGTCGAAGTACTCGTAGCCCATGCCGACCGGCGTCGAGAGCCCGGCGCGCTGGCGGAACTTGCCGGTCTCCTTGTTCACCGCGGTGACGTTGAGCGGCGCCCAGGTGCGGTGGATGTCCTGGTCGATGTAGCTGCCGTCGGTCGAGGCGAAGTACTTCTGCTCGTTGACCAGGAACAGCGTCGAGTTGACGAAGCTGGCGCCGGCCTTCATCGCCGCCGCGTTCGCCGCCAGCAGCAGGTCGACCTTCTCCTTGATCGGCACTTCCATCGCGTTCTTGCGGATCGGCGTCTGCCAGTTCACCTCGCCGACGCCCCGGGTCGGGGCGAGCTGCACCGGCGTGGTCTGGATCTTGGAGTTGGCCTCGGCGATCGCCACCGCCTGGCGGGCAGCGGCCGCGACCGCGTCGGGGCGCAGGTCGGAGGTCGCGGCGAAGCCCCAGGTGCCCTTGGAGATGACCCGGATGCCGACGCCGGTGGACTCGGTGTTGGCGACGTTCTGCACCTTGTTTTCGCGGGTCACCACGAACTGCTGCAGGTAGCGGCCGATGCGCACGTCGCAGTAGGTCGCGCCGGCCGACTTGGCGGCTTCCAGTGCGGTGTCGGCCAGCGTCTTCTTCAGCGCCGGATCGAGCCGGGCGAGCAGGACTTCGGCGGCGACCAGGTTGCCCGGTCGCGCCAGCACGAGGCCGACGGCGCCGAGGCCGGTGAGGTGGAGGAAGTGGCGACGGTCCATCGGGCAGCTCCGTGCGTTCGGTTCGGTGGGCGGTCACCCGCTGCCGAAGCCGACATCGCGGCCACAGGGCGCGAGGTCGGGTCGGTGCGGCGTGCGCGGCGGGGCGCGCCGCGGCGCGCTCCGGAAGGCGACGATGCGAGGGCGACGGCGTCAGCGCATGTGCCGTTAGTCGGGCGGTCGGTCCGGACGGAACGCGGCAGTGCCGTAACGCGGCGCCGGTCACGCTGCTGCGGGCGCGCCGCGCCCGCAGGTCTCAGGCAGCGGCGGCGAGCGGCGCGGGTGCGGCGGCAGCGCCGCAGTCGAGCGCCTGGGCGAGATCGGCCCAGAGGTCGTCGACGTGCTCGATGCCGACCGACAGCCGCAGCATCCCGGGCGTGATGCCGGTGGCGGCCTGGGTCGCGGCATCCACCACCCGGTGGGTGAGTCCGGCCGGATGCTGGGCCAGGCTGTCGACCGAGCCGAGGCTGACCGCAGCGGTCCACAGGCGCAGCGCCGACAGCGTCGCCGCGGCGCAGGCGTAGCCGCCGGCCAGTTCGATCGCCAGCAGGCAGCCGGGGCCACGCATCTGCGCGCCGATCAGGTGCGCATTGCGCACCGTGCCCAGGCCCGGGAAGTGGACGCGCGCGACCGCCGGGTGCGTCTGCAGGCGCTCGGCCAGCGCGATCGCGTTGTCCTGCGCACGCTCGACGCGCAGCGCCAGCGTCTGCAGGCCGCGATGCAGCAGGAAGGCGGCCAGCGGATGCAGCAGCGCGCCGGTCGCCGCGCGCACCTGGCGCAGCGGTCGCGCCAGCGGTTCGGCGCAGGCGATGCAGCCGGCGACGACGTCGCCGTGGCCGCCGAGGAACTTGGTCGCGCTGTGCATCACGTAGGCGGCGCCCAGCGCCAGCGGGTTCTGCAGCACCGGCGTGGCGAAGGTCGAGTCGACCAGCACCGGCACCTCGCCGGCAGCGGCGACGGCGGCGCGGATGTCGACCAGGTCCAGCGTCGGGTTGGCCGGCGTCTCGATGATCACCAGCGCGGTGTCCGCACGGCGCCGGGTGGCGATCTGGGCGGCGTCGACGAACTCGGCCTGGAGGCCGGCGAGGCCACTCGCAAGCAGGTGGTCGGAGGTGCCGTACAGCGGACGTACGACCAGCACGTGGCGGCCGCGCGTCTGGGCGGCGAGCAGCACCGCGGTCAGCGCGGCCATGCCGCTGGCGAAGGCGACGCAGGCCTCGGCGCCTTCCAGGCGGGCGATCGCTTCCTCGGCGCGCGCTACCGTCGGGTTGTGCAAACGCGCGTAGACCGGGCTGGCGGCGCCGGGCGCGCCCTCGAGGAGGGCATCGAGGCTGGCGGTCCCGGCGTCGAGGCCGGGCAGCGGATAGGTCGACGACAGGTCGATCGGCGGGGCATGCACGCCCAGGCGGGCGAAGGCTTCGCGGCCGGCGTGGACGGCATCGGTTTCGAGGCGGGCCATCGCGAACTCCAGCGTCATGGATGGCGGTATTCTGGAATATAGTGCGGTCTGTAAAGATCATTCCGAACGATATTTCGCAGAAAGGCGTTCAGATGCTGCTCGACCGAATCGACTTCGCCCTCCTGCGCCTGCTGCGGAAGAATGCGCGGCTGGCCAACAAGGACCTGGCGGCCAAGGTCGGTGTGGCGGCCTCGACGGCGCTGGAGCGGATCCGGCGGATGCGCGAGTCGCGGGTGATCCAGGGCTACCACGCCGAGATCGCGCCGGCGGCGCTGGGCATCGGCCTGCAGGCGATGGTGGCGGTGCGCCTGCGCCGCCATTCGCGTGCCGAGGTCGACGGCTTCCGCGCGCACCTGCTGGCCCTGCCCGAGGTGCTGGCCTTCTACCATGTCGCCGGCGCCGAGGACTTCCAGGTCCACGTCGGGGTGCGCGACAGCGATCATCTGCGCGACTTCGCGATGGGCGCGCTGACCGTGCGCGATGAAGTCGCGCACATCGAGACGCACCTGATCTTCGAGTTCCGCCGCAGCGACGAGGTGCCCGTTTACGCGGCGGCGACGGAAGACTGACCCGCCTGTGCCATTGCGGCGAACCGTCGCGCCCGCTCGCTGTCTCTTTGATTAACCCTCCACGAGGACACCGCCATGCCCGGAATCGGCGCCTACAAGCAGCGCCTGCCCACCGCCGCCGAGGCGCTGCCCGGCCGCGCCACGCCGATGCCGCTGTCGAATCGGCATTACCTGCACGGCCGCCCGCTGCGCGGCGATTTCGCCGGGCTGGCCCAGCTGCAGTTCGGCATGGGCTGCTTCTGGGGCGCGGAGAAGCTGTTCTGGAGCCTGCCCGGCGTCTTCACCACCGCGGTCGGCTACAGCGGCGGATTCACGCCCAACCCGACCTATCGCGAGGTGTGCTCGGGCGAGACCGGCCACGCCGAGACCGTGCTGGTGGTCTACGACCCGGCGAAGATCGCGCTCGACATCCTGCTCAAGCGCTTCTGGGAAGGCCACGACCCGACCCAGGGCATGCGCCAGGGCAACGACGTCGGCAGCCAGTACCGCTCAGCGGTCCATGTCGACGGCGACGCCGCGCTCGCTGCAGTCGAGGCCAGCCGCGACGCCTTCCAGCGGCGCCTCGCCGCGGCCGGGTTCGGCGCCATCACCACCGAGATCCGCAGCCCGGCGCCGGCGTTCTACTACGCCGAGGAAGACCACCAGCAGTACCTGGCGAAGAACCCTGGCGGCTACTGCGGATTGGGCGGCACCGGCGTGAGCTGTCCGGTGGGGGCGCTGGCGGGCTGAGCGGGCGCGCCCGCCGTCGGCGGTGGCTGGCGCGCAGGCTGGACGCGCGCATGGATCGCGTAGTCGCGCGAGCGGCCGATCTCGACGTAGTGCGCCCACTGATCCCGGAACCGGGCGTCGCGGCTCAGGAAGCCGATGAAGTCGAACCTGCCGGCCAGCCCGAACTGGCCCGGCCGCAAATCCACGACCGCGATGTCCGGCCGGTTGCGCTCGAAATCCTCGACGACCGACGCGATGAACGCGGCCTCGTACGCGCGCCGACGCTCCGGCGCCAGGGGCAGGGCCTGCGCGGACGGATTGCCGAGTGCGGCCAGTGGCCACAGCGAGGAGTAGCGCGAGCTCCACTCCAGCCCGAAATAGGTGACCGCGGGAAAGAACGGCACGCCGGCCGTCGAGAAGACGAACACCCGGTCGCCCGGCGCCATGATCCCGAGCGCCTCGCCGATCGGACTCCGCGGAAGGTCGGACAACCGCGGGGCCTCGCGCAGCAGTTGCTGCACGTGGAAGAGCAGACCGACGCCCAGCGCCGCCAGCAGCACGGGCCGCGCCAGCCCGGCGATGCGCGCCGGGCGGCCCTCGCGGAACAGCGACGCCACGAGCGGCAGCGCCGCCGCGATGAACAGCGCAGCCGGGATCAGGTGGTATCGCCATCCGCGGTCCTGCAGGAGATACACGCCCCAGGCGTAGGCCGCGCACAGCAGGACCGGAAGCAGTCTGCGGCGCTCGCCGGCCGCCGCGGCCCACAGCAGCGCCAGCGCCGCCGTGCCGAGCGCCACCACGATGCTGCTGCGGGCGCTGAACGCGCCCCAGTTCTCGTCGCCGCGGAAACGTCCGTAGAGATCCCTCGCCCAGCCGGCGTTGTCGAGCCACTCCGGAAACACCAGCACGACCAGCAGACCGTTGCCGACGATCAGCAGGACGACGAGTCGAACGTGCGGTGAATCGAACCAGTCGCGCGGCCGGAAACTCGAAGTGCCCAGCGCCGCCAGGAGCAGCGCGAGCGGCGCGAAATGCGGCTTGATCAGGCATCCCAGCGTGCCGACCGCGACCGCGATGAACCCGGCGGCCGACCTCCCGATCGGCTGCTGCATGGTCAGTCCGAGCAACCAGGGAATCAGCAGCACGGCCGCGAAGTGCTCGCGCTCGGCGAAGTCGTAGGCCGGAAGCAGCGCAAGCACCATCGCCAGCCATGCCAGCGACCAGGGGGACCGCCAGACGGCGGCAGCCGATCCGCCCGTGACCCGCGCCAGCCGCCAGACCAGACCGATCGAGCCGGCGATCAGCGCGAAGGTCCAGGCGCTGTTGACCGCGGGGGCGGCAAGCCCGGTGGCTGCCGAAAACCACTGCGGCGGCACGTAGGCCAGGATGGCCAGGGGCATGTTCACTTCCATGAAGTCGGTCATGTAGCGGCCGCCGTCCAGAAGACGTTCGGCCGCCAGCAGAAACCAGGCGGCGTCGTGGTTGAGCGGAATGTCGCGCCTGAGCCAGGCGGAGATTCCGAGGACGACCATGGGCGCGAGCAGCGCCAGCGCCGAAGCGCGGAGTGTCGGGGAGGGGGTCACGCGGTCGGGATCGGGGAGAGGAACAGGCGTCATTCTGGCAGGCCGGACCACGGCGGGCGGACGCCGTGCCCGCCGTCGTCACGCCGAGCGCTCAGCGGTCCCGGCGGAGCAGCCAGGTCCGCCCGGCGCGGCCGACCGCCGCGCCCACCTCCTGCTCCGGATGCGCGATCCCGAATCCGAACTCGGCGCCGGCGCGGATCGCCGCGCCCATCGCGGCGTCGAGGGTGAAGCGGCAAGGCCCCGCCGGCGACGCATCGGCGGCCAGGTCGGCGATGCAGCGCCCCAGGCCTTCGACTTCCAAGTAGAGCGTCCGCCCGACATCGGCGAACCAGTCCGGCCTGGGTTGTCCGGCGACCGCCGCCGTCGGGGCGTGGCGCAGTTCGGCGATGATCGTCAGGCCGCCGTCGCCGGTCGCGGCCGCGGCGCCGAGTCGCAGCACGCAGTACTCGCCCAGGCGGAGCGAAGGCGGTGCTTCCGGCGATGCCGTCACGGCGCCACCCGCGGCAGCTGCATCACCAGCCGCAGGCCCTTGCCGGGCGCGCTCTCGGCGGTCAGGCGCCCGCCGAGCTTCTGCGCGACCAGGTTGTAGGCGATGTTGAGGCCGAGGCCGGTGCCGCCCTGGTTGCGCTTGGTGGTGAAGAACGGATCGAAGATCCGCGCCAGCGTGTCGGCGTCGAGGCCGCGGCCGTCGTCCTCGAACACCAGCTCGATGCGCGCCGCGTCGAGCATGCGGACGGCTATCCGCATGCGGCCGCGCTGATCGGGCTCGAAGGCGTGCAGCAGGGCGTTCTGGATCAGGTTGGTCAGCACCTGGCCGAGCGCGCCGGGGAAGGAGTCGAGCTCGATGTCCTTCGGGCAGTCCACCTCGAGCGCCACCGGCCGACGCTTCCAGGTGACCTGCAGGCTCTCGATCAGCTCGTCGATCTGGGTGGCGAGCACGAAGCGGCGACGGCCGTCGGAGGTGCGGTCCACCGACACCTGCTTGAAGCTGCGGACGAGGTGGGCGGCCCGCTCGAGGTTGCGTTCGATCATGCTGCCGGCGGTGCGCGTCTCGGCCAGCCATGCCTCCAGTTCGCCGCGCGCCAGGCTGCCGTCCGCCAGCTTCGAGGCGATCGCGCGGCAGCGCTCGGAGAGATGCGAGCTGGCGGTGACGGCGATGCCGAGCGGGGTGTTCACCTCGTGGGCGACCCCGGCGACGAGCTGGCCCAGCGAGGCGAGCTTCTCGGACTCGACCAGCTGCTGCTGCGTCTCGCGCAGCTTCGCCAGCGCGCCCTCGGCGGCGGTCTTGGCCGCACTGAGCTCGCGGGTGCGCGCCTCGACCTGGTGGGCCAGCCGGTCGGCGTACTCGAGCTGGCTCTGCCGCCGCTCCTCGACCATCCGGCGGATGCGCTCCATCACCGCGATGGCGAAGGCGATGGTGGTCGCCGCCGAGCCGAGCTGCAGCACCATCGACAGCGCCTGCACGTCCGGAAGCAGGCCGATCCGCTTGAGCAGGTGGATGACGCCCAGCGCGAAGAAGGCCAGCGTGGCGCCCAGGAACGACCACACCGGCCGGGCGAGCTGCGCGGCCCGCAGGGCGGCGAGGCCGACCACCACGGTCGCCCCCATCACGCCCAGCGCCGCCAGGGTGTTGCCGATCCAGGGCGCCAGCGGGTAGGCGACGAACACCGACAGCAGCAGCCCCACCACCGGCGAGAGCACCCGTCGATCCAGCCGCGGCACGAGGACCCGCAGGCTGAGGTAGTCGCGCACGAACAGGATGATCATGATCGCGAACAGGGTGCCGCTGAAGGTGCCCACGGCGTTGCCGAGCGGCCGCAGGTGTTCCGGCCACATCAGGTAGGCGTAGCCCTCGGTGTGGAGCTGGTAGACGACGTTGCCGATCGAGAACGCCGCGAACAGCAGGTACAGCCGCTCGCGCAGCGCGAAGTACAGGGCCAGCACGTAGATGCCGATCGCGCAGACGATGCCGGCGAGGATGCCGAAGAGCAGGTAGTCGATGCGGTCGACCGCTGCGAGCGCGTCCGACTGGTACAGCCGGTAGTCGAGCGACAGCGCGGTCGACGTCTCGATCCGGTCGACCACCCGGATCGTCGAGCGTGGCGGTACCGACAGGCGCAGCACCGAGTGGCGGGAGTCGATGTCCGCCCCGACGCTGCGTCGCGCGCTGAGCCGCCCGTCGTCGGACACGACCTCGACGTAGGCCTGGTGGCGGTGGTTGCTGCCGCGCCACAGCACCAGCAGCCGCTCCAGCGTCTGGGTGCCCTCGTTGCGCAGGTCGATGCGCACCCACAGCGGCGCCCGCGGGTAGCCGAGGTTGGGCGGACTGCCGGCCAGCGGCATGCGCCAGTCCTCGGCGGCGCCGTCGAGGATGTGCGCCGGCGTCAGACGGCCCTCGGGATCGGCGTAGACGCGCAGCTCGCTGCCGATCGGGACGGCATCCGCATCGGCGTGCAGCAGGATCGGCCGGGCCTGCACGGCCCCCGCGCAGAGCAGCAGCGCGAGCCAGGCCGCCTGCAGCAGCAGTGGCGGCGAACGCGACGTCCTCGCGTGCACGGTGCGAGGCTCAGCCGCGCCGGCCGGCGCGCGCCGGGCGAATCCGGGGCGCGCCGGCCCGGTCCGCCGGCGCGCCCAGCAGGGCGGCGGCGGCCGAACGCACCACGTCGGCGAAGCTGCCGAGGAATCCGTGCATCGCCGAGCTGCGTCGCCACACCATGGCGATCCTGCGGCTCGGCGGCGGATCGGCGAAGCGCAGGACCTGCACCGCAGCCTGTGGCGGCACCGGCGGACGCACCGCCAGCTCCGGCAGGAGGGTGATGCCGACGTTGGCGGCGACCATCTGGCGAAGCGTCTCGAGCGAGGTGGCCCGGAAGCCGCCCTTTTCGGTCGCGCCGGAGAGCTGGCAGACGTCCAGCGCCTGGTCGCGCAGGCAGTGGCCGTCGTCCAGCAGCAGCAGGCTTTCGCGGCCGATGTCGCGCAGGCGCAGCGGTCCGCGTCCGGCCAGCGCGTGGCCCTGCGGCACGGCCAGCAGGAACGGCTCCTCGAACAGCGGTTCGACGTGGAGCTGCTCGTCGTGCAGCGGCAGCGCCAGCACGCCGGCATCGAGCCGGCCCTCGCGCAGCAGGCGCAGCACCTGCTCGGTCTTCTCCTCGACCAGCAGCAGCTCGAGCCGGGGAAAGCGCGCCCGAATCGTCGGCACGACGTGGGGCAGCAGGTAGGGCGCGAGGGTGGGGAACAGTCCCAGCCGCAGGGTCCCGGCCTCGGGGTCGCGACTGCGCCGCGCGCTCTCCTTCATCTGGGTGACTTCGGCGATCACCCTGCGCGCGCGTTCGACGATGTCGCGTCCGACCGGGGTCAGCATGACCCGGCGCGGCGCGCGCTCGATCAGGGTCACGCCGAGTTCGTCCTCGAGCTTGCGGATCTGCGTCGAAAGCGTCGGCTGGCTGACGTGGCAGGCTTCGGCTGCCCGACCGAAATGGCGGTGATCGGCGAGGGCGACGAGATAGCTTAGATCGCGCAGGTTCATCGTGCGGCGGATACGCGGGCGTCGCGCCAGTATAGGCGCATCCAATCGAAGTCATCGCAACAATTCATTGGTGTGATGCGGTGGGCGGGCGCATCCTTCGTCGGCGCTCGCCGCGCCGCCCCCGCTGAAGCCTTGGCGCGTGCGAGCGCCACTGCCGTTCCGGCCGATCCGCCTGCTGACCCTCTCCCCCAGCCGGCGCGACAAGAGCGTGGTCGGAACGCACTGCGGCGGGGCCCTACCCCCGGGCCCCGCCGCGACCTTCACCCGCGCGTATCGGCTCGCGCGGCGGCGGCGTCAGGGCCGAGGCTCGAAGCCGTCGCCGAACACGGCGGGCTCGACGACCCGCAGCAGGCAGTCGCCCGTCCCCGCGGCCGCCTGGCTGTCGGTGACCCGCACGCGGAAGTCGAACACGCCCGGCGCGTCCGGGGTGCCGTCGAGTTCGCCGCCTTCCGAAAGTGCCACGCCGGGCGGCAGGGCGCCGTCCTCGACTGCGTACACGTAGGGCGGCTTGCCGCCGTCGGCCTGCAGCGTCGTCGAGTAGGGCTGTCCGCGCGAGGCCGGCGGCAGCGAACAGTCGAGCGTCGGACCCTCCGCCGCGCCGAGGGTCACCACCGTCGGCGCCCCCACGACCAGCATCGACTCCTGCGACTGCACGGCCGCGCGCGCCGAAACCTGCGTCCCCGGCGCCGACGGCTGATCGATCAGGTTGGGCTCGTCGCGCACCTCGTCGTTGCGCAGCCGCAGCGCGATGCGCCGGCTACCCGCGGGTCCGCTGGCGAGGAAGTCGAACGGCCTGCCCGGCAGCAAGGCGGCGATCCACGACGTGGTCTCGCCCCGGGGACAGCGCCAGCGCAGGGTCTCGAAATCCAGCTCGGCAGGCTCGAAGCCGTGCTCGGCGAGGAAGCCGTCCACGCTGCTGAAGTACTCCTCGCGAAGATCGATCGGCCACGCCGACGGATCGCCGGCGAGATCGGGCGGGAGCGCCGCGTCGTCCGGCGGCGCAGTGCAGTAGATCGGCACCCGATCAGGTTCCGACTGCGTCGCGTCGAGGTCGCGCACGTCGAGCAGCACGCCGCGTGCGGGGACCGGCATGAACAGCGTCGCCGTACCGGCCGCCACCGGGCCGCCGTTGCCGGCGACCGCCTCGAAGTGCAGCTCCGAGCCCGGCTCGACCGTGCTCAGCGGTGAACTGGTCGCCACCGCGAGCGCGGGGGTGCCCTCGAGGGTCAGGCGCGTGCGCGCCTCGACCCGATCGCCGAGGCAGGCGCCGACCTGCGCCGCGATGTCGACGTCGAACGGATAGTCCGGGTGGGCGATCACCCCTTCGGGCATCCGCAGCGCGAGGTGCACCGTGCGTTCCGCGGCGGCCGGCAGCGCCGGCCAATGGACGTCGATCTGCCGGCTGAAGCCGGTCTCGGACAGCGTCACCACCCCGTCGGGCGCCGCGTCCGCCTCGACCAGTTCGGGCAGGACGAACTGATCGTTGGCGTCGACGCCGAAGTGGTCGATGCGCGCGGAGGGTGCGTCCAGCCCGATCACTGCGGGCAGGGTGATGCCGAAGGCGAGCGGGTCGAGCAGGCGATCGACGTCGATCTGCGCCACCTGGTCCGGTGGGGCCTGCAGCGTGCCGAGGGCGGCCGGGTCCCTGGCCAGCGCGGTGCTGCGGCTGCGGGCCTGCTGCAGCGGCAGTCCGCACAGCGCATCGTTGCCCTGGTAGGCCACGGAAAAGCTGCGGCTGCCGGGTGTGCTGCAGGCGGGAAAGCCCAGAGTCAGCCGGATCGTGCGCGCGCTGGCGGCGGCGAACTCGGCGAAGTGCACGTCGACCACGCCGCTGGCGACCTGCCCGAGATCGACGCTGGCGCCTGCGCCGGCGTCGACGTCGAGCACCGCGGGGAACTGCGGGCCGGCATCGGCGGGGATGACCGGCAGCTGGAAGCGCACGCGATTGCCGAGCAGGGCGACGACGCCGGTGTTCTCCACCAGGTGGTCGACGTCGACCGTCGCCGGGCCGGCGCCGAGCAGCAGCGGGTCCGGCAGGTTCTGCGCGACGGCCACGCTGCGCGCGCCGATGCCGCCCGCGCTGCGGATCGGCTCCTGGTCGGCGAGGGCGAGCGGCACGGCGAGTGCCGACTCGGTGCCACCGATCGCGCTGCTGGCGAAGACCACGATCCGGCCCGACAGCGTGGCGACCCGATCGGCACAGCCGGTGGCGGGATTGCGCAGGGTGATCGACGCCATCACCGAGGTCGGTTGCCCGGTCTGCGACGCGAACGGCGAGGCGAGCCGCGGAACGTAGGCGGCGACCCAGGTGACCGCCGCGGGATCCGCCGGCGGCGCCAGGTCGAGGGCCTGCCAGTGCTGGTTGCCCGGCGCGTCGATGTCCTCCGGAAGCGCCGGATTGCCGATGACCGCGCCCAGGTCGACCGGTGGCGGCGAGGCGATGCTGTCGAAGCCGCTGCTGGTGGAAACGAAGACGCGGCCGGTGGGCACCTCGGCGGCGACGAAGGGGAGGCTGCCGTCGATGCGGGCGAACATCAGGATGTCGTGGGCTTCGGCCTGGCTCGAATTGTTGCGGACCAGCAGCAGCAGCCGGCCGGTGTCGCCGGGCGGGATGCTCAGCGTCGGCAGATCGTCGACGCCGGCGCCGATGGCCGACGCACTCCCGATGTTCTCGCCGAGCGCCGCCGAGACCGAGAGCGCTGGCGGCGATCCGGCCACGGCGATCGGTGCCGTTGCGCAACCGGCGAGGAGCAGCGCGCTGAAGAGGCTTTTCGGATTGGTCATGCCGTCGTCTCCCTCGTCGTTCGCGCCCCGGCGCTGCCAAGCCGCCGAGCGCGCCGGCGGCCGGCGCTGCGCACCGGGACGACGGCCGGCATCCGGGACGCGAGGGAAGTCGTCGCCCATCCGGGGCCGTCGGCGAAGCCCGCCGGTTCGCCTGCGCAGCCGGGTAGCGCCACCCGGAACACGTCCGGGCTGCGGCAATCGGCGTCGTCGGCGCTGAGCTTTCCGGCGAAGCGCTCGTCGCTGCTGACCGACGCCGGCTGGTTGCTGAGGGCGTTGGCCGGGATCGGCGCGGCGAACGCGGCGCGCGACACCCGCTCGGGTGGCGAGGCGGTGTGCGCCGGCGCCACGGCGGGCACCGGCAGGGCGCGCGACAGACCGTGGCGGAGGGCGAGGGCTGGCACGCGGAACTGCCCGGCGAAGGTGAGGCAGCTGATGCCGAAGGCAGCGAAGTGCGGGGACCGGCCGGCAGGCGCGGGTCCGGGTCCGGCGCACCGCCGCGGCACCGCCCCCCGCCCGGCGCGCGTCTCGGCGACGGGCGGACGCGCGGCGTTCATTGCCCGCTGGCCGTGCATTCGAGCGTGACGTCGTCGACCAGGAAGTTCGATTTGCCGCCGTCAGCGCCGTTGACGTACTCGAACTCGATCAGGTGCGGCTGGCCGTCGGCGAAGGCCGACAGGTCGATCGTGCGGCCGACGTAGCCGGCTTCCGGGCTGGCCGGCTCCGCGAAGCTGCGCACGACGCTGCCGTCGACCTTCACCGCCAGCGTCGCGTCGAGCGGCGCCGTCGACACGCTGCGGCGCAGGAAGAAGTTGAGGTGGCGCGGGTCGCCGGACGGAATGGTCACGGTCTGCCGCAGCGTCGACACCTCGGCGTGCTGCCCGGCGAGGGTGCCGCCGAACCAGGCGAACACGCCGCCGCCGCGCGGCACGGCGAGGCCGCCGTCGTTGCCGCAGGTGGCGGCATTGCACAGCACGCTGCCGAAGCGCTGCGAGGTCGAGGTCCACGACGGGTTGGTCGGCGCGCTGGGGTTGCCGAAGTCGGTGGCCTCGAGCCCGGGATCGCCCAGCAGCTGGACCGGCGTGCAGCTCGGCGGCGGCGGAGGCGGCGGCGGCGGCGCGCCGCTGCCGCAGTCCGGCCACCAGCAGGGATTGGCGGCGTTGAAGTCGAGGATCGCCTGCGCCTTGGGCGGGCGCGGCGTCTGGCCCAGCCGCTCGACGATGCCCCAGCTGCCGAAGCGCGTGTAGGTGCCCGACAGCCCGAACAGCGCGAACAGCTCGCCGCCGTTGTCCTTCCACGATTCCAGGTAGCTCTGGTAGATCGGCCCCATGCGGGCGTCGCGGTTGGCGCCGATGAACAGATCGGTGATGTCCTCGTCGTTCTCCACGCCGAACACGCCGACCAGGTGCTGGCCGCCTTCGTAGGCCACCAGCCTGAGTCCGCGCGCAGTGGCTGCCGACTTGTGCGCGGTGGTCCAGGGCATCACCTCTTCCAGCGCGCTGACCGGGCACGGCTGGGTGGCGATCGGCGGGAAGTTTTCGGTGCAGGGCGTGGCGACGTTCGGCGGCGTGTCCTGCAGCTGCCCGCCCTCGACCAGTTCGGCGAACAGCTGGTCGAGCGTCCAGCCCTGGATCTCGTTCTGGTTGACCGGCACGTTGGTGTAGTTGGCGAAGTAGGGCGCGATGGCGACCGCGTCCATGTCGTTGCCGCAGGCGGTGCTGCGCAGGCCGACCTGCACCGCCAGCGGGCAGTCGGCGGCCTCGGTCTGGGTGAAGGCGTTGGCGGCCTGCGCGCCGAGCGTGCAGATGACGCGACCGGACTGGCTGCCGAACACCGCCTTGAAGCGCTGGCAGATCTGCGCGGTGCGCAGTCCATGGGCGTTGAGCCGGCGGATGAACGGATCGCCGAGGCTGCCGAACAGCTGGTTGCCGCGCTGCTCGATCTCGGTGCCCTGCGGGAAGGCGGGGTTCCAGACTTCGTTGGAGTACTCGAGGTAGACGTCGAGCGTCGGATCGAGCTGGGCCAACACGATCGCCGCGAAGCCGTCGACGTAGCCGTCGTCGACCCGGTGCGGCAGGGTGAACCACGGCTCGGTGCCGGTGGCGTTGGCCAGCTCGATCATCGCCTCCAGCGGCACGCCCTTCTCGCTGTTCCAGCGCGCGTCGGTGAGTCGCGGGCGGTCGGCGAAGTTCTCCTGTTCGTTCGGTCCGCCGCTGAAGGCGCCGCCGTTGGTCTCCATCCAGTCCATGAAGCGGATCGAGCGGTAGGGCGCCAGCTCGGCGACGAAGTCCGGATGGAAGCGCGGCACCGGCGCGACCGCGGGATCGAAGCCCGGCGGGAGCACGCGGATGTTGCGGATGTGGTTGGGCGCGGGGCCGGTGGCGACGACATCCAGCGTCCAGATCGAATTGCCGTCGACCTGCACCACGTCGCGACCGGGCACCGAGGCGGCGACGACCCTGCTCGCACCCAGACCGTAGTTGATCTGCCCCTGGCCCTCGTAGATCACCAGGTACTGGCCGCCCGGCCACGCCGCGCCGGCCTCGTTGAAGGTGGTGCGGGCGATGCAGAACTGGTTGGGATTGCCGGGATTGCAGGGCGGCAGCGATTGCACCCAGCCGTCGGCGTCGAGGTCGAGTTCGTCGGCCCGGCCGGTGTCGAACACGGTCTGGCTGGCGGCGATCCACGGCCGCGACTGCTTGAAGAAGTCGGTGAAGGGATAGGCGGCGGCGAACTCGACGACCGACTCGAGGTTGGTGCCCAGACCCGATTTCGGCGGCGCCGGGCCGGTCTCGCCGGCCTCGAAGCCGCTGCGGAAGAAGGACTGTGCCGGCGCCGCGAGGGTGAACAGCAGGGCAGCGAGCAGGGCGGGTGCAGTGGTGCGCGGCATGGGCGATTCCCGTTGCCCGCGGTCGAGGAAAGCGGGCCTCGATCAGCAGTCACGGGAAAGCGCCCTGCTTTCTGCCATCGCGGCAGGGGCCGCGGCGCGGGCGATCAGCCGACCGCCCGGCCCAGGCCGCTGGCCTCGATCTCGGCGACGATCCGCGCCAGCAGCAGCGGGTCGGTGGCGTCGTCGCAGCCGATCCGGAAATGGACTTCGCCGGCCGGCGTGCGCGAACTGTGGATCGAGCGCAGGTTGACGCCGTGGACCTCGAGCAGGGCCAGCAGGTCGCGCAGCGAACCGGGCCGGTCCTCGATCAGGTGGATGTCGACGACGCGGCGGTCGGCGAGGTCGGCCAGCAGGTAGCCGAGCCGCTCGAAGCCGCGGTTGGCGTCGCGCAGCGCCGCCTCGCCGAACCAGGCGCGGCCGGCGTCGATGAACTCGCTGCGGAACCGCGCGCGGCCCGCGTCGCCGGCCGCCACGCAGCCGCGCAGGCCGGCCAGTGCGGCGACCAGCCGGTCGAGCATGGGCAGCACGTCGGGGTTGCTGAACTGGATGTCCTCGTAGATCGCCGGGTTGCCGGAGAGGATCCGTCCGGCCACCGTGGCGTCGAGCTCGAACGAGGCCGAGCGGAACGGCAGGATGTCGGCGGGTCCGCCGATCGCCTCGCCCGAAGCGCGCAGCACCGCGGCCTGCGCCAGGTGCACCGCATGCACCATCGCCTGCACCAGCGCCATGCGCTGGTCGTGCCGCTCGGGATCGGCCTGGACGCACTCCGCCTCGAGCGCGGCCAGCAGGCGCTCCAGCCAGCCGCGCCAGCGCTGCACGCGCGCCTCGCAGACCACCAGCACGCGGCCGCGCAGGGTCGGCGCCTGCGGCGGCGCGCACATCGGATGCAGGCCGACGACCTCGGCCCGCGACGCCAGCAGCGCCGCCACCGGGTCGCGCTTGATCGAGGTGACGTCGAGCCAGAGCTTGCCCGCCTCGCGCCCGTCGGCCAGCGCGACGTAGTGGCGGATCAGTCCGGCGGTCAGGCGGATCGGCGCGGAAAAGACCAGCACGTCGCAGGCGTCGACCAGCGCCTGTTCGCACAGCGCGGTGTCTCCGGCCGGATCGCGACCGATCACCTCGAGGCCCATGCGCTCGCGGAAGAAGCGCGTGAGCCAGCGGCCGTAGGCGCCGCGACTGCCGACGATGCCGACGACGGGCGCGTCGAGGTCGGCGCTCATCGCGGCGGCGGGCGGACCGGCGCGGGCGGGCGAACGGCGGCGGTCATGGCCTGGCGGCAGGTGGGCATGCCGGCCAACATAGCGGCAGGCGGCGCGTTGCGCGACGGGTTCCGACGGCTACACTCGCCCAGACTGCTTCGGCGGAGCCCGGCCCATGCCCCTGCGACCGGAAGACCTGCGCACCGGCGGCGCCCTGCAGGGCGCCGTCGCCGACTCGCTGCTGCGACTGCAGGCCGCGGCCGACGAGCTGGCCGAGGGCCAGCGGGTCGGACCCTGGCGGGTGCTCGACGAGATCGGCCGTGGCGGCATGGCCATCGTCTACCGCGCCGAGCGCGCCGACGGCGAGTACCAGCAGCAGGTCGCGCTGAAGTGGATGCAGGCACCCAGCCGCAGCCTCGAGGGCGAGGCGCTGTTCCGCCGCGAGCGCCAGGCGCTCGCCGACCTGCGCCATCCGCACATCGCCCGCCTGCTCGACGGTGGTCGCAACGAGCAGGGCCGGCCGTGGTTCGCCATGGAGTACATCGAGGGCAAACCGCTCGATCGCCACGCGCTCGCCGCCGGGCTCGACCTGCGCGCCCGCATCGCCCTGCTGCTGCAGGTCTGCGAGGCGCTGGCCTTCGCCCACGGCCGCGGCATCCTGCACCGCGACATCAAGCCGTCCAACGTGATGGTCGATGCCGACGGCAAGGCGCACCTGCTCGACTTCGGCATCGCCCAGGCGCTGGGCGAGGAGGACGGCCTGGCGCGCGCGGCGTTCACGCCCGGCTTCGCCTCGCCCGAGCAGATCCGCGGCGAGCCGGCCTCGGTGCGCTCGGACGTGTTCCAGCTCGGCCGCCTGCTGGCGGTGACGCTGGCCGGCTCCGAGCGCGAGCGCGAGACGATGGTGCTGCAGGGCGGCGACCTGCTGACCCGATGGGCCGAGGGCAAGGTCGCCGCGCCGCCGCCGGCGATCGCGCCGGGCGCGCTGCCGCGCGACCTGCGGGCGATCCTCGACCGCGCCCAGGCCGCCGATCCGGCCGAGCGCTACGCCTCGGTGCCGGCGTTCGCCGACGACCTGCGCGCCTTCCTCGACCATCGCCCGGTGGCGGCGCGGCCGCGCCGTCCCGGCTACATCGTGCTGCGCTGGATGCAGCGCCATCCCTTCGCCACGGCGGCTTCGTCGCTGATGCTCGTGGTGCTGGCCGCGCTGCTGCTGGCCTTCTCGCAGCGCCTGCGCGCCGAACGCGACGTCGCCCAGCACGAGCGCGACCTGGCGCGCGAGCAGCGCGACGTCGCCGAGCGCGCCCGCGCGCAGGCCGTCGCGGTGGTCGACTTCCTCAACCACGACGTGCTCGACGCCGCCAACCCGCTGCGCCGCGCGCCCGGCGCGCCGGAAGTCAGCGTCCGCGAAGCGCTGGCCGGGGCCGAGGCGCGGGTCGAGGCCCGGCTCGCCGAGCAGCCGGCGACGCTGATGGCGGTGCTCGCCACGCTCGGCGTTCTGCGCTACGAGTTCGGCGACTACGACGCTGCCGCGACGCTGTACGACAAGGCGCTGGCGCTGGGCGAGGCGGTGCCCGAGGACGATCCGGTGCGGCTGGGGTTGCTGGCCAATCGCGGCGCGCTGCAGGTGTCACGCTCCGACTTTGCTGCGGGCGTGGAGACCTTCGAGGCGCTGGTGGCCATCGCCACGCGCAGCAAGGGCGCGGACCACGCCGACACCCTCGACTGGTCGCTGCGATTGCTCGAGGCCAAGTCGCGCCAAGGCGCCGATCCGGCGCAGCGCGACGCCCTGCTCGCCCTGGCCGAGCGCGCCGACCGCGTGCTCGGCACTCCCAACCGCATTGCCGGCGAAGCGCGGCTGTTCGTCGCCCACACCTATCGCGCCGCCGGCACGCCCGCCGCCGGCGCCGAGGTCGCGGCACAGGCCCATGCCGAGCTCGCGGCCAGCGTGGGCGTCGACCATCCGAGCACGCTGAAGGCGCTGGCCGTGCTCGGCCACGGCCTGTTCTCGCAGGGTCGCGACGACGAGGCGCTGGCGGCGATGCGCCAGGCCTTCGATCTGCAGCGCGCGCGCTACGGCCCGGATGTGCTCGACTCGACCTTCCTGCAGAACGAGTACGGCTTCATGCTGGTCAACGCCGGCCGCCTGCGCGAGGCAGTGCCGGTGCTGGCCGATCTGGTCGAGCGCCGTGCCGCCCAGGGTGGTCCGCAGTCGATGGGCGTGATCGCGCCGCTGAGCAATCTCGGCAACGCCCATCTCAGGCTCGGCGAGTTCGATGCGGCGCTTGCCGCGATCGATCGCGCGCTGGCGGTGTTCGCCGTGCAGGCGCAGCCGCCGCCGGCGATGGGTGCCGTGCTGCACCGCGGTCGCGCCGACGTGCTGCGCGAGCAGCGCCGCTTCGCCGAAGCCGAGCGCGCGCTCGATGCCGGGGACGCGCTGGCGGCGGTGCTGCCGGCGGAGGACCTGCGCGCGCTGGCGCTGCTCGCCAGCCGGGCGCGCCTGCGCCACGCGCGCGGCGACCTCGCCGGCGGTCGCGCCGATCTCGATGCGGTGATCGCCCGGCTGCGCGCCCAGGTCGCCGACGACAATCCGACGCTGCGCCCGCTGCTCGAAGCGCGCGCGGCGATGGACAGGTAAGGCCGGGTCAGCCGGCCAGCGCCGCTGCCAGCCAGGCGCGGCCGGCGTCCCAGTCGCGGTGCGCGGTGCGCGGCGAGATGCCCAGCGCCGCCCCGGTCTGCTCGTCGTTGAGCCCGCCGAAATAGCGGCACTCGAACACCTGCGCCTGGCGCGGCTCGATCGCGGCCAGCCGCTGCAGGGCGACGTCGATCTCGACCAGCGTCTCGAACTGCCCGGGATCGGCCGGCATCGCGGCGTCGAGATCGACCGCGATCGCGCCGCCGCCGCGCTTGGCCGCGAGCCGCTCGCGGGCGTGGTCGACCAGCAGCTGGCGCATGATGCGCGAGGCCAGGGCCATCAGGTGGCCGCTGTCGCGCGGCGCGCCGGCGGCCTGGGCCAGCCTGAGGTAGCACTCGTGCACCAGCGCGGTGGTGTCCAGCGTATGCCGCTGGCGGCCGCCGAAGGCGTTGCGCGCCAGCCGCTTGAGATCGGGATAGACCAGCGTGAGCAGGCGCTCCCAGGCATCGCGGTCGCCGCCGCCGGCCAGATCGAGCAGTCGGGTGATGTCGCCATCGGAGGCCATGGGCCAAGTGTAGCGGCGCTAAGGGGGAGGAGGGACGACGCGCCGCGCGCATCGCCGCGCGTATCATCCGCGGCCGAACTCCATGCCCACGGAAGCCACGATGCGACTGCTGCCGATCCTGCTCTGCGCCTGCCTCGTCGCCCTGCCGGCCGGCGCGCCCGCGCACGCCGCCGACGAGGTCGTCCCGGTCGGCCAGCTGCCGCGCAGCGTGGTGCCGCAGCGTGCCGCGCTCGACCTGCGCATCGACGCCGGCGCCAAGGGCCTGGAGGGTCGGGTGCGGATCGACGTCGAGGTGGTCGAGTCCACCGATACCGTGTGGATGCACGGCCGCGACCTGCGCATCGCCAGCGCCAGGTTCGTCGGCGCCGACGGCGAGGCCGTTCCGCTCGCCGCCGAGCAGGTCGATCCGTCCGGCGTGCTGCGGCTGAAGTCGCCGGTGGCGCTGGCCACCGGGGCCGGCCGCATCGAGATCGAGTACGCCGCCGACTTCGGCCAGCAGCTCGAGGGCGCCTACCAGGTCAAGGCCGGCGGCGAGCACTACGTCGTCACCCAGATGGAGCCGCTGGGCGCACGCAGCGCCTTTCCCGGCTTCGACGAGCCCAGCTTCAAGCATCCCTGGGAGATCAGCCTGGTCGTGCCCGAGGACCAGCAGGGCTTCGCCAACACCGCGATGGTCGGCATCGAGAAGGTGCAGGACGGCTGGCGCCGGCTGCGCTTCGCGCCGACCGAGGCGATCCCGAGCTATCTCGTCGCCTTCGCGGTGGGCCCGTGGGACGTCGTCGATTGGACGCCGATCCCGCCCAACGCGGTGCGCCGGCATCCGGTGGCGCTGCGCGGGCTGGCGGCGAAGGGCCGCGGCAAGGAGTTCGACTACGCGCTGCGCCATACCGCCGAGGTGCTCGAGGCGCTCGAGGTCTACTTCGATTCGCCCTATCCGTTCGACAAGCTCGACCTGGTGGCGGCACCCGACTTCGCCTTCGGCGCGATGGAGAATCCCGGCCTGATCGTCTACCGCGACACGCTGCTGCTGTCGGTCGACAAGGCCTCGGCCGGCACCCAGGCGTTCTTCTGGGAAGTGCACGCCCACGAGCTGGCGCACCAGTGGTTCGGCAACCTGGTCACCATGCCCTGGTGGGACGACATCTGGCTCAACGAGTCGTTCGCCAACTGGCTGGCGCAGAAGATCGCCTTCCAGCTGCGCCCCGAGTACCACCACGATCGCGACACCGTGCAGGGCGGCCTGCGCGCGATGGGTGGCGACAGCCTGGCCAGCACGCGGCGGGTGCGCGAGCCGGTGCACCACAACCGCGACGTCATGTCGGCCTTCGACGGCATCACCTACGCCAAGGGCGGCATGCTGCTGTCGATGTTCGAGGCCTACCTCGGGCCGGAGGCCTTCCGCGACGCGCTGCGCCGGCACATGCAGCGCTTCGCCCGCGGCAACGCCACCAGCCGCGACCTGATCCTGACGCTCACCGACGGCCATCCCGAGGCGACCCGGCTGCAGGCCGCCTTCGCCAGCTTCGTCGACCAGCCCGGCGTGCCGCTGGTCCACGTCGACCTCGTCTGTGCGGCCGACGAAGCGCGCGTCGAGCTGCGCCAGGAGCGCTACCTGCCGCTGGGCTCGACGTCGACCGCGGCGCAGCGCTGGATCATCCCGCTGTGCCTGCGCTACGCCGACGGCGACGGCAGCCGCCGGCAGTGCCAGCTGCTGGAGGGCGCCGAGGCCGAGTTCGCGCTCGATGCGAAGACCTGTCCGGCCTGGGTCATGCCCAATGCCGACGCGGCCGGCTACTACCGCTTCGCGCTCGCCGCCGACGACCAGCCGGCGCTCGCCGCCGCCTTCGACCGGCTGGCGCCGCTCGAGCAGCGGGTCTGGGCCGACTCGCTGGTCGCCGCTTTCCGCAGCGGGGCGGCGGACGTCGAAGCGCTGATGGCCGCGCTGCCGGCGCTGGGCGGCAACGCCACGATGGAAGTGTCCACCGCGCCGCTGGGCACGCTGGGCTGGATCCGCGAGTACCTGGTCACCGAACCCGCCGCGCGCGCCGCCTTCGATGCGCGGATCGCCGCGGTCTACCGGCCGCGTCTGGATGCGCTCGGCCTCGACGCGCGCGCCGGCGACACGCCCGAGGACCGCTGGCTGCGCGGCAGCCTGATCGGCCTGTTCGCCGAGACGCTGGAGGACGCCGCGCTGCGCGATGCGCTGGCCGAGCGCGGTCGCAGGGTGATCGACGCCGACGGCAAGGGCGCGCTGGCGCCCGACGCGGTCGATCCCGACCTGCGCTCGATCGCCCTGCAGATGGCCGCGCTGCGCGGTGACGCCGCGACCTTCGAGCGCATCCTGGGCCACGCGCTGGCCAGTACCGACAGCCTGCTGCGGCGGCAGCTGCTGGGCGCGCTGGGCCGCGTCGAGGACCCCGCGCTGGCCGCGCGCGCCCGCGCGCTCGCCCTCGACGATCGCCTGCAGGCGGGCGAGGTCTGGCTGCCGGCCGGCGGCCAGTTCGGTCGCGACGCGACCCGGCCTGCGGCGCGCGAGTGGCTCGCCGCCAACGAAGCCGCGCTGCTGCAGCGCCTGCCCAAGACCTCCCACCCGCGCATCCCGGCGGTGGCCGCCAGCGGCATGTGCAGCGCCGAGGAGGCGGACATGATCGAGGCGCGCTACCGCGAACGCATGGCCGACGTGGAAGGCGGCCCGCGCGGATTGGCGCAGACCGTCGAGAACATCCGCCTGTGCGCGGCGCAGCGCGCGCATCACCTCGCGCGCGGCGGCGGCGCGGCGGGCTGACGCGTTCGTACCCGCGCGCAGGGACTGCGCCGGCCCGCGACTCGATCGCCCCGACGATGCCGCTCCGCCGCGCGTCAGCGCCCGCTGAAGCGCGGCTCGCGGCGCTCGCCGAAGGCGCGCACCGCTTCGGCGGCGTCGTCCGAGCGCAGCACCGACAGCAGCGCCGGGAACAGCGCGTCGATGCCGGCCTGCACGCCCTGCACGCGGGCGGTGCGGGCCAGGCGCAGCGAGGCCTGCACGCCCAGCGGCGCCGCCGCGGCGATGCCCTCGGCGATGGCGATGGCGGCGTCGAGCTGCTCGCCGGGCGCGACCACGCGCTGCACCAGCCCCCAGCGATGCGCCTCCTCGGCGGAGAACTCGCGGCCGCTGAGCAGCACGTCCATGGCGTTGCCCCAGCCGATTTCCTGCCACAGCCGCACGGTGGCGCCGCCGCAGGCGAAGAAGCCGCGGCGCACCTCGAGCTGGCCGAAGCGCGCATCGCTGGCGGCCACGCGGACGTCCGCCGCCAGCATCAGCTCGACCGCGACGGTGAACGACACGCCCTGCGCGGCGACCACCATCGGCTTGGACAGCCGCTGCGCCTCGTCGAGCCCGAACGGCTCGATCGCCCCCTCGGGGATCGCCGGCATCCGGCCTTCGGCCAGTACCGGCGCCCACTGGGTCAGGTCGAGCCCGGCGGTAAAGTGCGCGCCGTTGCCGTACAGCACGCCGCAGCGCAGGTCGGGGTCGCGGTCGAGCTCGGCGTAGGCCAGCGCCAGCGCGCGGTAGGCGTCGAGGGTGAAGGCATTGCGCTTGGCGGCGCGGTCGAAACCGATCAGCAGCAGGTGGCCGCGGCGCTCGACGGCGAGTCCTGCGGCGGCGTAGTCGGTCATGCGGGCTTCCTCGGGTGGGCGGATGACGCGCTGGGCGGGTGGATGGAGTGGTCGGGCTGGCCGCTCAGCCCCAGCGCAGGCGGCTGTCGCAGCCTTCCTCGAAGCGGCCGGCGATCCAGCGTTCGCGGGCCTGCAGCAGGGCGCGGCGTCCGGCGTCGCCACGCACGTGCACGAGCTCGCAGCGGCCCAGGCGCGCGGCGAAGGCGTGGCGCAGCCGTTCGGCCGTCGCCCGATTGACGCCCAGGCAGGCCGGTACCGCGAACGTGGCGCGCTCCACGCGCAGCAGGTAGCGCGGCGCCTGCGGCAGCTCGAACAGCTCGCGCAGGCAGTCGGCGTAGCGCGAGGCCTCCTGGGCGATCGCGCCTTCGAGTCGACAGCGCAGGTGACGCTCGCCGACCGCGACGTCGACGCGCGCGGCTGCGCTGGCGATCGACCCGGCCTCGCGCAGCGCCTGCAGCAGGGCCTCGGCGATCCGGCGCAGGCGGCGGCGCAGGCGTCGGCCGCGCCACCAGCGCAGCAGCCACAGCCTCTCCCAGCGCAGGCCGTGTCGGAAGTCGACGGCGAGCTCCACGCGACGCAGCGGCACCCGCGTCTCCAGCAGCATCCGCTGGCGCGCCGCGGCCGGCGCGTGCAGCGCCCGTCGCCAGGCCTGCTGCACGGCGTGGCGATCCAGCGCCAGCCTGCACATGCGCGCGTTGAGGCCGGCGCAGTCGGCCTCGCGCAGCGCCCGGGCGTCGAGGCCGAGGCGTTCGATGCCGGTCTCGATCGTGTCCGCTTCGAGGCCGACGCCGGCGAAGCTGGTGAAGCGCCGGGTCAGCCGGGCGAGGTCGATCCCGGCCGGCGGGGCGCCCGGCGCATCGTCGGCCTCGGCGGGATGCAGGCAGGCCAGGTGCCAGATGTTGGACACCTTGTGCGGATGGCCGCGGCGGATGCGGATCGCCCGGCCGCGCATCTGGTTGCTGCGCATCGATGCGCCGATCGCGCTGGCCAGGACGAGCGTGCCGAGCGCCGGCGCATCCCAGCCCTCGCCGAGCAGGGCGGCGGTGCCCACCAGCAGGTTCACTTCGCCGGCGTCGAACAGCGCGGTCACCGCTGCCAGCAGGTCGCCGTGCTCGCCGCCGTCGAGGTCGATGCGGTGAAAGGTCGGAGCGTGCCACATGGGAACGCTGGACGGCGCGCGGCCGAGCCGGACGGCCAGCGCGTCGAGCGCCGCGGCAGGCAGCACCACGACACTGCCGGTCAGGACGGCCGGCCGCAGCTCGGGAAGCCGCAGCCGGCGCAGGTGCTCGAACACCGGCACCACGCCGACGTGGCGGAAGACCGGCTCGGGTTCGCCCGGCTGCGGAAAGTCCGCCTCGCGGATGTGGTCGCACAGCACCAGGGCGCGCAGGCCGATCGGATCGGCGCGCGCCTCCAGCTCGACGATCTCGGCGATGCCGCCGATCTTGCCGTGGCTGCCCTCGAGCAGGCGCTGCAGGTGCGGCGGCGCGCGCAGGTGGACCCGGCGCAGCGCCACCGCGCCGATCCGCCGCAGGCGCCGGGTCAGATCCTGCAGCACCGCATGGTCCTCGGGCAGCAGCGGGTCGCGACCGAACAGCAGTCCGTCGAACAGCAGCTCGGCCCAGTCGCGATGGAAGGCGGGCAACGCGACGTCCGCCAGTCCCAGCGTCCGCAGCAGGGCGCGGCAGCGCTCCGGCGCGGTCTCGTTGAGGAACAGCGCCAGCGCCAGCGCGTACTCGCCCTGCCGGGCGAGGACGTCGAGGCGGCGCTCGGGCTCGACCGCCAGCGGATGCGCCGCCAGCAGCTCGACCAGGCCCGGCTCCAGCGCGAGCGCATCGAGCAGGCCGCGCACTTCGCGGTCGAAGCGCTCCAGCGCGGCCGCCTCGTCGAGGGTCGGCCGGCTGAAGTGGACGTAGTCCTGGTGCGGACAGAGGTTGTCGGCCTTGACCAGCTCGGCGACCGACACCTCCTCGTCGATCGGTCCGCACAGCGTGACGTAGCGGTTCCACTCGGCCTGCGCCACGTCGAACGGCGGCGTGGCGGTGAGCGCGACCAGCCACGGCGAGGCGAGCGCCGCCTTCACCGCCACCAGCACCTCCCACCACTGGTGGCGCAGGTGGTGGGCCTCGTCGAGCACCAGCGTGCCGACCCCGGCCGCCTTCAGCGCCTCGACCAGCCGCGCCAGGCCCAGCCTGCGCCGCGCGGCATGCAGACCCTGGTAGGTGGCGAGGGTGAGCAGCGCCGGCCGGGCCAGATCGGTCGAGACCCATTCGACCGCGCTGCCCGGCGGAAGGAAATCCTGCTGCAGCCGGGCCAGCCACTGATCGCGGATCGCCGTGGTCGGCGCCAGCACCAGGGCCGGACGACCGAGCCTGCGCAGGGCCTCGAGACCGAGCACGGTCTTGCCGGCGCCGGGCGCCGCGCAGACGTGGAAATGGCGGTCGTCGAGATGCCGATCGAACTCGGCCAGCACGCGCTGCTGGTAGGGGCGCCAGGCGTGGCGGAACCGGCAGTCGGCGGGGAAGCAGGTCATTCGGGAGCGCGGCGCCGCATCGCGGGAGACGCGCCTTGTTCGCACGCGGATGCGGGGCGAGGCAAGTGGGCAAGGCGGAACGGCGGCAGCCGCGACCGGCCCGCGGCGCGGCGGCGAGGTCGGGTCGCGCCTTCCGGCGCTACCGGCCGCCGCGCGGGTCTTCGGAGACGGGGCGTGACCAGGGGCCGACTTTGCCGGGCGCTGCGCCCTCAGAACCACTCCGAACGCATCTCGAACGCGCTCGGCTCCGCCTCGGCCACCAGCCGCGCGTAGTGCGCGACGGTCGGCAGCTCGACGGCGAAGAACCAGCGGCAGGTCTGCAGCTTGCCGGCGTAGAAGTCGGCATCGGCAGGCGAGGCGGCAGCCAGCGCGCGGCGTGCCGCCAGCGCCTGCCACAGCCACATCCAGCCGATCGTCACGTGGCCCAGCGCGGTCATGTAGTGCTGGGCGTTGGCCAGCGCCAGGCGCACGTCGCCCGCGGCCATCCGCTTGCCGGCCGCGCGGGTGGCGTCGCCGACGGACTGCATCGCCGCGCCGAGCTGCGCGGCCAGCGGCGCGAGTTCGGCGTCGCCCGCGGCCTCGCTGCAGGTTCCGGCGACGCGCGCGAACAGCAGCTTCAGCGCCGCGCCGTTCTCCAGCATCGCCTTGCGGCCGAGCAGGTCGAGCGCCTGGATGCCGTTGGTGCCCTCGTGGATCGGGTTGATGCGGTTGTCGCGATAGCACTGCTCGACCGGGTACTCGCGGGTGTAGCCGTAGCCGCCGAGCACCTGCACCGCCAGCTCGTTGGCCTTCAGGCACCAGTCGGACGACCAGGCCTTGACGATCGGCGTGAGCAGGTCGAGCAGCAGCGCGCCGTCGCGGCGCACGGTTTCGTCGGCGTCGTGCGCGCGGTCGACCAGCTGCGAAGCGTACAGGCCCAGCAGGTGCGCGCCCTCGACGTAGGCGCGCTGCGCCAGCAGCATGCGGCGCACGTCGGCGTGCTCGATGATCGACAGCGGCGGGCTGGCCGGATCCTTCTGCTCCGGATGCCGCCCCTGGCGCCGCTCGCGGGCGTACTGCAGCGCGTAGAGATAGCCGGCATAGCCCTGCTGGATGGCGCCGAGGCCGACCCCGATGCGCTCCTCGTTCATCATGTGGAACATGCAGGCCAGGCCCTGGTTGGGCGGGCCCACCAGCTCGCCCCAGCACTCGCCGCGCTCGCCGAACTTGAGGAAGGTGTTGACGCTGCCGCGCTGGCCCATCTTGTGGTTGAGCCCGGCCAGCACGACGTCGTTGCGCTCGCCGCGCACGCCGTCCTCGTCGACCCGCCAGCGCGGCACGGCGAACAGGCTGATGCCGCGCACGCCGGCCGGCGCGCCCTCGATCCGCGCCAGCACCAGATGGACGATGTTCTCGCCCATCTCATGGTCGCCGGCGGAGATCCACATCTTCGCGCCGACCAGCCGATAGCTGCCGTCGGGCTGCGGGAAGGCCATGGTCTTGATGTCGGCCAGCGACGACCCGGCCTGCGGCTCGGACAGGCACATCGTGCCGAAGTAGCGGCCCTCGACGATCGGCCGCATCCAGCGCCGCTTCTGCCCGGGCGTGCCGTACACCGCGAGCAGGTTGGCCGCCGCGCGGGCCAGCGCCGGGTAGGCGCAGGTGCCGGCGTTGGCCGAGGCGAACAGGCCATCGCAGGCGGCGGCGATGACGAACGGCAGCTGCATGCCGCCGTCCTCGGCGTCGGCGAGGATGGCCATGAAGCCGGCGTCGATGAAGGCCTGCACGCCGGCCTCGATCTCCGGGATCAGCACGACCCTGCCGTCGACCATCACCGGTTCGTGCAGGTCGCTCTTGCGGGCGTGCGGGTAGAAGGTTTCCAGCGCGACCTTGTGGGCCAGCTCGACCACCGCGTCGAAGGTCTCGCGGCCGTGCTCGGCGAAGCGCGGATAGGCGGTCAGCGCGGTCACGTCGAGCAGCTCGTGCAGGGCGAAGTCGAGGTGGCGGCGGTCGATCAGCGGCGTATGGCGCATGCGCGGGCTCCGGGGCGATGCGTCATTTAGTCGATATGACGCATGTGGAGTCAAGCCTTCACAATGCCTAGACTGTCGCGATGAACCGCCCGGCCGCCGCCCCCAGCGACACCCGCCTCAGCCGCGCACTGCACGGCACCGCGAAACCGCGCGCCACGCCGGTCGACGCCTTCAGCGCGGCGCGCGCGAAGTGGCTGGCCGGCGAGCGCATCGACATCGGCGCGCTGGCCGGCGAGCTGGGCGTCAGCCGCGCCACCATGTTCCGCTGGGTCGGCAGCCGCGAGCTGCTGCTCGGCGAGATCCTCTGGTCGTTCTGCGCGCCGGCCTTCGAGCGCGCCGAGCGCGGCCTGCGCGTGCACGGCGCGCGCCGCGTGGCGCGCGTGTGCGAGTTCGTGATCCGCGCCATCCTCGACTTCGCCCCGCTGCGCCGCTTCATCGACCAGGACCCGGAGTACGCGCTGCGCCTGCTGACGTCCAAGGCCAGCCCGGTGCAGGCGCGCACCATCGCCGCGGTGCGCGACCTGCTCGAGCGCGAGACCGCCGGCGGCTGGCTGGTGCCGCCGCTGCCGCTGGACACGCTGGCCTACCTGCTGGTGCGGCTCGGTGAGTCGTTCGTCTACGCCGAGGCGATCAGCGGGCAGGCGGTCGACTGCGGCGACGCCGGGCTGGCTGCCGAGCTGCTGCTGTCGGGGCGGGTGGCGGGGCGCTGAGTCGCCCCGCTGCGTCGGCGTTCAGCGTGCGCCGACGGCGGCGCTGCGCTCGAGTTCAAGCGCGAGCGGTCCGATGCCGTTCATGCCCTTGGGCCCGCGCCAGCCGCGCGTTTCGGCAAGGCAGCGCAGCCGGGCGACGGCCGTCCCGGCCGGCAGCTGCACCTCGCCCGCGCAGGCGCCGGCGAGCGACTGCGCCAGCCCGCGCAGCGCGCCGGGCGCGAATGCCGAATCCGCTGCCGCAGGCGCGAGGCTCTCCGGGACTTCGGCCGAGGCGTCGAGTTCGAGCGCAGCGCGTTCGTTCTCGACCACCAGCGTCGCGCCGGGCGCCAGGTACCAGGCGATGGCGGCGTCGCGTCGTTCGACCGACCTCTGCATCACCCAGCCGCCGCGCTCGCCCAGCGCGCGGATCTCGCGCCGTCCGCCGGCCTCGCGCAGGTGCAGGGCCGAGGCCTCGTCCGCGCCGTAGCCCCAGCGCGCCTCCGCGGCCTGCATGGCGAGCAGCAGGCGCAGCTCGCGGCCGCGCTCGCTGAAATGGGTGTCGACGATGGCGCCTTCGGCCAGCCCGAGGCCGCCGTCCGGCCACAGCGTGAGCTGTTCCTCGTCGAGCGCGCCGCAGCGGTCGCCGCGGGCACAGCCCGGCTCGGGCGGCGGCAGCGCGACGATCGGACGCTGCACGGCGGCCTCGACGCTGCCGTTGCTGAGCATCCACGCGCCGCTCTGCACCGCGGCGCCGGCGCTGGTGCCGCCGACCGCGATCCGACCGGCGGCATGGGCCGAACGCAGCTCGCGCAGCCAGTCGTTGGGCCGGCCGTCGGCGTCGACGAAGGCCTGGCGCAGGCGCCACTGGTCGCCGCCGGCGAAGAACACGCCGTGGACCTCCGCCAGCAGCTGCGGCCGGGTGCGGCAGAACGCCTGCTGCTGGGCGACCAGGTCGGGATAGACGCGCTCGCGGCCGGGCAGTCGCAGCCGTTCGAGGCGCAGCCGCGGCAGCGCGGCGCAGCCCGCGCCCTCGAAGCGCGCCGCCGCGATCGCCGCGTCCACCGGCCACCACACCGCGTCGGCGTCGAGCTGCGCGTACAGCGAGGCGTAGAAGTCGACCGGCTCCAGCGGGTCGAAGGCCGAGGCGGTGACGAAGGCGATGCGCGGGCGTCCGCCGCTGCGCGCGCGGGCCGCGGCGACGAAGGCTTCGAGCACCTGCACGCCGCCGTCGACGCGGCTGTCGGCGGGGTAGGCGCGCTCGCGCGGCCGCGTGCCGTCGGCGGCTTCCGATGGCAGTTCCAGGGCGGCGAACAGCGCGCTGCGCTCGCCGTCGTGCAGCCGCGACCACGCGTGGTGCGGATCGGTCGGGGCGCAGCCGTGCACGCCGCAGTCGCCGGCGAGGGCGCGCTCGAGCGTCGCCGCGTCGATGCCGCCGGGTGCGATCCGGCCGAGCCGCGCGGCGGCGGCGTCGATCAATGCGACGATGCGTTCGGGCGAAGGCGCGCCGGGCGCGGCCCACAGCGCGGGCGCGCGTGCCGCGCGTCGCTGCGCGTCGATCAGCGCATAGCGCGGCGGCTGCCGCGACGGCGCGATGTCCCGCGCGCAGGCGCGCGGCGACAGGTCCGAGCACACCGCCAGCGAACCGCCGGCGAGGAACAGTTCGCGCGCCGCCGGCGCAGGCCCGCCGGCCGTCATGTCGGACGCTGCTGCGGCATGCGGCGCAAGGGCAAGCAGGGAAATCAGCGCAAGCAGGATCGGGCGCATCGCAGGGCCGGCAGTGCGGGAGTGCGCTTCATAGCAGACTCCGCGCGGGTCCGTGCGCGGCACTTGACGGCGCCGGGTCGGCCGCAGTAAGAAGCCGGCAGCTTCACGGTCGATCGACATGGCCAAGCCGCGCAACCACATCCGGCACATCGCCCGGACCTACTACCTCAGCGAGTGGTGGGACGAGTAGTCCCGCCCGGCTGATCGCCGCGCGTCCCCGCGACGCCCGGCGCCGGTTGCCCGCGCGCCGACTGCCGGCGCGAACTCCCCCCGACTGCCCCGCCGCGCCCGTCGCGCGGCCTTTCCGTTGCCCAGAGGGAATGCCATGTCGTGCCTCAAGCCCCTCAGCGCGGCCATCGCGCTGCTGCTGTCCTCTACCGCGTTCGCCCAGTCGAGCGCGCCGGCCGGGGAAGACCCGGCCAAACTCGACGCGATCACCGTCACCGGCTCCAACCTGCGCGGCGTCGACCTCGCCGAGTCGCAGCCGATCCAGGTCATCGACGCCGAGCAGATCGAACGCCTCGGCCTGACCTCGATCGCCGACGTGCTGCGGCTGGTCTCCGAGACCGGCGGCGGCACCGGCAACTTCAACACCGCGACCTCCGGCGCGCTGCAGGCCGACTCGCCGGCCGGCATGGCCGGCGCCTCGCTGCGCGGCCTGGGCGCGGGCTCCACGCTCACCCTGGTCAACGGCCGCCGCGTCGCCGCCTCGTCGTTCTCCAACGGCGTGCGCTCGGAGAACTTCGTCGACATCAACGCGCTGCCGATGGCGGCGATCGACCGCATCGAGATCCTCTCCGCCGGCGCCTCCGCCATCTACGGCGCCGATGCCGTCGCCGGCGTGATCAACGTCGTGCTGCGCCGCGACTTCGACGGCGTGCGCGCCTCGATCAGCGCCGGCGATTCGACCGCCGCGAGCGACGAGGCCCGGCTCAACGCCAACCTGCTGTGGGGCTTCGGCGACGACGACCTCGGCGGCCTGGTGGTGGTCGATGCCTACCGCCGCAACGGCTTCTACAACCGCGACCGCGCGCTGACCCGCGACGAGCGCGTGCCCTCGCAGCAGGGCATCTTCCCGAGCTTCAACTGGGGCAACCTCAGCCGCGACGACTTCGTCGAGGCGAGCTGCCCGGGCGACCAGCGCTTCGACGGCCGGCCGGGCTTTCCGCTGGGCAGCCTCGGCGCCTACTGCGCGCTCGACCGCAGCGACTACACCGCCTTCGATCCGGAGCTGCAGCGCTACGGTGCGTACGCCAGCTTCCACGCGCGGATGTCGGACGCGCTGGAGTTCTTCGGCGAGGCCCAGCTGCAGCGCAACGAGAGCTTCGCCACCAGCGCGCCGGCGCCGTGGAGCAACGTGCGCATCGCCTTCAACCATCCCGACTTCCCGACCGAGCTGCGCGCCCGGATGCTCGCCGCCGGACTCGGCGCCAGCGAGGACATCCGCGGCTGGGGACGCTTCCCCGACGCCCGCCGGATCGACGTCGAGAGCCGCAACTGGCGCCTGCTCGGCGGCCTGCGCGGCCTGGCCGGCGACTGGGACTGGGAGGGCGCGGTGTCCTACGGACGCAGCGAATCCGAGCAGGTCGCCAGCGGCGGCATCTACGACCGGGCCCGCATCAACGCGGCCATGCGCGGTCGGCTGTGCGCCGACGGCACGACCGGCTGTTCGCCGACTGCCGGGGGGCTCTGGTACAACCCGTTCGGCGGCCAGGCGGTGCAGGACCCGCGGGTACTCGCGCTGGTGCTGGCCGAGGTGCCGCGCGAGGGCGAGTCGACCAGCCTCGGCGCGGACTTCAAGCTCAACGGCAGCGCCGGCCGGATCGGCGACCGCGACATCGCCTGGGCCTTCGGCGTCGAGGGGCGCCGCGAGCGCATCGCCGACATCCCGTCGCCGCTGGCCGAGGTCGACCGCTTCACCGGTTCGCCGGGCGTCTACGGCTTCGGCTCCAAGTCGGCACGCGCCGACCGCACCGCCAGCGCAGCCTTCGCCGAGGCGCTGCTGCCGTTCAGCGACGCCTTCGACGTGCGCGTCGCCGCGCGCTACGACCACTACTCCGACTTCGGCGGCGACTTCAATCCGTCGGTCGGCTTCCGCTTCCGCCCGGACGAGACCCTGGTCGTGCGAGGCGGCTGGAACACCGGCTTCCGCGCGCCCTCGCTGGCCCAGGCCGGCGCCGGCACCACGGCGGCCTCGTTCACCCTGCCGTGCGGCGCGAGCAGCGAGTTCTACCGCAACTTCTGCGCCAGCGGCTCGGGCACGCCGCCGTCCAACCAGCGTCCGCAGACCATCCTCAGCCAGATCTTCGCCAACGAGGACCTGCAGCCGGAGACCTCCGAGGCCTGGAACCTCGGCCTGGTCTGGTCGCCGGCCGAGCGCACCACCTTCGCCGTCGACTACTGGGACTTCGAGCAGGAGAACCTCGTCGACGTCGACTACTTCAGCCTGCTGCGCCGCGCGCTGGCCGATCCGTCGCTGGTCTACACCTACGTCGACGGCAGCCGGCCGCGCCCGGCCGGCGCCATCGGCATCGAGACCGCCTCGGGCCTGGCCCGCGCGCTCAGCGGCGGCGAGGTGTTCGCGCAGCTCGAGAACATCGGCGTGCAGCGCACCCGCGGCTGGGACGTCAGCGCCTCGCATCCGCTCGGCGACGACGTGTTCGGCGGCACCCTCGCGCTCGGCGTGGACGTCACCCGGGTGCTCTCGTTCGAGCGCTCGGAGTCGTGCTCGGAGTCCACTCCGGCGCAGCGCGGCGACGGTCCCTGCGCCGACGGCCAGCGCCTGGTCGAGCTCAACGGCGAGTACCGCTATCCGAAGTGGCGCGGCAGCGTCGCGCTGGACTGGACCGGCAAGCGCACCGACCTTTCGCTGTGGGCGCGCTACACGGGCTCGTACTTCGACGATTTCCGCTTCGATCCGGCGGCGATCCCGACCACCGCGCGGGTGGGCTCGTGGACGGTGTTCAACCTCGCGTGGGGATGGAACATCGACGACGTGCACCGGCTGTCGATCAACCTCGACAACCTGACCGACCGCGATCCGCCGCGCGCGCTCGGAGCCAGCGCCTGGGTCGACACCTACAACCACGATGCGCTGGGCCGCTTCGTCACGCTGAAGTGGACCGCCCGCTTCTGAGGCGGGCCGGCAGGCGGTTGAAGGACGGCCTGCCGAGCCAGTCCAGGGAGGGACGGGTCGCGAATCGATCGCGCAAGCGATCGAATCGTCCAAGGCGAGTCCGGACATGTGCCGGACCCGCGACCCGGGGAATGCACAGGAAGTGCATTCTTCGACAACCTGCCGGACACCCCGATGGCGCGCGCTGCGCCGCGCGCCATCGGCTGCACCCCTACCGCTTCCTCTCCCGTGAGCATCGCTGATGACGACGCCCCAGCCCACCGTCCGCACGCCCGACACGCTGCTGGTGCTGCTGGCGCTGGCCGTGCTCGTCGCGCTGCTGGTGCCGTTCATCCCGGCCGGGGCGTTCGCCGCCGGCCAGCCGATCTCGCTGGCCAGCTTCCTGCCCGGCGAGCGCCCGGTGGGGCTCACGCTGTTCTCGGCGACCGAGGGCACGCCCGGTCTGCTCAACCTGTTCTTCGACGGCTTCACCTCGGGCAGCCGCAGCGGCGCGGCGATCGGCGTCATCGCCTTCGTGCTGACGGTCGGCGGCGCCTTCGGGCTGGTGCAGGCCAGCGGCGCGGTCGACAACGGCCTGCGCCGGCTGATCGACCTGCTGGGCGATCGGCCGCGCCTGCTGCTCACCTGCCTGTTCGTGTCCTTCTCGCTGGGCGGCGCGGTGTTCGGCATGGGCGAGGAGACGATCGCCTTCCTCGCCCTGCTGCTGCCGCTGATCCGCCGTCTGGGCTATCCGCCCGAGGTCGGCGTGATGGTCACCTACATGGCCAGCCAGATCGGCTTCGGCACGTCGTGGATGAATCCCTTCAGCGTGGCGGTCGCGCAGGGCATCGCCGGCCTGCCGCTGCTGTCCGGCACGCCGTTCCGGCTGACGATGTGGGCGGTGTTCACCGCGGTCGGCCTGGTCTTCACGCTGCGCTACGCCGGTCGGCGACGCGATGTCGATGCCGCGAGTGCGGCCGACGACGGCGCCGCGCCGACCCGCCTGGCCTGGGTCGACCATGCCGTGCTGCTCGCCGTGCTGGCGACGGTCGTGTGGATCATCTGGGGCGTGGTCGCCGGCGGCTACTACATCGCCGAGATCGCCGCCCAGTTCTTCGCGCTCGGCCTGTTCGCCGGCGCGGTCGCGGTGATCGGCGGGCGCTGCAGCGCCAACGCCGCGGCGCAGGCCTTCACCGACGGCGTGCGCGGACTGGTGCCGGTGGTGCTGGTGATCGCGCTGGCCAAGGGCATCCTCGGGCTGCTCGGCGGCAGCGATCCGCACGCGCCCTCGGCGCTCAATACCTTCCTGTTCGCGATGGGCGACGCGATCGCCGGCACGCCCGAGCTGGTGGCCGCATGGGGCATGCTGGCGGCGCAATCGGCGTTCAACTTCTTCGTCAGCTCGGGCAGCGCGCAGGCGGCGATCACCATGCCGCTGATGGCTGGGCTCGGCGAGCTGGTCGGCGTCAGCAGGCAGGTCAGCGTGCTGTGCTTCCAGCTCGGCGACGGGCTGACCAACCTGGTCATGCCGACCTCGGCCTCGATGATGGGCGCGATCGGCGTCGCCGGGATCGCCTGGCTGGCCTGGGTGCGCATCGTGCTGCGCTTCATGGCGCTGCTGATGGCGCTGTCGGCGGCGGCGGTGGCGATCGCGGTGGGCATCGGCTATGCCTGAGCTGCTGCTGATCCGCGACGCCGAGCTGATGACGCCCGCGCCGGCGGGCCGCGCCGACGTGCTGGTCGCGTTCGGCCGCATCCTGGCGATCGGCCGCGACCTGCGCCCGCAGGGCTTCGGCATCGACGCGCAGGTGATCGACGCCGGCGGCCATCTGCTCTGTCCCGGCCTCGTCGACAGCCTGGTCCACTTCGGCGGCGGCGGCGGCGAGGGCGGTTTCGCCACGCGCATGCCGCCGCTCGCCGCCGAGGCGGCGCTGGGGGCCGGCGTCACCACGCTGATCGGCGCGCTGGGCACCGACGACGTCACCCGCAGCCACGCCGACCTGCTGGCCTGCGCGCGGTCGCTCGCGGCCAGCGGACTGTCCGCCTACGTCCTGACCGGCTCCTACCAGGTGCCGCCGATCACGCTCACCGGCAGCGTGCGCGGCGATCTCGCCCTCATTCCCGAGATCATCGGACTCGGCGAGATCGCCGTCGCCGACCATCGCGGTTCGCAGCCGAGCGCCGCCGAGCTGGCGCGGCTGGCCTGCGACGCCCGCGTCGGCGGCATGCTCGCCGGCAAGCAGGGCACGGTGCTGGTCCACGTCGGCGACGCCGGCGAGCGTCTGGCCCTGCTGCGCGAGGCCAGCGCGCGCTGGCCGGTGCCGATCGGCCAATGGCATCCGACCCACGTCAATCGCAGCGCAGCCCTGTTCGCCGAGGGCCTCGACTGGGTCGCCGCGGGCGGCAGCATCGACTTCACCACCAGCAGCACGCCGGCCTTCGTTGCCGCCGGCGAGCTGCCCGCCGCGCGGGCGCTTGCGCAGGCGCTCGCCGCCGGCGCGCCGGTGGCCCACCTCACACTCAGTTCGGACGGCCAGGCCAGCCTGCCGCACTTCGCCGCCGACGGCCGGCTGGTCGCGCTCGAGGTGGCGCCCATCGGCAGTCTGCTCGACAGCCTGCGCGAGGCGGTGTCGCAGTACGGCGTGGCGCTCGCCGACGCGCTCGCCGCCGCCAGCGCATCGCCGGCGGCGATCTGGGGCCTGCCGCGCAAGGGCCGACTGGCGCCGGGCGCGGATGCCGACCTGATCCTGCTCGAGCGCGGCTCGCTCGCCCTGCGCTGGACCCTGGCCGGCGGCCGACTGCACGGCGTCGCCGACGCCTGAGCTCAGGTCGCGTTCGCGGTGTGCCTTGCGTCGGTGAAGCATCGCCTGGCGGCCGTCCGGGCTGCCTCAACCTCGGCGACCGGTGGCTTGAGGCACACTGGCGGGGACGCCTCCCTGGACCCGCCGCGCATGCGCCCACCTGCAGCCTCGACGTCTCGAACCGTGACCGCGCGCCGGCATGCAGTCCACCGGCCTGGCGTGTCCGGCACGCAGGTCGGCGCGCGGCGTTGCGGAGTCGGGCTGCGCGTTTGCCTGCGAGCGCTGCTGTTCGTTCCGCTGGCTTGCGCTGCCGACGACGCGCCCGACTGGTCGCAGCTCACGCCGTTCGGCGCGCTGCGCGCCGGCAACGCCGACGGCAGCATCCCGGCCTGGGAGGGCGGCATCGTCGAGCCGATCGCCGGCTACGCCGGGCCCGGGACGCTGCATGCCGACCCCTACGCCGACGATGCGCCGCTGTACACCATCAGCGCCGACAACATGGCCGAGCATGCGGAACGGCTCTCGCCCGGCCTGCAGGCCCTGTTGCAGCGCCATCCGCAGAGCTTCCGGATTCCGGTGTATCCGAGCCGGCGCAGCCACGCGGCGCCGCAGTGGGTGTACGACAACACCCGCCGCAATGCCGCGACCGCGCGGCTGAGCGCCGACGGCAACGGCTTCGACGGTGCCTACGGCGGCATTCCCTTCCCGCTGGCGAGCGAGGCGCTGCAGGTCTACTGGAACCACGTCGCGCGCTGGCGCGGCCAGTACATCGTCAGCCGCGGGCACGACGCCAACGTGCTGGCCGACGGCAAGTTCACCCTGGTCACCCGCAAGACCGAAGTGAAGTTCCACTTCTACGCGCCCGACGGCGACCTGGCGCAGCTCGACAACCGCCTGTTCTCGCTGCTGTCGGCGGTCACCGCGCCGCCGCGCCTGGCGCGCTCGGGCGTGCTGGTCAAGGAGCCGTTCAACCAGGACATCGCCGAGCGCCAGGCCTGGGCCTACGACGGCGGACGCCGCCGCGTGCTGCGCGCGCCGCTGCTGGCCTTCGACATGTCGGTCTCCGATGCCGACGGGCTGCGCACCGCCGACGACACCGACATGATCAACGGCTCGCCCAGCCGCTTCGAGTGGAAGCTGCTCGGCCGCCGCGAGATGCTGATTCCCTACAACAGCTATCGCCTGGAGCAGGCCGGCCACGCGCGGCTGCTGCAGGCCGGGCATCCGGATCCCGCGCTGACCCGCTTCGAGCTGCACCGGGTCTGGGTGATCGAGGCGGTGCGCCGGCCGAAGTGGCGCCACGTCTACAGCCGCCGGGTGTTCTACCTCGACGAGGACAGCTGGAGCGTCGCCATCGCCGACCAGTACGACGACGCCGGCAAGCTGTGGCGGGTCAGCCTCGCCCACCTCAAGAACTTCTACGAGCTGCCCGCCACGCTGCCCGCCGCCTACGTCTTCCACGACCTGGCATCGGGTCGCTACCACGTGCAGGGCCTGCCCGACGGCGATCGCGAGGCGCTGACCCTGCAGCCGGTGCCGGCGGACAGCGCCTTCACCCCGGCGGCGCTCGGGCGCTTCGTGCACTGACGGCTGCAGCGCCCCGCCGCGGATCGTCGCGGCGGGGCCGCGACCCTCCGCCGTGGAGCGCGAACGCCGTCAGGCGCGCGGCGCGGCGCGCGCCAACTCGAGCTTGCCGATCTGGTTGCGGTGCACCTCGTCGGGGCCGTCGGCCAGGCGCAGGCTGCGCGCCTGGGCGTAGGCGTAGGCGAGCGGGAAGTCGTCGCTCATGCCGCCGCCGCCGTGCGCCTGGATCGCCCAGTCGATCACCTGGCAGGCCATCGTCGGCGCGGCGACCTTGATCATGGCGATCTCCTGCAGCGCCGCGCGATTGCCCGCCACGTCCATCTTCCACGCCGCGTTGAGGGTGAGCAGGCGCGCCTGGTCGATGCGGATGCGCGCCTCGGCGATGCGCTCCAGGGTCACGGTCTGCTCGCCGACCAGGCGGCCGAAGGCCTTGCGGTTCGACACCCGTCGGCACATGGTCTCGAGCGCGCGCTCGGCCAGGCCGATCAGGCGCATGCAGTGGTGGATGCGGCCGGGGCCGAGGCGGCCCTGGGCGATCTCGAAACCGCGGCCCTCGCCGAGCAGGACGTTGTCGACCGGCACGCGGACGTCCTCGAACAGCATCTCGGCGTGGCCGTGGGGCGCGTCGTCGTAGCCGAACACCGGCAGGTGGCGCAGGACCTTGACCCCGGGCGTATCCATCGGCACCAGCACCATCGACTGCTGGCGGTGGCGATCGGCGCCGTCGGGATCGGTCTTGCCCATGAAGATGATGAGCCTGCAGCGCGGGTCGTTGGCGCCCGAGGTCCACCACTTGCGGCCGTTGATGA
>VFQU01000182.1_pt1 | contig 69778 bp, 61 predicted proteins | sample 3512311 | NCBI WGS metagenome assembly VFQU01 (sample SAMN10412377, study PRJNA504923) | tailings metagenome | isolation source: Relicate 3 Philex TSF3 active mining site | place: Philippines: Tuba, Benguet | collected 2017-08-29 | reverse complement strand
CCTGCGGCACAGCGAGAAGCCCCTCACCCTGATTTTCTGCTGAACGCAGAAAATCGGTCCCTCTCCCACAAGGGGCGAGGGGAAGAACAGTTCAGTAAAACCCGACTGGGAACCAGCGCAGGTAGAGTTCGTCCAGCGTGCCATTGTCCTTGAGGCGAACGAGGGCCCAGTCGATGGCGTGGCGGACGGCATCATTGCCGGCGGGGACGGCAATGGACAGGCCTTCGCCGAAAAGGCCGGGCCGGAAATAGGCGGCGCTGGCAAAGGTGCAGCAGCCCGAATTGTCATTGAGCCAGAAACTGGCGCGCATGGCGTCGCCAAAAAAGGCGTCGGCATCGCCGCTTTCGACCGCCGCGAGGGCCTCGGCCTCGCTGTCGAAGTTTAGGCGTTTGGCGTCGGGCAGATAGCGCCGCAGGAATTGTTCGTGGGCACTGCCGGCGCGTACGGCAACGCTGCGCTCGCCCAGATTTTCCGGGGCAAAGCTGGGGGCATCGGCCAGGCGCGTCACGAAGCGTCCCGGCAGAGCCAGGTATGTGGCGGAAAAATCAAAGAGCTTGCCATTGTCCTCGCTCATGGCGAGACCGGCGATCAGCGCGTCGCCCTGATTATCGGCCAATGCATTGGCCGCCTGATCCCAGGGCCAGGCCTGCAGCGTGCAGGCGACGTTGATTTCGGCGCAAAGGCGGCGGGCGAGATCGATATTGAAGCCCACCAGTTCCCCGGAATTATCGCGGAAATTGAAGGGCGGAAAATCGGCTGTGGTGAGAAAGCGAATGGCCGGGACGGGCGTCAGGTTGGGCAGGATTTCGCGGGCGTCGGGATCGGCGTGATAGGGGAGGTTCTGGGCGAAAGCGGGGGTGATGAAGGCCGGTACAAGCAATGCAAGGGCCGCAAGTGCCTGCCGCACGCCCCCCCACCCCGGCCCTCCCCGCGAGGGGGAGGGTGTGGGGCCGGTGGGAAAAACTGGATCGCCCCAAACACACGATGCGGCACCTCCCCCCTTGCGGGGGAGGATGGGAGGGGGGGCCAAGCGCGCGAGAATGGTGGCAAAAGCCTTCAATACTGGCATCGCTTACCCCTCATCCGAACTTGGGCGTCACACCTGATCCAATCCATACATCAGATCGGCAATCAGGTCGTCGGGGTCTTCGAGGCCGACCGAGAGGCGGAGCAGGCCGGGGGTGACGCCGGTTTCGAGGCGGACGTCCTCGCTGAGCCGCGCATGGGTGGTGGTGCGTGGATGGGTGATGAGGGATTTTGCGTCGCCCAGATTGTTGGAAATCAGGATCACGGCCAGATTGTCCGAGAGGGTGAAGGCGCCCTCCTGCCCGCCCTTGACGTCGATGGCTAGAAGCGTCGAACCGCGCGTCATCTGGCGCTTGGCCAGATCGTATTGCGGATGGCTCTGGTGATGGGGATAGATGACGCGCTCGATCTTGGGGTGACCCGCAAGAGCGGCGGCAACCTTTTCGGCACTGTCGGTCATGCGTTCGACGCGAATGGCGTAGGATTCGAGGCCCTTCAAAAGCACCCATGCATTGAAGGCACTCAGCGTTGCGCCGGTCTGGCGGAGGAAGGTGTGGATGTCGCCTTCAATCAGTTCCTTGCTGCCCAGCACAATGCCGCCCAGCACCCTGCCCTGTCCGTCGATATGCTTGGTGGCCGAATAGGTGACGAGATCGGCGCCCAGTTCCAGCGGCTTCTGGTAGAGCGCGGTGGAGAAGACATTGTCGACGATGAGTTTTGCGCCATGGGCATGGGCGATCTCGGCCACGGCCTTGATGTCGACCAGTTCCAGCGTCGGATTGGTGGGCGTCTCGATGAAGACGACCTTGGTATTGGGTTGCATGGCGCGGGCGAAGTTTTCGGGATCGTGACCATCGACCAGGGTCGAGGCGACGCCGAAGCGGGGCGCGAAATCTTCCACTACGTAGCGACAGCCGCCGAACAGGGCCTTGGAGGCGACAATATGGTCCCCTGCCCGCACCTGGCTCATCACCGCATTGGTGACGGCGGCCATGCCCGAGGCGAAAGCCTTGCCGGCCTCGGCGCCTTCGAGCAGCGCCATGCGATCCTCGAACATATCGACGGTGGGATTGGCGAAGCGGGAATAATTATGGGCGCCGGGCAGCTTGTTCTGGAACAGCAGTTCGGCATGTTCGGAACTGGGATAGGAATAGCCCGAGTTCAGAAAGATCGCTTCGCTGGTCTCGTTGAAGGGTGACCGCATGCCGCCGCCATGAACCATCTGCGTCGCTGCCGACAGCTTTTTGGGATCATGGAGGGGGTTCTGCTTTTTGGACATGGGTCACGCTTTCATACAAAAAAACCGGCACGCAAAAGGCGGCCGGTTCCATAACGGTCTTTAGCAACATGTTTAAAGTGGCTGCAAGCGACCGGCCAAATCACCACTGGGCTGTGATGTAAGGCCAATTGGCAGTTGGCGTCAATTGCCGGGGTTGATAGGGAAGGCTATCGGCGGGGATGGATGGCAGGACATGGCTGAGCACTGGCCCAAAGGCGTCTTTCCGGCGCGGTTGATCGAAAAGCTGCATGGGCAGGGCTCGATCAGCGCCGAGCGCCCCTTCGACAGCGATCAGGTGCAGCCCGCCAGCCTCGACCTGCGGCTGGGCAAAACCGCCTTCCGCGTGCGTTCGAGCTTTCTGCCGGGGCCGAGCCATTCGGTAGCCGAGCGCATTGCCGCATTGAAACTGCATGAGATCGACCTGTCGCAGGGCGCGGTTCTGGAGCGCGGCTGCGTCTATATCGTGCCGCTGGAGGAAAGCCTCGACCTGCCCGCGGAGGTGAGCGCATCGGCCAATCCCAAGAGTTCGACGGGACGGCTCGACGTGTTTACCCGCGTGATCGGCGACCGGGCGCGTGGCTTTGATCAGTTGCCGCCCGGCTATAAGGGGCCGCTTTATCTCGAAATCAGCCCCCGCACCTTTCCGGTTCTGGTGCGCACGGGATCGCGGTTGAGCCAGATGCGGTTCCGGTCCGGCGACAGCCGGCTATCGGTAAGCCAACATCAGGCGCTGCATGCCTCCGATACGCTGGTGATTGGTGGTGAGCAGCCGGTCGATAATGGCGTTGCTCTCAGCATCGACCTTTTGGGCGAAGGACGGGGCGGGGTGATCGGGTTCCGCTCCAAGCGGCATACGGCAGTGGTCGATGTCGACCGCAAGGGCGCGCTTGATGTGCTCGATTTTTGGGAACCGCTCTATAATCGCGGCCAGAGCGAGCTGATCCTCGACCCGGATGAATTCTATATTCTGGTGAGCCTTGAAGCGGTGCATGTGCCCCCGACCCATGCGGCCGAAATGGTGCCCTTCGACCCGCTGGTGGGCGAATTCCGGGTGCATTATGCGGGGTTTTTCGATCCCGGCTTCGGCCATTCGGCGGCGGGCGGCACGGGCAGCCGGGCTGTACTGGAAGTGCGCAGCCGAGAAGTGCCGTTCCTGCTCGGACACGGGCAGATTATCGGCCGGCTGATCTATGAAGAACTGGCAGAGGCGCCGGACCGGCTCTATGGCTCGGCCTTTGGCAGCAATTACCAGGCGCAGACGCTGAAACTGTCAAAACACTTCAAACCCTTCGACGGCACGACGGGCGGCAGATAGGGATCCGCCGCCCGGCCGTATCAGGCCCGATCCGGTTCGCAATCAGCGGACCAGGTGCAGGGTATCGGGCGTGAAGTATTTGAAGCTGGTATGGCCGGCGCTATCGGCAACGGTCGCCACGACCAGATCGCCCCATTCCTCGACCGACAGCACATTGTAGCCCTGCGCGGCGATGTCCTTGGTGACATAGCTGGCCGAAGAACCGAAGACGGTGGTGTCGGCGAAAGCGGGGGCGGCGATGGCGACAGTGCTGGCGAGTGCGGCGGCAATAATGAACTTGTTCATGGGAGTGTTCCTTTCGTTGTGAACACCCTCAATCTGACAGGTCCAACATTGCGCCATGCTGGCGGGCAGATGAAAAACCGGAGCGAAAACATGGATTTGTGTTCATGTGCCGGACATGAACTGATCCCGAAAGGGGCGAGCGCCCGGCCGGAGGACGGACCGGGCGCCCGACCTCAGGCCGCCGCCGCGCTGGCCCCGGGAGCGGGCTTTGCGCCCGTCATGAAGGCGACCGCGTCGGACATGGTGTAGTCCTTGGGGTCGATGACGCAGAGGCGACGACCGAGGCGATGGACATGGATGCGGTCAGCCACTTCAAAGACATGGGGCATGTTATGGCTGATAAGGATGATCGGAATGCCCCGAGCCCGCACATCCTGGATGAGATCGAGCACCCGACGGGATTCCTTGACGCCTAGGGCGGCAGTGGGCTCGTCGAGAATGATGACCTTGGAGCCAAAGGCTGCGGCGCGGGCGACGGCGACACCCTGACGCTGGCCGCCCGACAGCGTTTCCACCGCCTGATTGATGTTCTGAATGGTCATGAGGCCCAGTTCGGAGAGCTTTTCGCGGGCTATGCGCTCCATGGCGGCCCGATCAAGCTGGCGGAGGACCGAGCCCATGAAGCCGGGTTTGCGGAGTTCGCGGCCCATGAACATGTTGTCGGCAATCGAGAGCGCCGGAGACATGGCCAGGGTCTGATAGACGGTTTCGACCCCGGCATGGCGGGCGGCTATGGGCGAGGAAAACTCCACCCGATTGCCTTCGAGGAAGACGTCGCCGCTATCGGGACGGATGGCGCCGGACAGGGCCTTGATCAGCGAGGACTTGCCGGCACCATTGTCGCCGATCACGGCAAGGATTTCGCCCGGCATGAGGTCGAAGTCGCAATTGTCGAGCGCGGTGACGCGACCATAACGCTTGTTGAGGGCACGGGCGGAAAGAATGGGTTGCATCACGCAGATACCTTTCTGATCCACTGGTCGATAGCGACGGCGGCGATGATGAGCACACCGATAAGCAGGTAGGTCCATTGTGCATCGGCACCGAGCAGGCGCAGGCCGAGCGAGAACACCCCGACGATCAGAGCACCGAAGAACATGCCGAGGATCGAGCCGCGCCCACCGAAGAGCGAGATGCCACCGATCACCACGGCAGTGATGGATTCGATATTGGCGGACTGGCCGGATGTGGGCGAGACCGAGCCGATGCGGCCGATAAGCACCCAGCCGGCAAAGGCGCAGATAAGGCCGGAGAGCATATAGACCGAAATCAGGATTTTCCTGGTGTTGACGCCGGAGAGTTCGGCGGCTTCGGGATCATCGCCCACCGCATAGACATGGCGGCCCCAGGCGGTGTGGCGCAGCACATAGGCGAGCACGAAAACCAGCACGATGAAGAAGATGACGCCATAGGTGAAGACGGCGCCGCCTATGGTGAATGACCGTCCGAAGAATTGCAGGAGCGGGGCATTGGCCTCGATTTCCTGGGCGCGAATGGTTTCATTGCCGGAATAGAGGAAATTGGTGGCGAGCGCGATCTGCCACATGCCCAGCGTGACGATGAAGGGCGGCAGCTTGATGCGGGCGATGAGCCAGCCATTGATAAAGCCGATCAATGTGCCAGCAGCGAGGCCGCAGGCAATGGCAACAGCCGGCGGCAGGCCGAGCCTAAAGGTGAGCTGACCCATGATGACCGAGCTCAGCACCATGATAGCGCCAACCGACAGATCGATGCCGGCAGTGAGGATGACCAGCGACTGGGCCGCGCCGACAATGCCGACAATGGCGACCTGTTGCAGGATCAGCGTCATGGCGAAGGACGAGAAAAACTTCCCGCCCAGCAGCGCGCCAAAGACGATGACCGACAGGACCAGCACGATCAGCGGCACAAGCGCCGGATTGGAGTGCAAGGCATGCTGGATGCGCGAGAGAAAGGTCTGTTCGTGGTCGAAGCTGGCTATTTTCTCGGTGCGTGCGACCAGACCCTGTTCGGCTTCTGAGGGGTTCGACATGGGCATTCCTCCCCGGTATCCCAATCGGCAGCAGGGACGGAAAGCCCCCGTCCCTGCCACCATCATAGACTAGAAAAGGCGATCAGCCCCAGCAGAGTTCAGCACCCTTGGTGCTGTCGATGGATTCAACGCCTTCGACCGGCTCGTCGGTGACCAGAGCCACACCGGTGTCGAAGAAGTCCTTGCCGGGGGTCTTTTCGGGCTTGGCGCCGCTATCGGCCCAGGCCTTGATCGCTTCGACGCCAAGGGCGGCCATCTGCAACGGATATTGCTGGGAGGTGGCGCCGATAACACCATCCTTCACATTGGCGACGCCAGGGCAGCCGCCATCGACCGAGACGATCAGCACGTCGTTTTCGCGACCGAAAGACTTGAGCGCCTCATAGGCGCCGGCGGCGGCGGGCTCGTTGATCGTATAGACGACATTGATGGAGGGATCGGTAGCGAGCAGGTTTTCCATCGCCTTGCGGCCACCTTCCTCGTTACCCGAGGTCACGTCATGTCCGACGATGCGCGGATCGGTTTCGTCGCCCCACATGTCGGGATTGCCCAGATCGATACCGAAGCCCTGCAGGAATCCCTGATTGCGCAGCACGTCGACCGATGGCTGGCTGATGCCGAGATTAAGCATGGCGATCTTGGCATTGGCTGCCTCGGCACCCAGCTTGGCGGCAGCCCATTTGCCGATCAGCTCGCCGGCGAGGAAATTGTCGGTGGCGAAGGTGGAATCGGCGGCGTCGATGGGGGTGAGCGGAGTATCCAGCGCGATGATGGCCAGGCCCGCATCGCGCGCCCGTTGCAGCGGCAGCACGATGGCGGACGTGTCCGAAGCGGTGATCAGGATGCCCTTGGCACCATCGGCAATGCAGGTTTCGATGGCAGCAACCTGCGTTTCGTGATCGCCGTCGACCTTGCCGGCGAAGGATTTCAGCGTGACACCGATTTCGGCGGCCTTGGCCTCGGCGCCTTCCTTCATCTTGACGAAGAAGGGATTGGTATCGGTCTTGGTGATGAGGCAGACGCTCACGTCCTGAGCCATGGCGGCAGGGGTCATGGCAGCAAGGCACAGAGCCGTGCCCAGAAGCAGCTTTTTCAAGATTTCTCTCCCTTTCCGGCGTCGCGCCCCGAGGCTCCTCCTCCAGGGCAGCAAGGCCGGTTGCTTGATTGCACGGCTTCATCGTGGCGAGGATTCCGCAGCACGTCAATATATAAATCTAGTTTATTTATTTATTTCGTCCGGACCATCTTCCGCGATGCGAGGGGCTTGATTATGGTGCCCGCCATGGAGAGTGCAGTCATCCGATCGCTGAGCCTTGGCGTGAACCAGAGCGGGGTGCGCGACTATAATGAGCGCCTGCTGCTGACGCTTCTGCAGCGCAATGGCCCCATGGCGGGGAGCGAACTGGCACGCTTGTCCAATCTGTCGCCACAGACCATTTCCATCATCCTCAGGGAAATGGAGGCGGAGGGGCTGCTGGCCCGCGGCGCGCCGATCAAGGGTAAGGTGGGCAAGCCATCCATACCCATGAGTCTGGCGGAAAATGGGGTTCTCTCGTTTGGCTGCAAGATCGGGCGGCGCAGCGCCGTTCTGCTTCTGGCCGATTTCCGGGGCAGCGTGCGGCATGAATTGCAGCTGACCTACAAATACCCCCTGCCCGGCCAGATTTTCGACTTTCTGCGCGAGGGCATTGCAACGATATCGAGCCAATGCAGCACCGAGGAACGCAAGCGCATTTGCGGTATCGGCATCGGCACGCCGTTCGAATTGTGGCGCTGGAACGAGCTGGTCGGGGCTTCATCGGAAGAATTCGCGTCGTGGAAGGATGTGAATTTTGTCGGCGAGCTGGCGCAGTTCACCGACCTGCCGGTGCATGTGGTCAACGACGCCACCGCTGGATGCCAGGCCGAGCATATTTATGGGCGCGGCAAGGAATTCCGCGACTATGCCTATTTCTTCATTGGTGCTTTTATCGGCGGTGGCATCGTGCTCAATCACTCGGTCTATCAGGGCCATCACGGCAATGCCGGGGCACTGGGATCGCTGCGCAGCTTCGGGCCGCAGGGCGAAAGCCAGCAATTGATCGACACGGCCTCCATCCACCTCTTGGAAGCGCGCCTCAGCGAAAACGGGCAGGACCCGCAGGCGCTCTGGACCCAGCCGCAGGACTGGAGCCGCTTTTCGCGGTTCGTGGAACCCTGGCTGGGCCGCACGGCGCAGGAACTGGCGCGGGCGAGCCTATCGGTCTGCGCGGTGATCGACTTCGAGGCCATCGTCATCGACGGCGCCTTTCCCGAAGCGGTGAAGCAGGAACTGGTCGAGCGCACGCGGCGCTATCTGGTCAATCAGGATATGCGCGGGCTCATCGCGCCGCGTATCGAGGCTGGCGCGGTGGGCGGCAATGCCCGCGCCATCGGCGCAGCGGCGAGCCCGCTATTCGACCGCTATTTCATGAACGGGAATATACGGCTTTAGGCAAACAGAGCTGGTGGCCGGGCCTTTGGGGCCAGGCTCCGCCTGCCATTGTGGGAAGGGTTGTCGGACATAAGCGGTGGGCTTGAGTGCGCGACGCACCCCCTCCCAGCCTCCCCCCCCCCCGTCAAGGGGGAGGTGTGGCGCCGCGTTTGGGGCAAGCGCCGGACACAACCACAGATCCGACACCCTCGGCCTTGCGCGAGGGTCGGGACTAAAGATTGTGGCACCGTACGCTATGCCCCGGCCCGACCGGGGTGGGAGCGGGCATGACTTTGCGGCAGATGTCGGTGACCTTGGGGCAGCGCGACACGAAGGGGCAGCCTTTGCTGTCGCGGGTCCAGAGGGGAATGTCGACGGCCCGGCGGGTGCGGGTGGTGGCGATCTTGCGATTGGGGTTGGGCACCGACTCGATGAGGAGTTGGGTATAGGGGTGGCGCGGATTGTCGGTGATCTGCTGGCTCGGCGCCTGCTCGACGACATGGCCGGCATACATGACGGCGGTTTCCTCAGCGAAATAGCGGGCCGTGGCAATGTCGTGGGTGATGTAGAGGGCAGCCAGATTGCGCTGCTGCTTCAAGTCTTCGAGCAGGTTGAGAATGCCCAGCCGCACCGAGACGTCGAGCATGGAGGTCGGCTCATCGGCCAGAAGGACCTGGGGCTGGACGGACAAAGCGCGGGCGATGGCGACGCGCTGGCGCTGGCCGCCGGATAGTTCATGGGGACGGCGGGCGAGATAGTCGGCGGCGGGGCGCAGGCCGACGCTTTCGAGCAGAGCCAGCATTTCGGCATGAACGGCCTTGCCCTTCAATTCGGGGCGATGCAGGCGCAGCGGGCGTTCCAGATGATAGCCGATGGACTGGGTGGGATTGAGGGAGCCGAACGGGTCTTGAAACACCATCTGCACCTCGGAGCGATAGCGTTGCAGCCGCTGACCCTTGAAGGCGGAAATGTCCTCGCCGCGAAAGCGGATGGCGCCGCCTGTGGGCTCATAGGCGCCGGCAATCATGCGGGCGCAGGTGGATTTGCCCGAACCGGATTCGCCCACCAGAGCCAGTGCCCGGCCGCGTGTCAGGCGCAGCGACACACCCGAAAGCGCCCGCAGGTAGCTGTGATTGAAGAAGGCGCCGCCGAGGATGAATTCCTTGTCGACACTATCCATTTCGACAACGGGCTTCTCGGTTACGGCGGCAGCAGTGCCGGTGGCTGCGTCTAGTTCAGCAAGTGACATGCGGCCTGGCTCCGGTGTTCGGGATAGTAGCGCAATTGGGGGGCTTCGCGGCGGCACACATCCATGGCGTGCGGACAGCGCGGGGCGAAGCGGCATCCCTGTGGCAGCGACCGCAGATCGGGCGGTGTGCCGGCAATGCCTTCGAGGCGGACGCGCGGACCGGTCAGGGGCGGGAAGCTATTGCCCAGAGCGCGCGTATAGGGATGCTGGGGGTCGGTGAGGATGGCTTCGGCGGGCGCGACTTCGACCAGTTCGCCCGAATACATGACGCCGATGCGGTCGCAGAATTCGATCATCAGGCCCAGATCGTGGGTGATGAAGAGGACCGAGAAACCCAGTCGGCTCTTGAGTTCAACGATTTGCTCGATGATGTCGCGCTGCACCACCACGTCGAGCGCAGTGGTGGGCTCATCCATGATGATCAGCTTGGGGCTGAGCGCGAGCGCGATGGCGATGCAGATGCGCTGGCGCATGCCGCCGGAGAATTGATGGGGAAAATCGTCGAGGCGCGCGGGGGGGATGCCGACCAGTTCGAAGAGGCTCGCCGCGCGGGCGCGGGCACCCTCCTTGCCGAGCTTAGGCTCGTGGGTTTCGATCACGTCCATGATCTGTTCGGACACCGGGATGACCGGATTGAGCGCATTCATGGCCGACTGGAAGACGAAGCTGACCTCGTTCCAGCGATAGGCTTTCAAGCGCGCCTTGTCGAAGGTGAGCACATCTTCGCCATTGAGCCGGACCTGTCCGCCCGAGACCAGACCCGGCAGGCGGGTAAGCCGGGCCAGCGCAAAGGCGACAGTGGATTTGCCGCAACCGCTTTCGCCAGCGAGCCCGAAAGCCTCGCCTTCGCGAATGTCGAAATTGATACCGTTGACGGCGCGAGCGAGAGAGTTTTCGCCCACATAGTCGACGGTGAGGTTGCGGACTTCGATGAGGGACCGATCAGAAGACATCGGCGCTTCTCCCCCGGCGTTTGAGGAATTTCTTGATGACGCCGATCTTGCGACCGGCCTTGAGCTGGGGATTGGTGATTTCGTCGACGGCGAAATTGACCATGACCAGGGCCGCGCCCGTCAGCATGATGGCGACGGCAGGGGGCCAGATTTCCCACCAAGCGCCGGTCTGGAGGGCCATGTTGTTCTGAGCCCAATAGAGCATGGTGCCCCAGGTGACGGCATTGGGATCGCCCAGGCCGATAAAGCTGAGCGCGGCCTCGGCGAGGATGGCCGCAATGGTGCCCAGCACAAGCCCGCCCATGAAGAAGCTCAGCATATTGGGGAAGATTTCCTTGAGAATGATCCGCCATTTCCGCTCACCCATGAGTTCGGCGGACAAAACGAATTCGCGGGTGCGCAAAGCCAGGGTCTGGGTTCTTATGGTGCGCGCCGGCCAGCCCCAGCCTGTCAGCGCCAGCACGATGCCGATGACAAGGGGCCCCGCGCTATCCACCAGACTGGCTATGACAATGATGAGCGGCAGGCCGGGCAGGACCAGAACCACATTGACGAAAAAGGTCAGGATGTCGTCGACCCGACCGCCGAAATAGCCGGCAGAAATGCCGATGGCGAGACCGATGACGGCAGCGGCAATGCCGGCGCCGAAACCCACGGCAAGGCTGATACGGCCGCCATAGGCGACCTGGGTGAAGACATCCTTGCCCATGCGGGTCGTGCCCAGCACATGCTCATAGCCCGGCGCCACATGCGGTTTGCCGGCGCGGCGATGCGGATTGTATTCGCTGAACATGGGCGCCAGGATCGAAAACAGGATCAGCGCCAGAAGGATGATCACGCCGGCCATGCCCTTGGGATTGGTGACAAATGCCGCCAGCGAGGGCGAGAGGCGGCTGGTCCAGCCCGGTTTTTGCCTGATGCGCAATTCCCGCGCCAGCTCGGCCTGGCTGGGCGCGGCGCTGGCCAGGGCGGCGTCGTCGAGGCGGTCCATCAGCGAACCGGAGGTGGTGTGAACGAGGTCAGCCATGGGTCAGCCCTTTCTCAGCCGGGGATCGAGAATGACATTGGCGATATCGGAGAGGAAATTGGCCACCAGAACGGACATGGTGAGCAAGAGAAGCTGCGCCTGAATGAAGGAATAGTCGCGGCTTTCGATGGCCGTCACGGTGAATTTGCCGAGGCCCGGATAGTTGAACACCTGCTCGGTCACCAGCGCACCGCCGAGCAGGAAGCCAACCGAAAGCGCCAGCGAGGTGATCTGCGGCAGGATGGCGTTGCGGGCAGCGTAGCGATAGCGCACGCGGCGGTCGGAGAGACCCTTGGCGCGGGCCAGTATCACGAAATCCTCGTTGAGAAGATTGATCATGACATTGCGCATGCCCAGATGCCAGCCGCCGAAACTGACGATCAGGATTGAAAGAACGGGCAGTGTCGCGTGGTAGAGGACATTGCCGATGAACTGAAAATTCCAGCCCGGCATGATGCTCGTCCCGTGTGCCCGTCCCAGCGGAAACCACTGGAGTTGCAGGGAGAAAGCGTAAAACAGCAAGAGGGCCACGACGGCGGGCGTGAACGCATTGAGCATCACATTGATGGGCGTGAAGACGCTGTCGAAAAATCCCCCGCGATGCCAGGCGGCATGGATGCCCATCATGGTGCCGATGACGAAGGCAAAGGCGATGGCAATGCCGACCAGAACCAGCGTCCATGTGGCCCCATAGAACAGCAGGGAGGCCGTGGGCTCGGGAAACTGCACGGTGGAAATGCCGAAATCCATGCGCAGGACCTGCCCGACATAGCCGATATATTGCTCCCAGAGCGAACCGGTCGTGCCGTATGAAGCGCGAATAGCTTCGATCTGGGCTTCATTGAGACGCCCCTGAAACGAGGCGATGATCCGCGCCGAAGGATCGCCCGGCATGATGCGCGGGATGAAGAAATTGAGCGTCACGGCCACGAAAAAGGCAGCCAGGTAGAAGGCGACGCGCCGCAATATGTAAAGCATCGGTCCAATCCTCGGATGGCCGGCGGACCCTGGAAAAGGCGCCGCCTCGACCCTGATTGCCCGGAGACTGAAGGCCCCCGGACAATGTGTGCGACCTGGCCGGTCCCGCTCGGGGCGGGACCGGCGCCGGGCCTAGCGTTCGATCGGCTTGAGCGAGAGGGCGTGGATCACGCGCTCGCGGGTGCCTTCGAACACAACCGGACGGACATAGGGATTTTCTTCGGTCACCCAGCCTTCGAAATTGCGGGTCGAATACTCGTACCAAGTCGGATTGGCGAAGAGACCGATGACGGGCAGGTTTTCTGCCACGGCAATGTGGATCTTCTTCATCTGCTCCATCTGCTCGGCGCGGTCGGCCGTGCTGCGGAAGGCCTGAAGGGCTTCTTCCACCTCGGGCAGACGCATCTGGTGCATGGCCTGATAGTCGACGCGACCGGTTTCCATGTTGCGCGGGTTGAACATGGGATTGTAGGTGTTGTAGGGCGTCGCGCCGCCATTGGTCCACATGATGTAGCTGTCGAAGTCGCCGGTACGGGCCTTATCGTTCCAGGCACCCTGGTCCATGGTCCTCACGACGGCATTGACGCCGACATCCTGCAGGTTTTCTGAAATGGTCTGGCCGGAATTGATCCAGTCGGTCCAGCCGTTGGGAATATTGATCTCGAAGGCAATCGGAGTGCCATCGGGATTGTCGCGCCAGCCGTCATTGTCGGCATCGACGAACCCGGCCGCATCCAGCAGTTCAATCGCCTTATCGGGGTCATAGGCCATCAGCCAGGTGTAGGGCTCAAGCGCCTCTTCATCGAACCAGGTCGCATAAGCTTCGCCGGTGCCAACCGGGAACCGCGTATGCGTGGTCAGGCCAAAGGTCGAGATCTCAACGATTGTGTCACGGTCGATGGCGACCGAGAGCGCCTTGCGGAATTCGAGATTGTTGAACGGCGCCTTTGTCGTGTTGATCTGCAGGTTCACGTCACCGCCGGCGGGAAGCCAGTAATTGTTGAACTCGCTCATCGGGGTAAAGGTGATTTCCGGATCGGTGAGGCCGGTGCCGAGCCAGTCCACTTCGCCCGCCGACATGGCGGCGATGATCTGCTCATTGCCGTTGAGCTGCAGGAAGCGCAGGCAGTCGATAGCATTTTCGTCGTTGTAGCGGCTGGTCTCGTTGCGGCAGAGTTCGACCGAGGAGCGCGAGAAATTCTGCACTTCGGTCCATGGGCCGGTGCCGACGGGCTTGGCATTGGCGAAGTTCTTGGGGTCCTCGATTGACGACCAGATATGCTCGGGCAGCGTGTAGATGCCGCCAAGAGCGAATTTGGCCAGAGCGTCGGGCTCCTTGAGATTGAACTTGACCGTATAGTCGTCGATCTTTTCGGCGCTGACTACCGAACCGGTATCGGTATCCTCGTTATAGACGTCGATGGCCATCGGATAATCCTGATGGGCCTTGGCATAGTTGAAGGTGAAGACCACGTCGTCGGCGTTGAAATCCTCGCCGTCACTCCACTTGACGCCTTCGCGCAGCTTATAGGTGATCGACATCAGATCGTCGGCGATTTCATAAGAGGTCGCCAGAGCAGGATAGTCGTTTTCCGGATGCCAGATATTGTCGATCCAGAGCGGCTCATAGGCAAAGTCGCGGACCATCTGCTGCGGGCCGGTCGGGTTGTTGGGGTTGAAATTTTCGACCAGCGCATCGCTGTCGATCGGATGCAGGGTCAGCACTACCCGGTCATCCTGCGCCATGACCGGCGAAGAAAGCGCCAATGCCGCCACGCCCACAGTCGCCAGGGCCAGGCTTTTCAGTGTGTTCATCTTCTTGTCGTCCACGTTTTACTCCTCCTTGTGGAAATGTGAGAACGATCCCACAAACCTGCGGGAACGGCCTCGTCAACGGCTCGATGGGTGGAGGGGGCGAACCCTCCCGTCTCAGCGATCGCCTATGCGTCCTCCCTATGCATGGCTGGTGCGGCGACGCTGGACCGCACCACCAATTCGGTCTCAACCACTGTTTCCAGCGGACCGGCTTCCGGCCGGACCAGCAGGTCCAGCAGCAGCTTTGCCGCCGCCTCGCCCAATGCATCCATGGACTGGCGCACGGTCGTGAGCGGTGGCCACATGTGCTGGGCATGAAAGGCGTCGTCAAAGCCGATGACGGACACATCCTCGGGCACACGCATGCCGCGCTCACGCATGGCCAGCAGCACGCCGCCGGCAATGTCGTCGTCCCCAGCGAAAATGGCGGTAAAGTCCCGTCCCGCATCCAGCAATTCCAGCGTGGCCCCGTAGCCGAACCGCTGGTGGAACTCGCCGCAAACCACATGCAGATCGCTCATTTCCATGCCGAATTCGGCCAGAGCGGCAACCATGCCCTCGCGGCGGGCAAGGGTGTCGCCAAACTCGGCCTGACCGGAGAGATGAACGATATGGCGGTGGCCCTGTTCGAGCAGGTGGCGCATGGCGGCGCGGGCGCCACCAAAATTGTCGAGAATGACCTGGCCGCGCGAGACGGGGCTGGGCTTGTGGCCAATGGACACTACCGGAATATCGGCCCGGCGCAGCATTTCCACCACATCTTCGCGCATGGGGTGTTCGAGATAAAGAATGATGCCGTCGCAGGACCGGTCAATCAGTTCGATAATGGCGCGGGCTTCTTCGTCCTGATCGGCAAAACCGGAGGACACCATGAGCGACTTGCCGGCGGAGCGCGTGGCGCGCTGCACGCCATAGGTCATGTTGGCGAAATAGGGCGTGCCCACGTCGACGAATACGGCGCCGATGACATTGGAGCGGTTGGAACGCAGGGCCTGGGCCAGCGTGTTGGGCCGATAGCCCAGTTCAGCAATGGCAGCCTCTATGGCTTTGCGATTGGCTTCCGAGACATATCCATTTCCCGCCACCACCCTTGATACGGTGGAGCGAGATACGCCCGCGCGTTTGGATACGTCGGTAATGGTCACCATGCTGACCCTGTTTCCTCCCGTCGGCCTCTTATGGGACCGATCCCACATATGATGAAATCGATTTCAGGAAGAAGTCAAGGCGGGGCGAGGCAATTATCCAAGATGTTATCCCGGCGAGAATTTTCGACGAAAACCCTATTATTATCAGATATTTATCGGCCCACCCTCGCCAAGCGTTCGACGCCGCCCGGATCAAAAAACGCCACGTCAACCACTGATGGTCCGAATATGAAAAACTGATGTACGTACCGCTTTTGCAGACCGGACCGGCCCGCCGGCCACCTTGACGCAACCGGCAATTTCCAGCATCTATGCCGCCACGCCCGAGCGGGTGTAGCTCAATGGTAGAGCAGAAGCTTCCCAAGCTTACGACGAGGGTTCGATTCCCTTCACCCGCTCCATTTTCCCAAAATTGCTGTTTCTGAACGCCTCGCTTTCGGCGCGTCTCGTCACGCCTTTTTTGAACTGGCCTGGCCCCGTCGAGGTGCCCTGCCCGCCGCTGCCGCCCGGCAACGATCAATTCTGTTGCGCGGCGCTATCTGAAATAAATTGCAGTCTGTGAATTTTTAGGCACAATGCTTGACGCCGAGCGGCCCGTGCCGTAACCAAGGGTCAGTTGCAACAAAAATCGCAACTCGGGATTTATTGCAGCCGAGGGGGTATGCAAGCAGATCTCGCCAATCGGAGGAGAGATTATGAACAAGTTCAAGGCGGCCGGCGTCATCGCCGTCCTGGCCGGCAGTATGGGCGTGAGCAGCACCATGGCGGTGCAGGCGCAGAGCAAATTCCAGTGCGAACCGGGCGAAACCTACATCATGAATGTCATGGTGTCGGCGCATCCCTATTGGGTCCCGGTCTATCAGGGGTTCAAGCAGGCGGCCGAAGCCATGGGCTGCGAAACCGTATTCTCGGGCACGCCCGACTATGACATCACCAAGCAGATCGCTTCTTTCGAGCAGGATCTGGTCAAGCGGCCGGCCGGTGTGCTGCTGCATCCGATGCAGTCCGATCCATTCATCGAGCCGATCAACCGCGCGATCGAAAGCGGCGTGGAGATCGTGACCTTTGCGGCGGACTCGCCCAATTCCAAGCGCACCGCCTACATCACTTCGGACAATGTGGCGGAAGCCAAGTTCGCTGCCGAGGAAATCATCAAGCAGGTGGGCGAGACAGGCGAATATGCTGTGCTTGAAAATCCGGGCCAGAGCAATCACGATCTGCGCGTCACCGCCTTCATCGCCTATATGGAAGCCAACCATCCCGGCATGAAGCTGGTTGGCCGCCAGGCCACCAATCAGGACAGCAATGCCGCCTATCGCGCCACCGCGTCCATCCTGCAGGCCAATCCTGAACTGGACGCGATGTGGATTCCGGAAGCCGGATCGGCCGAAGGCGCGGTTGCCGCCGTTCTCGAAGCCAAGGCAGAAGTGCTGATCATCCATGCCGACGTCACCCCGACGACGCTCGAGCATATCAAGGTCGGCAATATCCACATGTCCATCAATCCCAATCAGGGCATTCAGGGCTTTATGGGTTTCATGGCCACCTTCATGGCCGCCCATTCGGACATGTTCGACCCGTTCAACGACTACAAGGTCTCCGGCTACAATCCGATGCAGATCCCGTTTGTCGATAACGGCTTTGCTGTCATCACCAAGGACAACACCGCCTCCTTCGACCTCAACGTCTATATGGAAGGCCGCGATCCCAACTGATCCCGGACTTTACGACCTGCCTGCGCCGCGATGAATGTCCCGGCGCAGGCTTCCACCCCGGTTGCGAGTGTTCCAATGTCCGACGTCATCCTTGCGGTAAGCGGGCTCAGCAAAGCCTTCGGGGCCATTCAGGCGCTCCGGGAGGTACAGTTCGAGCTGCGCCGGGGCGAAATTCATGCGCTGGCCGGAGAGAACGGCGCCGGCAAGTCGACGCTGATGAACATCATCAATGGCATCCTGCAGCCGGACAAGGGCGAGATCCGGATCGACGGCGCGCCCGTGCGCATCGGATCGCCCACCGTGGCGCAAAAGCTCGGCATCGGGCTGGTGCATCAGGAAATCGCGCTTTGCCCCGACATTTCGGTGGCCGAGAATATCTTCATGGCCAGCACCAATGTCAGCCGGTCGGTTCTGGTCGATTATGCCGATCTCAAGCGCCGCGCTGCCGACCTGCTGGCGGAACTGGGCAAGATCAATCCGGCGGCGCTGGTCACCGACCTTTCCATTTCCCAGCAGCAACTGGTCGAAATCGCCAAGGCGCTGACGCTGGATTGCCGCGTGCTGATCTTTGACGAGCCGACGGCCGCGCTCACCGAGCGGGAAGCGCAGGCGCTGTTCGCCATCATGCACCGGCTGGCCGAACGCGGCATTGCCATCGTCTACATCTCGCATCGCATGGCCGAAATCTTTGACCATTGCGACCGCGTGTCGGTGTTCCGCGACGGCCAATATGTAGTGACCCACGACATCGCCCAGACCACGCCGACACAGGTGGTCAATGCCATGGTGGGGCGCGAAATCGATAGCCGCTATCCGGAAAAGCCTGATCAGGCCAGGGATGCCGAAGTCATTCTGGAGGTGTCGAACCTGTCGAGCCCCGGCCGTTTCGAAGACGTCAGCTTCAAGCTGCGCAAGGGCGAAATCCTGGGCCTTGGCGGGCTGATCGGGGCGGGGCGGAGCGAAATCGTCAAGGGGATCTGCCGCATCGACACGGCAGCCAGTGGCGACGTGCGCCTCAATGGAAAACTGCTGAACCTGCGGCGCTATCAGGAAAGCATCGGCCACGGCCTTGTTTATCTATCGGAAGACAGAAAGGGCGACGGGCTGTTTCTCGACCTGCCAATCGAGGCCAATGTCTCCGCGCTCGATCTCTCGCTGGTGAGCCAGACCGGCTTCATCGACCGGCGGCGGGAAGCGGCGCTTGCCAGTGAACTGGGGCGCCGTCTCAATCTCAAATATGGCAGCGTAGCCCAACCGGTCTCGTCCCTTTCGGGGGGCAACCAGCAGAAGGTGGCGATAGCCAAGATGCTGTCGGTCAATCCGAAGGTCATTTTTCTCGACGAGCCGACCCGCGGGGTCGATGTCGGGGCCAAGCTCGAAATTCACCGCATCTTGCGCGAACTCGCCGCCAATGGCGTCGGCATTATCGTGATCTCGTCCGAGATGCCCGAACTGATCGGGTCATGCGACCGGGTGCTGGTGGTGCGTGAAGGGCGGATCAATGGCGAAGTCGCGGGCGAGGCCATGACCGAGCAGAATATCATGTATCTGGCATCGATCCGTGCGGACCAGGCACAGGCACAAGGGGCGCTAGCGTGAGCACATCGGAGACTGTAGCGGCCGCAAAGGCGCCCGACGCGCAGAAGCTGGGATGGAGGAGCCTTGCCGGCATGCGCGAAGTGGGGCTGATCCTCATCATCCTCGCGCTGTTCGTGGCGATGACCTTTGCCTCGCCCTACTTCCTCACCTGGGAGAATATGCGGGCCATGGCCATGGCCTTCGCGGTCGAAGGCATTGTCGTGGTCGGCATGACCATATTGCTGATCTCTGGCGGCATCGACCTCTCGGTCGGTTCGGTCACGGCTTTGGCCATGGTGATTGCGGGCCTTCTGTTCCTCAATGGCGTCGATCCCTGGACGGCGTCGCTCGTCGCGATCCTCGCCTGCGCGGCCATCGGCGCCATTATGGGCTTTTTCGTCACCAAGGTGGGCCTGCACCACTTCATCGTGTCGCTGGCGGCCATGGTGATTGCGCGTGGTGCCTGTCTGCTGGGTACGGGAGGCCGGCCGCTGGGCCTCTTCACCCTGCCAGCGGAGTTCAAGTTTATCGGCCAGGGCTCAATCGGGCCGATTCCGGTGGTGATCGTGATCTTCATCGTGGTGGTGGTGGCCTTCGACTTCATGCTGCGGCGCACCACCATGTTCCGCAAGGTGTTCTATACCGGCAGCAATGAAAAGGCCGCCGCCTATTCGGGCATCCGCACCAAGAAGGTGATCTTTCTGACCACCATGCTGTGCTCGGCGCTGTGCGGGGTGGCGGGGGTCATCTATATGGCTCGGTTCGGCTCGGCCCAGCCGACATTCGGCATCGGTATGGAACTCAATGTCATTGCCGCGGCGGTGATTGGCGGCGCGAGCCTCTCTGGCGGATCGGGCACAATTTTCGGGGCTATTCTGGGCACGATCCTGCTTTCAGTGGTCTCCAGTTCACTGGCCTTGCTCGACGTATCGGTCTACTGGCAGGACATTATTCGCGGGTCGATCCTGCTGGCTGCCGTGACCATCGATCACTACCTAAGCAAGCGGCGGCGGTGATTCCATGGCGATGCGATCAGGTGACGAAATGACAGACAATACCGACTTCGAATCTGCCCGGCAGATCCACACCGTTCTGGTCATGCATTTTCTGGAAGGCCACAAGCAGTCCGACATTGCCGAGGCCATGAATCTGTCGACCTCCAAGGTCAACCGGCTGATCGCGCAGGGCCGCAAGCTCGGCATGGTGCGGATCGAGATCGAGTCACCCTTTCAGCGGCTGGTCGAGATCGAGCGCCTATTGGTGCAGGCGACCAGCCTAAAAAGCGCGGTCGTCGCGCCGACAATTTCGGGCAATCTGGACACGACGCTCAAACAGGTCGGCCGGGCCGCAGCCAATCAATTGCTGGAAACGCTGCGCGATGGCGATGTCATCGCCATTACCGGCGGCAAGGCGATGAGCGCGGTGGTCGATAATCTCGAACCCGAACGCGATTTTGCTGTCACCGTGGTGCCGATGACCGGCGGGGTTCAGGGCAAGTACTATACCGATGTGAACCACCTCGCCTCGCGCATGGCCGAGCGGCTGGGGGGCAAGACCCATCTGATGCATGCACCGCTCTTTGCCGAAAGTGTCGAGCAGCGCGACATGCTGATGCAATTGCCGGCGGTTAAGGAGACCATGCATCTGGCGCGGCAGGCCGCTATCGCCATGGTCGGCATCGGTTCGATCCAGACGCCGGGATCAAGCTATTATGACCTGCAACCGGATTCCATGGCCGACCGCGAGCAGTTGATCCGCAGCGGCGTCATCGCAGAATTCCTCGCCCATCTCATCAGCGAGAACGGTCAGGTGGCCAGCCATCCGCTCAATTCGCGGCTCGTGGCGCTCGAACCGAGCGATCTAGGCAAATGCCGCAAGGTCATCGGCATTGCGGCGGGTGCCGAAAAAGTACTGCCGATCCGCTCCATTCTGAGCGGCGGCTATCTCAATTCGCTGATCGTGGACGAGGACACTGCCAGCCAGGTGCTGGAAAAACTGGAAGGCCGGAAAAATGTCGCCTGAAGTGGGCAAGCGCAGGATCGGCGCATCCGAGGTCGCGGCCCCTCCCGTGGGTCTGGGGACCTGGGCCATTGGTGGCTGGATGTGGGGCGGCACGGATGAAGGCCAGTCCATAGAGGCGATCCGCACGGCAGTGGACGAGGGCGTGACCCTGATCGACACGGCACCCGCCTATGGGCAAGGGCTGGCCGAGGAACTGGTCGGAAAGGCCATCAAGGGGCGTCGTGACGAGGTGGTTATCGCTACCAAATGCGGGCTCGTCTGGCATACGGCACAGGGGCGGCATTTCTTCGATTATTCCGGCCAGCCCGTGCATCGCTATCTCGGCCGCGATGGGATTTTCTATGAGGTCGAGCAGAGCCTGCGCCGGCTCGGCACGGACTATATCGACCACTATATCACCCATTGGCAGGACCCCACGACGCCCATCGCTGAGACCATGGATGCGCTGATCGACCTCAAGAAACAGGGCAAGATCCGCTCCATCGGCGCCAGCAATGTGTCAGCCGACGAATTGTGCGCCTATATCGCGACGGGGCATCTCGACGCCATTCAGGAAGAATATTCGATGGCGCGGCGCGGGCTGGAGGAGACGCTGCTGCCGCTTTGCCGCGAGAATGGCGTTTCGGTCCTGAGCTACTCGTCACTGTCGCGGGGGCTGCTCACCGGCAAGGTGGGCCCGGACCGGCAATTCGAGGGCGATGACCAGCGCAGGACCGATCCGCATTTCTCGCCGGCCAATCGCGGCAAGGTGGCGGGCCTGATGGCCGAGATCGCGCCCATCGCGGCAAGGCATGGTGCGACCGCGGCGCAAGTGGTGATTGCCTGGACCATAGGGCGGCCGGGGATAACCTTCGCCCTGTGCGGGGCCCGCAATATCGCCCAATCGCGCGAGAATGCGGCCGCCGCGCGAATAGACCTGAGCGATCAGGAAACGAAAGCCATTGGGGAGGCCGTGGAGCGGCATCTCGTAGGGCTCGACGGCTAGGGTGTGTGGGGATTTAGTGATGATGGGCTGCAAACGGCAACTTTCTGCGCTTCCGGTGCTCACGTACCAAACGTACGTTCCGCTCCGGTTCTCGAAAACAACCGTTTTCGCCGCATCCTGACGTGAATCCTCACACACCCTAGACCGGTAGCCGCATCATTGAAGACTTTCAGCCGCTGTCGCGAGGCAGCGAAGGGGATTGTGTTGTCTGAACGACGCCGGAAAAGCATGGAAAGGATCGACGCCAATGGCGACTTCGATGTCGTCGTGGTGGGTGGTGGCATCAATGGCATCGGGGTTTTTCGGGAACTGGCACTGCAGGGGCTGCGGGTTCTGCTGGTCGAGCGCAACGATTTTTCCTCCGGATGCAGTTCGGCGCCGTCGCGCATGATCCATGGCGGCCTGCGCTATCTGGAGAATGGGGAATTCGGGCTGGTCGAAGAGTCGCTGCGCGAGCGCGATGCTCTGCTTGCCAATGCGCCACATATGGTGCGTCCGCTGCCGACCACAGTGCCGATCACCTCGATCTTTTCAGGCCTGCTGAATGGGGCGGCCAGCTTTCTCGGCTTCAGCACGCCCCCGGCCAAGCGAGGCGCGGTGGCGCTGGGCATTGGGCTATCGCTTTATGACTGGATCACGCGCAGGCGCCGCGTCATGCCGGCCCACCGGTTCCGCAATGCGGCCGAGACGTTCCGTCTTTGGCCGAAATTGACGCCGCGCCTACGCTGTTCGGCCACCTATTTCGACGCATGGATCAGTTATCCGGAACGGTTGGCGCTGGAACTGGTGCTCGATAGCGACCGCGACGCGCCCGATAGCATTGCGCTCAACTATGCCGAACTGGTGCAGGACGGCGCGGGTTATGTGCTGCGCGACAATCTGGGCGGTACCCTGCATCCGATCCGCGCGAAGGCGCTGGTCAATGCGACCGGGGCCTGGCTCGACCAGTCTTTGACCGCTCTGGGCGGGCGCATACCGGAGGGCGGGCCCTATGTGGCCGGCACCAAGGGGTCGCATATCGTCATCGACAATGCCGAGCTTTATGCCGCGCTCAACGGCCACATGATCTTTTTCGAGAACGACGACGGGCGGGTCTGCATCGTCTTTCCCTATCTCGGCAAGGTGCTCGCCGGCTCCACCGATATAAGGGTCAAGACGGCCGAAAGGGTGTTCTGCACCGACGAAGAGCGCGACTATATCCTCGATGCTCTTGGCGGGATTTTCCCTGCCATTCTCATCTCGGCCAGCGAGGTCATCTACAGTTTCAGCGGCATTCGCCCGTTGCCCAGCAGCGATCAGGCTTTTACCGGGCGCATTTCGCGCGGCCATTCCATCCGAAGGATCGACGGCCCGGTGCCGCAATTCTGCATGATCGGCGGCAAATGGACGACATTCCGCGCCTTTGCCGAGCAGACGACCGATGCGGTGCTGGAGGCGCTTGGCGTTTCGCGGGTGGTGGACACGCTAGGCCTGCCGATCGGCGGGGGCGCGGACTTTCCTGGCGAAGCCGGTGCGCTGGTGGACCGGCTGGTGCGGGACCACGGGATCAGCACAGAGCGAGCCAATTGGCTGGCCGATCTTTATGGCACGCGCGCGGAGAGTGTTCTCGCCTTCTGCAAGAGCAGAGTGGATGACCGGCCGGTCGACGCCGGCTTGGCGCTGACCGCAGCCGAGGTCGCTTGTCTGGTGCGACAAGAATGTGTGGTTCACCTCGCCGACCTCGTACTGCGGCGCCTGCCCATAGCCATTACCGGCGCGATTTCGCTGCGGCGGCTTGAGGCACTGGGCGCGATTGCCGCGACCGAGCTCGGTTGGTCGGAGGCGGAGAAAGAGGCCCAGATCGCGGGCCTGATCCAGGAACTCGAAACCTATTATGGCGTCTCGGCAGATATGCTGGCGCAGCGCAACTGAGAGGAGACAGCCATGCGCATCACCGCAAAGGCGAGACTGAACCGGCTTTTCACCAATGGCGGATGCCTTGATGTCGCCATCGACCATGGCGTGTGCAACGAGCCGAGTTTTCTGGTGGGGCTGGAAAACATGGAAGGGGTGGTCGACGCGCTGGTGCGGGCTCGGCCCGACGCCATCCAGATGGCCTATGGGCAGGCGGACCTGCTGCAATCGCGCCCCGAAAAGGACAAGCCGGCGCTGGTCATGCGCATCGATATGGGCAACCCCTATAATGCCAGCCGTCACCGGGTCATGTGGTCCATGCTGCAGAACCATGACGAGCCGATCATCGGCGCGCTGGAAATGGATGCCGCCTGCGTGGTGGTGAACCTGTTCATGCTGCCCGACGAGCCAGAACTGTTCCGCCAATGCGTCGACAATATCAGCCGGGTGCGGGCCGACTGCCAGAAATACGGCATGCCGCTGATGATCGAGCCGCTGGTCATGCTGCCCAATTCCGTGCGCGGGGGCTATCAGGTCGATGGCGACGCCGAAAAGATCGTGACACTGGTGCGTCTTGCCTCGGAAATGGGGGCAGACATCATCAAGGCGGACCCGACCGACAATCCGGACGACTTTCACCGCGTGGTGGAAGCGGCGCGGGTTCCGGTATTGGTGCGGGGCGGCGGCAAGGAAGACCTCAAGGCGGTTCTGGCCAAATCGGCAAGGCTTATTCAGCAGGGCGCCAAGGGGATGGTCTATGGCCGCAATATCTACCAGCATTACAATCCAAAGGCGGTGGTGGCGGCATTGATGGCCATCATCCATGACGGGGCCGACGGCGAGCAGGCCTGGGAGGTCTATAATCATGGGTGAGGCAGGGCGTTATCTCCTAGGTCTTGATGCGGGCAATACCGTGATCAAGGCCGTGCTGTTCGATCTCGATGGCCGCCAGATCGCCGCGCATGGCATTGACGGGGCCACGCACAAGCCCGCCGCGGGCATGGTCGAGCGTTCGGTGCCCGAACTTTGGGACAATGCGAAACTGGCCATCGCCCAGTGTATTGCCAGCTCTGGCGTGGATCCGCGCCAGATCGTGGCCATCGGCACGGCAGGGCATGGCAATGGGCTCTATCTGCTCGACAGGGATCAGCAGCCCATGCTGGGCATTCAATCGCTCGATAGCCGCGCGGCGCCGCTGGCCGAGGCGCTGGACCGCGCCGTCGGCGCTGAGTTGCACGGCATTTGCCTGCAACGGCCATGGCCGTCGCAGACACCCGTTCTGCTCGCCTGGCTCAAGCAAAACCGGCCCGAGCTCTATCGAGAGGCCGGCACTCTGCTATTCGCCAAGGATGTCATCACCTGGCGGCTCACCGGCAGAGCAGTGTCGGAGATTTCCGACATGTCTGGGGCCGGTCTCACCCGCATGCCGGAAGCGGCATACGACAGAGAACTGATGGCGCTTTATAGCCTTGAGGACGCTATGGACCTACTGCCGCCGTTGCTTCAGCCTAGCGATGTGGCGGGAACTGTTACTGCTGAGGCCGCTGCGGCGACCGGCCTTGCCGCCGGCACGCCGGTTGTCGCCGGGCTGTTCGATGTCGTCGCCTCGGCCATGGGCTCGGGTGCGGCCATGCCGGGCGTTGCATCGGTCGTAGCGGGGAGCTGGTCGATCAATCAGGTCTTTTCGCGCCAGCCGGTGCGGGACGAACGGGTCTTCATGGTGGCCGCCTATGGCGAGGGGCGCTTTGCCAATATGGAGAACAGCGCCACTTCGGCGGCAAATCTGGAATGGTATGTGCGCACGCTGGTGGAGCGCGGCGGCCATCACGACGATCCCTTCGGCATGGTCAATGCACTGGTCGGGAACGTCGCGCCGAGCCATGACAATCCGCTTTATCAGCCCTTCCTTTATGGCGGGCGTCTGGGCGCGCAATATCGCGCCAGCTTTTTCGGTCTCGCCGGCTGGCATGGCGAGGGGCACCTGTTGAGGGCGCTGTTCGAGGGCGTGGTTTTCGAGCATCGCCGGCATGTCGGCGTTCTCGCCGATGCCGGGGTCAGCATGGGTCAGGCGGTGCTGTCGGGCGGCGGCGCCCGCTCGGCGCATTGGCCGCAGATTTTTGCCGATGGGCTCAATGTTTCGGTCACCGTGGCCGAAGCGCGCGAGACCGGCGCGTTGGGGGCTGCCATGATGGCCGCCATCGGCGCGGGCATTTATGGCGACGAAATCGAGGCGGCGCGCGCCATGACCAGAGCGGCGCGTACCTTTGTGCCCGACCCCGGCATGCGCACGCATTACGACCGGCGTTACGCCATCTGGTCGGACCTCAATGCCGCGAGCCGGCCGATCTGGGAGCGGCTGGCGCTTGCGGAGACCGCTGATGCGGATTGACGGCGACTATGACTATATCATCGTCGGCGCCGGAACGGCGGGATGCGTGCTGGCCAACCGGTTGACGGAAGACCCGGGCGTAAGGGTGCTGCTGCTGGAGGCAGGCGGCAAGGATAACTACCACTGGGTCACCATTCCGGTGGGCTATCTCTATTGCATCGGCAATCCGCGCACCGACTGGATGATGAAAACGGCGCCCGAACCCGGTCTTAACGGGCGGGCGCTGGTCTATCCGCGGGGCAAGATTCTGGGCGGCTGTAGCTCGGTCAACGGCATGATCTATATGCGCGGCCAGGCCGCCGACTATGACGGCTGGCGGCAGGCGGGCAATGTGGGTTGGGGGTGGGACGATGTTCTGCCCTATTTCATCCGCTCCGAAGACCATCATGGCGGGGCCAGCGATATGCATGGCGTCGGCGGGGAATGGCGGGTGGCCAAGCAGCGCCTCTCCTGGGACATTCTCGAAGCGGTGCAGCGTGGCGCGCAGGAACTTGGCATTGAGCCACGCGCCGATTTCAACGACGGCAATAATGAAGGCTCGGGCTTTTTCGAGGTCAACCAGTCCGGCGGACGGCGCTGGAATACAGCGAAGGGCTTTCTGCGCGTCGCCCTCAAACGCCCCAATCTGCGGCTCATCACCCATGCGGAAACCGAGCGGCTGGTGATCGAAGACGGCCGGGTTTCCGGCGTCAGTTTCCGCACCGCCGGGGGCACGATCTCGGCCCGCGCCAGACGGGAAGTGCTGCTCGCGGCGGGCGCCATCAACTCACCCAAACTGCTGGAACTTTCCGGTATCGGACGGCCGGACCTGCTGCGTGAGCACGGCATTGCCGTGCAACTCGCCAATGACAATGTGGGGGAGAATTTGCAGGACCATCTGCAAATTCGCATGGTCTATCGCGTCAGCGGTGCGCGCACGCTCAACACGCTGTTTCACAGTCCCCTCGGCAAGGCCGGTATGGGACTGCAATATGCCCTGACCCAGAGCGGACCGCTCTCGATGGCGCCCAGCCAGTTCGGGATGTTTACCCGCTCGTCGGCGTCCATGGAGACACCGGACCTCGAATATCATGTGCAACCGCTCTCGACCAACCGGCTGGGGGAGCCGCTGCACACTTTCCCGGGCATCACCATTTCGGTCTGCAATCTGCGTCCGCAAAGCACCGGTTCGGTACACATTACCAGCCGCGATCTGGCGCAGCAGCCGCTTATCCAGCCCAATTATCTCGCGAGCCCTGGCGACCGGCAGGTCGCGGTGCGCTCGGTGCAGCAGGCGCGCCAGATCATGGCGGCAAAGGCACTGCGGAAATACCAGCCCGAGGAAATGCTGCCGGGACCGCTGGTTGCAAGCGAGGCGGATTTGCTGCGCGGGATCGGCGATATTGCGACCACCATTTTCCATCCCGTCGGCACGTGCCGCATGGGCATAGACGACGGCGCAGTCGTCGGGCTCGACCTGAAACTCAAGGGCCTTGGCGGGCTGCGCATTATCGACGCCTCGATCATGCCCCGCATCGTCTCGGGCAATACTGCCAGTCCGGTGGTGATGATCGCGGAAAAGGCCGCCGACATGATCGTTCAAAGCGCGCGTGCCTGAAAACACCTGCGGGCCGGAGGCGTCAGGAGCGCAGAGGCATGCGCTGCCTGACCGATTGCGGTATAGGCCGCCCGGAGGCCTGAGCGACGTCATGCGGCGTCTTGAACCAGTAGAAGGGCTGGCGGGCAAATTCCACTGCGGCCCGCAAGGTGGCGACCCCGATCAACAGCCAATAGACAGGCAGCACCATCTGATGGGCCAGCAGGTGCATCTGCCCGGTCCTGTGCAGGCCGAAAAGATGGGTGAGCAGCGCCGCGCCGTATCCGACCAGCATGATGGCGAGATAAAAGGGCGGCCAGGGCATTTGCATGGACCAACCCGCAAGATCGGACAGGACGCCAAACGCAAAAACCAGGGCCATACAGATATGGAGAAAGGGCGAGAGGATCATGCCGAGGACGATGATCTTAAAGAGGAGAAATCCACGCCAGCCGAGGTCCGCCCAAAGCTCGGCTGGCCGCCGGCCGTGAACCACGAAAGTCTGCAGCCACCCCTTGATCCAGCGGGTCCGCTGCCCCAGCCATGGCCTGAGCTTTGCCGGTGCGTCCTCGAAGGTGCAGCTCGTACTCGTCGCGACCTTGAGGCGCCGACGCGCCAGACGTACGCCCAGATCGGCATCCTCGGTCACATTGTAGGAATCCCAACCACCCAATGCCCGCAAAGTGGCGAGGCGGAAGTGATTTGAGGTTCCGCCGAGTGGTGTCACCGCACCCCAGCGCGCCAGAGCTGGCAGGATGACTGCGAACAGGGCGGCATATTCACCCGCAAATACCGCCGGTAGCCAACCGGTCCGGCCATTGGCGATGACCAGACGCGCCTGAATGCAATCGACATCGGGCCGGGCACGAAACTGGGCCACCACCTTTTGCAGTTGGTCCGGTTCGGGACGGTCTTCTGCATCGAAAACCACGACGAATTCGCCCCGACAGAGCGGCAGGGCAAAACCGAGGGCCTTGGGCTTGGTGCGGGGCGGCGCATCGGGCACGACGACGAGGGAAAATCGCGGATCACGCAGGTTTCGGCGCACCGCATGCAAGGTTCCCGGCGAACGCGACTCCACCACGAAGATGACCTCCAGCCGCGCGGGTGGATAGTCGAGCCGGCGCAGGGACGCCACGATCTGATTGACCATATTGGCTTCGTCGCGCAGCGGCACGAGAATGGAATAGAGCGGCAATTCAGCAGGATTGACGACCGGCACGACTGGAGGCTCTTCGAGGGGCGGCGTGAGCAACGCCGCAAGCCGGATGAGGGCGGGCAGGACCACGAGAGCGAACCAGACGGGAATGGCCCAGAGATGACCCGCCAAAGGGGCTATGGTGATCACCGATAGCAGGCTGGCGAGGACAAGGAGGACGAACCAGCGCGCCGGTCGCGTCAGCTCCAGTTGCGCCACGGCCCGGGGCCAATGGCGCGTCAAGGTCTGACGCGCATTGTCCAGCAAAGCCGGTCCACTTGTGCGCACCAGATAATCGCGGATAGCCGACCGGGGGACGATGCAGATCCTGCCATGCAGTTCGGGACGGGCCGTCACCATGCGCCGCAGCCGCACCATGCCGAAAAAATCGGGAGCCGCGAAAGCAACGTCCCTGTCCAGCACTCTCAGTCGCAGCATGCGCGCGTCGGCGAAATTCTCCAGCCGGTCCGGTGCCAGAGCCGCGATAGCAGAAACAGGCACTGTGTCAAAAAAGGCCATGCCGGCCCAATCTGCGGCACGGCGCATCACCTCGCCTTCGGCAATGCCCAGCGCCTGAGCGCACCAACGGAGCGGATCGACCTCGGTCTCCAGGGCCTGATGCAGGATCGCCTCGGCGGCGTCGGCATGCTCGGCAAGGATGGCGCGCAAGAGGCTGAGGGACTGCGGCATGCCCCTTCCGCCCTATTGACCGAGGCGCAGGGTGGGCTCGGCAGGAAAGGACCGTGAGACCGGGATGAGCGTTCGGCTCATCCCGGTGGCCCGCCGCACATTGTACAGGGCCTGTTCGGAAACCTCGATCCATGCCGCGACGGTCGGCTTGCCGTCGATCATTTCGGGCGCCCCCAGCGGATGAATCCGCCAGCCGACGCTAGTGCCGTGTTCGAGCATGTAGATGGAAGAGACGAAGGTTATGTAGGAAAAGCCCTCGCACAGGGCGTGTTCCATTACGGCGCAGAAAAGGGCTGCAGACTCGGGTGAGCGCCGCCGGCCTTCGCGTCGATCGGGCCGCACATAAAAGCGCGTCCAATCGGCCCCAAGCCAAGGCGCGGCGGGGAGGTCTCCTTGCACCAGCCCGTTAAAGACTGTCTGCAGCAAGTTCGGTCTGTCGAGCGGCGTGATGCGGGACCCGCCGACCAGATCATCTCCATCGGTGATGAGGATGTGCGTGGCATCGTCGTTGTCAAAAGCATCGACGTCACGGCCGTCGGGCCGGCGCAGGGAATGCCACCCTTGAATCTCGACAAAAATCTCATGTCTGAGGCGGAAGTTGCGTTCGAGCAGGGCATTGCCCTGCCGCTCGACCGGCATGCGGAGGATGTGTACCTGCATCGCGCTGCCCCCAAAGGCTGCCCCATATGTTGTCGATGACAGTTACGCACGGGCCGGGCCAATCGCGGTATTGGTATTAATCACAAGTTAACGCAAATGCGGCGCCTATAGTGTGATCAATTTGTGCCTGATGGCCTCGACCACGGTATGCAGGCGATTGCTGGTGCCCAGCCGTCTCTGCGCGTTTTCGCAATGCTGATTAATGGTGCGAACGGTGAGACCGGTAATGTCGGCAATCTCTGCTGCGGTCTTGCCATGGGCCGCCCATTTTAGGATCTCCGCCTCGCGCGGGGTGATGGCCCGGCGCCGCAGATTTGAGCCCCCCAGAGAGTGCAGATAACGCAGCCGGCCATGAGCATAAAGCGAGAGCATATGCAGTTCGAGCCTAGCCTTGTCGTCCAGATGCGCGGTTTCTCCCACGAGGGAGACGACCCCCTGCATGCCGCTTTCCATGTGGACGGGCACGCAGAAGCCCTGCCCCATGCCGAAATCGCGCGCTTCCCGCATGACACGCAGCGCCGGCAGATCGGACTCTGCGTCATAAGGCGCCTCCGACCAGTCGAAGGGCCTGCTGGTTGAAAAGCAATATCGCGCCACTGGATCGATATGCACGTAGCCCTCTCGGGTATAGTGCTCGAACCACTGGCTGTCCCAGCCCGAAAGCAAGACGAAGGGCCGTACATCCATGCCCCGATCAGGCAATCCGGAGATGATGAACTGTTCGAAGCCGTACGCGCCGATCGCCTTATAAAGCGTCTGAAGAATAGTGTCTGCTGTCGTCTGTCCCTGAATCGTATCGATGATGGACATCAAGTCTGCGTTCATCCCGGCCCGCCCCCGAATGCCGAACGATTTGCATTATTATTATGATTTATATCGATACTGACAAGATAATGATACCGGCGTCTCACTTTCGTGAAACGCCGGTGGGGTAGACGCGAAAGCTATGTTCGGCGATCAGTTCCGCGAGTGGAACTGGTGCGGGTTGAACCGATAAGGGGTCGAGCAGAACTCGCATACGACCTCGATTTCCCCGTCCACCGCCATGTCCTGCCGCTCGGCGTCGGAGAAGCTGTTGGCCAGCATGTCTTCGATACGCTCGGGTGAGCAGGTGCAGCGTTCCACCAGCGGCAGCGGGGGGAATACCCGCACGCCGGTCTCGTGATAGAGCCGGAAAAGCAGCCGTTCTGGCGACACATCGGGGTCGGCCAGTTCGAGATCGGCCACGGTCAGCAGATGCGCCTTGGCCTCCGACCAGCCATCGGCCTCGACGAAATCGGGATCGGCCATGGCCGGATCGTCGAAATCACCATTGCCCGGAAGGTCGGCCATCACGCCCGCGCCGCCAGCCGGCAGGTGCTGTACCAGCATGCCGCCGGCCCGCCAGCGCGGCCTGTGGTCGCCCCGCGTGGTCATCTGTGCCACGGCCAAACGGACCTGGGTGGGTATCTGCTCGGACTGCATGAAATAGGTATGGGCCACCTGTTCCAGCGAACTGCCATCCAGCGCCACGATACCCTGATAGCGTTCGGTATGCGGACCCTGGTCGATGGTCATGGCCAGATGGCCCTTGCCGAGCAGTTCGGCAGGGCTGGTGCGTCCCTGCTCGGAGGCCCTGAGCAGCGCGTCATGATCGAAACGGGCATAGCCGCGCATGCCGTCGGGCGCGTCGAAATCGACGACGATGAGATTGACCGGCCCATCCGTCTGGGTCTGGAGGATGAAGCGCCCTTCGAATTTGAGCGAGGAGCCAATGAGCGCCGACAGCACCACCGCTTCACCCAGAAGACGCGCCACGGGCAGCGGGTAGTCGTGGCGGGACAGGATGGTGTCGAGCGCCGCGCCAAGCCGGACCACGCGGCCGCGCGTATCGAGCTTGTCGAGGGTGAAGGGCACCACGGCATCGTCACCGGTTTCGGGGCGATCGAGGCCCATAGCGGCCAGAAGATTGTCGGTCATGATCGGTTCCGTGGACATTTTTTGTACTTTCCTCAAGGCTACGCCCCGGGAACGAAACGTGCCACCACCCAAAATCAACCGCACCGTCATTCCCGCAAGAGCGGAAATCCCGTTGTCAAACAGACGAAATCCCCGCTGGCGCGGGGATGACACTGTGGGTGATCGGCAGCACGGGCGCGGAACAGCGCCTAGTTCGTCTCGACCCCGAAGGCCCAGCACAGAATGGCTTTCTGGGCATGGAGGCGGTTTTCGGCCTCGTCGAACACTACCGACTGGGGACCGTCGATCACCTCGTCGGTCACCTCGTCGCCCCGATGGGCTGGCAGGCAGTGCATGAACAGAGCGTCCTTGTTCGCCAAGCCCATCAAATTGGTGTTGACCTGATAGGGTTTCAAGACCCGGCGGCGTTCGGCGGCATCGGTGTCGCCCATCGATACCCAGGTATCGGTGATGACCAGATCGGCTCCCTCGACGGCCTCGCGCGGATCCTCGATCAGGCGCACGCGCGGACCGGCGCGTTTGATGTCCTGCATCAGGTCCTTTTCGGGGCTATATTCATCGGGCACGGCGATGGTGAGATCGCATTCGAACAGTTCGGCGGCATTGACCCAGGAATGGAGCACGTTGTTGCTGTCGCCGACCCAGGCCACCTTCGCGCCCCTGATATCGCCGCGATGTTCCTCGAAGGTCATGAGATCGGCCATGATCTGGCAGGGATGTGCCCGCCGGGTCAGGCCGTTGATGACGGGCACGGTGGCAGCCTCGGAAAGTTCGAGCAGATCGGCATGGCTGAGGATGCGGATCATGATGGCGTCGACATAGCGGCTCATCACCTGCGCCGTATCGGCCAGGGTTTCCTCGCGGGAAAGCTGCATTTCCTGGCCGGACAGCATAATGGTCTGCCCGCCCAGCTGACGCATGCCGACGTCGAAGGAGACGCGGGTGCGGGTGGACTGGCGCTCGAAAATCATGGCCAGCACCTTGTCCTTCAGCAGAAGGGGGCGGTCGCCGTCCTTGAGGCGCTGCTTGAGCGCGCCAGCCTGATTGAGCATGCCGCGCAGTTCGGCATAGGAGAAATCGTCGATCGAAAGAAAATGTCTTGCGGTGCCGGTCGTCATGGGCCGGGCTCCTTTTATTGACGCTGGATGGAATATGCCTATCAGCGCCGTCACCATGCCTGATGACGGCTAACAAATCCTGTCAGCGGCTTCGGCGGCGGCCGAAATGATAAAAGGTGAGATACATTACGAGCCCATAGGGGCCGCAGCCGCGGCTTCGGCGTCTATGGCATCGAATGCGGCGCTGATCTTACCCATCGCTTCTTCGATATCGGCTTCCGAGACGATCAACGGCGGCAAGAGGCGCAGCACATTGTCGCCCGCGCTCATAGTGAGCAGGCCCTGATCATCGCGCAGGCGCGTGACCATGTCGCGTACCGGGGTCGCGATCTTGATGCCCGAAAGCAGGCCCTTGCCACGCAGCTCAAGCACATGGTCGGGATATTTCTGCGCCAGTTGCTGCAGGTGCCAGGCCAGTTTCTGGCCCATGGCATTGACCTGATCGAGGAAGCCCGGCGCCAGGATACGGTCGAGCACCGCATTGCCCACCGCGGTCGCCAGCGGATTGCCGCCATAGGTGGAGCCATGGGTGCCGGGCACCATCGAGGCGGCGACGTCGCCCCTGGCAAGGCAGGCGCCGAGCGGGAAGCCGCCGCCAATGGCCTTGGCCACCGCAACGATGTCAGGGGTGATGCCCGACCATTCATAGGCAAAGAAGCGTCCCGTCCGGCCGAAACCGCACTGAACCTCATCGAGGATCAGCAGCATGTCGTGTTCGTCGCAGAGGGCGCGCAGGCCCTGCATAAATTCGCTGGGCATGGCGGTCACCCCGCCTTCACCCTGCACCGGCTCGATAAGGATGGCACAGGTCTGGGGCGAGATCAGCGCCTTGACCGATTCCAGATCGCCGGGCGTTGCATGCTTGAAGCCCGGCGCCGCCGGACCGAAGCCTTGCAGATAGTCCAGATTGCCGCCTGCAGCTATCGTGCCCAGCGTGCGGCCATGGAAGGAGCCGGTAAAGGCGATCACTTCGTAGCGATCCTGCTGCCCCTTGGCCCAGAAATAGTGCCGGGCCGTCTTGATGGCGCATTCGAGCGCCTCGGCGCCCGAATTGGTAAAGAAGACGCTGTCGGCAAAAGTGGCATCGACCAGCCGCTGCCCCAGCCGTTCCTGCTCAGGAATGGTGAATGTATTGGCGGTGTGCCAGACCTTGTCGGCGGCGGCTTTGAGCGCGCCGACCAGATGCGGATCGGCATGGCCCAGCGCGTTGACCGCGACACCGGAATGGAAGTCCAGATAGCTTCGCCCGTGCTGGTCATACAGGCGCATGCCCTCGCCCCGCTCGAAAGCGAGATCGGACCGGGCATATGTGCCGTAGAGCGCAGACATGGTGGACATCCTTTTGGTGTCGGGTTGAAAAATCCTGGCCGGAGCCAAGCGTGGCAAAGCTGCCACAAATAACAAAAACGCGCCGGTTCGGCAGCGCGTTTGGCCCGCAGAATTAGTCGAAAATTCCGGGGCAAGTCAATGTTGCCCGGCCAAACCCCTGATTTGACTCAAGGATTGTTAGGACAATCTTAACCAATGAATAAACGGGGAAAATCGGTCCCGACTCTTGATCCCGATTCCAGCGATGGCGTAATCTCCGAGGCGTTGGGGGCACGACATCTCGTGCGGCGGACCCGCTCAACATACGAGCTGTAGAGTCGAGAAGGCTGCCATGCCTTTTGGCAGCGCAATGAAGGATTCTGTTTTGACGATGGTTTCAGGAGCACAAGCGGCGGGCTGGACTGACGAGCGCGTCGAACTTCTAAAGAAACTCTGGATGGAGGGCCTGAGCGCCAGCCAGATCGCGGGTGAACTTGGAGAGGGGGTGAGCCGCAATGCGGTGATCGGCAAGGTTCACCGGCTGAAGCTGTCGGCCCGGGCCAAGCCGACCAATACGGCACCACGCGCCCGGCCTGCGCCGCGTCCGGCCCAGCGGCGCGTTGCCAGCCCTGCGCCCAGCATGGGCCATATGAGTGCCAAGCCACGCCCGGCCACCATGTCCCGGCCACAGGTTATCGGCGCCACGGCGCTGGCGGCCAGCCCGGAGATGGAAGCCGAGCTTTACGTGGCTCCGGCAGCGGCCGAACTGTTCATTCCGGAAGACAAGCGGCTCAATCTGCTGCAGTTGACCGAGCACACCTGCAAGTGGCCGATCGGCGACCCGCTGAACAAGGATTTCTACTTCTGCGGTCAGCATAGCCTGGAAACCGGCCCCTATTGCGAATTCCATTCGCGCCGGGCCTATCACCAGTTGGACAAGCGCAAACGCTGACGGCCTGGCATAGAGCTGAAAATGAAAAAGGGCGCCCCGCGGGCGCCCTTTTTCTTGGAACGGGCCGGTGACGCCCGCATCATCATTCAATCGCTGCCAAGGCAGACCAGCATCAGGGGAGCATGACCTCGACCCTCAGGCCTTCGCCGTCGCGGGCGCGCGAGCGGATGACGATCTGGCCGCGATGGCGCTGCACGATATGCTTGACGATGGCGAGCCCCAAACCGGTGCCCTTCTTCTTGCGACTGGCTTCGGCATCGATACGATAAAAGCGTTCCGTCATACGGGGGACATGTTCGGCATCGACACCGGGTCCGTGGTCGACCACGCTGACCTGATGGCGCAGGCCCGGCCGGTCGATTTCGCTCAGCGTGACGTCGACCGTCTGCCCGCTGGCGCCATACTTTATCGCATTATCGAGCAGGTTCTCAAAGACTTCATAGAGCTGGCTGCGGTCACCCGTCACCAAGACGGCATCGGGCGGAAGCTGCAGCACCACATTGAGTTCGGCCTTCTGCGCCTGGGTAAGCAGGCCCTCGCGCACTTCCCGCAGCAGGGCGGAGAGGTCAACCGATCCGACCGGGCGGACATGCTGATGCATTTCAATGCGGGAGAGGCTCAAGAGGTCATCGATCAGCCGGCTCATGCGGTCTGCCTGCACGCGCATAATGCCGAGGAATTTTTCGCGTGCCGCAGCGTCGCGCGCCGCAGGACCAAGCAGGGTGTCGATGAACCCGATCAGCGAGGCCAGGGGGGTGCGCAATTCATGGCTGGCATTGGCGATGAAATCGGCGCGCATGGCATCGACGCGCTTGAGTTCGGTAAGGCTATGGAAGGTGACCAGCAATTGCCTGTTATCGCTGGCGAACCAGTCATCGCCAGGACTGTGGAGGGGCGCGACCACGACGCGGTCCCATGTTTCGGACGGCAGGGTTTCGTGAAGCTCGAAACTGCGCGGTGTTCCGGTGCGCAGACAAGTTTCGACGGCGGATACCAGTTCGGGATTGCGCAGCACCATGGTCAGCACCCTGCCCTGTTGCAGACCGGGATATTGCGCCGCCGCTGCCGCATTGCGATAGACCACCGCCGCGCGACGGTCGATGACCAGACACGGATCGCCCAGCGCATCGGCAAAGGCGGCCGTGGTGCGCTGATCCGGCGAACCGACTTGGTCGGCAGGGCCGGAAGCGAGCTTTTCGATCACAGTCACCACCGGCAGGGGCAGAACCGCCAGAAATCCGATGATGACCACAAGGCCAACAATGGCGATGTCGGCACGCAGGTCGCCAAAGAGGACGAAGCCCAGAACCACGGCGGCTAGCCCGGCCAGCAGAGGGCCATAGCCGATAAGCCGCGCCAGCGCGGCCTGGGGCATGGTCAGGGGCTGGGCGGGATGCGGATCATCCATGCGGGGTGGCCGAATCATCGTTACAAGCCCGCCACTTGCGCGGGAGGCGGGTTCATAGCACGCTCAGCATGACAGTGGAGAGACAGTGTGACCAACCCTTCTGACGGCTTCGATATCGACAATCCCGAACTTCCTCGCGCCATCAAGAAGGCCGCTCTGGGCTCTGGCGGCTATCCCTATGCGGACAAGCTCGATGACGAGGATTATGACACGCAGATGTATGCGCTGCAAAAGCAGCTCGTTCTGCATCAGGCGCATATGGGCAAAGCCGGCACGCGCACCGTGATCATCTTCGAGGGACGCGACGCGGCGGGCAAGGGCGGGACGATCAAGCGGTTCCTCGAAAACCTCAACCCGCGCTACAATCTCATAGCGGCGCTGCCCAAGCCAAACGACCGCGAACGCACCCAATGGTATTTCCAACGCTATATCGACTGGCTGCCGGCGGCCGGGGAAATGGTGCTGTTCGACCGCTCCTGGTATAATCGGGCCGGGGTGGAACCGGTCATGGGTTTCTGCACACCCGAACAGACCGCGCTGTTTCTGGACGAAGCGCCGGAGTTTGAAAAGCGCCTCACCAATGACGGCATCCGCATTTTCAAATTCTGGCTCTCCATTGGCCGGGAAATGCAGCTCAAGCGGTTTCACGACCGCAGGCACGATCCGCTCCGCACCTGGAAACTGTCACCGGTCGACCTCAAGGCGCTCGACCTGTGGGACGACTATTCCAAGGCGCGCGACCGCATGCTGAAACAGACCGACAGCAAACACGCGCCCTGGACGGTGATCCGCGCCAATGACAAGAACCGCCTGCGCCTCAACGCCATCCGCACCGTGCTGCATGGACTGGACTATGAGGGCAAGAACGAGGACGAAATCGGCAAGATCGACAGCAAAATCGTGCTGAGCGCGGATGCTTTTCTGGAGATGAAGGGGGAGTAGCGGCGAGCGACCGCGGCAATCCACGGGATACCATACCCGTGGCGAGGAAAGGTGTTCACGCGCCCTGTATCGCGCTCAGGAACCACCCCCTCCTAGCTCTGCTACGGCCCGGCCTAGCGACGCTACCTCCCCCTTGAAGGGGGAGGTAAGGCCACAGGGACTAGAACGCCCACTCGCCCTTGCGCATGACCGGCTCGGTCGTGCCGTCGGCATGGACGCCATCGATGTCGACCTGGTCGGAACCGATCATCCAGTCGATATGGATGAGGCTCTTATTACCGCCCTGGGCGAAAATCTGGTCCGGGGTCAGTTCCTTGCCACCATCGAAACAGTCGGCATAGCACTGTCCCATGGCGATATGGCAGGAGGCGTTTTCGTCATAGAGCGTGTTGTAGAAGAGAATGCCCGAGGCCGAGATCGGGGATGAATGCGGCACCAGCGCCACTTCACCCAGACGGCGGGCGCCTTCATCGGTGTCGAGCACCTTGTTGAACACTTCCTGGCCCTTGGTGGCCTTGAGTTCGACAAGTCGACCCGCTTCGAAACGAGCCTGAATGTTCTCGATCAGCGTGCCGTTATGGCTGAGCGGCTTTGTGGCCGAAACGGTGCCCTCGACACGCAGGCGATGCGGGGTGGTGAAGACTTCCTCGGTCGGAATATTGGGGTTGCAGGTGACGCCATTCTTGGCCTCGGATGCGCCACCCTTCCAACGGTGACCATCGGCCAGGCCGACCGAAAGATCGGTGCCCGGACCCTTATATTTTAGCGAAGCAAATTTCTTGCCGTTGAGCCAGGTCCAGCGGGCCTTGAGATTGGCATTGTGCTCTTTCCAGGCGGCAATCGGGTCGTCGCGATCAACGCGGGACGCCTTGAAAATGGCGTCGGCCAGCTTGGCAATGGCCACGTCTTCGGGATCGTTGGGGAAGACCAGCTTGGCCCAGTTGGGCGTGGGGTAGGAAACAATGTTCCAGTTGATGTCAAAGCCGGTGATCAGTTCCAGCGCCGGGCGATAGGCGGTGGAATTGGCGCGGTTGGCGCGGGACACTTTGTCGGGGTCCTCGGCGGCCAGCATCATCGGGTTGTCGCCGGAAATGGCGAGGCGCGCGGCGTTGTTCTTGTAGGCTTCGGCCATGCCGGCATAGAGCCAGCCGGCGGCGCGATCAAAGCTCGCATCCTTGGCGTGGCGAAAGCGGGACAGGGTGGCTTCCTCATCCGAATAGATGGTGGTGACGAGGCCTGCGCCGGCCTTATAGGCATGCTCGGTAATACGGCGCACCAGGGGGGCCGCGGTCATGGGGGCGGTGATGATCAGATCCTGACCCTCGGCCAGTTGCAAGCCGACCTTGATGGCGACTTCGCCGAGCTTGTCGAGCTTGATCGGATCGATGGGGGAGGTGCTCACGGGCGTGTGCCTCTTCTTGGTTTGAATCGAGGCGTGAGCCTATCCCTGCCTCCGGCCCGGCGCCACCCGGCAAAATCGTAAAATTGGTTGACCTCGATCAAACTCGCGAGGGCCGAGCGGTGCGACAGGTTAGGTATTCCAGCACCGGAGATTTCTGGCCATGACCAACACGCTCATCATTGCAGCCATTCTCGCCATCTTCGGCGCTTTCAGCGTTGCCCTTGCCTATGCGCAGGTGGTGACGCGGGGGTTGATCGCGCCGGGCGCGCGTCCCCTCGACTGAGCGAACAGGGAATTCCGGCGACTTCCACGGAGGCGGAAGCGCCCGGAACTGCCGGAGGCAGTCAGGGATTGCCAAGCGCCACTATCGGGGTGTGGCGCAATTGCACCACGAGCGGGCAAGAGCTGATAATGCCATTGGCAAGGGCGAACGGTTTGGCTACAAACCGTTCGCCGCTTCATTTTTATGACACCAGAGGGAGGCGTTGCATGACAGCACCGATGTTCGCTTCCCCAGTGGGCAAGCACCGACCTTAGGTCCTTGCTCCCCGCGGCCCGCCTCGGGTTTGCCCCGAGCATAAGCCGCCCGCGGTTTTTCCGTTTTCTCCGCAATCGACCGGCCCGTCAGGGTCTGCCCTGCCCCGGCAATTGCCATACATAATCCATTTCAAGGAACCGGCCGCCGGAGAACGGCGCCGGGCTGTAAAATGAGTCGCAAGAAGCTCGATTTTCGCGCCGATGCCTTCCGCAATGTGCTGGGCTTTACCTTTCAACACTGGCGGCGCCAGCCCTGGCGCATTGCCGCCATCACGCTTTTGGTCATGAGCGCCACGCTTGCGGAGGCGCTGAGCCCGCTTTTTGCTGGACGGCTGGTGGATGCCGTGGCCGGTGGCGGCAATGACGCCATGACTGTGGCCATCACCGCCTTTGCCACAATGTCCGCGCTTTATCTCTCCTCGGTCGTGCTGCGCCAGTTCGTCTTTTTCAACATCATCGCGCTGACGATCAAAATGATGGGCGAGATCGCCGCCAGCGCCTTTCACCGGGTACAGCGGTTTTCCACCGACTGGCATGCCAATAGCTTTGCCGGCTCAACAGTACGCAAGATCACGCGCGGCATGTGGGCGCTCGACCTGCTCAACGACACGCTGCTGGTGGCGCTCCTGCCCTCTACCGTCATGCTGGTGGGCGCCACGGTTATTTTGGGGTCCTACTGGCCGGTCATGGGCCTGCTCGTCGGCGTGGGCTCGCTGATCTATATCGCGGTCACCGCAACGCTCTCGACCGGTTTCGTCGCCCCGGCCGCGACGCTGGCCAATGCCTGGGACACCCGCATGGGCGGGGCGCTGGCCGACGCGGTCAGCTGCAATTCGGTGGTCAAGGCCTTTGGCGCGGAAAAGCGCGAGGAGCAATTGCTGCAGGGCGTGATCGGCAAATGGGACAGCCGCACGCGCCGCACCTGGAAGCGCGGCACGCTCAATGGCGGCGTGCAGGGCCTGATGATGGTGATCATGCAGACCGCCATATTGGGCCTCGTGCTCTGGCTCTGGTCGCAGGGTCAGGCGACGCCGGGCGACATCGCCTTCGTGCTCACCATGTTCTTCCTGCTTTCGGGCCACCTGCGCGATGTGGGTCAGCATATCCGCAACCTGCAACGTTCGGTCAATGACATGGAAGAACTGGTCAATCTCTATGCCCAGAATCTGGGGATCGAGGACAGGCCAGGCGCAGGGCCCATCACCATTACCGAGGGCGGCATCGCGTTCGAGAATGTTACCTTCCAGTATGGGGCCCATCCGACCCCGCTCTACAAAGATTTCTCGGTGACGATCGCACCGGGCGAGCGCGTGGGGCTGGTCGGTCATTCGGGCTCGGGCAAGACCACATTCGTCAAGATGATCCAGCGCCTTTACGACGTAAAGAGCGGCGCGATCACCATAGACGGGCAGAACATTGCCGAAGTCCAGCAGGCCTCGTTGCGCAGCCAGATCGCCATCGTCCAGCAGGAACCCATCCTGTTCCACCGGACGCTGGCCGAAAACATCGCCTATGCCCGTCCCGGTTCCAGCCGCGCCGAGATCATCGAAGCGGCCAAGCAGGCCAATGCGCATGATTTCATCGTGGACCTGCCCAAGGGCTATGAAACGCTAGTGGGCGAACGCGGCGTGAAACTCTCGGGCGGCGAGCGCCAGCGCGTGGCCATCGCCCGGGCCTTCCTTGCCGATGCGCCGATCCTCATTCTCGACGAGGCGACATCGAGTCTGGACAGCGAGAGCGAGGTCATGATTCAGCAGGCCATGGAACGGCTGATGGAAGGCCGGACCACACTGGTCATCGCCCACCGCCTCTCAACCGTGCGCGCCCTCGACCGTCTGCTGGTCTTCGACAAGGGCCGGATCGTCGAAGAAGGCAATCACGAAGCCCTGATCCGGCTCAATGGCGGCATCTATCGGCGCCTGTTCGAACGCCAGGCCCTGGAACTGACCAAGGGGCTGGTGGCGTAAATACTTGCCAGAGCCAACCAACTCCGCTTGACTATAGTAAAGTCAAGCGGAGGGGGTGAGCATTGGCAAAATTACCGAAGAAATTCACTGACCGCGTTTCTGCCAACGTCAGAAAATATCAGAAAATTGCCGTTGCACAGCAAAAGGCCGACGTGGCGGAGGCAAATACGGTTACGCTGGTGAAGGACATTCTTGCCGACGTCTTAGGCTATGACAAATGGGAAGAACTAACCGGCGAACATCAGATAAAAGCAACGTTTTGCGATATTGCGATCAAGATCGGCGGCCAACTCCGCTTGCTGATCGAAGTCAAGTCGGCCGGCACCTCGCTGTCCGATAATCACCTGCAACAGGTGATCAATTATGGTGCTCATCAAGGCATACACTGGCTGATCCTGACAAATGCAGTCGAATGGCGTCTGGTCAGGATTGTGGTGGCCAATCAGATCAGCCACGAAGAAGTGGCTCGCCTGTCGTTTATCGATATCAACCCCCGTAAACCCGAAGATCTCGATCGCCTGTACCTTTTGGCGCGCGAAGGGCTCACCACCGATGCGATGGATCAGTTCCACCAGCAATCGCAACTCTTTAGTCCATATACGGTGTCGGCTATCGCCCGTTCGGAGCCGGTCCTGAATGTGGTGCGACGGGAGATGCGGAGGCTCTTTCCAGAGCTGAAGATCGAATTGGCGGATCTCGCGGCGATGATGGAGGACAATGTCATCAAGCGAGAGACGCTGGAAGGTGAGCGCGCCAAGGAAGCAGCTACCCGAATCCGTAAGGCTCAGTCGAAGCTCGCCAGACTCAAGGCAAAGAAAGAAGCCGCCGAGGCTTAGGGGCTAACGAAGCGCAACTGCCTGCGTATTACGCCACGTTAAAACACCCGACCTTCCTGCTCGGCCATATAGGCGATTTCGTCTTTTGTGCTTTCCCGTCCCAGCGCCTTGTTGCGGAAGGGGAAGCGGCCGAAGCGGGCTATGGTGTCGCGGTGGGCGATCATGAATTTTAGGGCGTTCTCGTCGCCGAAGCCTTCGAAGAGGCGCACGCCTTCGTCCTGAATGACCAGCGATTCGGCGTGCATATAGGGCATGTAGAAGAACATGGCCCAGCCATGTTCGACGGCCATGTCGTGCCCGCCAGCAACGGCTTCCTGCGCCAGAGCGAGCGCCATTTTATCCTGTGCAAAGGCGACGGGACTGCCCCGGTGCAACTGGCGTGACAATTGATCGAGCACGACGAGCTCGGCCAGGCGCCCCTCGGGCGTTTCCCGCCAGAGCCATGCTTCGCCGCGCGCCACTTCGGCATGAAGACCGGCAAAGCGGTCACATTTGGCGTCGAAGGCGGCTTCGCCCCCGAACCAGTCCTCATAGCCGTGATCAACGAACCAGAACTGGATGAGGGTTTCCGGGCCTTGCATGATTGCCTCCGCTGATTGGTGCCGATTGGGAAACACAATCAGCGGAGGTTGGTTCGATGTAAAGCTCAGGCCGCCAGTTCGAGACGAATGCGATTGCCGAAGGGATCGCTGGTCTCGAGATCATTGCCGACCACCTCGATGGGCGCGCCGGCCTTTTCGAGCCGCGCCTTCAGCGCAGCGAGGCTTTGTGCATCCGGCAGCGCAATCGTGAACCAGCGTAGGCCCGCCGACCCAGCCGGCGGCAGCGCCGCATTGGGGCCGGACCAGATATTGAAGGCCAGAGTATGGGGCATGTAGTCGAGCCCGACATCGCCCATGCCGAAAGACTGGATCAACAGGAAGCCAGCAAAGCCGAGCACGTCGCGATAAAAATCCATCGCCCGGTGCAGGTCGTTCACATGCACATGCACATGACCGATGCGGGTGCCGGCCGGCATACGGCCTTCGAGAACGGGGTTCGTGCCCAGCTCGCCCAGCAGGCCATCGAGGTCAATGGGTTCGCGGCCCGAATGCGGCCTGCCTTCGGCGGTGACGGCATAGGTCTGGCCTTTGTCCGGATCGCCCAGCGTGCCGCGCCAGGGCGTCTCGAAGGTAATCTCGATGCCGTTGCCATCGAGATCCCAGAGATAGATCGCTTCGGACACGAGATGATCGGTGGGCGAAATGCGCACATTGCGCTGCAGGGCGCGAACCGCCATCTGGGCGAGATCGACCCGCTTGGGCACGTGGATGGCCACATGGTAAAGCCCGATAGTGCGCGGCGCGACCGGGCGCGTCGCACCGGTTTCGAGAACGATCAGCGGCTTGCCGCCGGCGCCCAGCGTCAGGACATTGCCATTTTCGCTGATGAGATCGAGGCCGACGACATCCTGCCAGATGGCGAGTGCCTTCGTGCGATCTGTGACGGCAAGGTGCACCGGACCCAGCGCAGTGGTCAGCGGCAGGATGGGCGCGGAGCGAACATTGGTCTGGACGGATGTGTCGATCATTTCGACCTCCATGAATTTCGTTGCCCTGATGTAGATCGGACGACACTAGCCAAAAAGTGGACAATACCGAAGGCTTCGTTCGATGATCCGCTCCAGTGTCTGGTTTTGGCGCGGCCTTGCACCGCAGGTTCGCTGCCGCTTTTGCCGGAACCGCTTTATAGGCCCGCGCGCTCGATCAGCGTCGGCCATTGGTCCAGAACAGCATCACGGGCGCGCAGGCCGCCGGATCGTTCATGGCGCTGCTCGTCCTGATTGAGGCGCACGAAAACCAATTGGCGCCCGTGTTTTTCCGCCCAGCCGACATACCAGCCCCAGCCGCGAGCATAGTCGAAGCTATAGTCGGCGCGGCGCGGATAGGCCGAACCGGTCTTGCCTCGAATCTGCCAGCCATCCACCGTTCCCGCTGTTTCGATAAGGCCGATGGCTCCCTCAATGGCACGAGCGGAAACCGGCAATTGCCGCTCCGCCAGCGCGGCGAGGAAACCGGCCTGTTCGAGGGGCGAGACCTTTAGCGAGGAGGCAATCCAGGACCGTTCGAGACCGTTATTGCGGCCGGGGTCGCCAGAAAAGTCGGCATTGCCATAGCCAAAGGCACGCGCGTAGTTGGCCAGACGGTCCGCACCCAACTGTTCGGTGAGGCGCTGGGAATACCAGACATTGGAATGGAGCATCCACATGGTGGGATCGGTGTCCTGCCGCCAAGCCGCGATCCAGTCGGGATAGCCTTCGCGGAACGGCAGTTTCGGTTCGGTGGCCGATGTGATGATGCCGGCTTCGAACGCCATGACAGCCAGAGGCAGCTTGAAGGTCGAGGCCGGTGTCACCCGGCTCTCGCAGTCGCCCTCGGCAAGCAATATGGTTCGGCTTTGCGCATCGGCGAGCAGAGTGCAGATCGTGGCGGCGCGAGCCGGAAGGATAGCGCATAGAGCGCCAAGCAGGATCGCGGCAAAGGCTGCGGACTTGAACTTGATCATGGTTTCTCCCTCGATATTTCCTTCGCCGCCGATTCAGGCCAAATAGCGACCATGCCCACCGCTCCGCTGACGCGCGATTTTTTCGACCGACCGGTGCTCGACGTTGCCCGCGCGCTTATCGGCACAACACTGCTGGTCAATGGCGCTGGCGGCAGGATTGTCGAGGTCGAGGCCTATGACCAGTCCGACCCCGCCTCGCATAGTTTTCGCGGGCCAACGCCGCGCAACAGGGCCATGTTCGGCGCACCGGGCCATGCCTATGTGTACAAAATCTACGGCATTCATTTCTGCCTCAACTTTGTCTGCCAGCCGGGCAGCGCCGTGTTGATCCGCGCCATAGAACCCGATGCCGGGATCGAAGCGATGCACACCCGCCGGGGCGGCGTGGTGGAGCGGCAATTGTGCTCCGGCCCCGGCAAGCTGGCGCAGGCGCTGGGCGTGGACCTTGCCCATGACGGACTGGCGCTGAACACACCGCCTTTCTGCCTGCTGCCGGCCGAGCGCGACCACAAGATTGCGACCGGCCCGCGTATCGGCATCACCAAGGGTGTGGAGACGCCCTGGCGCTTTGTCCTCAATGGCTCGCCTTTCCTCAGCAGACCGATGGCCATGGGTCCGGTGTGATCACAGCCGGCAGGGCTGTTTGTAATGCGGCACAAACCCGTTCGCATCGTTGCCTCGGCGCAGCGGCCATGATTCAAAGGTCAAGTGGAAGCCCTTGAGTCGACCGATCTGTTTTCGCCCCATCGCCATGAGCGGCCAACGCCGCTTGCGGTGTTGCGCGACGTCTTCGGGCACAAGGCGTTTCGTGGGCAGCAGGCCGATGTGATCGATCATGTCGCCGGCGGCGGCGACGCCGTGGTGCTGTTTCCAACGGGCGCCGGCAAATCCATGTGCTACCAGATACCGGCCATTTGCCGGGCAGGCGTGGGCATCGTCGTGTCGCCGCTGATCGCCCTGATGCGGGATCAGGTCGAGGCGCTGAAGCAGGCCGGAGTGGCGGCAGCGGCGCTCAATTCCTCGCTTTCGACCGAAGAGTCCGCCGAAGTACGGCGGCAATTGCGGCGGGGCGAACTCGACCTGCTCTATGTGGCGCCCGAAAGGGTGGCGACGCCCGGCTTTGCCAATATGCTGGCCGATTGCGACATCGCGCTTTTTGCCATCGATGAAGCCCATTGCGTGAGCCAATGGGGCCATGATTTCCGCCCTGAATATCGCGAACTCATTCATCTGGTTGAGCTTTTTCCCGGCGTGCCGCGCATCGCGCTCACCGCAACGGCCGACCCGACGACGCGGGAAGACATTATCGAGCGGCTGGGACTGGAACAGGCCGAGGTTTTCACCACCAGTTTCGACAGGCCCAACATTTCCTATTCGATTGTCGAGCGCGACAAGCCGCGCGAGCAATTGCTGGAGTTTCTTGGTGGGCACAAGGGCGAGAGCGGCATCGTCTATTGCCTGAGCCGGGCCAAGGTCGAAGACGTTGCTGACTGGCTGAACACCAAGAAAATTCGGGCTCGGCCCTATCATGCCGGGATGAGCGCCCAGTTGCGCAGCGCCAATCAGGATGCGTTCCTCAAGGAAGAGGGTTTGTGCCTGGTTGCCACAGTCGCCTTCGGCATGGGCATCGACAAGCCGGATGTGCGCTATGTGGCGCATCTGGATTTGCCGGCTTCGATAGAGGCCTATTATCAGGAGACCGGCCGCGCCGGGCGCGACGGGCAACCTTCGGATGCCTGGATGAGCTATGGCATGGCCGATGTTGTGCAAAGGCGGCGGATGATCGACGAGGGCAATGCGCCCGACGAGATCAAGCGGCTGGAACACAGCAAGCTCAATGCCTTGCTGGGGGTCTGCGAAACGGCATCCTGCCGGCGACAGGCTATTCTCAGCCACTTTGGCGAGACCTATCCAAAAGCCTGCGGCAATTGCGATACCTGCCGGTCGCCGGTGGAAAGCTGGGACGGGACGGACGCAGCGATCAAGGCCATGGCGGCGATCTACCGGACCGGGCAAAGGTTCGGCGCGGCGCATGTGATCGATGTGCTGATGGGCAAGGAAACCGAGAAGGTGCAGCGGTTCGGCCACCAGCACCAGAAGGTTTTCGGGCAGGGCAAGGAATTCGACAACCGGGTCTGGCAATCAGTGCTGCGGCAGCTGACCGCCACCGGGCTGATTGTCGTGGACCACGCCAATCATGGCGCGCTGACCCTGGCGGAGGGCGCCGGGCCGGTGTTTCGGCGCGAACGCAGTGTTACACTGCGCAAGGATCGACCGAAAAAGGCCGTCGAAGTGCGCCGGGCACTTGCACGCTCGGTCGATGTCCCAGAGCACGCCAAGCCGCTTTTCGAGGCTTTGCGCGAGGAGCGCCTGCGCCTCGCCAAAGAACAGGGCGTGCCGCCCTATGTGATTTTCCACGATGCCACGCTCAAAGCCATGGCGCTGGCCCAGCCGAAGCACCCGCATGACATGCTGAACCTACCGGGCGTCGGCCAGGGTAAACTGGACCGCTATGGCGAGGCGTTCCTGGCGGTGGTGCGGAGAATGCACTCGTGACCGTGGATGCCGTAACGAGCGCCGAACCCACCAAGCGTCCTCGTCTGCCCGTGATCGACATTGCCCGTGGCGTCGCCATCATTGCGATGGTGGCCTATCACCTGTGCTGGGACCTCTCCTACTATCGCTTCATTGCGGTCGATGTGGGCTATGATCCCGGCTGGGTGATGTTTGCGCGCTCCATCCTCACCGCCTTCATGATTCTCGTGGGCGTAGGGCTGGTTCTGGGTCATGGCGATGGAATGCGGTGGCGCAGTTTCTGGCGGCGCTGGCTGTTTCTGGCCGGTGGCGCAGCCCTTATCACGCTCGGGACCTGGCTCACCTTTCCCGAGAGTTTTGTCTATTTCGGCGTATTGCACGCCATTGCGCTCACGAGCCTGTTGGCCCTTCCCTTCCTGTTCACGCCTGTCTGGCTGACAGGTTTTGTGGCGGGCGTGGTCATCGTGCTGCCTGCCTTCTTTTCCGACCCGCTCTATAATTCCAAGGCGCTGTCCTGGATCGGTTTTTGGGAAACCCCGCCCTATACCAATGATCTGGTGCCGGTATTTCCCTGGCTCGGGGTGGTCTTGCTGGGCGTGGTGCTTGCACGACTTGTGCGCGGCAGTGCACTAGAAGCGCGGCTGGCCGCAACCCAGCCGCGGCACAAAATTGCCCGGGCACTTGGCTGGATGGGACGATGGAGCCTGGTCATCTATCTCGTGCATCAGCCATTGCTTCTGGCCGCCATCGTGCCGCTGTCGCAGGCGATGGGAACGCAGGAAGCGGGCCGCGAAATCGAGTTCCTCAATTCCTGCCAGGCCAGTTGCGAAGCCGGCGGCACGACGGCGGCGCTCTGTGCCATCTACTGCCAATGCGGACTGGAGGGTGTCGCGCGGGACGATCTGTGGGAGCCGATCTTTACCGGGCTGGTTTCGGCTGAGGACCAGGCCAAGCTCGATGCCAATAACAGGCAATGCTCGGCGCTGATCTATCCTGACCTTGGTGCGGAATAGGCGAACTCAGTCGGCAAGCTCGGGAAAGTAGTCCTTTGCCGTGGGCGCCAGAAACGCTTCGAGATCGCTAAGTGGCACAGTGAAAAGGTCGGTGCCGCAAACGGACATGACATGGGGAAAGCCCGATGTGGTGAAGACCACGGAGGGACCGGGCGCGAAACGGATATCGAGATGGTCGGCAATGGCCTGGTCGCCATAGCACAGTTCATCCATTTCGGTGTCGTCGAAGGAGATATCGCTCGGTAGGTGTTCGCGCACGTAAGCGATGAGTTCGGGGGATGGTCCCCAAGTGAACTCATCGGGCGCTTCGTGCGCCAGCGTCGTATCGGCAATATCATCGGGTGCTGCACCCCATTCGCGCGGCAGCCAGGCCGAGAAAATCTTCGTCAGGTCCAGCGGTTCGCCCTTGGCGATGTCGAGCGTGTAGCTGTCGTGATGATTGTAGGGATGGGCGCCGGTGCACCAGAGGCTGCCCGATTGCGTCCAGCTTGCCAGACTTGGCGAGAGATAAGTCAGTTCTACCTGCTCGCTGTCATAGTCTCCCAGATGACCACCCCGAATGCTCCATTCGCTACTGAGGCCATAGCTTGCATATTGGAGAGCAAGGCAATCGAAGGCGGCAAGGTTCATACGTGCATGTCTTGTGGCCAGCAGTTCATTGACCGGATCAACGCTGTCGCCACCGGGAAGCGACACAGCGCGTGGATAGGCGAAGCGGGTACGTGGATCGGTGACATAGCGGAAGGTGGCGTCGCCCAGCCTCTGCTCCGGCCCTTCTTCCAGAGGAATGTCCATCAGCACCATTTCGTAAGGCGCTGAGGTCCAGTCCAAGAGGCCGCCATCTTCAAAGGAAAGATGGAAGGATCGCTCGTGGAGAGACATGGGGGTGGCGCTTTCCTCCTCGGCGAGGAAGCGCCAGGCAATGGTGCCGAGTTCGAGCTTTTGCTGTTTGGTCTTGCCACCCACGGCCCGCCTTATGCCGGTGGCCATATAGGTGGCCGCGTCGTAGCGCAGCTCCCACACGGCGGCGAGCGGCGCACTCACCACATTGCCCATGTCATCGAGCTCGCAATCGGCATCGCCGCAAATGGCCTCCTCGTTGAGTATCCAGAGCCCGTCCTCGCTCGACACTGGCACGAGAGGAATATCGCCACCCGTATCGAGAAAGGTGTAGCGCCCAGCCACAGCGCCATCGGAGGGCTGGGTCAACTCCACCAGAATATCACGCTCGCCCAGCTTGCCCATGAAGGTGAGCGCACTGGCGAAGGACGGCGTAGCGAACAGCGAAACCAGAATAACAAGGGCAAGGCGCATGGCGGACGCTCCAGTTTGACGTCTTTTAGCATGGCCGGATGAATTGGACATGAGCAGAGACGGGCGAGGCCGGCCCGACAAGCGTGGTTACCCGTTAGCCTTACCGGGGAGAACAGCTTTCGCGAAACCGCCTTCCACACCTAACAATGTATGAAATGAAAGGCGGTTTGTTGTGAGTGAAGTGATCCACCCCTTGACGAACGGCGAAACCTTCCCATTCATCCCCGGCATGGACCAAAAGTTAATTCGGGCGCTCAATGAGTGGCGCCTGGCGCAGCCCGACCAACCGGATCCCAATGCCGCCATTCTGGCCCTGCTGCGTCGCGCCCTCACTCAGGAGGGCTATCTCGCCGACACAAGGGCACCGGGCGAAATTGATGATCCCGTGGTCGCCAAGCTTGCTGCCGTGTTTGAGGACGCGCTGCGCAACAGGAATTCCTGAACCAGCCCGAACAGCTGCGTCATTACCCGTCTTCGCTGAGCCGTTTTCATGACCCGCAGCGATGATGCCTATGTACTTGCCGCTTTCGCATTGGCCAGGGCCACCAGTTCGTCGGGAATATCATCGAAGCTGGCATAGTTCATGTTGTAGAGTCGCGAATAGAGCCCGCCCAGTTCCATGAGCTGGTCGTGATTGCCTTCCTCGATCTTTTCGCCGTTTTGCAGGACGATGATACGGTCGGCGCCGCGAATGGTGGCGAGGCGGTGAGCAATGACCATGCCCGTGCGCCCTTCGAGCAGGATTTCCAGCGCCTTCTGGATCTGCCTTTCGGTATAGGAATCGATATTGGCGGTGGCTTCGTCGAGGACGAGGATTTTGGCATCGGCCACTAGCGCGCGGGCAAAGCTCAGCAGTTGGCGCTGGCCCAGCGACAGATTGGAGCCGCGCTGTTCCAGCATGGTGTCATAGCCTTTTTCGAAGCGGGCGATGAATTCATGCGCGCCGACGGCCTTGGCGGCAGCGACGACGTCTTCGCGGGTGGCGGAGGCTTTGTTGTAGCGGATGTTCTCGAAGATGGTGCCGGTGAACAGGAACGGTTCCTGAAGGACCATGGCGACCTGTTCGCCCAGGCTCTCCTGGGTGACATTGCGCACATCGTGACCACCAACCAGAACCGCGCCGCCCTGAACTTCATAGAAGCGATGGACCAGCGCCATCGCACTGGTCTTGCCCGAGCCAGTGGGACCGACCAGCGCAACCGTCTCGCCGGGATTGACCCGGAAGGAAACATTTTTCAGCACCGGCCGCTTGGGATCATAGCCAAAAACAACATCGTGGAAGGCAACCGAGCCGTCCATGGACTTGTCGAGCACCACGGCGTCGGGCTTATCCTCGATGACTACTGGTAGATCGAGCACTTCGATGATGCGACGGCCCGAGGTCATGGCGCGCTGCATGATCGAATATTGCATGGTGAGCGAGCGGATCGGATCGAAGAACCGCTGGATATAGAAGAGGAAGGCGACGATGACGCCGACCTGAAGCGTGCCATTGAGCACCAGCGAGCCGCCAACCACAACCACAGTGGCCATGGAAATGCCGGTGAGGCTATCGACGATTGGCACCATGACCTGGGCGAATTTGGAGCCGGTCAACTGGGTGCGGAGATTATGATAGGCCTTATCGTCATAAAGGTCGAAATTGACCTTTTGCCGATCGAGGTTCTGCACCGTGCGCACGCCGTTGATGCCTTCGGCCATGGCGCCATTGGTGAGCGAATTGGTTTCATGCGCCGCCCAGAAGGCACGCTTGGCCGGAGGAAGCCAGAAGATGCGCACGATGAACAGGATCGGCATGGTGAGCATGGTCAGAATGCCCAGCCACGGATCGAGACTGAGCAGCACAACGATGATGCCGAAGAGCAGCACAATGTCGCCGACCGAGATCACCGAGGTTTCGAGAAATTCCTGCATGGAATTGACGTCGCCCTGCAGCCGGCTCATCAGGCGGCCCACTTCGGTCTTGTCCATATAGGACAGCGAGACGCGCTGAAGCTGGGCGAACATGGCGCGGCGCATATCGAACAACACGTTTTCGGCGACCTGCCCTACCTGGGTTTCCTGCACCCATGAGGCGGCGAAGTTGAGCACGACAGCGATAGCAAATGCGCCAACGGCCCAGAGCAGGTTGTTGAGATTGCCCCCTTGGGTCATGCCGGTGTCGATGGCGTTGCCGATGATCAGCGGGATGGCCAACTGGGTCGCCGTAAACAAGAGAACGGCGGCGACCGAGAGATAGATCTTGAGCCGGTAGGGATGCACATAGGCCCAGATGCGCCGCACGGTCTGCGGATCATAGGCCTTGCCGAAGACCTCTTCCTCGATCTTGTGACTGCCCACGGATGCGCGTGGCGGGCGCTGACCCGGGAAGGCCGCAACTTCGCGTTCTTCTTCGTCGACGACGCTCATTCTGCGGCCTCCAGATCATCGCCGGGCCGGGTCTGCAAATCATAGAGCGCGCGATAGCGGCCGTTCTGTTCCAGCAGTTCGGCATGCGAACCGCGTTCGACCACGCGGCCGTCTTCGAGGAACAGGATCAGGTCGGCATGCATGAGCGAGGACAGGCGGTGGGCGATGATGATGGTCAACCGGTCCTTGGCATAGCGGCGCATAGCCGAGCGGATGCGGTGTTCGGTGCCGGCGTCGATGGCAGCGGTAGAGTCGTCAAAGACCATGACCGCCGGTTTCAGCACCAGCGTGCGGGCAATGGAAAGGCGCTGGCGCTGGCCGCCGGACAGGGATACGCCACGCTCGCCCACGACCGTGTCATAGTCGGCGGGCAGGCCCATAATGTAGTTGTGCAATTGGGCGCTTTCTGCGGCGCGTTCGATCTTGCGTTCCTTGGCCCAAGGATCGCCATAGGCGATGTTGTTTTCGATCGTGGTAGTGAAGAGGAAACTGTCCTGCTGCACCACCGCCACCTGGCGGCGCAGGCTTTCCAGCGTCACGTCGCGCACATCCTGCCCATCGAGTGTGATGCGCCCGGCGGAAACGTCGTAGAAGCGGGGAATGAGGTGGGCGAGCGTCGACTTGCCGCTGCCCGGCGCGCCGACAATGCCGATGGTCTGGCCGGGTCCGCCTTCGAAACTGATGCCGTTAAGCGTGGGGTGGGACGCACCTGGATAGGTGAAATGGACATCCTCGAAGCGCAGCAAGCCCTCGGTGACTTTAAGGGGCGTGGCATTGGGCTTGTCGACGATTTCCTCTTCCTGGTCGAGGAAGGCGTAGAAGCGTTCGCCGCAGGTGGACGCGCGAGCAAAGGAATTGACCATGAGGCCGAGCTGGCGCACCGGCATCTGCAAAATGGTCATGAAGGTGAGGAAGGAGGCGAGCGTGCCCACACTCATCTCCCCGGCAATGACCTTGGTGCCGCCGACCCACAGCACGAGCCCCATGGCAGCAAAGAAGGAAAAGGTCATCATCGAGGTATTGCGCACGCGCACATGCACGCGCTGATGCGCCAATTCGAGAGCTTCCTTGGAGGCAGAATCGAACTTTGAAAGCTCGAATTTCTGACCGGAGAACGCCCTCACGACACGAATGCCGCCGAGATTTTCTTCCATGACGCGGGTCAGGCGGGACAGCTTTTCCTGCAGGACAAGCCAGGTGTCGCGGAGGGTCAGTTGAGCCACCGAGGACCGCCATGCAACGAAGGGCACAAAGCTCAATGCCAGACAGGCCAACACTGCGTCCGTGGTGAACAGCATCCATGCCCCGACGCCAATCAGCACCGAGAGCAGGATCATGCGCACGAAACCGGTGGCAAAGAACATGCGCACACCATCGAGATCGAGCAGACCAACGGTGATGAGATCGCCGGAATGAACACGGTCGTGGTAGGAATAGGAGAGGCGCTGAATCTTGTCGTAGAAGGCCAAGCGTAGCTCATAGCCCACATAATGGCCGACGCTTTCCGAATAGTAGTTCTGGACCAGCGTGAAGAAGCCACGCGCCACCGATACGGCCAGCAGCGTCATCGCCGTCCAGAGCAGCGCCTGCTCGGCGCCTTCAGCGGCTACGCTCAGCACATTCTGGGCCTGATCGACCGCCTCGCCCAGGAGGCGTGGAATGGTCAATTGCAGCACGGATGCCACAATGGTCGCGCCAATGGCCAGACTCGCTTGCCAATAATGGCGCAGCGAGAACTGGGTGATCCGCAATAATGGGCCTTTTCCACGACCGGCATGGGCGGCGGCAACATGGGCCCGAGCATCGCCGCGTGAACGGTCGCGGCCAGCCTTGAGGGTGATCAAGGGACTAATCCAGACGTCAATATGTGGGACCCGAAGGGGAGGCGGGGGACCGTCGACCGGCGATCGGGCAAATCAAACTCGCCCGACTATAAGAGGTGCATTGCATCTGCCATTCAAGACCCAATCTATGCAAATTTGCGCAAAGATCGGATGTAGCCAGGATTTTTCCGTTAGCGGGGCCGTCCAGCATGGGCCCATGCCCAAGTGGCGATGGCGCGGCGCGGCCTCTTGCGCGATGACCGGGGCGAAAGGGTCGTAAAGATGTCATTTCCCCTGTTGGCGGGTCTGGTTGCATTCGCCGTCTTCTTCACCTCCACCCTGTCGGGTGTGTTTGGCATGGCGGGCGGACTGGTGCTGCTGGCCTTGCTGTTAAGCGTGCTGCCAGTAGCCACCGCCATTGCGGTGCAGGGGGCGATCCAAATCATCGCCAATGGGTCGAGGGCCTGGTTCTCACGCGCCTATATCGACTGGCCAATCCTGGGCATGATCTGCTTGGGGCTATTGAGCGCGGCCATTGTCCTTTTTATCCTGCGCTACACGCCAGATTTGGCCAGCGTATGCATCGGTATTGGGCTGATGCCGGTTCTGGTTTGGATTCCGCGCCAATGGCTGGCGCTCGATGCGAGCAAGCCGGTGCATGCCTACTTCTGTGGTGTGATGAGCGGGTCGCTCAATCTTGCAGTGGGTGTGGCCGGCCCGAGTGTCGATATCTTCTTCATCCGCACCCAAATGGATCGGCGCAAGGTGATCGCGACCAAGGCCGCGACGCAGGTGCTTTCGCATGGAGCCAAGGTCGTGTTTTACGGCACAGCGGCCTCGGCCATGGTGGCGGGGGATTGGCTCTTGGTGCTGATCGCGGCGCCGCTCGCCATTGCCGGGACCAATCTGGGCTATCATATCCTGCAACGCATGACCGATGACGGCTTCCGCACCTGGACGCGCTGGATCGTCACTGCAATCGGGATTTTCTATCTGCTGCGCGGCCTCTCCCTCATCTATGCGGGCTGAATTTCCTGTGGGTACATCGCGCGATCGGAAATCCGGTTCCCAATTTTCGGGGCGATGGACTATGTTGCCGGTGGGAGACACAATGGCAACCTTCGACAGCGTCACCGCACGCCTCATCCTGCTTCTGGCCGAAACCGGCTCAATCGGCCGCGCAGCCGAACGTGAGGGTATTGCATCCTCTGCCGTCAGCCGCCGGGTTTCTGATCTTGAGGCACGGCTGGGCGTCGTGCTGTTCGACCGTTCTGCACATGGGGTGAAGCTCACCAAAGCCGGCGAAGCCTATGCCGAAGGCTGCCGGACCGTACTGCGCTCTATTGCCGATCTCGACGCCATCATGGCCGATTTCGGCTCGGGGCATCGGGGGAGCCTGAGGCTGGCCTGTACCGGGTCGGCGTTGACCGGGCGGTTGCCGGAACTGCTGGCGAAATTCGCCGCGAAATATCCCGGCATCGAAATCGCCATCGGAGAAATGGGCGCGGCGAAGGCTCTCCTGGCGCTAGACGAGGGACAGGCCGATATTGCCATTGTCTCGGACAATTACGATTTCACCCGCTTCGATATTCGCCCGTTCGAGGACGAGCGGGTATGGGTCCTGGTGCCGCCCGAACATGAACTGGCCGACGAAATCGAACCACGCAAGGCGATCTCCTTCGCCACCACCCTGCCCCATGCCATTGTCGGCGTACATCATTCCGGCTCGCTTGACCGGTTGCTGGGCGAAGCGGCAGAAAAAGCGGGCAAGCCGCTGACCGAGGCTTTGCGGGTCGAAAGTTTTCCGGCGCTGGTGCGCATGGTGGAAGCCGGCTTCGGCATCGGTTTCCTCCGCTCGACGAGCCTGCATTTACTGGCCGGCACGGACCTCGTGTGCGCGCCGCTGGCCGAACCCTGGGCCATGCGGCAATTGTTGGTGGCGCGTCGCAAATCGAGCCCACTTTCTGCGGCGATGAAGAGCTTTATCGCGCTGGCGAGCGAGACCTACCTGCCCTCAGCCTGACGCGCGACGCTGCCAGAAAATAACCGGATAGTCTGCGTCATATTATCCTTTGACAGGCCGCAAAGCGCGGGTCTAGGAAACCGGATAAGCGCCATCATGTTTAGGCGCCTTCCGCTAACCTGGATTGGACTCTTCCCGTGCACACACATTTCCGCACCACGGCCGTCATGGCCGCCGCCCTTGCCGGCGCCCTTTCGTTCGCCTCCCTGGGCTTTGCTCAGGACAAAGTGATCACTCACGCCCAGGGTGAAACCACGATCAGCGGCGTTCCCGCCATGGTACTGACGCAGGACTGGGCTGTGTTCGACGATCTCAACGCGCTGGGCGTTGCTGTCGCTGGCGTGCCGTCCTCCAACGCACCGAGCTATCTCGACGGCAAGATTCCGACCGATGCCCTGCAGCTCGGTTCGCTGTTCGAACCCGATTTCGAGACCATCGCCGCCGCAGAAGCGGATGTCTATTTCGTGGCTGCCCGTTCCGCCGCCGCCATCGAAACCTCGCGCGAACTGGTGCCAACCGTCGATCTGTCGGTGAACAATGGCTCGATCATCGACGGCCTCAAGGCCAATATGGTGACTTTGGGCACCATTTTCGGCCTCGAAGACAAGGCCGGCGAACTCAACGCCGCGCTGGATGCCAAGATTGCCGAGGTCAAGGCGGCGGCCGAGGGCAAGGGTACGGCCCTGGTGCTGGTGACCAATGCCGGCAAGCTGGGCGTCTATGGTCCGGATTCGCGCGTTTCCTGGGTCTATAACGAAGCTGGCATGGCTTCGGCTCTCGATGGCGTCAAGGACGGCGACCATGGTGGAGACGCGGTGTCGTTCGAGTTCCTGCTAGAAGTGAACCCGGACTGGGTGTTCGTGGTCGATCGTGACGCCGGTGTTGGCGAGAACGGTGGCGCCGCTGCTGCCCTGCTCGACAATGAGCTGTTCAACCAGACGACTGCCGCCAAGGAAGGCCATATCGTCTATCTCGATCCGCAGGCCGCCTATATTTCCATGCATGGCTATCAGGGCGTGATGCTGCTGCTGGATCAGGTTCTGGCTGGCCTCAACAGCTAAAAGACCATCCCAAAGCTGAGCCTTCGGATTACCCCGAGGGCTCGGCGGTTGATGGGGTCTCCGATTTGAATCATTCCACTCCCCTTGTGGGAGCGTTGCTTTAGGCACAGGTCCACTTGCCCGCCCTCGTCCTTGCCCTTGTCGCCACACTGATACTTGCCGTTATCAGCGTTTTCGTCGGTGTCAGCGATGTGACGCCTTTGAGCCTGATTGCCGGTGGGGTGGATAGCCGCGCCATGGAAGTGCTGCTGGTCAGTCGAATACCGCGCACTTTGGCGCTGGTTCTCGCCGGTGCCTCGATGGCCATTGCTGGGCTCGTCATGCAGATGGTGGTCCGCAACCGGTTCGTGGAGCCCTCCACAACCGGCACGATGGAATCGGCGGGCCTTGGCTTTCTTGTCGTGACGCTACTAGCACCGGGCTGGCCACTACTGGCCAAGATGGCCGTGTCGGCACTGTTTGCGCTGGGTGGCACGGCGCTGTTCCTGCGCATCCTCAAGGCCGTGCCTTTGCGGGAAATCCTGCTGGTACCGCTGGTGGGCATCATGCTGGCAGGCGTCATCGGCGCCATTACTTATTTCGTCGCCTATCGCGCCAATCTCGTCGCCTCGCTGCTGGCTTGGGAAATGGGCGATTTTTCAGGCGTGCTGCGCGGGCGCTATGAGCTTTTGTGGATCGGTGCGCTGTCGGCGGCGGTGGCCTATGTGACCGCCGACCGGATGACACTGGCTGGAATGGGAAAAGATTTCGCCACCAATCTGGGCGTCGACCATCGCGCCATCGTCATGGTTGGGCTGGTCATCGTCGCCATTGTCAGCGCCGTCGTGCTGGTCACAGTCGGCATGATCCCGTTTCTTGGGCTGGTCGTACCCAATGTGGTCAGCCTGCTGGTGGGCGACAATATGCGCCGTAGCGTACCCTGGGTGGCCATTGGCGGGGGCGGGCTGGTGCTGGCCTGCGACATTGCCGGGCGCATTCTGCGCTTCCCCTATGAAATCCCGATTTCGGTAGTGATGGGCGTGGTGGGTAGCGTGGTATTTCTCTATCTGCTGCTGCGCACACCCAGGAGTGCGGCATGAGTCTCGCCTCGCCAGCGGCTTCCACCTCTCCGCTTCGCCTTGGCCGCCCGGCGCTGGTGCTGATCGGGCTGACCATTCTGGCACTGATTTCGGTCATTGCCTTCATGACGCTAGGCGCCAAGGGCAATTGGGGTTTCATCCTGTCGTTTCGCGGCAAGAAGCTACTGTCGCTTGTGGTCGTCGCCTATGCGGTGGCCGTATCGACCGTGCTGTTCCAGACCGTCACCAATAACCGTATCCTCACCCCGCAGATCATGGGCTTCGACACGCTCTATGTGCTGATCAAGACCATGCTGGTCTTCTTCCTGGGCATCGGGGCGCTGACTAGCATTCCCAGCCAGATCCAGTTTCTGGCCGAAGTGGTGATCATGGTGGGGCTATCGAGCCTATTGTTCGGCTGGCTGTTCCTGGGGCAGGAGCGCAGCCTGACGCTGCTGGTGCTGGTGGGTATCGTCTTCGGCATCCTGTTCCGAAGCCTCTCCAATTTCATGCAGCGCATGCTCGATCCGGGCGCGTTCAACGTGTTGCAGGATACGCTTTTTGCCAGCTTCTCGATGACGGACCCGACGCTTCTGGGCGTCTCGGTGGCAATCGTCGTGCTGGTAAGCCTTGTGGGACTGCGCCTCATGCACACCTATGACGTGCTGTCGCTGGGGCGGGCGCAGGCGATCAACCTGGGGGTCGAGTACAAACGCACCGTGACCCTTATTCTCGTGATGGTTTCGATCCTTGTTTCGGTCTCGACGGCGCTGGTGGGACCGGTGACGTTTTTCGGCCTGCTCGTTGCCACGCTCGGCCATTCGCTGGTGGGAACATCCAAACACCGCTTTATTCTGCTCGCGGCCATTCTGATCGGCATCATCGCGCTTGTCGGCGGGCAAACGCTGCTGGAGCGTGTCTTTGCCTTCGATACCGCCTTGTCGATCATCATCGAATTTGTCGGCGGTATCGTCTTTATCCTGCTCGTGCTGCGGAGATCGGCCCGATGATTGTCACAAGCGACGTCACCAAAAATTACGGCTCCAGCTGCGTGGTGGACGGGGTTTCGCTGGAGCTGCCGCAGGGCGGAATCACCTCGATAATCGGCCCCAATGGCGCGGGAAAATCGACGCTTTTGTCCATGATCAGCCGGCTCATGGTGATGGACAAGGGCACTGTGACGGTTGGCGGGCTCGATGTCACCAAGACGCCCAATGACCAATTGGCCCGGCGGCTGTCGATCCTGCGGCAGGATAACCACATGACGGCGCGACTGACTGTAAGGGATCTGGTTTCCTTCGGACGTTATCCCCATTCCAAGGGCCGGCTGACAGCCGAAGATCGGGAGCATATCGAGCGCGCCATCGCCTATCTCGATCTCGATGCCCTCTCGCATAGGTTTCTGGACGAGCTTTCGGGCGGGCAGCGGCAGCGTGCATTCGTCGCCATGGTGCTGGCACAGGACACCGATTATGTGCTGCTGGACGAGCCGCTCAACAATCTCGACATGAAACATGCCATGAGCATGATGAAACTGTTGCGAAAAGCGGCGGACGAGCTGGGCAAGACGGTGGTGCTGGTCCTGCACGACATCAATTTTGCCTCCTGGTATTCCGACCATATCGTGGCGATGAAGGCCGGCAAGGTGGCAGCACAGGGCAATGCGGAAGCGATGATCCGGCCGGATGTGCTTTCGTCCATCTACGAGATGGACATTCATGTCCACGAGATCGGCGGGCAGCGCATCAGCGTCTATTACGGCTGAGAGCGCGCTGCCGGATTGACCATGTCGGGGAAAGCGACGACCTGGCTACGGCCCTGGCCCTTGGCCGCATAGCAGGCGGCGTCGGCCTCGCCCATGGAGCCGAGCGGCGAGGCGGGTTGGCTCGAAAGCCCGGCAATACCGATACTGATACCGATGCGGTAGTCGCGCCCCGCCCAGCTAAAGACCAGCGCATTGATGGCGCGCACGATTTTCTCGGCGACGCGCCTTGCGCCATCGATCGAACAGCCTTCCAGCAGAATGGCGAATTCATCGCCGCCGATGCGCGCCACCAGGTCATGCGAACGACAGGAATCGCAGAGCGTTGCGGCCACCTGTTTCAACAACTGGTCACCAGCGGCATGGCCGGCCGTGTCGTTGACTGGCTTGAAGTGATCGAGATCGGCATAGAGTAGAGCATGTTCGGTGCGGCCACTGCGCGCCGAGGCAAGCGCCTGGTTCAGCGCCTGCTCGAAGGCGGCCCGATTGGTGAGTCCGGTCAGGGCATCGTGGGTCGCCGAATGGGCGAGCTGACGCTGCTGGGCACGGGCATGGGTCACGTCCTGGAACACCAGTACCGAGCCTGACACGGCGCCATCCGGCATGATCACCGGAGCGGCGGTGCAGCGGATGTCATGGCGCGTGCCATCGGCGCGAACCAGAACCAGGTTCTCGCCCGCCTCCACGGACTCGCGCCGCTCGACACAGAGCTGGCCGGGACAGGTCTGGATTTCGTCAGTTTCGGCATCGCGCAGCACGAAAATGGCCGAGGACGGCTCACCCACGACATGATCGGTGCTGCGGCCGATAAGCTGCTCGGCCACAGCATTGGCAAAGACAATATTCCCCCGCGCATCGGTGGCGATAACGCCATCTGCGATGGATTCGAGGGTGACGCGCAGACGCTCTTTTTCGGCGGCCAGTTCATGTTCGATGGTTTTTAGGTGGGTAATGTCGGTATCGGTGCCGACGCTACGGATCACCTTGCCAGCCTCATCCCATTCGATGGGCTTGCCGCGGCTCAATATCCAGATATAGCGGCCGTCGCGGGTGCGTTCGCGATATTCAAGAGTGTCATAACCTTCCTCGCCCTGGCCCTGGCGGCGGCCGGCATCGACGACGCGCTCAAGATCGTCAGGGTGAATGCGCGAACGCCATTCGACATCATGATTGTCGCCGATATCCTCATCGTCGGGCATCCCGCGCAAACGCCGCCACATGCGTGAGTAGAACATACGATCACGGCGCAGATCATAGTCCCAGACGCCCTGACGGGCACTTTCCAATGCCGAATTCCAGCGGTCTTCCGAATAGGCGAGCGCCTCTTCGGCCTTTTTCTGGAGTTCGATACTGGTGAGCTGGAGGATAATCAGATCGGGCGTGCCGGCCTCGCCATCGAGAATACTGGCCGCCGCCATGACCCAAAGCGGCGCGCCGTCGGCGTGACGAAAACGGTGTTCACCCCGACAGGCCCGCGCCTCACCGCGCACCAGACGCTCGAATTGCAGGCGTACCGCCATATTGTCGTCGGGATGGACGAGATCGAGCAGGTCTATGGGATTGTCGCAATCGGGTGCGTAGCCGAGCATGTCGGAAAAGGCGCGGTTGGCATAGATGACGCCGCCATCCATGCCCGACACGATCATACCCACCGGCGCTGCATCCAGAATGCGCAACAGGTCTGCCGAAGCCTTCGGCAGGCGCGCAATGGTGCCGGGGTCTGCTTTGGGTCGGACCGGGTTCATATGCGTATCATTCCCCATGGGCCCTTAACAGATCGCTTCGAGCGCCTAAAAAATAGTCATTCGATACGGCTGAGGATGAAATCGCGTTCCTCGGCAAGGCCAGCCCATTCGCCCGGATGCTCGGCGTCAAAGATCAGCGTATAGGGCCCGGTATAGCCCGCCTCTTCCGCCGCGCCGACGCAGAGACCGTAATCGGCCTCGTCAAGCTGACCGCCGCTAAACCCTGCCTTGGCGTGGCAGAGTTCGGCGCGCGGGAAAATCGAGGCGAGGCCCTCATATTTGCCCGGCGCGGCCCAATTGCCGAAATCGGCCAGAAGACCCACCTGACCATCCAGCCGGTCGAGCAGGGCATGAACCGCCTCGGGCGTCGAGAGCAGGTCGAACCAGTTCTCGGTGACAAGGCGCAGGGGCGAGCCGGCATTGGCCGCGAGCAGTTCCTTGAAGCCGGCGATGGAACGGTCTAGCGTTCCGGGGGAATAGGCCTGCTTGCCGGCAATGATGCGCGCATTTTCGGCGCCTAGCGCATTGGCGACATCGACCCAGCCGGCGATCCAGCGCGTGTCGCGAGGGCCATGGACCGGATCGGTCATGTCGCCGGCATCGATCAGCAGGGTCTGTAGCGTGACGCCGGAAACGCGGAGCTGATCGCGCAGTTCGCCCAAATAGACCGGATCACGGCTGCGAAGATGGAAGGAGACGATTTCGAGGCGATGATAGCCGTGATTGGCCAGCACGGAGGGCAGGCCAAGCAGAGACTCGCTGCCCTCGCCATAGGTTTCCTGTTCCTCGCCCACCGCATCGGTGGAGAGATCATGCGGATAGGTGCTGCCCAGAACCCGGTGCAGCGACCAGGTGGATACGGCGATGCGGCTATTGGGATCGGCCATTTCAGTCTCCTCTTGCGCCTCAGGATTTCATGCCGTGATCGATTGGGCAAACGGAAGCTAGAGCCTGTAGACCCGTTCGGCATTGCGGTGAAACAGCGCGGCCTGCTCATCCTCGCTTGCGCCCGCAACTATGGCGCGTGCCGCATTGACCCAATCGGTCAATGTGCCGCCGGTGAGCGTGGCGACCGGGTGGTCGGAGCCCCAGACCACGCGGTCCCAGCCAAAGCTCTCAATGACATGCTCGACATAGGGCCGCAGGGTTTCGGCGGTCCAGCCGGGATCGCAGTGATTGACGATGCCGGACACCTTGCCGACGACATTGGGCAGGGCCGCCATGTCACGCAGTTGCGCCCGCCACGGGTCGAGGCCCAATCCGTTGATGTCGGGATTTCCACAATGGTCGAGCACGAAGGTGAGGTCGGGCACCAGCCGGGCAAGGCGCGCGCCCAGATGCAGTTGGTCGGCACGCAGGCAGAGATCGAAAGTGAGCCCCAGCGGCGCGAGCCGTTTCAGGTTTTCGACAAACCGATCAGTCTGGCTGACCTCGTCGGGGACCTCATGCAGGATGCGGCGCATGCCTCGTACCTTGCCATCGCCCGCATCGAGAATGCGCTCAAGTCGCGACGCAAAATCGCCGAGCTCGGGACGGCAGGCAGCAATGGCGCCAACGATACCCGGCAGATTGGTGACGAAGGCGGTTTCTTTCTCGATGTCGGACGGCACGACATCGACTTCCATATGCAGCGCCGCCTCGATGCCGAGCGGCGTCGCCTCGACAAAATACTGGTCGCGCGTCCAGGGCCGGTCGAGCTGGTGACCGGGCGTAATCCAGCCATAGGTGATCCGATCCGGATAGATCAGATGCAGATGGGTATCGATAATGCGCAAGACGGGTCTCCTCCCCCTCATTGCGTCCAGCATTAGCCAGTCGGCAGGCGCTAGTCGACCCTGCCCCGCGCATCCACCGCGAGGGTTTCAACCAATTGACCAGCGCGGATCAGACTGACCCGATCGAAGAGATTGCTAACCGGGCAGCAATGATTGGGCACGATGCGGATGGTCTCGCCGATAGCTGGCTTTTTGGAGCAGTCGGAGAGGTCGATCGTGCCGTGTTCCTCGCTGAGGCCGGTGATTTTTGCGTCAGGGTATTCCACCACATGGCCGTGACTGGAGAGGCCGAGCAGGTCGCTGGTCAGGGCCTTTGAGCCTGCGTCGATAATCGCCCGGTTTTCCGTCGGGCGGGAAACCACAGTCGCCAGCACGGTGAGGGCACAATCTTCGAAACTGGCTGCGCCGGCGGCAACCTGGGAGCGGTCCATGTAGATATAGGTGCCGGGGCGATATTCGGTGGCGATACCAGCGGCTTCCTGCATGCGCCAAATGTCGGGCGTACCGCCGGTGGTGATGGCAGGAATATCGATGCCTTGGCTGGCGAACAGCGCCTTGGCGTCGGCCAGCCATTGGGCGGCCTGCTGGTATTTTCCGGCTGCGGGATAGGTCATGAGCCCGGCAAAGGCGAGGCCGGGCGCGGTGATGATCCGGCGCGCGAGCTCTATTGCAGCAGCGAGCGATTGTACGCCGCAGCGGCCCATGCCGGTGTCGCATTCCACAAAGACGCCGAGCGGATGGCCCGGATCGGTGAAGGTTTCAACAAGACCCGCAATGCATTCGGCGCTGTCGGCCACGACGCGGATGGTGACCCGATCATGCAGCGCCTTGAGCCGGGCGCGTTTGGCCGGACCGATAATGTTGAAGGTGAGGAGAATGTCATCGAGGCCCGCATCGGCCATGACTTCGGCTTCGCCCAGTTTCTGGACGGTAATGCCCGCGGCACCGAGCGCGACCTGCCGCCTGGCGAAATAGGCCAGTTTGTGGGTCTTGATATGCGGACGCAGCTTGAGGCCAGCGGCATTCGCCGCGTTCTGCGCACGCGTGAGATTGGCCTCGGCTTTGTCGAGATCGATGAGAACGGCGGGCGTGTCGATTTCGGAATAATGGGTCATTGCGCCCTCAGCACTTCGTTGACGAAGCGCAGATTGCCGGCGGTGAGGCCAGCGTCAACCGGGATGGTCACGCCGGTTATGCCCGAGGCCGCATCGGAAGCGAGAAAGAGCGCGGCATTGGCGACTTCTTGAGGGCTCACCATGCGGCCTAGCGGATAGTGCGGCAGCACCTTGTCGAGCAGGTTCGGATCGCCCGCAAGGCGATGATCCCATGCGGGAGTGCGGACCGAGCCGGGTGCAACGACATTGGCCCGCACTCCCTGACCACCCCGTTCCACCGCGATGGCTTTGGCGTAAGCGACAAGGCCGGCCTTGGCAGCGGAATAGGCGGGATTGCCGAAATGCTGAATTGCGTTGACGGAGGAGATGAAAACGACGCTTCCCGACCCCCGCCCCGCCATGGCCGCAACCACGGGATCGACCAGCGCATAGGCGCCGTTGAGATTGATGGCCAATTCGCTCGCCCAAACGTCGTCATCAAGATGATCGAGATGTTCAGCACGGGTGAAACCGGCATTGGCGATGACCGCGTCGGGCGCACCATGGGCGGCAATGTCGGCGGATATGGCAGCGCGGGTGGCCTTGGCATCGGCCTGATCGAAGATGACTGTCCGAACGAGCGGCATGCCATCAAGCAAGGCCGGATCGCGATCCGCCCCCACGACTGCCGCCCCTGCGGCATGAAAGACGTCTACCAGCACGCGGCCAATGCCGCCACCGGCGCCCGAAACGAGGACGGTCTTTCCATCAAGGCGGAAGGAATTTGTCATGGCCTGATCCTGTTCGCCAATTGTGCGCCTATGAAGATCGCCTCAAGGCCCCTTATAGGCCACGCAGTCGATCTCGACCTTGCAATCCACCATCATGCTGGACTGGACACAGGCGCGTGCCGGGGGATGCTCGCCGAAATAGCTTTTGTAGACGGCATTGAAGCTCCAGAAATCGCGCGGATCATCGAGCCAGACGCCGCAGCGCACCACATGTTCGAGGCTGTAACCTGCCTCTTCGAGAATGGCGATGACGTTCTTTATGGTGAGGTGAGTCTGCTCAATGATGCCGGTGCCAATGATTTCGCCGTCCTTCATCGCCACCTGACCGGAGACATAGAGAAAGCCACCCGCTTCGACGGCTCTGGCGAAGGGCAGGTTCTGTCCGCCGGCACCTGATTTTTCTGCGCCATAGCGTTTGATCGGCATATGCGGCCTCTTGCTTTTATGAAATTCAATTTCTTTTCTATGCTATAACGGACCACAAATTCCGGTCAATTGCCGGATTTCTGCTCGTTCGATGTAAATTTCTTACGTGAAATCGTTCCCGCTCTTGTGCTAGCCTCGCTGCGACCGCCCGACAGGACCGCGACCCTTGCGCATCTTCACAGCCGCCCTGGCCACCGAGACCAACACTTTCTCGCCCATCGCCATTGATAGGCGCGCATTCGAGGCCTCGCTCTATGCCCCGCCCGGCAAGCACCCGGCCACGCCGACATTGTGCACGGCGCCAATCACCGTTGGCCGCGAGGTCTGCGCACGCGAAGGCTGGACACTGATTGAGGGCAGCGCCAGCTGGGCCGATCCGGCGGGGCTGGTGGCGCGGACAACCTTTGAGGACCTTCGCGATGAAATCCTTGGCCAGCTGAAAGCGGCAATGCCGGTCGATGGCGTGGTGCTGGGCCTACATGGCGCGATGGTGGCGCAAGGCTATGACGACCCAGAAGGCGACCTCCTGGCGCGCATCAGGGAAATCGTGGGCCCCGAAATTTTGGTCTGCGCTGAACTCGATCCCCATAGTCATCTCACAGAAAAACGCGCCGCAGCAGCGGATTTCTTCGTTTATTTCAAGGAATTTCCACATACCGATTTCGTTGATCGAGCGCGCGATCTCTGGGCCCTGGCTGTGCGGGCGCTCAAGGGCGAGATCAATCCGGTGATGAGCATTTTCGACTGCCGGATGATCGATGTGTTTCCCACGTCCAAACAGCCCATGCGCGGCTTTGTCGACCGCATGCTGTCGCTGGAAAAGTCCGAGCCGGGGCTGTTGTCGCTGTCTGTCGTGCATGGCTTCATGGCTGGCGACGTGCCCGAAATGGGCACGAAAATCGTCGCCGTGACCGATGGGCAGCCTGAAATGGGCAAAGCTCTTGCCGAACGGCTTGGGCGCGAACTCTTTGCCATGCGCGGCACGTTCATGGTCAGCCAGGTCGATGAAAAAGTGGCGGTGGATGCCGCTCTTGCAGCCCCGCGTGGACCGGTGGTGATCGCCGATGTTTGGGACAATCCCGGCGGCGGCACGGCGGGCGATGCCACCGTCATTCTCTCGGAGATGATCGCGCGCGGCGTCACCGATGTTGCAGTGGGCACGATCTGGGATCCCATTGCCGTGCAGATTTGTTTCGCAGCCGGAGAAGGCGCGGAAATACCGCTGCGCTTCGGCGCGAAATCAGCCCCGCAGACCGGCAATCCCATCGATGCGCGCGTCGTGGTCAAGGCGCTGAAGCGCAATGCGGAGATGAAGTTCGGTGACAGTTTCGCGCCCTTCGGCGACGCAGCCTGGATTCACTTCTCCGGCATTGACGTCATCCTCAATTCGACGCGGGCGCAGAGCTTTGATCCCAGCCTCTTTTCTGTGATGGGTATTGATCCCAAATCGCGAAAAATCCTGCTGATCAAGTCGACCAACCACTTCTACGATTCCTTCTCCCGCATTGCCTCCGAAGTGGTTTATTGCTCGGCGGGCAAGCCCTATCCGAACCGGCCGGCGGAGACCGATTATCGCAAGGCGCGCCGCACCATCTGGCCGATGGTAGAGAACCCCTGGGATTGATCCCGTCGGCACAGAATCTGCCATAGTCCTGACACGATCGGCGACACAGGCCGGAACGAAACGCCCTCCCATGCAGTTGTTGAGGCACTGCGTCACAAAAGGAGGGCTCGTTCCATGAACAGCATTATCTATCTCGTCGGTCTGGTCGTCATCGTCATGGCCATCCTGTCCTTCATCGGCCTCGCCTGAGCGCCCAGAGAACAGGAGAACCGCTCATGACCATTGACGCTCCAACCGGTGTCACCGTCGTCGAAACAGCCGATACGGGCCGCGATGCATCGAGCTATGTCGATTGGCCTGCAATCTTTGCCGGCGTCGTTTTCGCCTCGGCCATTTCGCTGGTGCTGATCAGCTTCGGCTCTGCCATCGGCCTAAACTTCGTCGACTTCAATTCGCGCGAAGGTGCGCCTGCCATCCTGATCGGCATTGGCGCTGCCAGCTGGTTCCTCTGGGTACAGATTTCCAGCTTCATGGCCGGCGGCTACATTACCGGTCGCCTGCGCCGGCGCAATTTCGATGCCACTGAGGACGAAAGCGATCTGCGCGATGGCGCCCATGGCTTGCTTGTCTGGGGTGGCGCGATGATCATCGGCGCGGTTCTAGCCATTGGCGGTATCGGCGCCGTCGCGAGCACCGCCGGTCATGCCGTGGCGACGGCAACCATCGCCGCTTCAAACGTGGCCGATGCCGATGTCACCGATCCCAACGCTTACTTCATCGATACCCTGTTCCGCGCACAGACCCCTGTCGATCCCGGCACGGCGCGGGACGAGGCCGGGCGCATCTTTGCCCAGGCGGCCCTCGGTGACGGCACCGTCAATGCCGATGATCGCGCTTATCTCGCGAATGTGGTTGCGGCCAATACCGGCCTGACGCCGGACGAGGCTCAGGCACGTGTCGATCAGGTGATCGCCAATGTCGAAGCAGCGCGCCAGCAGGCTATTGAAGCCGCCCGCATTGCCCGCAACACGGCCATCATCGCCGCTTTCCTTCTGGCTGCCTCGTCGCTGGTCTCGGCCATCGGCGCCTACTGGGCCGCGCAGAAGGGCGGCAACCATCGCGACAAGAACACGGTCTTCGCCGACGTGTTCCGCCGCTTCTAGGCTCACCAGAGAAAGGAGAAACCCATGTTTAAAGGTCTTGCCCTCTGGCTTCTGGGCGTGCCGATCTGGCTGATCATCATCATCTTCCTCGTCACATGACAGGAAGCGAAAATGGGCGGGTCCAGCGACCCGCCCTTTGCTTTTCAGAGATTATAGACCCGACGCGGCTTGAACTGTCCGAATTCCACAACGCCGGTGGCCAGTACCCTGCCCTTGAAACTCACCCAGCAATCCTCGACCGCCAGCGGCGCATTAGCGCCGGTAAGCAGCACGGCATTGCCATTACCCACGGCCCCGGCCTGTCCGGCATCGAGGCGAATTTCGGGGAGATCGGCGAGGCCGAGCTCAACCGGAGCCATGAGGCCGTCACGATCCGGCCCGGCGAGCGTAGCTTCCAACTGCTCCAGCGTCACCGCATTGGCGTCGGTAAACGGCCCCACCGCAGCGCGGTGCAGGCGCGTGACGTGACCCACCGTCCCCAGCGCCTCGGCAATGTCGCGGGCCAAAGCACGCACATAGGTGCCCTTGCCGCAGGTGACTTCGAGCGTGCTCGTTTCATTGCCATGCTCGACCAGCGCGATGCCGTCGATATCGATGGGCCGGGCTGGCAGTTCCACAGCCTCGCCCGCACGGGCCAGATCATAGGCACGCTCACCATCCACCTTGATGGCCGAGAATGCGGGGGGGCGCTGCATTATCGTACCGGTAAAGCGCGGCAGGATGGCTTCGAGCGCCTGTTGTTCGGGGCGGATATCGGAAGTGGCGACGGTTTCGCCTTCGGTATCGTCCGTCGAGGTGGCACGCCCCCAGCCGATGGAAAAGCGATAGATCTTTGTGCCGTCCTGAACCTGGGGCACCGCCTTGGTCGCTTCGCCCAGCGCAATGGGCAGAATGCCGGTGGCCAAAGGATCGAGCGTGCCCGCATGACCCGCCTTGGCGGCGGAGAACAGCCAGCGCACCTTGCCCACGGCCTGGGTCGAGGTCATGTCATAAGGCTTGTCGAGC